>FWPU01000044.1_pt1 | contig 359795 bp, 321 predicted proteins | sample 2228361 | NCBI WGS metagenome assembly FWPU01 (sample SAMEA103939777, study PRJEB20133) | metagenome
GCACTCAGGGCATATTTCCATGAGACCGGAGGGCTCGGGCGATGGAGCTGGGATGGGCGCAGGGGCCGCTGCTTGGCGGCGGCTGGCCTGAGTACCAGACTTGGTGGCGCTGTCAGTCACTTCAGCCGTCCCGGTGCCCGCCGTCTCTCCTGAGGTACTTCCGTTTCCGTTCGTGCCGCCCAGGTAGTGGCGCTCCAGCAACTTGGCAAGCGCATCGGGGGCCGAGAAGACCCTCTTTTCGCCGAAGCCGATGGAACTCCGGCCCCCTATTCCTTTGAGCTGGTCGACGACCAGGCGCAGCGGAATCCCGCACCGAAGCCCCAGGCTTATCTGGCGCCCGAGAGCCTCGGAGAACGCTGCAAGGTCCGAGCCGGCCTTGCCAAAGACTATGAAGACCTCGAAGGGCAGCCCGTCCACCTCGGTAACGAAGACGTTCATGATGCCGAGGGGGGTGGGAACTCGGAACCGCCGCGCAGGCAGACCGTGCTCGGTCTCAGGGACACGCCTCGGGTAGACCTGGGGCGGCTCGGTCACGACGATGGTGCCAGGAGCGAGGGCACCCTGAGTGTCGGTGGAGCTAGGCTGCGCGGCCACGCTGGAGCTGCCCCTCATCCGGCTCCCTCCGTCCCTATCGACGGGTTCACTCGCGCTCGAGTCCTTGGGTACGCCGACGTTCAGCACTTGCCATTCCTTGGACCCGTCCCTGTAAATCGTGACCCCCTTGCAACCGAGCTCGTACGCGAGGCAGTAAACCTTGGCTACGTCTTCGGGTGTGGCATGGTGTGGGAAGTTGACCGTCTTGGAGACGGCGTTGTCGGTGTACTTCTGGAATGCGGCCTGGTGACGAATGTGCCACTCGGGAGCGATCTCGTGAGAGGTGACGAAGATCTCCCGGTACTTCTTGGGCACTGACTGGATCGACCTTACCCCACCCTTTTCGATGATCTGGGCGATGAGGTCGTCGGAGTAGAACCCCTCCCGTAGAGCTACGGTCTCGAAGTACGGGTCGATCTCGACGAGCTGCTCCCCGTCAAGAACCTTCCTGTAATAAGCCAGGGCGAACAGAGGCTCGATGCCGGATGAGCATCCCGCGATTATCGATATCGTTCCGGTGGGAGCGATCGTGGTTCGAGTGGCATTGCGCATCGGGCGACCGATCTCTTCGTAGTAGGAGCCTTTCCAGTTCGGGAAGCTCCCTCGTTCGGCCGCCAGCTGCTCGCTGGCCTTGTCTGCTTCGTTCTGGATGAAGGACATTATTTCTTCCCCTAGCGAGACCGCCTTGTCGGAGTCGTAGGGGATTTCCATTCGGAACAACAGGTCTGCCCAACCCATGACGCCAAGGCCGATCTTGCGGTTCCCCTCCCGGGTGATCTTGGCGATCTGCTCGACTGGATACCGGTTCATCTCGATTACGTTGTCCAGGAAGCGCACGCCGTCATGAACCGTCGCACGCAGTGCCTCCCAGTCGATCGCCCCGGAGGCCTCGTCGAGAAACAGGGAAAGGTTGATCGAAGCGAGGTTGCAGGACTCGTAAGGAAGTAGAGGCTGCTCTCCGCAGGGGTTCGTCGCCTCGATTGTGCCAACGTGTGGCGTCGGGTTGGTGCGAGGCTCGTTCATCCTGTCGATGAAGACGATCCCAGGGTCCCCGTTCTGCCAGGCAGAGTAAACGATCTTGTCGAAGACTTCTCTGGCGGAGCGCCTGGCGACGACCTCGCCATTGCGGGGATTGACCAGTTCGTAGTCCTCTCCCTTGATCACCTTTTCCATGAACGATTCGTCTATTGCTACCGAGATGTTGAAGTTGGTGATCAGGTTGTCCGAGGCGTGCTTGCACGTGATGAAGTCAAGAATGTCGGGGTGGTCTACTCGCAGGATTCCCATGTTGGCACCGCGCCTCGTCCCCCCCTGCTTGACATGTTCGGTTGCCGCGTCGTACACGGACATGAAGCTCACCGGCCCAGAAGCCACCCCGTGGGTCGAATTGACCCGGTCGTTCTTGGGACGGATTCGGGAGAATGCGAAGCCTGTACCACCTCCGCTCTTGTGGATGATCGCGGTGTGCTTGAGCGTCTCGAAGATCGAGTCCATCGAGTCGTCGACGGGAAGTACGAAGCAGGCCGAGAGCTGCTGGAGGTCGCGGCCTGCGTTCATCAAAGTGGGCGAGTTGGGCATGAATACACGGGTCGCCATCATCGTGTAGAACCTCTCCGCCCACTTGCCGACATCTCGAGGTGAGCCGAACTTCTCCTCCGCAGAGGCTATGTTGAGGGCGACTCGCCAGAACATCTGGGCGGGAGTCTCGGTTGGGTTCCCGTTCTCGTCTTTCTTGAGGTACCGCTTCTCGAGTACCCGGAGGGCATTCGCGGTCAGGTCTGGCTCGGTAGCCGGGATGGCTGCGTCATGAGTGGTGGTCGGTCGGGTCATGTTCGCCTCCTTGTGACAGCGAGAACTTCAGAATTCCTGGCCAAGAGATTCAGAGCGCGACGGGCCCTACTGGTCCCGGCCCAAGGACTGCCCTGGCAGACCGGTGCCGACAAGCCGGCCAAGGCGGTCCAGCTCGTCGAAGAAGTCGGTCGGGTCGCCGAAGCGCTTGTAGACCGACGCGAACCGCATGTACGCCACCCCGTCGAGCTCGGCCAGCCTCTCCAGCACTGCATCACCCAGGGCTTTCGAAGTGACCCGGCCGCGGGATTCGGCGAGGACCGTGTCTTCGATGTCCTGAGCGATCGAGTCGACGACGTCCGACGGGATCGGCCTGTTCGCGCAAGCCTTCTGAATGCCTCCCACCAACTTCTGGCGGTCGAATGGTTCCGTCCGGCCGTCTCTCTTCAGAACCAGCACTTCTCTGGGCGCCGCGCGCTCGTAAGTGGTGAATCTGGCGCCACATGCCTCGCACGTGCGGCGACGTCGTATTACAGAGGAGTCGGATATTTCCCTCGTCTCTATGACGCGGTCCGCATTTTGTGAGCAGTGCGGACACCGCATTTACGGCACCTCCTCTCCGCTTGCGGGTGTCTGCCTACGAGGGCCTAGGTGGTCTGCTGCGGTGGTGACCTGACGGCCATCGGGCCCCCTGGCGTGAAGCCGCAGTGCGGGACCGCCGACCTGACAGCCGGCCCCGATCCCAGCACCAGACCCCACATATAGAGGTTGCCTAGAGCTTACGCCATAGATGTGCGAATTTCAAGAATGAAATTCGATCCTTGTAATTTTCCCCAACTTTTCTACGAGTTTTCCCTTCCCCGGACCACCGATCCTTATGAGACCGGCTTGCGAGTGTTCCTCACGCGCCTATCACCTTTGCTGGCAGGCTGGCCGCTCTGGCACTACCAGAACGGTCCCTACGGAAAGCGGCCCCCGGTCGAGCCCGTTTTCCCTCTGGATCGCCATGACCCCACACCTGGGATCTGCCTCGGGAAAGTACCGACGGGCGATCGCCCAGAGCGTCTCCCCTGCCCTGACCGTGTGAATGTGCTTGGCAGCCCCGGCACCGCCGTCCTGGTGAGGAAGTTCCTGCGATCCGGCCGACGCCGAGCCGGGTGGTGCCAAGGCAGGGTCGACTGCCTTCGCTGCGGCGGATGCGGGTAAGCGACCCGGCCACGGACCAAGGGACGCCAACGTCGCGAGAACCACTGCGATCACGGCCGCCCGCCTCGATCCGGTCCTCGCACGGGCGCATCCATAGCCGTGGGCAGGGTCGGTCGTCCAGGAATCGGCAGTTGACCCGTCGATACCTTCCAACTTCCACCCCCTCTCGGTGGCTTGTCGTGCTCCGACTCCACTCAACTACACTCTATTGGAGGTCACGAGCCGATCGTACGAGTGTTCGACCGAAGACTACAGTCGGGGTGCGACACTTTCGGCCGGGATGCACTCCCGTCCTCCATAAGGCCCTTGTGAACTGGTCGTTTGAAAAGGTCTACGACCGAGGCGGGGTGTCCCGAACAGAACAAATGTTTGATTTCCTGCCCTTTCCGTGCTACTAAAGAAAGGGCGTAACCGTACGAGGACAGGGCATCTGCTGGAACTCGGCACGGCTGGCTCGTGACGAGAGACTGTTGTTTGCCCTGTCAGCTGGGGCCGAGTGAGGAGGATGTCTCAGCTGTGAAGAAGGCCCGATCCATACGGATCGAATCGAGTACCGAGGCGAGTGAAGCCGATGCCTCCGACTTGACTCCCCGCCAGAGGCAAATCCTGGAATTCATAGACGGTTACGTAAGGGCCAAGGGCTTTCCTCCCACCGTCCGCGAAATTCAGAAGGCAGTCGGTTTCCAGAGCACCTCGTCCGTGCACGCTCAGCTCAGGAACCTCGAGAGCTCGGGCCATATCGTGAGGGAGCCCTCCAAGCCTCGGGCCCTCGGACTATCCCGAGAAGAGCCGAAATCTGGGCAGACGTGGGATGGCCGCCCGCCCTCGGAGGGTGCACTCGGGGGACTCGTGAGTCGAGGGGAAAATCCCGCTGCTCTCGTGCCGCTCGTCGGGAGGGTCGCTGCGGGAAGCCTGACGGAAGCCATCGAGAGCCCGGATGATTTGCTGGCGGTCCAGTGGGACCTGTTCCCAGAGGTCCGGCTGGAGGATGTGGAGACGGGCCGGCTCTTCTTTCTCCGGGTCAAGGGAGACTCCATGGTGGGGGCAGGCATTCACGAGAACGACCTGGTTCTGGTAAGGCGCCAGCCCACCGCCCGCTCGGGGGAAGTCGTCGTCGCTCTCATCCGCGGCGAGGCGACCGTCAAGCGCTTGCGGATTTCCCGCTCGAAGGTGGCTCTGGAGGCGGAGAACCCCTTTTACGACCCGATCGAGGTGGACCCTGCCGAGCTGGAAATAGTTGGCAAGGTCGTCGGCCTGATCAGGACCAGCATAGGTGCTTCATGATGCCTGCGTTGCAGCCGGTAGGCCCATGTCCGCTATCTGAGCGGGCAGCGGTTCCGTATGGGCCCGCCGGCTGGAGCTTCTGGCGGGTGCCTCGCTCTCGGCGACGCCCACCCGGTCGGGCCGATCTCCGAGAACGAGCGAGGCCATTGCACCCTTCAGGTCTGTCAGTCCATCACCTTGTCGAGCGGAGACGAGGACGTATGGCAACCCCGAGCTCCCCGACTCCTGCAGGAATCGCTCGACGTGAGCCCCGGCCGGCCCCTCGTTCCGGCCCCATCCAGGTAGCTCGTCGAGCTTGTCTGCCTTGTTGAGGGCGAGTAGCTCAGGAATGTGGGTGGCGCCGATGTCGTGGAGTATCTCCCTGACTGCCCTGGCCTGGAAGGCAGCGTCTTTACGGGAGATGTCCACCACGTGCACCAGCAGGTGTGCTCCGAGCACCTCGTCCAGTGTCGCCTTGAAGGCGTTGACAAGTTCGGGCGGGAGATCCCGCACGAAGCCGACCGTGTCAGTGACGAGCAAGCTCTGCTTCCACTCGGGCAAGTAAGTCCTCCCTGTGCGGGGGTCGAGTGTCGAGAAGAGCCTGTCTTCTACCGGAACCTCCGCTCCCGTAAGGGCGTGCAAGAGCGTCGACTTGCCGGCGTTCGTGTAACCGACCAGCGCGACCATCGGAATTCCCGATCGCTGGCGCCTCTTGCGATTCTGGGTACGGGTTCGGTCGAGTCTCTGGAGCTGCCTGGAAAGGCGCGAGATCTGCTGGCGAATCCGCCTCCGGTCTTCTTCGAGCTTTTGCTCTCCTGGGCCCCTGGTTCCGATGCCCCCGCCTAGTCTCGACAGGCTGCTTCCCCCTCCGACTAGCCGGCCCAGCCGGTACTGCAACTGCGCCACTCGAACCTGCAGCTTCCCCTCGGCGGTGCGCGCATGCAGGGCGAATATGTCGAGGATGACGGTCGTTCGCTCGATCACCTTCAGTCCGGTGAGTCGGGCGAGCTCGGCTTCCTGGGTCGGGCGGAGGTCGCCGTCGACTACCAGTGTCGAGGCCCCCGCACGAGCGGCCAGGTCGCGGATTTCTTGGACCTTTCCCTTCCCGAAGTAGGTGGCGGGGTCGGGAGCATTTCGGCGCTGGACGATTCTGCCGACTGCCTCTCCCCCGGCGGTAGTGACTAGGCTGGCGAGCTCGTCGAGAGAGTCTTCTTCACCGCCCGACCGCCGTGCGCCTGTGTCCAGAGCGGCAAGAATGCACTTCTCCATCAGCGCTCCAATGCCAGCGCCCTGGACATCCGCTCGATTCCCTCCTCGATCCTCCGGTCTTCCAAGGTGACCGAGAAGCGCACGAACCCCTCACCGCACGAACCGTAACCCGCGCCCGGTACGACGACCACGTCGGCCTGTTCCAACAGGGTGTCGGCGAACTCCCCTGAAGTCATCCCTTCTGGGAGCCGGGCCCACACGTAAAGCGTCCCCTGGGGATAGTCCATCCAGTCCCACCCGATATCTCTGAGCGAATCGACGATTGCCCTCCTGCGGCGGCCGTAGACCTCCCTCGCATGCTCGACGAAGTCCCAGGGACCTGTCAGAGCGGCCACCGCCGCCTTCTGCAAGGCAACGAATATCCCGGAGTCGATGTTGGTCTTGATCTGTCCTAGCGCAGCAACTGCCTGCGCGTTTCCTACCGCCATCCCTACTCGCCAACCTGCCATGGAGAAAGTCTTCGACAGGGAGTGAAACTCTATGGCCACACCCTTGGCCCCCTCGACCTCGAGGATCGACGGGGCGACGAACCCGTCGAAGGTGATCTCGGCATAGGCATTGTCGTGAGCCACGAGAAGGTCGTGTCTTCTTGCGAAACGGACGACCTCCTCGAAAAAATCCCGATCCGCCACGGCTGCACACGGGTTGTTCGGGTAGTTCAGCCAGAGGATGCGAGCCCTGGCGAGCATTTCCTCTGGAATACGTGAGAGGTCAGGGCGAAAGCCGTGCTCGGCGAGGAGCGGTACCGGATAGACCTCGGCGCCGCTGATCAGGCTCGACATCTGATAAACGGGGTATGCGGGGTCGGGAACCAGGACCACATCTCCTTCCGAGCAGACTGCCAGCGGCAGGTGCGCGATACCTTCCTTTGACCCGATCAGGGCAAGGACCTCTGTGGCTGGGTCGACCCGTACTCCGAATCGCCTGTGGAAGTACTGAGCGAAGGCCTCTCTCAGCTCGGGCGATCCTTTGTACGAGGGGTACTTGTGTACCTGCGGGTCGTCCAGGGCCGAAACCAGCGCGCGCCTCACGTGCTCGGGAGGTGGGATGTCGGGGTCGCCCACCGCGAAACTGATCACATCTGCACCGGCTGCCACACGCTCTTCGATTTTCTGGTCCAGGGTGGCGAACAGGTACGGCGGGATCTTCTTCAAGCGGTCCGAGAACTTCAACTACACCTCCTCGTGATTTGAGTACGCCAGTCTGTCAAGGTCCAGCTCACCTTCGAAGACCTCTACTGCGGGTCCCTCGAGGGTGACCGACTCCTCGCCCCAAAAAACCGTGAGGGTGCCGCCCGGGAACCGGAGAGAAACGCGCCGCTCCCCGCGGTGCCCGCCAGCAGCACCGACTGCGCCCGCAGAGCTAGACTCCTGCAAATACATAGCGACGACACCGGCCGCGCAGGCGCCGGTCCCGCAGGACAGTGTCTCCCCCACGCCGCGCTCCCAGACCCTGGCCTCGAAGACGTCGCCCTTCGGCGATATGAACTCGACGTTGACGCCGTTCGTGAAAGCGCGGTGGCGCTCGACCAACGGGCCCAGCATGCGTACCTCTTCGGAGAGCGACGCAGCCAGTGGCGAGTCGCGAACGACGACCGCGTGGGGGTTTCCCATGCTCACGACGAAGACCTCCACGCGATTTCTAGTCGCCGAGGGGGCGGCTTGGCCGAAATCGAGCCGCAGGGCGGCAGGGCGAGTCTCGGTCGAAGGCTGCAGAACCTCGACGCCGCCTGCGGCAGGCTCGACCCCAATGGACTCCAGGTCGAATCGGGGCGGACCCATATCTACCGCATAGCGCCCTTGCCCGACCCGCCGCACCAGCTTGAGGCCGGCCTTGGTCTCCACGGGAATCTCGGGACCCTCTACTATGCCCCGTGCGTGGAGGAAGTGGGCGACGCACCTCACCCCGTTCCCGCACATTTCGGCAATGGAGCCGTCCGCGTTCCTGTAGTCCATGAAGAAGCATGGCGAGCGGTCGGGACTCTCGTAAGAATCAGACCGGACGACTCTCAGTAGCCCGTCGGCCCCGACACCCCGACGCCGGTCGCACAAGGCTCTCACTGTTGCGGCGTCGACGGTGAGGTGGTCGTCCGGGTCGAAAATCAGCACGAAGTCGTTTCCGGCACCGTGAGTCTTGGTGAAGCGCACAGGGGAGCCCCACCTCGACGTGGGGTCTGTCTTTTCAGGATCCGTCGTCATCCGATTCCATGGGGCGTGCAGCGCCCATCCGAGACCAATTCAGGGTCGGCAGCCGCGGTGCCGGTTTGCAGAGCGAGTGTCTCCGACTTCCTCAGCACGTATTCCCTTGTCCAGCTTGCGGTAGACTCGGGATCGAATGCGGATATCCAGCAAATACGCCTGTCCCTCCTGAACCAGGCCTTCTGGCGTCTTGCCAAAGCCCAGGTGGCGGTGGCAATTGCCGCTACCAGTTCTGATCGTCCAGCTCCTCTGGAAAGTCCCTCTCTTACCTGGCGGTACCCGATGGCACTTGCAACCGATGGGGCTGGCCTCCTGCGATCGTTCGAGAAAAGGGTCCTGACCTCTTCCACCAGTCCTCGGTCGAGCATGTCTTCGGCTCTCCGTCGGATGGCCGCCTTGTGGGTGGCTCGCGGCAACGAGATGCCCACACCCACGAGGGGTAGCCCTCCACCAAGGTACGCGGCGACTCCCCGGTACCATCCTTGTGGATCCTGGCCCTGCCTGAGCCTCGCTTCGACGACCTCCAGAGCCCGAAGGAGCCTCCTGGGGTTCTCTGCGTCTATCGAGGACAAGACCGATGGGGCAGCTTCGCTCAGCCGCCGGCGCAGCCCCTCGACACCTTCCGACTCGAATAAAGCCTCCACTTCCCCACGAATCCGGCGGTCTGGCGGCTGTAGTGGGAGGTCGGTCGTCAGGGCAAGGTAGTAAAGCGGGGATCCCCCCACCACTATCACGGGCTTTCCTGCGCGTCGGATCCCCAGAATCGACTCCCTTGCGACCTGTCTGTACCAGCCTGCACTGGCCTCCTCCCACGGCTCGAGCACGTCGACCATGTGGTGCGGGACCTCTCGGCGCCACTCGGGTGGGGGCTTGGCACTGCCCACATCGAGGCCGCGGTAGAGCTGGACCGAGTCCACCGAAACGATTTCAGCATCGAGCTCTTTGGCCAACCTGAAGGCGATCTCGGACTTGCCCGTTGCCGTTGGGCCGACGATGGCGATTACCGGAGGATCGCCTCGCGGCGGTTCTCGGCCCCCGACACGAGGCGGCAGGCCGGCAAGGGTGGCTGGGCTAGCCGTCATGCCGGTCCGCCACCTCTCGGTAGGGAAGTAGTCTCCCCGAATACCGCCGGAAGGAAGCGACCCAGATGGCAGGCTTTTCGGTCTTTGCTATCCCCAACCTGGCCGCAATACGGTCGAGAATCGCCGACTGGTCGAGGCGTCGGTCAAGCAGGTCGCTGCCGACTCGATGCTCGATGTGGGGCTGGTCGCTGGTGGCAGCAGGTTCGTGCAGCTTCGCCCACTCGGTCTGGACCGAAGGAAGGCCGACAGGCGGGGCCACTACCACCGAGGTCGCTCCCCAGACTGCCTCTAGGTAGACGGGAGGGTCCATCGCATCCAGCGCGTGAAGGTCGACCTCGAGGTCATCTGACTTCCCGGGGGTATCCAGTACGTCCACGACTGCCTCGAGGGCCGGCAGCTCTTCTCTGCGAAGGGGCGAGAACCTGGGGTCGTTGAAGGCGGCTTGCAGGCCGGACCACACCAGCTCCCTGCCAGCATCACGGTGAAGTGCGCGGAACGTGCCCATGCATCCCCTGAGCGAACCGTTCTTGACGAGGGTTACGAAGACGCCGTGGCGCTCGAGCAGCTCTTCAGGGAGGTTCTCCGCTTCGACCTGCAGGAACCGGTCTTCGAAGGCAGCCTCGTACACGCCTTCCAGTAGCTGGATTGGATCCGCGTATACCGTGTCGGTGGCGACGAAACTCATCCTCGTACAGTCGCCAGTGTCCCTTCGAGATGATGTGGCCCCGCGTCGATAACTTCGACATCTACGAGCATCCCGGCCCGAGGAGCGGACCCACCCAGCCCCTCTCCCTTGCCGACGGCGAAGACGGCAGTCTTTCCCTGCCTCGTCTTGCCCTGGAGCTTACCCTCCCCTCTCTGGGCCGGCCCCTCCACGAGCACCTCTTCGACCTTGCCGATACGCGCTCGATGGGCCTGGAGGCTCAACTCTTCCACGGTGGCGACGAGCCGGTCGAAGCGTTCCCTGAGGACTTCCTGGGGAATGTCGTAGTCCATCTCGGCCGCCGCAGTACCGGGGCGGGGAGAGTAGACGAACATGTAAGCCCCGTCGTATCGAGCCTCCTTGACTACCTGCAGGGTCGCCTCGAAGTCGTCCTCCGTCTCTCCGGGAAATCCCACGATGATGTCGGTGGTGACTGCCAGATCGTCCACTGCGGCTCTGGCCGCCTCCAGCTTTTCGAGATACCGCTCGGCGGTGTAACCGCGGTGCATGGCACTGAGGATGCGATCGGAGCCGGACTGCAAGGGTAGGTGGAGCTGGGGCATCACCTTCTCGCACTCGGCCATCGCCGCAATCGTGTCGGGACCCAGGTCTTTTGGATGGGGGCTCGTGAAGCGAATGCGCTGGATCCCTTCGATACGGTTCAGATCGCGCAGCAGCTTCGCGAAGATAGGCTTCCTTCCGTCCAGCCTGAGATCCCTCCCGTAGGAGTTGACGTTCTGCCCAAGCAAGGTGATCTCGACTACTCCGTCTCTGGCCAACGCCTCGACCTCGGCCACGATATCTGCAGGGTGCCTCGAGCGCTCGGGTCCTCTCACCTTCGGCACTATGCAGAAAGTGCAGGAGTTATCGCAGCCCACAGAGATGGTGACCCAGGCAGAATGAGACCTTTCCCTTCGAGAAGGCAGGTCGAACGCAAGAGAAACTACTCGAGGGTCGGGCGGAGCCTCGAACACCTCGCAGACCGGGGAGGCATCTCGCTCGCGGGCCTCCAGGAGCTGGGGCAGCCTGGACACGTTGTAGGTTCCGAACACGATATCGAGGTGAGGAGCTCGCTCGAGCAACGATGCACCGTCTTTCTGCGCGAGGCAGCCACCCACCGCGATCCGCATGCGGGGGTTTCGGCTCTTGTAGGGCTTGAGTGATGCCAGGCTGCCATACAGCCTCTGGTCGGCGTTTTCCCGCACGCAGCAGGTGTTGAAGACGACGAGATCGGCGGCGGCTTCCGAGTCGGCCCTTACGAAACCCTGCTCCTCGAGCAATCCTGCGATGCGCTCGGAATCGTGGAAGTTCATCTGGCAGCCATAGGTCCTGACGAAGTAGCGCCCCCTGGGCGAGGGCACTGCCCCTGCCTCGACGGCTGTCGGGTGAGACAGTTCCAGGGTGGGGGAAGCGACCGGCGAGGCGCTGGGGCTGGCGAACTCGGGCGAAATTCGATCCGAGGGCCTGCCAAGTCTCACCGCTACTGGGGAACGCGCCCGTTGGAGGTCTCGGACGCCCGGAATTCCCGTATCACGGTGACCCGCACGTTGTTCGGAAATAGCCCCTCGCTTTCGATGTCCTTGACCAGTTCTTGAGCCAGTAGAATCGCACCCGTATCGTCGACCGCGTAAGGGTCGACGATCACGCGAATTTCCCGTCCACCCTGGAAGGCGTAGGCGTCCCGCACTCCTCGGTGTTGCTTACAGAGACGTTCGAGGTCTTCGAGCCGCCTTACGTAGTGGTCCCGGGACCCGCCGTCTCTTGCGCCGGGACGCCCGCCGCTCAAGTGGTCCACGACCTGGACGATCACGGCATCTACCGTTCGGGGCTCGACCTCGTCGTGGTGGGCCTCTATCGCATGACACACCGCTTCGGACTCGCCGTGGCGCCTGGCGAACCAGGCCCCCACTGATGCATGGGTTCCCTGGTGGACGTGTCGGAGACCTTTACCAAGGTCGTGCAGGAGGGCGCCCCGAGTTGCGGCAGCGGGGTCTATTTGAAGCTCTTCTGCCACCATGCGAGCCAGGCGGGCACACTCCTTCAAGTGTTCGAGGACGTTCTGTCCCATGGAATCCCTGAGCTTGAGAGAGCCTAGGACCCGAACGATCTCCTTGTTCATGTCGGTGAAGCCGAACTCCTGCACGGCGCGCTCGCCCTCTTCGAACAGCTCGCGGTCGAGCCGCCGCGTTACGCGCTCGTACATCGCTTCTATCCGATTCGGCTGGATCCTTCCGTCGGCTACCAGTTCCTCCAGGCACAACCTGGCCCGTTCCCGTCTCAGCGGATCGTGCGAGGAAATGACGACCGTGTCGGAGGACTCCTCCAGCTCCAGGTTGACGCCGGTTACCGACTCGAAAGTCCTGATGTTGCGGCCATCCTTTCCGATGATCCGCGCCTTGTAGTCCTCGGATGGCAGCTCGACGACGGCCAGCGGCAGGGTCTGGACGATATCCGGCGCCAGCCTCTGCATGGCGGTAACCAGAATCCGGGCTGCTCGGATGTCGGCTTCCTCCTTGACGCGCTCAGTCATCTTCCGCAACTGGTCCGCGTAGTCGCGCTTGACCTCATCGAGGAGGTGTCGCCGGAGGTCTTCCCTGGCTTCCTGCCGTGAGATGCCGGCAATTCTCGACAGCTCTTCCTTGAGGAGCTCGGCGCGCTCCGTAGTCGCAGTACCCAACGCCAGAATCCGGGCCTCTTCGGCTCTGACCAGGCGGAGCCTCTGATCGAGCTCGCGCTCCCGCTGCTGGATAGCGGTCTCGGCCCGAGCCAGCTCTTCTCTGCGGATCCTGGCCTCTTCACGAAACTCCTCCACATACGAGCGTGCCTCCGCGTAGAGACGGGCGCGCTCCTCGTCGAGCCTGCAACGTTCGGCCGCGAGCGCTTCCTGGTGCTTGCGGAATTCCGCGGCCTGCCTCTCGGCTGTGCGGTAAAGCTCGCCCCGCTCTTTCTGTAACTGGAGTCGCTCACCCTGCAGTTTCTGTAGTTCCTCGGCGAGCTTCTGGCGCGTCGCTGCCAGCTGCTGGGCTTCCGCGAGCAGCCGCTCCCGCTCGTCCACGACGTCGAAGTCGTCGGCAGTCATCCTGTTCGGTGTCCTGGTGTGCCGAGGCAGGCTGGGTTCGACATCCGGCGGCTCTCCGATCCGCTCCACCACTACCAGTAATCGTACCCCTCGGCAAGATTCTCTCCGTGAAGTAGTGGTCCAGCGAGCGGGGCCCTGCTGCTCGTCCCCCAGAACGTAGGTCCTCGACACCTTGGTGCGCCTATCACGGAGAAGTTGGGTATAAAATCACAGCGCGGTAATTTGCACCGGTGTAAGTTTGCTGGCAATAGAGGCCGCTGCGGCACCGAAATGTCACAGGCCCGACTTATCATCCACCGCGGAGACCGCTCGCAGCCTTCCCACCGGCTCTGCCCAGCAGTTCCGGGGCGGCCGGGGGTGTCACTGCAGACAAGTCCGCTTGGGAGGTCCTCGTATGGATAAGGAAAAGGCGCTCGACCTGGCAATCACCCAGATCGAAAAGACCTACGGCAAGGGCTCGATCATGCGGCTTGGTGACGATGCCGGCCGGATGAACGTGGAGGTAATTCCGACAGGTGCCCTCAGCCTGGACCTCGCGCTGGGCATTGGCGGACTGCCGCGCGGGCGAGTCGTGGAGATCTACGGGCCGGAATCCAGCGGGAAATCGACCCTCGCGCTGCACGTCGTCGCTGAAGCACAGCGACAGGGAGGGGTGGCTGCCTACATCGACGCCGAACATGCCCTTGATCCCACCTACGCCCGAGCCATCGGCGTCAACATCGACGAGCTCTGGATAAGCCAGCCCGATACCGGAGAACAGGCGCTCGAGATCGCCGACATGCTGGTCCGCTCCGGTGCGATCGATGTCCTCGTAATCGACTCCGTGGCGGCTCTGGTCCCCAAGGCCGAGATCGAGGGCGAGATGGGCGACGCTCACGTCGGTTTGCAGGCTCGCCTGATGTCTCAGGCTCTCAGAAAGCTCACTGCCAATCTCAACAAGACAAGAGCTCTGGCGATCTTCATCAACCAGCTCAGGGAGAAGATCGGTGTGATGTTCGGCTCTCCCGAGACCACACCGGGCGGGCGGGCACTCAAGTTCTATGCGTCCGTCAGGCTCGACGTCCGCAGGGTCGAGTCGATAAAGGACGGAGCCGAGGTGGTCGGGAACCGTGTCAAGGTCAAGGTGGCCAAGAACAAGTGCGCGCCCCCCTTCCGTTCGGCGGAGTTCGACTTGATGTACGGCACCGGAATCAGCCGTGAGGGCTCCCTGCTCGACGTCGCCTCCGAGCTCGGCCTGGTCAAGAAGAGCGGGTCCTGGTTCACCTACGACTCGTTGCAGCTGGGCCAGGGCCGGGAGAACGCCAAGAAGTTCCTGGCGGAAAATGTGGAGGTCGCACTGGAGCTGGCTGACCGGATCCGCTCCCATATCGTCGGCGGGCGGGACGCTGCGGGAGCCGTGGCTGGCGCTCCTGGCGACAAGGGCGCCCCCGCCGCCGACTGATTACATAGCCTCCGGTGGGGCCGGGGCCGGAGCTTGCGCGCACCCCTGGCCCATTTCAGGTGCCGAGGCTGAATTCCTCCAGGGTGGTATAGGTGGCACCCGACGGGTCCAGAATGCTCTCGACCAGCGCCACCCGGGAAACCGTCATGGCCGCGTGAGGAGCCTCGGCGAGGGCCTCTACGACAGTCCCCACGTCTACTCGGCGGCGGACTCTTGCCACCGTAAGGTGAGGTATGTGCTCGCTTTCTCGCTTCAGGGGAACCACTCGTGCGACGGAGGCCCGCACTTCCCGGGCGAGGGCCTCGAACGCCTTTCCCTCCGAGTGAATTCCGACCCAGAGAACCCGCGGATTTCGAATCCCAGGGAATGCTCCTGCTCCCGAAACAGCTATCTCGAAGGGTTCGTGAAGCCTTGCGGCAACCTCGGTGGCACTCTTCACATCTTCCAGTCCTGGTGAGTCCACGGACCCGACGAAGACGACCGTCAGGTGCCAGGCTTCCCGCTTCAACCAGCGAAAGGCGGATGCTGTGGCGGGATCGTCGGACACCGACAATCTGGCCTTGTCCACGGCATGCGACACCGCCCGGACCACCTCTTCGTCGGGCCACACGGCCACGAAAATCCGGCGCCGTACGGACACCGGCATCAGCTTTCGGGTCGGAATGCGACCCGCCTCAGGAAATCCAGGAGCGTCGTGACGGTGTACGCGCGAATTCTTTCCCGGTCGCCGGGGAGTCGCACCTGCATGGATCGCGTGTGACCCTGTATTGCAACTGCCATGAAGACCGTGCCGACCTCGCCTTCTTGGGGTCGAGGGCCGGCCTCGCCGGTGCAGGCAATCCCGATGTCGGAGCCGAAGATTCGCCTCGCAGCGCAGGCCATCTCTTCGGCACACCGAGCAGAGACGACTCCGTGGGTCTCCACCACCTGCGGGTCGATGCCCAGCAGGCCAGTCTTCGTCTCGGCCATGTAGGTGACGGCCGACCCCTTGAACCACCTGGAGGCCCCCGGGACGCTGGTGAGTCGGGCCCCCAGCATCCCCCCGGTAAGCGACTCCGCAGCTGCAAGGGTCAGGCCCATCTCCGTCAACCGCTCCCCTATCACTCCCGGCAGGGTGTCCGAGTCCTCGCCGAAGACCATCTCTCCCAGTCGAGCGCGCACCTCGTCGCTAACCGACTGCAACCTCCGGGTCGCCTCGTCTCGGCTGGCACCTCGGGCAACGATTCGCACGGAGAGCTCGGATGTCGACGGGAGGAAGGCCAGAGAGACTTCCTTCTCCGGGTCCAATGGACCGCCCGTGGGGACTATGCCTTCCAGTGCCTCGGCGACGGCTGCTTCCGTGGCTCCCCAAACCTTGTAAGTCTTGACGGCGCTCACGAAGGGTGCAGGGCGCCTTTGCCTGAGATCCGGAAAGACGCCTCGCTCCAGCATTTCCTTCATCTCGTGGGGTACCCCCGGCAAGGCATAGGCGGTCCCTCTGGGGGTCTCGACGATCAGGCCGGGCGCGGTTCCCAGTTTCTGGGATATGTATCGTGCGCCCTGAGGCAACTCTGCCTGGCGGAGGTTCGACTCGGGCATCGGGATTCCCCTCTTTCGGAACATCCCCACGACGCGCTCTTCCAGCTCGGGCACCCGAACAAGGGGAGTGCCGGCGATCATGGAAAGTGCCTCTCTGGTCCGGTCGTCCGGCGTCGGCCCGAGTCCTCCCGTAGCTACCACCCACGCGCCTTCCTCGAAAGAGGCGTCGATCGCAGCTGCAATCGCCTCTTCGTCGTCGCCCACGCAGACATGGCGGCCTACGTGGTAGCCCTCTTCGAAGAGGCGTGTTGCCAGGTGCGGCGTGTTGGTGTCGACAATCTGGCCGTAGAGCACCTCGTTTCCGATGGCCAGGATGTCTATTCGGGGTGGATGCGTGGCTGGCAGGGCTCCTGGTCCCCTATCGAGAAGTGCCTTGGTCTCTTTGCCTGCTGTCGGCCCTCATCAGTGGGACCACTTGCTGCCTGGAGAGGGTGCCTGGCCGGCCGCCTTCGGGCTGGTTTTCCTGGTCACCAGATCCTTGCGACGATGCAGGTCGATCTCTGCTCTCTACATCCTCCCGGCTGTCCCTGTCGAGAAGTGCTGACAGCAAAGGATCCAGTGCTTCGTCGAGGCTGCCCGAATCCGGGGGTGGGACGTCGACTCGCGGATGGCTGAATATCTGGCCTGCTCGCCATACGTAATCGAGGCCAGACGCGAGCGTGAACCCGACCGCTATCCAAAGGACGACCTGTGCAGGACCCGGAGTGTTCTCCAGCGTCGGGAATATGAAAAGCCCCACGGCGACCATCTGGCTGACGGTTTTGACCTTGCCGAAGGGAGTTGCCGGTACGGATACACCGTTTCTGGCAGCTAGCGTCCTTATTCCCGAGACGACCAGCTCTCGTCCGACCACCAGTGCTAGCGGTACCCAGGAGATCTTGCCGTGGAGCATCAGTATCGTAAGCGCTCCTATCACCTGGAGTTTGTCGGCGAGGGGGTCGAGGTACGCACCGCTGGTGGTCGGGCCCAGCCTCCGGGCCACAATGCCGTCCAGCGAGTCAGATACCCCGAGCGCTATCCACAGTCCGAAGGCGGCCCATGCCGCTTCGGTTCCTTCCTGCAGCATCAGGTAGAACAGGAGCGGTAAGGCGGCTGCACGGCCGAATGTGATCAGGTTCGCGACCGTGACGATCGCTCCCGGGCCGTAATGCCTTCCATCCTGAGGTTCCGATTGAGTCGGGTGCGTGGTTTCCTGTGGCCCTGCTGCAGGCGGCAACTTCACCTCCCCTGCCTCTTGAAAGTCTACTAGGACCCGAGGCAGTTCCAGCCGCCCGGATGACGGCGGTGCCGGAGGCACCTGGGCTGGTCACTTACGGGACCGCGTGTCGCCCGTCCTCGACTTGTGGCCAGGAGGTCCCAGGCTCTTCCCTATCCCGGAGCCCTGCCACCGGTGTCGGGAATATGATCGACTCGTCCCGTCCTGTCGTCTGCAACCGGTGAAGGGAGGTCCTCGTGGCGGTCGAGACGAAGAACACCGGGGTAATCGAGTCCATCAATCCTGCTACAGGCGAGCGCATCGGTACAGTCCCCGAGATGACGGAGGCCGAGGTAAGGGAAGCGGTTCAGCGAGCCAGGCGGGCCTTCGAAGCGTGGTCGTCGCTCCCGTTCGAACGGCGAGCCGACCACATACTTTCCGTGTGCGACATCATGGTCGACAATTCCCGTGAGATCGCCCGCACGATATCCCGTGAGACCGGCAAGCCACTCGGCGATGCCTTCGTTACGGAGCTCTTTACCACTGCGGATCTGATCCACTTTTACGCCAGAAAGGGCAAGAGGATCCTGGCGCCTCGCAAGGTGAGTACGGGACTTTTCCTCAACAAGAAGGCCTACAAGGTCTACCAGCCCTACGGGGTGGTTGGGGTGATAAGTCCCTGGAACTACCCTTTCAGTCTGACGATGGGGCCCGTAGTTTCCGCCCTGTTTGCTGGAAATACCGTCGTCCTCAAGCCCTCTGAGTTCACGCCGTTCGTGGGGAAACTGGTGGGCGAGCTCTTCGAGCAGGCAGGCTCCCATACCGGGATAGTTCAGGTGGTAACCGGTGGAGGGGCCACGGGGGAGGCTCTGGTCCGGTCGGGCGTACAGAAAGTGGTCTTCACTGGCTCCGTGGAAACCGGCCGCAAGGTCATGCGGGCTGCGGCCGACACCCTCACTCCCGTGGTGATGGAACTGGGGGGCAAGGATCCGATGGTGGTCCTCGACGACGCAGACCTCGAGCGTGCGGCCAATGCTGCGGTGTGGGGCGCGTTTTCGAACTGCGGGCAGACTTGCACCTCCATCGAAAGGGTGTACGTGACCGAAGGGGTCTATGACGAATTCGTCCACAAGGTGGTCGAGAAGACAAAAGCCCTGAGGGTTGGCTATTCCGAAGACGGGAATACGTACGACGTTGGTTCGATGACCAGGCCTGCCCAGCTCGACATCGTCGAAGAACACGTGAGGGATGCCAAGGAGAAGGGCGCACGGGTGCTGACCGGTGGGCGCCGGCTCGAAGGCAAGGAGCGCGGCTACTTCTATGAGCCCACGGTGCTGGTCGACGTCGACCACCGCATGAAGATCATGACCGAGGAGACATTCGGGCCGGTACTGCCGATCATGAGGGTCAGGAGCGCAGAAGAGGCGATCCGTCTGGCGAACGACTCCCGCTACGGCCTCGCCGCAAGCGTCTGGACCAAGGACCCCAAGGAGGCCGAGCGCCTCACAGAGGCCCTCGACGCAGGTGGGGTCGTCGTCAACGACTGCCTGGCTCACTTCGGAGTACCCACCTTGCCCTTCGGCGGGGTGAAGGAGTCGGGGATCGGAAGGACCCATGGAGTCGAAGGGCTGCGAGAGTTCTGTCAGGTCAAGTCGGTCCTTGTCGACAGGTTCGGCCCGAAGAGGGAGATCTTCTGGTACCCTGCGCCTTCCTGGCTTGCTGGGGCACTTGAGAAGGGGCTCAAGGTGCTCTACCGCCGGGGCATCCGATCGAAGTTGAGCCTTCGCTGACCCTACACCGGCTCCGGGTGGATGGGCAGCAATCCTGACCCCGCTGACTAGCCGCCTTCCCCTTGGCGGCGATGGGAAGGCAGGGAGGTGAGACTCGAGCACCGCAACGGCGCATCCGTGGCAGCAGGGTCGTCGTTCGAACGCCTTGGCATCCGGGCGATCGACAGCCCCGTCGGTACCCTCTTGGCCGTTGCTTCGGCGAGTGGGCTCTGCTCGCTGGGGCTCGAGCGTTGGAGCCGCTCGCTAGTCGAGGATCGGGCTGATCTGCCGACTCCGGCGACCAGGGCTCTGCTAGACCGGCTGGAGAATGAGCTGGATGACTACTTCAACTCCCGCCTCACGCACTTCTCGGTGCCAGTGCAATTTCCCGAAAAGGCTTCGCGGTTTTTCGTGCGGGTCTGGCGGGCAACCATGGAGATCCCATTTGGCGAGACGGTGTCGTACGGCTCGCTCGCGGCACGCATGGGAAATCCCAGGGCCGCCCGTGCAGTCGGGGCAGCATTGGCACGCAACCCTTGTCTGATCGTGGTCCCATGTCACCGGGTCGTGGCGGCAGGTGGTCGACCAGGCGGATACGCAGCTGGAGAGGAGCTGAAGGAGTTCCTGCTTGCCCTGGAGGCCGCCGGAGCGGGGCCCGGCTTACGGAGCCACCGGTCAGCTCAGGCGGACCTGCCCAGGAATCCCGGAACCTCCGGGCTTGCCCAGGAGAAGGCCTCGACGCCACAGGTGTCCCGCCGTGACAGCTCGTAGGGCGCTGACCTTGGCGCTGCCAGCGGTTGCGGTGATTGCCGTAATCGTCGGTGTCGGAATCGGCTGGCGGGTAGTTCGCTCCTCGTCTGGAGAACCTGCTCCCCCGGATGCCGCTCCGAACGTGGCTCTCAGCCGACCCCCCTCTCCCCCAGTGACAGCCGAGACACGGGACAAGCGTTCCCCTCTTCCCGGAGTGGGCCAGCAGGCCCTAGCAGATGCCACAGGTACGATGGTCGCTATCCTACGGGCGCACGCGCGGGGCGACACGACAACGGTCGCGAGAATGGCCGAGGAGTCTGCGGTGGCACAGCTCTCGTCTTACCCTCGAGACGGCTTCGACATCGAGAGAGTGTCGTGTTCGCCTGGACCTGCCGACCCTACGAGCGAGTTCACCTGCACGCTGGAGCCGTCCCGGAAGCCCCTCGGGGCGGCCGAAGCGCGTCTGCAACGGCGCGGCGACTCGTTCGTGCTAGTCGCCGTCGTTCCCCTCGTCACCTGAGGCGGCCTGGCGCCGCTTGAAGGCCTCGTACTCCTCAGGAGAGATCAGCACCGCTCTCGCCTTGGAGCCCTCCGAGGGGCCCACCACCCCCTTGCGCTCCAGCAGATCCATGAGGCGGCCCGCCCGGGCGAATCCCACCCTCAACTTACGCTGGAGCATGGAGGTGGAGCCGAGCTGTGTCTGGACCACGAGGTCCATGGCTGCCTGGAGCAGCTCGTCGTCCTCCTCGTCCACCTCCTTGCTGGATTGCTTACCGGAGAAGATGGTGTCGTCCAGGTAGTCGGGCCTGGGGACCTGCCTGCGCCAGTGAGCGACGATCTTCCGCACTTCCTCTTCGCTCACGAAGCAACCCTGGATCCTCCGTGGGACACCCGAGGAAGCGGTGAGCAGCAGCATGTCGCCCATACCTACCAGCTCTTCCGCCCCGCCGGTGTCGAGGATCACCCTGGAATCCACCTGAGAGCCGACCTTGAAAGCGATCCGACTGGGGATGTTCGCCTTGATCACACCCGTGATGACGTTCGTGGAGGGTCGCTGCGTGGCGATGACCAGGTGGATGCCCACGGCACGTGCCATCTGCGCCAGACGCATGATGGAGTCCTCTACCTCCCTGGCGGCCACCATCATCAGGTCGTTCAGCTCGTCGACCACAACCACGATGAATCCCAGTACCGAGTGCTCGAACGTCTCGCCCTCGAGCTCTCCTCCGGCTGCCGACAGGGAGGAGTTGTAGGACGCGATGTCCCTGGCGCCTAGCTCTGCGAGCTTTTCGTAGCGGAGCTCCATCTCTCTCACGACCCAGCCGAGGGCCTCGCTGGCCCGCTTGGGATTCGTGACTACCGGCGTCAGCAGGTGGGGAATACCGTCATAGACTCCGAGCTCCACGCGCTTGGGATCCACGAGGAGGAGCCGAACCTGCTCCGGACCGTTGCGCATGATTAGGGAGGAGACCAAGGCGTTGATGGTCGAAGATTTCCCCCCTCCCGTGGTTCCCGCGATCAGCAGGTGCGGCATCTGCGACAAGTTGATCCAGACAGGCTTGCCCGAGATGTCCTTTCCGAGAGCGCAGTCAAGTGGGTGCGACGGCGAGTTGCCGGCATGAGACTTCAGGACATCCGCGAGGGTCACCAGCCGGCGGTCCCGGTTGGGAATTTCGATGCCGATGGCGGACTTTCCCGGGATCGGCGCCTGGATCCGCACGCTTTCGGCAGCGAGCGCGTAAGCGATGTCGTCGGTGAGCCCTTTGACCTTGGAAACTTTGACCCCTGGGGCCAGCTCCACTTCGAAGCGCGTGACGGTCGGTCCCGGCGTGATCCCGGCGAGGGATGCGTCCACGTCGAACTGGCGGAGGGTCTCGATCAGGACGCGGCCGACCTCCGCCAGGGATCCCCTGGACGGATGACCTCCGGAGCCTTCACGCAGCAGGCTGAGCGGTGGAAGCTCGTACCGAGTTGTCGGATACGCCGACCAGGTTCCTTCCGAGATCCCGAGCCGTAGCTGACCTTTGCCCGGATCTTTGTCGCGTCGGCGTCGATTGGTACGTGGATCGCCCTGAGCCCTTCTGGATTCCATCTCGGGTGCTAATTTCGTCGGAGGCTCCGGCATCGTCTGATCCTCGACCTCGGTGGAATTCGAGTTGCCCGGTGGTGGTGCCTCGGAGCCTTCACCTGGGGCGAGCTCGCCGGAGGTGGATGCAGGGGCCGGCCGCTTTCGCGTGACGCTCGAGATCAGACGCTCGACCTTGGCTACAGCACGAGCAGCGGGGCGCCACAAGGGAATCCTGAATCCGACAGTCACCAGGGCGAGGAAAATTGCGATCGCAGTGGCCAGTGCAGCCGGCCTGCCGAGGGACGCCAGCAGGATACCGCCAAGCCCAGCTCCGACCCATCCGTGAGAATCCACGACAGGGCTCGCGGACCAGACGGCCGGAAGGAGCGAGCTGCCCAGGAACAATCCGGCCCACCCAAGGGCGTTCCGCAGGGGCCTACCGTTCCTTCTCAAGAACTCCAGGCCGGATGAGGCCAGGAATACCGGAAGCAGAACGCTGCCCGGGCCGATGACCAGCTTGGTGGCGTTCTGAAGCGAATGTGAGGCCGGCCCACCGCTCGGCAGCCAGAGCAAAGAGGCTGCCACAAGAGCAGCTACTCCAAGCCCCAGTCCCCACGCCTCTCTTGGCATCCTGGCGACAGCGTGGCTGGCCTGTCGAAGCGACCCTGCCAGACGGGAAGGGAGAGAACGGGTGCCCCGAGAGCGCCTCGTGGAGGTCCGCCTCCTCCGGGGAGCACTCCGGTGCCGCGAGCCTCTCGAGGAGGCCGCCGGGGCTCGTGCGGAAGCCGTGCGTGCTTCGGGCGATTTGGAGGCTTTCGTGGTCGGTCGAGCCAAGGAAGGCAGCTCCAGTGACCTCGGCCGCGTCGAAACACGGCATGCCCCGACTCCGCCCGTGAGTCCGTCGGCTTCGGTTATGGTAGCACTGGTCCGCCGGGTCGACCCGGATCAAAGGTGGTCAGATCGGCCTGGACATAGAGCTGGTTCATACCAGAGGCCATGGCGTAGAGGGCACCGGACCCGGATCGGGAAACCGCCCTGAAGAGCACAGGTGTTCGATCCGCGCCGCCATGGCGTCGACCTCTTCCTGATCGAGCAGGTCCGCTAGCTTGCAGGACGACGGTGCCGAACCGGCAGCTCCAGAGACCCCGATCCTAGAAGCCATACGTCTCACGTCGGCGAGAAGGTGTCCGGGTATCTGCTCGCCCCCGAACTCCCATATGACGGTACGGAGCTTCTCGTCCGCGTGGAAGCAGGTACCATGGTCCACCGACCACAAGCAGCCGCGCGCATCCACGATGCAGTGTCCGGCTTTCCTGTCCGCGTTGTTGACGACGAGGTCGAACAGGCACAGCTTCATCAGTTCGTTGCGGTATTCGTAGTTGCCGATCAGTTCGAAGTAGCTCCTGGCCCGGCCGGGGGGAACATAGAGCTGAACGGCGCCTTCTCCGTAAGGTCCCTCCCTGACTACCGTCGGCGGTACGAGCATCCAGCCGAGCTCGGCCGACACTACGTATGCAGCAAGTTCCCGCTTGTGGAGCGACTCCCTGTCGAAGTCCCAAAGAGACCTCGCAAGTCTGCACGGCTTGTAGACGGCCAACATGGAGCGGGCACCTTCGACTTCGACGAGGAGCGCGTTGTTGGTGCTCCTGGGGAGACGCCCCTTGAGACGCAGCGGGGCACCCGCGAGCTCCCTTTCGATTGCGCGGAACCAGGTAGCAGCAGGCCTCTTATCGGCGTCGGAGCCGTCTGCCGGGGTTCCTACAGCACCCGGCGGAGCCGTGCCCGGCTTTCGCCCGGCCCTAGTGCCCTTCCCGCCCACCGGCTACCTCGGCCGATTCTCTCGAAGCAGCCTGGAATATCCCTCGGGTCATCGACGCCGTTGACTCCTCTGCCCTCCGCGCGTAGATCCGGGCCCTCGCGGCCTGCGCCCCTTGGTGGTCGGGAGCCGCTTCCACTGCCCAGTCAGCGAGGTCACTTGCCAGCGCCAGCTCGCCCTGCTGGGCTAGCTGGCTTGCCCGTTCGACTACCGCATCCACTCCACCGGCCAAATCTGCCACCGCCCTGGCGATCTCGCTCCGTCGAGCGGGCTTCAGATTCGAAGGGACCCCGTCGTACCAGCCGCCGTACAGGCGCCAGACGTTGCGCGCTATGTACTCTGGCTCGTCGTAGAGGGGCTTCAAGTAAGGCTTCTGCTCCAGATGTGCTGGCGGGCGAACAGTCGCCAGCACATCGTCGAGAGTGGCCCCTTCGTTCATGAGTGCCACGGTTTGATCGTGAATGGAGCGGAGGTACTCTGCGGTGTCCAGAAGCGCCTCCGCGATCCTGTCGGCTCCGAAGATGGGGGCACCGTGCCCGGGAAGCATCGACTCTGCCCCCAGCGCAGCCATCTTCTCCAAGGCGACTGCCCACTCCTGGGGATATCGCTGCACCTTCTGCGGGTTTCCGGCATTGGGCGCGGCCCACTCGAAGAAGTCGCCGGGACAAAGGACCTTCGAGTCGGGGAGCCAGACCCATGTCTGGTCGTCGGTCTGTCCTCTGTCGTGGTGGAGCTCGAAGGTCACACCCCCCACCCTGGTCGTCAATCGCTCGCTGAAGGTGGTGTCCGGGAAGACGTAGTTCGTGGGCCAGCGCAACTTGTCGGCGCCAGCGCTCGAGGTCCCTCTGAACTGGCGGAGGTTGATAAAGGCGTTCCAGCCAGCTGTAAGCACGTAGCGCCGGAAGCGGTGCGGCACACGCTCGTGAGCGACGACCCGTGGGGGAGGCCAACCTCGCCTCCTCGCCTCCTCGGCGAACGGAGGCACGCCGAAGACGTGGTCGACGTGGCCGTGGGTGTAGATTGCCGTGTCGAGCCGCTCGTCGGACCACTCGCGAATCGAGTCGAATAGGTGCTTCTGGCCGAAGAAGGTCCCTGTGTCGACCATGACGAGACCGTCATCGGTCCTGAATGCCACGACGTTGGAGAAGGAGTGGTAGAAGTAGACGCCTTCGGATACCTCTTCCCCGACCCCCGAGACTGTCAGCGGATGCAGGTCCTCACTTCGGACCTCCCCGTTCCACATCCGCTCGGCCATTTCACGGATCTCACCCAACTCGGCCCACCTCTCTCGGTCCCTATGTTTCGCCACTGGAGGTCGAAATCATCGTTGCGACCCCCAGTGTCCGCGCGGCGCTCGCCCAGGGGGCGAACTCCCCCGCCGCGGCCTCGAAGCCGTGGCCGCTCTTCCAGACGAGCGGGACCCAGGCGACAACCTTCACCTGCCCCCCGGGGCGAGCCGTGCCCTCTTGTGACCGTTCCGGGAAAAGCAGTCGTGACCTTCCTCGGGGTCGATGGGCATCGTGCAGAAAGGGCACGACCTCCTGCCCGCCGCCGCAACGACAGCGCACTGGTATGCAAGTGCCTCGGCTTGCGCCCTGGTGATCCAGATGCGGGCCTCGTCACCCGCGCCCTCTTCCAGGTCGAATTCTGTCTCGAGGGGCGAGCCTTCCTCTTCAGTCGAGACCGACCGGGCTACCAAGAGAACGAGGTCTTCCTGGGGGTCGTAACCGATTCCCAGCTCCGCTATGGCCCAGTCGAGACTTTCTGGAGCTTCCGACTCTCCGATTTCTTCGAGGATCCTCTCGTAGTCGGTCCGACGCGGCCTGGCGAGTTCACTGGCGATCCCGGAGAGAAGCTCGTCCAACCTGGAGGCCAGGGCCTCTACCTGGAACTTCTCGCACTTGAGGGCGAGCTCTCCACCGGGGCCGGAGGCTCGGAGGAAAAAGACCCTCCTTCCCGGTTTTCCGATTGCGCCGACCTGTACGCTCTTTGCGGGTTTCAGCTCCAACTACCACAAGCCCTTTCGAAACGGGGCCGGATCGTGCAAATAGGGGCCACGTGCTTCACAGAGCGTGGCCCTGGCGGAGGGTCGCCCCGACCATATGTGTCGTGCCGCGCCTTCCGCTGCAGCGTGCCAGCCAGCGCGTAGAGTCTCTCAGAGCCAGACCCCTTGGTGTTCCCGGTTTCTCCTCGGCCGCGATGCTCCCACGGCCTGGCACGTAAGGAATCCTCCTGTCGGGAGTCTACCCTGCACCCCGAGATAAGGATCCAAGCTCCGGGATCTTCGATTTCGGCGCGATCACCTGTCGGTCCGCCGCGAAGCCGTGCGCCGAGAAGCCTGTCGCCTCTGGGAGCGCAACTCGACGTAGGCGGTGCAAGCCTCTGCGGCCCGTCTGCCGTCCGCGTTGTGACACAGCATGAGGGGCACATCGTCCATAACGAAGGCGGAGACCGAAGCCACCCCGACCTCCAAGCGGCGGTACGCCTCCAGCGGGCATCCCAGCAAGGCCGCGACGACCGTCTTTATGGGGTCGGCGTGCGAGAAAGCAGCTACCATTCCCCCGCGTCTGCTCCCTGCCACGCGCTCGATGAAGCGCAGCATTCTTGCTTGCACCTCGGCCAACGATTCACCGCCAGGAGGGCGCCTGAGCAAGGGGTTCGCAGAGAGCCTCTTGAAGGAGCGAAGGCGTGGGACCTGGCGGAACGTCAGGCCCGCCCAGTCGCCACAGTCGGCTTCGATCAACTCGTCGTCTTCCAGGACGGTAATGCCGAGGCTATCGGCGAGCGGAGCAGCCGTCTGAAGCGCTCTTTCCAGTGGGCTGGAGTAGATCTGATCTATGGGAAGCGAGCAGAGCGCGCCGGCAAGCTCTTCGGCCTGGCGGGTTCCCCTGTCGCTCAAGACGACACCCGGTAGTCGTCCGGGCAAGCGCTTGTTGGTCCAGATCGCCTCGGCGTGACGTATGAACAGGAGAATGGTAGGCGTGCTTACACCTCGATGACCACCGGAATTATCATCGGACGACCCCCGCCCGCCTTGCGCAGCTGCTCGGTTGCTGCGCTTCTTACGAGACGCTTCAGCGTTCCCCACTCTGCTACTCCCTTCGTAGTCGACTCCTCGACCGCTTCGGCCACGCGTCTCTTCAGTGATGCCAGCCCCTTCTCGTCCAACGAGTACTCCGCACGCCATCCCTTCCCGACTATCTCCACGTCTCCTGCGAGAGCTCCGGTCTGGGCCGAGACCGTGACTACCACGACGAGCAGCCCTTCTCGCGCGATCTGTACGCGCTCTCTCAGTACCTCATGGGGAGCTCTTTCCCCCGGCACCGCCTCGGTAACAGCACCGCTGTCGACGTACCACATGCCTCCGGGAACGTTGTCCTCTCGCAGGCGGGCGCTGCCAGCTTCCAGCACGACGGTGTCGCCGTTCTTGGCGAGCAACACCCGCTCGTCGGGCACGCCCATTTCCCTTGCAAGAGCTGCGCTCGAGACCAGGTGGCGTCGCTCGCCGTGCACGGGAACGAAGGTCTTCGGAGCGGCCAAAGAGATCATCAACTTTACGTCTTCCGCTGCTGCATGGCCCGAGACGTGCACGTCGGGACAGACCTCCGAATAGAGCACCTCGGCGCCTCGAGCGTAGAGGCGGTCGATCACCCGGAAGAGCGCCGGCTCGTTGCCGGGAATGGGATGGGAACTTACGAGGATGGTGTCCGTTGCCCCGATCTTCACTGCCGGATGCTCACCTGCGGCCATAAGTGCGAGAGAGGAGTACGGCTCTCCCTGGGACCCGGTACAGACCAGACACGTCCTTTCGGGTGGTACGGCCGCGAGCTCTTCCTTCGAGATCGTGACGCCCTCCGGCAAAGAAAGCTTTCCTGCCGAGACCGCGATCTCGACGTTGCGCTCGATGGACCTCCCCACGAAGCAGACTTTCCGGCCGAACTCGACCGCTGCGTCGACTATCTGCTGGATGCGATGGAGGTGCGAGGCAAAGCAAGTCGCTACGACCCGCCTGTGTCGTCTTGACCCGAAAAGCTCTCTCAGGAAGCGCCCGACCTCTCTCTCGCTGGGTATCCAGCCCCGCTCCACGGCGTTAGTGGAGTCGCACAGCATCACGTCAACTCCAAGTTCGCCCATCTGTCCCACGAACCTCAGATCGGTGCGGCGGCCGTCCAGCGGGGTGGTGTCGATCTTGAAGTCCCCCGTATGCAGAATCCGGCCCTCTTCCGTCTCGATCACGACCCCGCACGCGTCGGGAACGGAGTGAGCGGTGGCGAAGGGCGTGAAGTCCATTCCGGCAATCGAGGTCGTCTGGCGGTCCGCGATGACCTTGATCCGTACAGCCTCGGCCAACCCGGCATCCGTAAGCTTCCGGGCCGCCAGCCGGGCCGTCAGCTCCGAGGCATAGATCGTGGTTTTTCCGAGTCGTGGGATGAGGTAAGGCAAGGCCCCGATGTGGTCTTCATGGCCGTGAGTCAGGAAGATTCCCCGGACGGAACCCTTGATCCGGTCGACGTAGCTGAAGTCGGGCAAGACCAGGTCGACTCCCAGCAGTTCGGAGTCGGGGAACATCACGCCAGCGTCGAGAACGACCGCACCGCCAGGTCCCTCGACGACCATGCAATTGCGCCCGACCTCTCCTAGGCCTCCCAGGACGTGTAGCTGGACCATGGCCTGCGTGGCGCTGGCTCAGCTGCTCAGGAGTCCGACGTCGAGGAGGTCTCGGACCGCTTCGAGGGCACCCTGGAGCCTTTTCCGTGTCGTGTCGGTGGCCGGAGTGAGCGGGAGGCGCGGCTGCCCTGCCGGAAGCCCGAGCTTGCCCAGAGCCGCCTTGAGCGGAATCGGGTTGGGTTCCACGAACAGGGCGTCGAAGAGGTCCATGAGGCGCAGGTGCAGGTCTCGAGCCCTGAGGTGGTCGCCTGATTCGAACGCTTCGATCATGGTCTTGATGGCACCACCCACAAGGTGAGAGGCTACCGACACGACCCCTACCCCACCAACCGAGAGCATTGGCAGCGTGACCGCGTCATCGCCGGAATAGACGTGGAAGTCTTCGGGGGTCTCTCGGACGGTGCGGGACGTGAATGCGAGGTCGCCGACGGCGTCCTTCACTGCCACGATTCTGGGGTGCGACGCGAGCTCGACGAGCGTATCGAGCTCTATTCGCCGCCCGGTCCGCGACGGAATGTTGTAGAGCATCACCGGGACCTCGGAAACGTCCGCAATTGCCCTGAAGTGAGCAGCTATTCCTGCTTGCCCCGGCCTGTTGTAGTAAGGGGTTACGGCGAGTATTCCGTCTACGCCGAGGGCGCACGCTCGCCGGGTCAGCTCTACCGAGTGGCGGGTGTCGTAAGTGGAGGTGCCGGCCATCACCTTGGCCCTACCGGAAGCGGCCTCCATGGCGGCTTCGAACAGGGCGAACTTCTCGTCGTCTTCGAGCGTGGGGGATTCGCCGGTGGTGCCGCTCACTACCACGGTCTCCGTTCCGTGCTCCACCAGATACGACACCAGCTTCCTTGTGCCGGCGACGTCCAGTTCGCCGTCGGCACCAAAGGGTGTGACCATTGCGGTGACGACCCTGCCGAATGGGGGTGAAAGAGCCATTTCTCGAGATCTCCCAGGAATCGATTGAGTCAGACGGGCATCCGGGTCCGACTGTGCCCAAATTTACTGCCCGTTTTCGTACCGGAGCCCTTGCGAGGCTGGGCGCCGAGATCTATATTTACACCTGCCGGCGAGGAGTCGACAGTCCTACGACAGCAGGGGGGCTCGCCCGGTGGGCGGATACGGACGTCGCTCCTTGCCGGCCCACCCCACCTCGGGTGGTCCCGCCGACTTTCTTGGCCTCTTCCCGAGGCTCGCCTTACCCCCTTGGAGCGATTCGGGGGCATCCGTGCGGCCACGTCGCGGCCGTGGCTCTCCTCGGAGCCTGCCTCCTCCGCCGGAGGAGGTGCAGATGTCGCATTCAGGGCAGAACCGGCGTCTCGTGCTGGTGACGATCGCACTTGCCGCCGCCATCTCCGGGCTCCTTGCCGCAGTTTCGCATGAGGAAGCCGAGGCGGCATCGAGGTGGCGCCCCGGGCACTCCAGCGACCGCGTCGAAGGGGACGCGGGTGGCGGCTCGGGCTCTCCCCCATCCGCAAGATCGCCTCGCCGGAAGACGAGACGATGCACGACCCGTTCCTGTCGCTCTAGGAGGTCCGAACCGTACCGGCGCTCCTCTCGCGCTGAGAAGGAACTCGTGTTGCCGAAGCCGGAAATAGCGATATACCCCGAGCCTTCTGGCCTCGTCGGAACCACATCGTGGCTGCGGGTCGTGAGCGTAGGCAGTTTCGGCGACTACGTAGGGGTCGACGACACCGGTGCGCGAGTCGATGCACGCCCCATCAGGGCCGAGTGCACGGCTGATGGTGTCACCGTCGGCGCCTCCATGACCGCGGAGCCCGCCGGTTCCAGGGCATTGACGCCCTGGTTGGCATTGCCGCTGGAGCGCGCGGGAGTCGTGCCCATCGCCTGCCGCCTCTTCTGGGATGTCCGCTGGCAGGCCGACGACGGCACCTCCGGCGAGATCCCCGACCGTTGGAGCTGGAACGAGCGTTCCTATCCAGTAGGTGGGATCGTCTCGGTGCTCGTCCGCTGATGCGAGCCCGCCGACTGCGCCTCGCTACCTGCCTTGCTACTCACAGCGAAGAAGAAGTGCATCGAGCCGTCGATGACGGACAATCGCTCATCCATCCTGGCGGGACTTTCCAGAGCCGTACACACGAAGCCGGCATCCACCTCGTAGACGATGTAGCCCTCCGGGACGGTGAAGGGGATCTGGGCACCTCTTACGTAGCTGAATATGATCGAGCACCTACCGGCCCTGCCGGTTACCCATCTGGAGCCGTCCAGCGTGAGGGTCAGTTCTCCTTCCCCCCCACCGACTATGTAGCGGGACCCGCCCCTCAGCGGAGGCGTGACGAAGGCGACGCCGCGGGACTGGTACCCCAGTTCCACAACCATTCTGTCGCCCTCGACCCTGCCCCGGAGCCTCTCGAACGTGTCTTGAGGGTCGCCGGCGACGAACTCTCCCCTTTCCGCTCCGTCAAGCTGAGCCCGGACCCAGGCGTAGGAAATCGGTAGCGGACTGGGAATACCCGTCGCCGACGGGGAGGGTATTTCTGCTGGCGGAATGCCCCCTGTGCAGGCCGAGGCCAGCATCGCCGTTACCACAGCGAGACCTAATGCTGCACCCCTGGCAGTCTTGCGTTTAGCATTCATGGACGGCTCCCCCTGCGACTGCGAGCCGCAGCGGGTCGCCTCTCCGCCGGCAGTACGTAGCGAACTTTCGGCGCATCAGGCGTGTACGCCACGGGCCCCGATCCAGTAGTCGAGAGACTGGAGGAACGCGTTGGTCAAGCCGAAGCAACTGGTCTCCACAGGAAAGGTCATCTGGATCGAATCGGAGGGCGAGGTGAGTTCCCCCCTGCGCTTCGTCCTGGAGGACGACAAGCTGTATTTCCTCAGGAACGGACGTTTCGAACGAGTGCCCCCGCTCTCGGAAGGCCAGATCGTCAGGGTTGCCGGACACCCTCTATCCAAGCAGACCCGATCTGGGGAGGCAACCGCTGTGGTGCACCTCGTGCCGCCGAGCGAGTTACCGCGGTCGGTCTTGCTGGAACTCTCCGGGACGCTCTACGACCCTCGCCTCAGCTCGGACGCGAACGCCACGAGGCTGGAGCAGTCTCTCGACGTCGCCTGCCTGGAGCTGGTCGACTGACAGTGCCCACACGGCTAGGCGAGCCCGCTCAACGTCTTGGAAGCCTTCGCACCCTGGCGGCTGCACCACGAAGACGTCTGAACTCGTCGGCCCGCACCTGCTCTGACCCCGGCGTCTCCAGAATTACCGGTACTTGCCTGATGCAGGGAACGCGCAGTATTTCGACCAGGGGCCCGAGGCCTATCTTCCCCTCCCCGAGGGTTGCGTGGCGGTCCACGCGCGAACCTCTCTCGGACCTCGAGTCGTTGAGGTGGAGACAGGCCAGCAACGAAATGCATCCAAGGTCCTCGAGACTTTCGACGAGCTTCCGGGCGGCGCCGGGAGCTTGCCAGTCGTACCCGGCCGCCCAGAGGTGCTGAGTGTCCAGGCAAATTCCCACGTCTGGTAGGGCTCGTGCGGTGTTCACGAGCCTTGGTATGTCCTTCAGGTCGCACGCCAGCGGCTTTCCCCCACCGGCGGTCAGCTCGAAGACGAATTTCCCGCCCGGTGGAGCCCGGCGAGCTACCTCCGCGAGGCTGCGCTCCAGCCGGAAGTAGGCCTCGTCGATCTTCCCGTCGACTGCTGTTCCGGTGTGCACCACCAGGGGCGCACCCCCGGCCAACTCGGAGAGCCTCATGCCGTAGACAACCGCCTGGACCGACCTGGCCCTCAGCCTCTCGTCCGGAGAGCTCAACTTGACTACGTAGGGGGCATGGAGCACCAGGCGCAGCCCGGCGCGCTCGACGAGTTCGAAATCCTCGATGGCTCTGCGGGTGTCCAGAGACGGGAGCAGCCAGTTCCTGGGCGGGGACGAGAAGATCTGGAACGCCGTCGAGCCGAGTCGCTGGGCCCTTTCCAAAGCTCGGGCCACGCCGCCGGCAGCGGAGACGTGATACCCGATGTGAGGGGGTAGATCCAAGGAGAGGGAAGCGGTGGACCGCCTCAGTCCACAGATACCCTGTCGATGGCCTTCATCACCGACTCGACCGAAGAGAAGCGCTGGTCCTCCCGAAGCTGCCTCAGACGCTCGAGGAACTTCTCGGATGCTCCGGACTTGCCCGCTTCAGCGAGGAGATCGTCGCGCCCGTACTCTTTCCCGCCGTTGAAGAGATCCCCGAACAACCGGTTCACGTACTCGATCGCGAAGTCTCCCATCTCGCGCCTCCATACGAGCTTCGAAGTCGAAGGCCTGCCGTATCGCTGGCTGGTCAGCTCATTATTCTAGGACCTCGTATCTCGGCATATCGGCGGATATCCGCAGCCCCGGCATAGGGTCACACGCGTGCCTGCCTGAATACGGCGGTCTTCGTCGAGGTCGTCCGCAGTTGCGACTTCCGGGAGGCTGGTCTCCTCGGATTCTCGGCAGAACGAGGTTGGCCGACCTGAATCGCACCTTGAATTGAAGTGCTTGCATTGCTCGTGAGGGTCGACAATTCTAGCTGCATGACTCTGCCACGCCTGTCACGACCCAGGCCCATCGCCGTCGTCTGTAGCTTGCTGGTGCTCGCACCGTGGGTCGTCTGGAGCGTTGCCGCCCGCGCCGAGGCCCAGTCGAGCAGCCACGCGTCTTCGGTCGACGGTCTCGAGCGCAAGGCGTCCGAGATCAGGCGAAACTACGAGGAGCTCGCAGCACAGGTCGACCGCGTCCAGCGAACGACGCTGGAGAAGCAGGTGCAGATCGTCGCCACCAGCGGCGAGCTCATGCGCCGCCAGGAGGAGTTGGTACGCAAGACGGCAGAGTTCCACCACGCAGTTCGCCTGGCCTACAAGTACGGGCCCGTCGACGTGGCCGGTGTGGTGCTGACTGCCAGGAGCTGGTCCGAGTTAGGTCTGGCGCGGAGGTACATGGGCTCGCGCCTCCACGGGCAGATGCGAGCCCTTCAGGAGATGGTCGACGCCCACGTGGAGGTCTCGCGGCTCCAGCTGCAACTCGAGTCCGAAAGAGATTCCCTCGCCGCGGAGCTCGACCGTCTGGCAGATGCCCTCGACAGTGCGGCTGCAGCCCTCGCCGACACCGAAGCTGCACTTGCGGCAGCCCGGGAAGAGCTGCGCATACGGGAAGAGATGGCCCGGGCCATGCGAATCTTGCAGAGTGCGGGTGCCTCCGAGCGGTACTCGCGCAGGCACCGTCTGGCGACCGAGCGGCAGGCCGAGATCTACGCTCGCTACCCATTCGGCCCCGTGAGCGGCATCCCACCCGGCCTGCGTCCGACAGGCGAGGTGATCGAGGGCATCGCCTCGTGGTACGGTCCAGGCTTCAACGGCCTGCCCACAGCCAGCGGTGCGATATTCGACGAGAACCTTTACACCTGTGCGAACAAGGAACTGCCTCTGGGAACGATCCTGCTGGTGACCTACGAGGGGCGATCGGTGCTGGTGCTCGTAAACGACAGAGGGCCATTCGTACCCGGACGAGTCCTCGACCTCTCCAGGGCCGCCAAGGAGGCTCTGGGTATGGGGGGGCTTGGGTACGTGACCGCTCGGGTTCTCGAGCCGGTCTAGAAGCCCTCGAATGGGGAGGAGCTCTCGATGTATGTCTTGGCGATAGATGCAGGGACCACCGGAATCAGGACCATTGCCTTCGACGAGGAAGGAAAGGTGGCAGCCTCGTCCTACCGGGAGTTCCCCCAGTACTACCCCTCATCGGGCCTGGTGGAGCACGATCTCGACGAGATCTGGAGCACGGCGGTCGCCACCCTCGAAGAGGTGGTGGCAACGGTCGGACCTTCTTCGGTGCGTGCCGTAGGCATCACCAATCAGAGGGAGACCGCTTGCGCCTGGGACAGGCGCACGTCCAGACCCCTCGCAAGGGCAATCGTCTGGCAGGACCGCAGGACGGCTTCGCGGTGCGAGCAGCTCAAGGCCGAAGGAGCGCAAACGCTCGTCCGGCAGCGCACTGGGCTGGTCCTGGACCCCTACTTCTCGGCCACCAAGTTCGAGTGGCTGCTCGGCCAGCTCGAACCCTCTTCGAGAGCAGGAGTCGCGCTGGGGACGGTCGATTCCTGGCTGGTTTGGAAACTGAGTGGGGGCGCAGTCCATGCCACGGACTGGTCCAACGCATCGAGGACGATGCTCTTCGACCTCGAAAGCCTGGAGTGGTCCGACGAACTTTGCGACCTCTTCAGAGTCGACCGCGAGCTGCTCCCCCAGGCCATGCCGTCCTCGTCCGTATTCGGAGAGGTCGACTCGACCGTCGCGGGCTTCACTGCTCCCATTTCCGGCATCCTTGGCGACCAGCAGGCAGCGCTCTTCGGGCAGTGCTGCTTTTCGCCAGGCATGGCGAAGAACACCTACGGGACCGGCTCTTTCGTCCTCACTAACGTTGGTGGGGCCCTCCCCTCTCCCCCAGAGGGGCTTCTGGCCAGCGTGGGTTGGGGAATGGACGGCTCCGCCGTTTACGTCCTCGAGGGTTCGGTCTTCGTGACCGGAGCGGCCGTTCAGTGGCTGAGGGACGGACTCGGCCTCATATCCGAGGTAGCGGAGACGGAAGGTCTCGCTTCCTCCGTGGAGGACACCGGTGACGTGTTCTTCGTGCCCGCTCTTACGGGGCTGGGGTCGCCCTGGTGGGACCCGTACGCGCGGGGCGTGATCGTGGGCCTTAGTCGTGGGACCACCAGGGCACACCTGGCGAGGGCCGTGGTGGAAGCCATGGCATATCAGACCCGGGACGTGGTGGAGGCGGTCCAGGCCGCCTTTGCAACCCCGGTATCCGAACTGAGGGTCGACGGAGGCGCCTCCACGATGGACCTCTTATGCCAGTTCCAGGCAGATCTCCTCGGAATCACGGTCCGACGACCCGCAGTGACCGAGACCACGGCACTGGGCGCGGCCTTCATGGCGGGAGTGACCGCAGGCTTCTGGCCGTCGATGGATTCTGTCGCCGAGATCTGGAGGCTCGAGAAGGAGTTCACTCCCTCGGCACCCAGGGGACGAGTCGACAGGCTCTACGCACGGTGGCTGCAGGCTGTGGAGCGATCCCGCAACTGGGCGGCGACCACCGCACAGGACTGAGCACGTCGCAAACCGCCCCTATCCGCTGGCGGCCGCTGCAGTCCCCGATGACGTCGGCGTGTGTGATCCAGCGTAGCGGTCCACGTATTCCTGGCCGGAAAGCCGCTGGATTTCGTACATGATCTCGTCGGTGATGAGACGGTAGGCGACCTTTTCGGGAACCGAGAGACGTTCCCTGAGGTACCGACGAGGCTCCCCGAAGGCGACGTGCACTCGCCCCCGGCGGGGAAAGCGGGCTCCCTTGGGCATGACCTCGTAGCTACCTCGGATGCCGACCGGCACGACCGGCGCTCCCGAGGCCAGTGCGAGGCGCGCCACCCCGGTATGACCTCTGTAAAGGCGCCTGTCCGGGCTGCGCGTCCCCTCCGGATATATCCCGAAGACGCCCCCTCGCTCGAGGACGGCCAGTGCTTGCTTCAGCGCCACTTCTGAAGCCTTTCCCCCTGAGCGGTCCAGCGGGATTTGGCCCCACGCCTTGAATACAAGCCTCGAGTACCACTTGTCGAAGTACTCTGCCTTGGCGACGAAGGTGACCTTGCGGGGCACGAACAGCGGGATGAAGGCCGAGTCGAGGGCCGATAGGTGATTCGAAGCGATGATTACCGGCCCCCTCCTTGGAACATTCTCGACGCCTTCCTGGCTCACGTCGAAGTAGGCCCGGATCAGTGGTGCGAGGACCAGCTTCGTCAACTGGTAGAACATCCGACCCCCAACCTCGTGCTGCTGAAGCTACGTCAGCATGCCCGCGAGCGCGCGGGCCAGTTACAGAGGACCTCCACAGGCGCAGGCCCGTTACGGACTGACCCGTTACCGGCACAAGACTGTCGGGACCCGATGGGGACGCTTTCTCCCCACGCCGATCCTCCGCGGTCCGCCCCCTCCGTCCGTTCCTTGACCTTGTCTTAGCAAGGTGCCTAGTATCCGGCACATGCAAGGCCGGGCTGCTGCAAGTGCCAAACGGTCCCCACAGGTTCCGGAGTCCCGCAGCAAGAGTGGACTGACGCCGCGAGGGAAGCGCCGCCGGGAAGCCCTGATCCGCGCCGCAGCGGAGATCTTCGCGCGCCAAGGCTATCACCGAACTTCGGTTTCAGACATCGTGGCGAGCCAGGGGGTGGCCAAGGGCGTCTTCTACTGGTATTTCTCCTCCAAGGAGGACCTTTTCGGGGAGATCCTGGTGGAGGCAATCTCGGGGCTGAGGCGGGCACAGGCGGAGGCTATTGCCGAGATCGACGATCCGCTCACCCGCATAGCTGCCGGTATCGAGGCATCGCTCACCTACGTCTCCCAGAACCAGGAGCTGTTCGCCATATTCGAAGAGGCCCTGGGTGCACCGCACTTTTCCGAGCTGGTCAAATCCGGTCAGAAGAAGCTGATAGCCGACACGCGCCGGCACCTGGAGGAGGCGATCCGTGTTGGCCGGGTTAGGCCGGGCGACCCCGAGATGATGGCTCACGAGATCTTCGGGACGATGACCTATGTGGCGCGTTTCTTGCTCCCCCGTTCCGAAGATCCCAAGGCCACGATATCGGAGACGGTCGAGTACTGTATAAGAGCCATCGCGGCATGGCCGCCGGAACTCACAACTGGGACGGCCCAGTCCAAAGCCGGGGTCATGAAGAGAGCTCGCCCAGGGCCTTCTTGATGCCCCGGACGGCCTGCGCGATGCGGTGCTCGTTCTCCACCAGGGCGAAGCGCACCCAGCCCTCTCCACCCTGACCAAAGCCCACCCCTGGACTCACCGAAACCCCGGCTTCCTCCAGAAGCTTGAAGGCGAACTCGAGCGAACCCATGTGCGCGTAGGGCTCGGGAATCGGTGCCCAGACGAACATCGTCCCCCGGGGTTTCTCTACGTCCCAGCCGATTCGCCGCAGCCCATTGCAGAGCGCGTCCCGGCGCGACTTGTAGGTATCTGCGACCGTCTTGGGAAAGTCGGGCAGCTCGTTCAGTGCGATGATGCTGGCGATCTGGATCGGCTGGAAGGTCCCGTAGTCGAGGTACGACTTCAGCTTCGCCAGCCCCTGGACGACCTCACGGTTCCCCAGGACGAAGCCTACTCGCCAGCCTGGCATCGAATAGGACTTCGAGAGCGTGTATAGCTCGACACCGATCTCCTTGGCGCCCTCCACCTCCAGAAGCGATGGAGCCCGATAGCCGTCGAAGACGAGGTCGGCGTAGGCGAAGTCGTGTACGACGAACACCTCGTTTTCCCTCGCAAAGGCGACCAGCCGCTCGAAGAATTTCCTATCCACACACGCGGTGGTGGGATTGTGAGGGAAGGAGACGAGCACGACGCGGGGACGGGGCCACTGCCTCTCGAAACCGTCCTTCAGTGCTTCGAAGAAGTCGAGGTCTCTCCCCAGGGGGACTGCGCAAACGTCGGCACCAGCGAATAGAGGGGCATAGAAGTGAATGGGGTAGGTCGGGGTAGGTACCAAAGCGCTATCCCCCGGCCCCAGCAAAACCCACATGAGGTGGGTTATACCCTCCTTGGCGCCGATGGTGGTGATCACCTCGGATTCAGGATCCAGTTGCACCCCGAACCGGCGAAGGTACCTGTCGGCCACAGCCTGGCGAAGTCTTGGGATTCCCCGGCTGGCGGAATAGCGATGATTTCGGGGGTTGCGTGCAGCTTCGCAGAGCTTGTCCACGACGTCTTGGGGGGACGCGAGATCAGGGTTTCCGAAACCGAGGTCGACGATGTCGTGACCTTCCCGCCTCAACTTCAATTTCAGGGCGTCTACCTGGCTGAAGACGTAAGGGGGCAGAGATCCGATGCGTCGCAACTCCATGATGGGAAATAGTAGTTGAAGGTCCTTGCCGCGTAAGAGATATTGGCTGGACCGTGGCCGCAGCCCGGTGGCGAGAACCCACCGACTCTCTCTCCGAGCGCCCTTTCCACTGCGAGCTCGGTGTTCTCGTGGGGTGACGCCGCACCTGGCAGGACACGAACAGGGGCAGTTCTCCGTGTGAAGAAAGCACCATCTCGTAGCGACCGATCGAGGTCCCTCCTGGCAGCACTCCTTCTCGTCGCAGTGCTGGCAGCACTCCAATCGGGCGTGAGCTGCAGGGTTCCCCCTCCGGGGCGAGGAGCCACTCCCCAGGAGGACCTGTACCGGCAGAACTGCGCCTTTTGCCATGGCGTCAACGGAGGGGGAGCTCAGGGGCCACCCCTGATCGACCGCCCACGCTCCGCAGATGAGGTTCGCGCGGTAGTGGCGGCGGGTAGGGGCGAGATGCCCTCGTTCTCCGACAAGTTGAGCGAGGACCAGATTGTTTCCGTAGCGGAGTATGTCGCGGGACTCTCCCAAGCGAGCTCCGGGGGGTAGTCGCCGATGCTCGCCCTGCGAAACTAGCTTGCTGTAGCTTCTCTGAGGAGGTCGATGGCCTCCTCGGCATCCCGAGGCCTTGGCACCGAAAGGATGAGGTAGTCGGCTCCGGACGCGGACACCTCCGCCAGGAAGGCCGCTCCGCCGTTCTTCTTCGCGAAAGTAAGGTCTGCTCCACACGAGATTCCCGGAATTCGAGCAGCAGCCACCTGCTCGGACAGACGCCGGAGTCGAGAGGAAAGTCTTCGGACTTCTGCAGGTACGCTGTTCCAGATATTGACGCGTTCTACGCGACCGAGTGCGGCTTCGAGCAGGTCTTTCGAGGTCCCTCCAATCCAGACGCGCCCTTGCCGGTGTGCTTCGAGGGCCGAGAGTGTCCTGCCGAGCAATACGACCCGGCGGGGTCGCCCCGGAAATTCCAGGCCGAACCGCTCGACTTCCCCTGCAGACATGCGATCCGAGATCCCGATCCCCGCGATGACTCTGCCCGGGGCAATCGCCTCGAGGGTTTCGAATGCAGCCGCTGTGATCTCGGGGGGTCGCAACCAGGACTTTATTACCAGGGACCCCACGTCGACGCGAGATGTAGAGGCGGCCACTGCTCCAAGCAATGCAAGGCACTCCGCGGCGGAGACCGGAACCTGGCTTCCGGGCCTTCCGAGGTGGTCGAAGACGAAGACACCGTCAAGTCCCGCACTTTCGGCCTTTCGAGCCGTTTCGAGGGCGAGCTGGGGCGGGCAGTCGAAAACCGGAAGGGTCAGTCCTGCTGCGACCGTCCAGCCCGTGGCGCTCATCGCTGCGAGCTCGTGCGAGCCGCTCGTCGGAAGCCCCCGAGAACCGCCATACGAAGGTCCCTGGGAGAGGAGCGAGCGACCTTCAACATTCTCGCAAGGACCGAGGGGTCGCCCTCCCACAGCTCGAACAAGACCTCGTCATCGGTCTCTAGGACTAGCTTCTCGAAGACGAGCATCACGAGAGCCAGGTCGTCAAGGTGACCCAGTATCGGAAGGAAGTCCGGGAAAAAGTCCACAGGAGAGAACACGTAGGCGGCAGCCGCGGCCAGCAGGAGCTTGCGAGACAGGGGCACCCTGTCGTCCCGGACAAGACGCACTAGCAGCTTGCCCATCGCCGGGACCGCGCCCATGACCTCCTTGAGACTCAAGTCCGGCCCGATGACCTCTACCCCGCGTAGATCGCCTCTCACGCAGACGCCCCTTGGCCTCAGGATTGCTCCTACCCGGCCCGCTCCAGGGCAATCAGTCCGGCCCCGATAATTCCTGCGTCCTCGCCGAGTCTGGCTTTGCGCAGGGGAATTGGGTCTCGGTAAGGCCGACCCTGCAGCCGCAACCCGAAAGCCTGCTCGGCTCGCTCGAGGAAGAGGTCCGCTGCATCGGAGACACCGCCCCCGATGACGAAGACCTCGGGATCCAGGACGTTTGCCAGGATCGCGAGCCCTACAGCGACGCGGTCCGCGTACTCCTCCATGATCCCCAGGGCCACTGAGTCACCTTCACGGGCTGCCACCACCACGTGCTCCCCCCGCACCCGGGTGATGTCGCCATCGGCCATCTCCAGGATCCGCTTTGCCCGACCCTCACGAGCCGCTTCTCTCGCCATCTCCCCAAGTGCGGTGCCCGACGCCAGCGTCTCCCAGCAGCCTCGCTGACCACAGCCACAGACCGGGCCCTCGGGGTCTACGAGAATGTGTCCGATCTCTCCGGCGAACCCTCTGGAGCCCCTGTACAGGCGCCCGTCGAGGACCATTCCTCCTCCGATACCGGTCCCCAGTGTGACGAGCACCATGTTTCGCACTCCCGGCTCGCAGCCCAGCCGGAACTCGCCGTAGGAAGCTGCAGTGGCGTCGTTGTCCACGGTAACCGGGAGACCGAACTTGGAGCCGAGAATCTCTACGACGGGGAAGTTACGGTAGCCGATGTTGGGAGCGAACCTGACCACTCCCGCCGAGACATCCACCAGCCCAGCTGCACCCACCCCGATCGCCACCACCGAGCGGGGTTGCTCCGCGCGCGAGGCAGTATCGCCTGCGAAGCCTGCGATCGCTGCGGAAACGGTCTCGAGAAGGACTCCGGCTATGTCTTCCGCAGTCGCCGGCATCCTCGAACGCTCTACAGCCAAGATCGAGCCAGCGGAGTCGACTACACCGGCGCGCAGGTACGTTCCCCCTATGTCCACCCCCACGGCCACGCTCACGCCCCTACCCCCATCGACCGTCTTTTGCAGACAAACCCTGTCCCGCTCGCCGGAGGGAGATGTGAATCCCGGGGCCGCCTGTCGGTCGGCCGCCACTGGGCGCCCTTCGACAAGCTCGGTGCCTCAGCTCCGTGCCTCGGTAGGAGCGGGGGTCACCGGCGTCGCGACGCGCTCGGGGCAGGGAGATACGAACCTCACGCTCACGTTCTTCACCCCAAGGGACTCGAGCTCCTTCTTGAACCGCTCCTCGGCTTTCCAGCGCTCCGGGTTGCGGGCAGCCTCGTTGCTCAGGCAGTAGGTTATCTCCACGTTGTCGGTACCCCGGAAGGTCCCCTCGACCGCGGAGGACACCGACCGCTGAGGATAGCTGACGAAGATGGCGAAGAGTACCGCCACGACCAGCACGGGAAGGGCCACCCAGACTGGGATGCGTGCACGCATGAACCAGCTCGGTCGCCTCTCTTCCGGTTCGACCTCGGAGACACCCGAAGGGTCATCACGGTTCTCTCGGTCGTCCAAGGCCACGCTCCTTTCCGTGCCGGCCGGATCCGAATGTCAATATCGGAGGAGAGCTCCTACCCTGCCCAGCACGTCAAGATCTGCGCTCGCAGTTACGAGCTCCACCTTACCCCCGTTCTTGAGGACTGCCTGGACTGCCTCTTCGAGGACGTCCTCCACCCGCTCTGCGGAGTCCGTGCCGCACGTCGCGCAGCGGGGGCCTATGGACGACAGCCCCGAGCACCGAGGACACTTCCATCCCGGTGCCACGTACCCTCGTGAGAGTACGAACACGTCGACTCTTCCAGCCGACACCGACCGCAGCGTGTCCTCGAGCCCCGCCACTGCGCTGCCCGATGCCACCCCGCTCCTCACTCGTCCGACCAGGCGAGCATCTTCCTCCCGCTCGAGTTCCGCGTCGATCTCGTCCACGAGGGTGGCGAGCTCGGCAGGCTTCACGTTCACGTCCAGGCTAAGCTCGCGCACGACTCGCTTTTCGAGGTCCGCGGGTAGGCAGGCCTTGAGCTCGACACGGTCCTCGACCGGCCCCGCAAGCACGATGTGGGACACGGAATTCCTCGAGAAGTACTCCTCGGCGACTGCCGCTACCCGCTTGAAGTGGTGGTGTGCCTCCTGCTCTATGTGCCGAGCGTACCTTGCTTGCGCCCATCCTCCCTGGTCGTGCTTTCCGTGAATCTCGTCCTCGATCACTCGCTCCTTTCCAGTCTGCCTTCCCATGTGGAACCGCAGCAGCCGTGCGATCCTGCGGCTGCAGAGGATCACGCCGAAGGGCGAGTACTCGCTCAGCAAGGAGTTGAGAGGCCTCACGTACGGGCTCTTGTCGAATGAGGCACGGGACCTCAGTGGCCGGCCGACCACGTAACAGCGCTCCAAGCCTTTGGCCCGACAGACGAAGACAGCTGCTGCTGCGCCACCTTCACGGGAAAACTCGAGCTCGATGAAGCGTCTGGCATGGCGAGCGTCCTCGAGGGCGTCCTTGTAGGCAGGCGACGAGCCGCTGGCACGTTCGAGCCGCCTGAGTGCCGACTCGATCAGAGAATTTGCCTGTTCCTCGACATCTCGCTTCGTGGGATACAGCGAGGCCGACAGGTCGAGGTAGAGCGAGAGCACCACCTTCTCGTCGAAGGACACCTCGGCGAGCTCCCTTACGTCGTCCGCCGTGAGACTCTTTCTGACCTCCATGCAACCTCCAGGGTATGCCGCTGTCGACTCGAGCGAGACCGCGTCCGTCACATGCGAGCTGGCTGTGGAGGAAGGACGGGCTTGGCCCCCCTCACGCCACCTTCCGACCCGGCGCTGTGGCGCGCTTCCGGGGAGTCTTCTTGAGAGCTTCCTTGACTACGTCCTCGAAGGTGTCCACGAGCTTGATACGGAGATTGCGCCGCACGTAATCGGGCACCTCGTCGAGGTCTGCTTCGTTGTCTCTCGGGAGGAGCACTTCCCTCAGACCCCCTCGCTGGGCCGCAAGAAGCTTCTCCTTGATGCCCCCTACAGGAAGAATCCGACCTCTCAGGGTGATCTCCCCCGTCATCCCGACTTCTCTTCTGGCAGGCGTTCCTGTAATTGCCGAAATTAGCGCGGTCACCATGGTCACTCCTGCCGATGGGCCGTCCTTGGGCACGGCGCCCGCCGGAACGTGAACATGAACGTCGTACTTGTCCCACCAGTCCTCGGGGATCGCCAGGTGGCCCCGATAGCTGCGGGCCAGGGTGAGGGCGGCCTTGGCGGATTCCTGCATCACCTCACCCAGCTGGCCGGTGAGGGTGAGATTCCCCTTGCCTGGCACCAGGCGACACTCGACGAAGAGGATCTCTCCGCCGGTCGGAGTGACCGCGAGGCCCGGCACCACCCCGACAGCGTCCTCCTCTTCGGCCACCGTCTTCTTGTACTTCGGCGGCCCTAGGAATTGCTTGAGTCGCTTTCTGTCGACGGAAACCCGCCTGCGGCCGGAAGCGACCTGCAAAGCGGTCTTTCTTGCAATGGTCGCTATCTGTCGCTCCAGGTTACGGACCCCTGCTTCTCTTGTATAGCCGTCGATCAGAGCGGCCAGGGCGTCGTCCGAGATCTTGAGATTGCCGGGCTTCAGCCCGTGCTCTTCGAGCTGCTTGGGGATGAGAAATCCCTTGGCGATCTCCACCTTCTGAGGTTCCGTGTACCCCGGTATCTCGATCACCTCCAGGCGGTCTCTCAGGGTGAGCGGGATCGTATCGAGAATGTTGGCAGTGGCAATGAACATCACCTCGGAGAGGTCGATCGGGACGTCCAGGTAGTGGTCCCTGAACGAGTCGTTCTGTTCGGGGTCGAGAACTTCGAGGAGTGCTGCCGCCGGGTCTCCTCTGAAGTCCGCGCCCAGCTTGTCGACTTCGTCGAGCATTATCACCGGGTTCACCGTACCCGCCCGCCGCATTGCTTGGACGATCCTGCCGGGCATCGCGCCTATGTAGGTCCGTCTGTGACCTCGTATCTCGGCCTCGTCGCGTACGCCCCCAAGGCTCATCCGGACGAATTTCCGGCCCAGAGCGCGGGCGATCGACTTGCCGAGGCTGGTCTTGCCGACGCCAGGTGGACCGACGAAGCAAAGCACCGGGCCGCGCATGTCCCGCTTGAGCTTGCGCACGGCGAGGTACTCCAGTATTCGCTCCTTCACCCGCTCCAGGTCGAAGTGGTCCTCGTTGAGGATTGCCTCGGCGGCGGCCACGTCGAGGTCGTCTTCGGTCCTGACGCCCCACGGGTAGTTGAGAAGCCAGTCGAGATATGTCCGTATCACCGAGTGTTCGGGGCTCGCCGAGGGGACCTTTTCCAGGCGGGAGAGCTCTCTCTCGGCTTCCTTGCGAGCCTCTTCGGGGAGTTCCAGCTCCTCGAGGCGCTTCCTGAACTCCTCGATCTCGACGCTCTCCTCGCTGGTTTCCCCAAGCTCCCTCTTTATGGCTTCGAGCTGCTTGCGCAGCCAGAACTCGCGCTGCCCGGCTTCGACCTCGGACTCGACCTCCTTTTGTATCTCCGAGCCCATCTGGAGGATTCGGAGCTCGCGGTTGAGGATTCTGAGCAGCTTCTCGAGTCGCTCCTCGACATCGAAGGTCTCGAGGAGCTCCTGGCGCTCCTCGGTCGAGATGTTGACGTTCGAGGCCATGAAGTCGGCCAGGTTCTCGGGCTCCGATATGTTGATGGCCGCCGCGAAGAGCTGGTCGGGTATGTATGGCGCCAGCTCCACCATCTTCTGGAATGTCCCGAGGACCCCCTTCACCAGCGCGTTTACCTTCTCGCCACCCTTGCTCTCGGTCGGGACGACCCTCACTCTCGCCTTGAAGTACGGGGTCGTGCTCTCCACCGACTCGATGACGATGCGGGCTATCCCCTCGACGACGATCCTCATCGTCCCGTCGGGGAACTTGAACATCTGGACGATTCGGGCAAGGGTCCCCACCTTGTGCAGGTCGTCGGGCTGGGGCTCGGGGACCTGCGGGTCGACGAGGGCCACGACCCCGATCACCTTCTCGCCGGCGAGGGCTTCGTCGACCAGACGCTTGGACGACTCCCTGCCTACCATCACGGGCGTGACGATCTCGGGGAAGAGGACCGTGTCTCGCAAGGGGAGAATTGCGAGTGGCTGGGCGACCTCGAGAGTGCGCCCGCCCTTCTCGATTACCGTTATCCGACTTTCGTCCGTCACCCGATCCCTCCGCGAGCCGTCGACACCTCCCTGAGCTGGCAGGCCCCTCTGCCCGAATGGCCTGCCGGACGAAACCAGGTCATTCCACCGTTATCCGCTCGATTCGGTCCTGTCCTCCGGTAGGCCGCCCGGCCGATGCCCGCTCCGCGAGGGTCTCCACGAGCTTCGTGCCGGCTCTCACCAGGTCCGCAACCGCTTCGAAAAGACCTTCCAGTGCGTCGGAGCGGGTAGCTTCGGAAACGCTCCGTAATGCCTTCCCTACCGGGCACGCGTAACACTCTTCGTGGTATGCCTGTTCCCGGCGTCTCGCTACCTCCTCCCGCTCGCCCGTGGACTGGTCGCTCCCCGCTCCGCCGTCGAAAACCGAAAAGCGGCTCTTGGCAAGCGATCTGCGGACATCAGGCCGATCGGATGGCCCCCCATTCGGATCCCCCGACAACCTTCCTGGACCGCGCATCGGAAACCTCCCTCAGCTTTCGCCGTCGGCGAACTCGATGAACAGGGTGTCGTTTCGATATCTTGCAGCCTCGATCCTCCGACGTGCCAGGGAATGGGGAAGGTGGACGTTGCGAGTCTGGTTGCCGACCCTTACGTACAGGTCCGCCCCTTTTCGGTAGACGTCTATTTCCTCCTTGCGCGTCAGCGGGAGGAACAACTCGAGGGCCACGCCGCTCTCCTGCGTTCGTAACCTCATGGAACTTCGCCGGCCGAAGACTCCCATCGGATCCCCCTCGCCGTAGACGGCTCTGCCTATGCCCGCCAGCGCGTCGAGCCCGACCGGCTCTTCGGTCATGTATGGACACTCGAGCAAGGCGAGGCCTTCGAAGTCCAGCCTCGCTTGTGCCAACCACCTGACCTCTCTCTGTCTCCAGGACGAGAGCACCTCGTCGCCGGAGTCCGCTGCGTTTCCGATCGAAACGAGCTTGTTAGCGATCGCCGCGTCGACGGGATAGCCGAACAGAGAGAGGTAGGTATACGTCCTGCGGGTTTCTGCAAGCACGACCTTCTCGGCGTTGAATACGAGGCGGACCGAAGAGATCTGCGGGTCAGAGAGCAACGAGTGGGCCGCCACGATCTTGCGGTAAATGTCTTCGGCTGCATCGAGGCTCTCGTCAGAGGCGAACGGGATCGACGAAACTCGCGTCACCACGGGCCTGACGACCCTGGCAAGACCCCTTCCGACCGGCCATACACGGGTCATCCACCACCGAAGCACTTCGGGGAGAGAAAGCAACCTGATCGTCTCTGCTGTGGGCGCGGCGTCGACGACCACCGCGTCGAACTCTCCGGAATGGTGGTAATCGACGAGGTCGGCGAGGGCCAGGAGTTCCTCGATGCCGGGGAGGACCGCCAGCTCTTCCGCCTCCAGGGCGTCAGAGCCAGCCCAGTCCAGCAGCGCCGCGATCTGGTCCCGTATCAGGCCCCAGTCCTTTTCGACCCGAGCCGTGGGGTCCACCTGGCGCGCGAACAGGTTAGGGGCAAGCTCGACAGGCTCGTCTCCCAGCTCGCAGTCGTATGCGTCGCCCAGGCTGTGAGCAGGATCCGTCGAGACGGCCAGCGTCTTGTAGCCCCTGCTGGCTGCGAGGCAGGCGGTCGCAGCGGCGATAGTCGTCTTTCCGGTCCCGCCCTTGCCTGTGAAGACGACTACTCTCTGCAAGCCAGCTCCTCTGCCCGCTTCTTCAGATCGGCAAGGCCGGTGTCCATGACGATCTCCTCCGCCTTGCGTCTGAGAGGTCCCACTGGCACGGGGAGCGAGATCCTCAAGGAGTAAGTCGCCCGGGTCTTGCCCCCATCGACGGACTCGAATTCGTAGGAGCCATCGAGAGACGAGATGGAGAACTTCAGCAGCAAACCTTTCACGTCTCCATCGACGAGCTTCCAGGAGAGTCTGTACGGTGGGTCGTATTCGTAGCGGAGGCGGTACCGAACTCTGAATCCCAGGGCCCCTCCGAAGAACTCGACCTCCTCGGGGTAGTCTCCCTGGACGCTACGTCCGTCGCCGACGACGACCCTGTCGAGAGAGCTGGCCCAACTGGGGTAGTTCTCGTAGTCGGTGATCACGTCGTAGACGATCCCTACGGGAGCATCTATGACGGTCGTTCGGGACTCACGCGCTTCGAACATACGACGACACGCCTTTCACCGTCCGATCTCTTCCTGGACCCCGCCTCGTTGCGGAAAGCTGGCGGGTACGGATTCTCTCAGCAGCCCACTCCGCGTGGCGGCGTAGCATACGGCGAGACGATCTTCGGTAGTGCTCCACGACCTCGAGGTCGCCCTGTTCTCCACAGTTTCCCAGGACCACGAGGGCGTTCCTGCGTAGGTAATCGAAGTCACGCCGTGGAATGTAGAAGTGCCCGAATCTCATGCTGAGCCAGGAGTCGGATGCTTCCAGTACTGCCACGGGGTCTACCCAGGCCTGGCCCCGTCGCTCCTCGGATGCAGTCGGTTGACTGTCGGTCACGGCGATCCTGTTCAACGGACAGCAGATCTGGCAGTCGTCGCACCCGTAGAGTCGGTCGCCGACCGCTTCCCGTGTCGCCTCGGGGATATCACCGGGAGCCTGGAGCAAGTATGCAATGCACCTCGTCGCGTCGATTACCCCCTCGGCCGTGATCGCGCCCGTAGGGCATCGAGTGGCACACAGAGTGCATGCCCCGCAGTCCGGCGGCGATGGCGATCCGGGGGATAGCTCGGCAGAAGTCAGGACCGATCCCAGAAGGACCCAGGAGCCATGCGTGTGGGTAATCACCATGGAGTTCTTGCCGTACCGCCCGATACCGGCTTCGACCGCAGGCGGCCTGTCCGTCAAGGCATTGGAGTCAGCGAGGACGACCGCCTCGTGCCCATTCTCCCGGAGTACCCCGGCCACCTGCTCCAGGCCAGTCCTCAGCTGCGAGTAGTAGTCCTTTCTGGCATAAGCAGCTATCCGGGCAGCCCGTCGAAATGGCTTAGGAGGCAGTTCGGCTGGGTAGGCCAGGCCGCATGTTACGACCGTGCGCACGTCGGGAAGGGTGGACCGTGGATCGCAGGATACCTCGGGGCGCTCGAAGGTGAAGCGCATTCGCCCCACCATCCCTGCTGCCTTCCTCCGCCGGATCTCCCTTTCGGTCTCCGAGAACTTCCTGGGGGCGGAGAAACCGATCATGTCCAGCCCGGCCGACCGTGCGGCCCTCTGGACCCGCGCTTGGAGGCTCATGGGTTGCTGGATTGCGCCTGGTCTTCTACCCACTCCAGATCCTGAGCGTTGTCGTCTGCTGCCCTTACTTCACGTCTCACGTCGTCCACGACCCATTCAGCTGTCCTTGGCTGGGCACCGCTGATGAACTTTATTCCCACCACCCAACCTCCGGCCTTCCTGGGCTCGGCGTACCAGCCCTTCTCCAGGATCTCGTCCGGGACGGCGACGTGCCGGGCAGCGAGGTTCTTCTTGACAGCCTCTCCGATAGGCAAGCCTGAATCGGCATCTCCGCGCCGGGCTATCCATCCCTTGACGGCCTCTATGGCGGCTCGAGCACTTTCCGGAAAGGTCTGCAACTTCCTCCTGACCTCGACGACGCGTCCCACCTCGCTGCTCCGGGATGGGGCGCCTTCCGGCCCTGGTGCGGACTCAAAATCGCTGCCGTCCCGATAGGACTCGGACTCGCCTTCCGACATGTCACCTCCAGTCTTTCAAGCACTTACTCCACCAGCTTCAGGAGCGGCGCACCCACAGAACGGTGGTCGGACCGACGCCGCCTCCCGGCGCCGACGTCGTGTTGTCAAGATCCACGACACTCGGCGATCCTGTCATCGGAGGGTCGTTTTCGCACGCGGAGAGGAGCAGGGGGCTCATGTCGGATTTCAGGAGCTACACCGAGTCGGTGGCCGTCTCCACCGAGGGGAACAACGACATAATAGACATTTCACATCACATCGCCGCTGCCGTAGCAAGGTCTGGCGTCCGCGCTGGGGTGGTTTTCGTCTCGGTACCCCACACTACCTGTGCCCTCACCACCATGGAATTCGAGCCGGGTGCTGTTGCGGACCTCAAGAAATTCCTCGACGAGTGGGTGCCTTCGAGTCGCCGCTACCGCCACAACGAGCTGAACCACGACACCAACGGGCACGCCCACCTGAGAGCGGCGTTGCTGGGACCCTCTATCCACTTACCCGTGTCGGGGGGCAAGCCGGTCCTGGGAACCTGGCAGACCCCTGTGATGGTCGACTTCGACGACAGGCCAAGAAGGCGGAATCTCACGACCACAGTCGTAGGCAGTACGCTGGACCAATGAGCGCCACGCCTCGAGGCATCAGCGACTCTCGAGAAGTTCTGTTACTGCTGCCCTGTAAGTCTCGACCATTCCCCTGCGAGAGAAGTGCCGGGTCACGTGCTCGCGTCCGCGCTCGCCCATGACTCTCCGCAGGTCAGCATCTCCTGCCAGCCTCGCAAGGGCCTCGGCGACGGCGCGGTGGTCCCGACCATCGACGACGAAACCGGACTCTTTGTCGACGACCGCTTCCGGCGTTCCGCCCGACCTTCCTGCAACTACCGGGACCCCTGTAGCTGCTGCCTCGACCAGGGTAATTCCCAGCCCCTCTCCTTCCAGGCCGAAAAAGCGTGACCGTATGGGTGCGGCGAAGATGTCGGCCGCTCTGTAGAGCTCAGGCAAGACGTCGGTGTCGGCTTCGCCGAAGAAGATCACATGAGCTCCCAGGCCGAACCTGGCGGCTATCCGCTCCAGCCTTCTCCTGTCAGGCCCGCTGCCGACGATTACCAGTCGCATCCTGGGTACACGATCCTGCAGGGAGGCAACGGCAGCCACGAGCGCGTCGTTCCCCTTGCGCTTTACCAGACGTCCTACCGACAGGACCATAATCCCGCCTTCCTCGACGCCCACTCCCAGCGCCGACCGCAGGGCAGTCTTCTGGGGGGGTCCCGACTGCGGAGCGCGGAACCGCTGGACGTCGATTCCGAAGCGCATGAGCGTGATAGGAGCACTCTCACCGAAGACCGACCGTGCTATCGACTCGGTCCAGCGGCTCACGACGAAATGAATCGCGATTCTGTGCCCCAGTGTCACCAGCAGCGAGCGAACCAGCGGAAGTCTTGCGGGTATGGCCAGCTCGGCACCGTGATGCCACACGCAAAGGGGCACGTCGAGCAGGGATGAGACGCGCGCTCCCAAAGGACCCAGCGGCATGGCCGAGCTCAGCCCCACCAGGTCCACACGTCGCTTGCGCAGCGCATCTGCGACTCTGGATGCCGTGCCGGGAGATGGCAGAAGCGTACCGCGACGCGCTGGCAACCGGACGACCTCGAAACCCAGCTTGCGGTCGATTTCCCGGGCACCGGGGCGGTCCGGAGCGACGACGACGACCTCGCCCGAGTCGAGGGAGTCGAGCAGCGACAGGAAGTAGGTCTGTATTCCTCCGACACTCGGAGGGAAGTCGTTGGTGATCAGCCCGAGACGCCAGCGCGTGGCGCCAGGGGATATGGAATCAGATGACACCCTGTCGGCGCAGGTCTTCGAAGTCAGTCGTGCCCAGGCCCAGTTCGCCGAGCACTTCCTCGGTGTGCTCGCCAAGCTCTGGGGCAGGCCTTCGGATGCGGAACGATAGGTTTTTCATCTTCAGAGGGGTGCCCAGATTGGAGAAGCGCCCGGATTTCGGGTGGTCTGCCTCCACCACCATCGAGCGGTGGCGGACCTGAGGGTCTTCCAGAGCCTCGGCAACGGAATTGACCGGACCCACGCAGGCGTCCTGATCCTGGAATACCTCCATCCACTCGTCCCTCGTCTTAGTGGCGATGATCCCCTGGACCTCTTCAATTGCTTCGGTCTTGAACTGGCTTCCCAGCAGGTCTTCGCGACCGATGCTCTTGCAGAAAGCCTGCCAGAACTGGGGTTCCAGCGCTCCGACCGTGATCCACCGCCCGTCCTTGCAGCGGTAAAGGTTGTAGCAGGGGACGGACCCGTTGAGCACCTCGCGACCCCAGGTGGGCTCTCCCCCGCCTCCGAAGTATTTGGCAGCGTGGATCGTCAACCATGACACGACGCCGTCGAGCATCGAGCAATCCACGTAATCGCCCTTTCCCTGTTCCCGGGCCTTCAGGAGCGCAGCCAAAATTCCGACTGCAGGGAGGAGGCCGCCCCCTCCAAGGTCGCCGATCTGGACGGCCGGGAGGACAGGTCGGCCGTCGGGAGTACCGGTAAAACCCAGCACTCCCGCGTACCCTATGTAGTTGATGTCGTGTCCGGCTCTCTTTTCGTAGGGGCCGTCCTGGCCGTAGCCACTGATCGAGCAGTACACGATCGCCGGGTTGACTACGGAAACCTCCTCGTAGCTGAGGCCCAGCTTCGCCATTACTCCAGGCCTGAAGCCCTCGACGAGGGCATCGGCCTTTTCGGCCAGCGACAGCAACAGCTCTCGCCCTCGGGGGTGCTTGAGGTTGAGGGTCACCGACCGCTTGTTGCGGTTCAGGACCCAGTGGGCCGCCGAATAGCCACCCACCATCGGAGGTGACCAGCGAATGTAGTCACCCCTCCCGGGCTCTTCCACCTTGATGACGTCGGCGCCCAGGTCCGCCAGGAGCTGAGTGCAATAACCGCCAGGCAGCAGCCTGGTGAGGTCCAGCATTCTTACTCCCAGAAGGGGTCCGCTCACAGCTACCTCCAGCTATCGTTCGGTCCTGCTCCGGGATCGAGCGAGCCACCGCCTCGGCCTCCGCTCGAGGGTATCGAGGGGGCCAGGCGATCGTCGCCCTCAGTTCGGTGTGGGTGGCCGCTCCTCGATTCGAAAGTCTTCCAGGGTACCGGTTTTCTGGCACCAACGGCAGGTAATGCTCTCGACCACCCGCTCGAGATCCTCGCTCTCCTCGATGGCCACGTCACCTCCGAGGGAGAAATGGTAGTACGAGCGTGTCCGACGGCTCTCGACTACGTCGAAACGGGTGAGGTTGCCACAGTTGCGACACCTCAGCCTTACCGGCGCTGCGTGGAAGGCTTCCGACACTCCAGGCTCTAACTCCTTCCCTTTGCGAATCCCAATCTTGCCGCCCGGCCACCTTCCTCAAGACGACGGCGTCGCCCCGAAGGCCTGCTCGCTGCGGCTCCTGGGGGAGATGGGAACATCATCAACTACCATCAGGTCAGCTAAGATGCACCCGCCGTGAGGGGCTCGGCGGCGGAACGGCCACCGATCCCAGATGGAAGACTCTACCAGTTCGAGGAGCGGCTCGATGAGCGAGGAAGCACTCTGGAGGCTCGACGCACATACCCTGGCCGACCGGATCAGGCGAGGCGAGCTGTCCGCGACGGAGGCCGTGGATGTAGCCATCTCTCGCATAGAGGCGGCCAACCCCAGACTCAATGCGGTCGTCGCCAAGGACTACGACCGGGCACGGCAGGCAGCCGAGGAGATCGACAAGCAAGTAGCCCGAGGCGAGGATCCCGGCCCCCTTGCAGGTGTTCCCATACTCGTGAAGGACCTGGAGGACGCGGAAGGCTTGCCGACCACGCGAGGGTCGCTGCTCTTTGCGGACAACGTCGCAAAGCACGATTCCATCCACGTAGGCCGTCTTCGCAGGGCCGGTGCCATTGTCGTCGGGAAGTCCGCTGCGCCCGAATTCGGCTCGACTTACTTCACGCGATCCAAGCTCCACGGCGTGACCCGCAACCCGTGGGACCTTGCGCGCACCTCCGGAGGTTCCTCGGGCGGCTCTTCTGCCGCAGTATCTGCTGGTCTGGTGCCGCTTGCGACGGCGTCAGACGGAGGTGGCTCGACCCGGATTCCGGCAGCCTTCACGGGGCTCGTGGGCCACAAGCCCACAAGAGGGCTCATTCCACACGGCCCCGGCCACTGGTCGATCGGCCACTTCTCGGTCCTGGGTGCGCTCGCCCGCTGCGTGAGGGACACCGCCCGACACCTCGACGTCGCCTCAGGCCCGTCTGCCCTCGACGCCTTCAGTCTGTCCGCCAAGCCTGACTTCGAGTCTGCTCTCGATGAGGACATCCCTCCAGGCCTGCGTGTCGGCTGGACCGACTCGATGGGATTCGGCATCTCGGACCCCGACGTATCGCGCGTCGCACGGACCGCGGCCGAGAAGCTCTGTGACGCCCTTGGAGTGAGAATGCGAGAGGTAGAGGTGCCGTTCAGGGACCCGGCCAGAGCTTGGAGCGTTCTCGGGTCGGTAGAGCTCGTTTACGAGCTCGACGCCTACCTGCCCGACCGATACGAAGATCTCACCCCTGCTGTCCAATTGTCGGTGGAGATGGCGAAGTCGCTTCACCTGCGCGACGTGGGGCGGGCCGCAGAGCGGGTAGCGCACCTCGTCGAAGCGCAGGCGAGGCTTTTCGCCGAAGTCGACCTGTTGGCATCCCCGACCACCGCGGTGACGGCTATATCGGCAGACGGCAACATTCCGCTCGAGATCGCCGGCCGGCGCGTGACCCCCTTCGGGGCGATACCTTTCACTTACCCTTTCAACCTCACCGGCAACCCGGCGATCAGCGTTCCTGCGGGACTTGCCTCGGACGGCCTGCCGGTCGGCCTTCAGATCGCGGGACGACGCTTCGAAGATGCCCTTCTACTCAAGGTGGCTTACCGGTACGAGGCGGTTTACCCCTGGAGCAAGTTCGCGCCACTCGCCGAGGAAATCTGAACCCGCCACGGGGGCCGGGCTCTGCCGCCCGGCTTCGTCGGTCGGCTCTTGACTTCAGGTCCGAGCCACCTTCTTCGACGCCTCCCTGAGGGCCTCTGCTTTCTCCGCTGCCTTTCCCTCGGCCAAGACGGATTTGGCGAGCTCGAGTCCCTCTCGAAATTCGCTTACCTTCTCGCAGGCGAGCAGAGCCGCGGCTGCGTTCAGCGCCACGAAGTCTGCAGCGGGTGACTCTTCCCCGGAGAGCACGCGCTCTGCGATCTCGAGGTTCCTGGCCGGGTCGCCTCCCTTGACGGCCTCCGGAGGATGGCGTGCCAGGCCAAGGTCTGCAGGATCGACCTCAGTCTGCTCGATTTCCGAGCCGTGCAGGATGTAGACCTTCGAGGGACCCGAGGCGGAGATCTCGTCTATTCCTTCCGCGCCGTGGAAGAGAATAGCCTTCGTACGTCCGAGCAACCGCATTGTCTCCGCCAGTAGCCTCGCGGAGCTTGCGTCAGCCACACCCATGGAGTGGTATTCGGCCCCTGCAGGGTTGCATAGGGGCCCTAGCATGTTCATGACCGTGGGGATGCCGAGCTCCTGTCTGACGGGCGCCACGTGGCGCATCGCAGGGTGGAACCGCCGGGCGAACAGGAAGCAGATCCCCGCCTCCTCGAAACACCTGCGAACCTCTTCGGGGCCCAGATCCACCTCTACTCCCATTGCCTCGAGCAGGTCGGCCGACCCGCACTGCGAAGATGCTGCCCTGTTGCCGTGCTTGGCCACCCGTGCTCCGGCTCCCGCAGCTACGAGTGCCGCAAGCGTCGACGCGTTCACGGTGCCGGACCTGTCGCCGCCCGTTCCGCAGGTATCGAGCAGGTAGCTGCCGAGGTCCACCCGGTCGGCTGCTTCCAGCATGGCTTCGGCCATTCCTGCCAACTCGGGGGGGGATGGAGGCCGCATCCGGAAAGCAGTGAAGAATGCTGCTACCTGAGAGGGTGTGGCACGGCCGCTCATAATCGAGCGCATCGCGTCGTAGGCACCTTGCCTACCAAGGCTCTCCCCTGCTACCAGAGTGGAGAGTATTGCCGGCCAGTCGCTCACCCCGATCTCCTCACTTCGATCTCCTTTTTCCCTCTACAGCCAGAAGCTCCCCTCTCAGTCCCACCAGAGGTGGCGGTCCAGCACTCCGGCTGCAATGAGGTTCTTCTGGATCTGGCTCGTGCCCTCCACGATGGTGAGCTGGCGAGCATCCCTGTAGTACAGCTCGAGGGGGTGGTCTTTCATGTAACCGGCAGCGCCCATCATCTGCAGGCACTCGTTCGCGGCCTTCACCGCCACTTCCGTGGCGTAGTATTTCGCCATGGACAGGTAGGGTACGTCTTCCTTGCGGTAGCGCCCCTGGTCCACCATGAGGGCTGCCCGGTAGGTGAGCAATCTCGCAGCCTCGATCTGGACCGCGAGGTCAGCGATGGTCCAGCGAATTCCCTGAAAATCGGAGATCCGTCCCCCGAACGCCTCCCTCTGTTCCACGTAACGGGTCGCGTACATAAGCGCGCCCTCTGCCAGCCCTAGGCCTCTGGCGGCAACTATCGGCCTCATGGAGTTCAGGGAGAGCATCGCCAGCTTGAAGCCCTCTCCGGGGCGGCCCAGCACTGCGGAGTCGTCCACGACCACGTCGTCGAAGATGACTTCCGCCGTCGGCACTCCCTTCACTCCCAGCTTCCGGTCGACCGAACCGATAGACACCCCGGGAAGATTTCGGTCGACGATGAAGGCGGTAAAACCAGCATGAGCTCTGGAGGGGTCGCTCTTGGCGAAGACGACGTAGAAGTCGGCGACAGTGGCCCCGGACATCCAGCACTTTCGACCCTTTATCACCCAGCCCGAGTCGACCCGGCGGGCCGTCGTCTCGATTCCAGCCACCCACGATCCCGCCTGCGGCTCCGAGAGGGCGAATGCGCCCTTGCGCTCTCCGGAGGCCACCGGTCTTACATAGGTCTTCTTCTGCTCCTCGTTTCCGGCGATCAGGATCGGGCTGGTCGGTAGTCGTGAGAGCAGCAAGATCAGGGCAGAGGAATTGCAGTACTTGGCGACCTCCTCGATGGCGAGCACGAGACCCAGGCAACCGGCCCCGGACCCGCCGTACTCCTCAGGGATCGCCAGCCCGAGAAGGCCAGAATTCTTGAAGACCTCGAAGATGTCCTCGGGAAATTCCTCGGACTCGTCGATCTCCCGAGCACGCGGAGCCACCTTCTCGGTAGCTATTCTTCTGCAGGTGGCTTGCAGCTCGTGGTAGTCCGCAGACAGCTCGAAGTCCATGCCTCACCGTCCAAAGCCCATTGCCTCCCAGGACGGCTCGCAGTATACCCCCCGCCAGCGCGGGCTCGGACGGGCTTCGAGGATCGAAGCGGGCCCTTCGACTGGTCTGCAACCGGCTCAGGCGCTACGGCGTCGCCGTCTCCAGATGCGCCTGCGGTCACGCTCCGTCGTCCCACCCCAGATTCCCAGTTTCTCCCGGGCCTCCAGGGCGTACTCGAGACAGGCCTCACGAACGCTGCACGCACGGCAGATAGCCAGTGCGGTCTCCGCCTCCTCCTCGCTTGCCGGGTAGAAGAGCTCCGGATCCTCTCCGCTGCAATTCCCGTGAAGTCGCCAAGTGGAAATGCGGGCGAGCTCTAGCTTCGAAACCAACCCCAACAGACCTCGCTTCCCCATCGCTCCCTGAGGGTGATCTCGGCCGGTCACCACGGTCTTCGCTGCCGCCGTTCGGTCTGCGACCGGTCGTATTGAATACGCAGGAAGCGAGAGCGGGGTTCGCGGTCTCTGGGAGATCCGGTCGCTGGTCCCGGCAATCTCCGGCTCGCGGCATGCCTCGGAGTCAAGACCCTCGCCGCCACCCCGGAGCTGGGGCGGCACGGTGCCCTGCCTACTTTGGCGCCTTGTGGCGCCTCTCTGGCGCCTTGCTGCCGGTCCAGTCCGGATCAGACGCCGCCGAGGTATGCTGCTTTTACTCTGGGGTCTTCGATCAGCTCCTGGCCAGTACCTTCGAGCGTGATCGATCCCGTCTCGAGCACGTACGCGCGGTCGGCGATCTCGAGGGCCTGCACCGCCATCTGCTCGACGATGAGGATCGTCTTACCCTCGGCAGCGAGGTCGTTTATGATCTCGAACACCTCCCGAACCAGAATCGGGGCCAGACCTAGGGACGGCTCGTCGAAGAGGAAGAAGTCGGGGTTGCTCATCAGCCCTCTGGCGATTGCCAGCATCTGCTGTTCACCGCCGGAAAGAAGGCCTGCGGCCCTGTGTCGTCGCTCGGCCAGCACCGGGAACCTGTCGTAGATGTCGTCGAGCTCTGCGCGCACCTTGCGGCGCTCTCGCTTGAACCTGCGGTAGGCACCGAGCAGCAGGTTGTCCTCGACCGAGGACTGAGGAAAGACTCTGCGCCCTTCGGGCACGTGAGCGATGCCCAGCCGAGCGATCTTGTGTGCCGGGAGCTGGTCGATTCGGCGGCCCTTGTACCAGATCTTGCCCCGCACGCTCTTGAGCAGCTCGGAGACGCCCGAGATCGTCTTGAGGGTGGTGGACTTCCCAGCTCCGTTCCCACCGATGATGGTCACTATTTCGCCCTCGTAGACGTCGAAGCTTATTCCCTTCAGGACGCGGGCCGCGCCGTAGAAGACTTCGAGGTCTCGCACCGATAGGATCGGCCGCTCTCTGGAGATATCTACCCCCACGATCCCGCCGAGGCGTGTGTCCGCCTCGACCGACGGTGCTCCTCCAGGCATTACCGGCTGGTACGCACCGGCCTGGAGTGGTTCGTAGCCCGAGTCCGAGGGGACCGACGTGGCCGAAGGACCGTACGCGCCCGGCTGAGTCGGCGGTACCTGCGGTCCGACCGCAGCACTGTATCCACTCCCGGACGCCGGAGCGGCACCTCCACCTGGGAGGGACTCCGGTACTCCTGAGGGAGCATCTCCTGGCGGAACCGCCGCCGGCTGCCGGGTCGGCTGGTACTGAGGTGCACCCTCGCCCGGCTGGTACTGAGGTGCAGGCGAAGCGGGACCCGGAGCCTGCGTGAGCTTTATCTCGGGAAGAACCTGGGTCTCGTGCCCAGCACCGGCGCTTTCCGGGTAGTGCGGCGGAGTCCCTTCCGTAGAGTCGGGAAGTCCACCGCCCTCCGGGTTCACTCCCTCGGCCATCAGACCGCCTCCGCTCCGAGATACGCCTCTATGACCTTGGGGTCCTGACGGACCTCGTGGGGCGGGCCGTCCGCTATGCGGCGCCCGTAGTCCAGGACCGTGATGTAGTCCGAAATGTCCATGACCAGGTCCATGTGGTGTTCGATCAGCAGCACCGTGATACCGCACTCACGAATCTGGTCTATTAGCTCGACGAGCTCGACCACCTCACCGGGATTCATGCCGGCTGCTGGCTCGTCAAGGCACAACAGGTCGGGGTTGGAAGCCAGCGCCCTGGCAATTTCCAGCCTTCTCTGGTTTGCATACGAGAGCGCCCCCGCCAGGTCGTTGCCACGATCTCTCAACCCGACGAAGTCGAGCAGCCCCCACGCCCTCCTGGTGCGCCACATACGCCCCAGATCCCCAATGCGCCGGTCGATCTCCTGTTTCCTGACCGCATGCAATCCCACCATGACGTTTTCCAGGACGGTCATTCGGCGCCAGATCTGCATGTTCTGGAAGGTCCGCGCGATTCCCCTCGCTGCCCTCTCTTCTGCCGGAAGGTTCGAGATACTGTCCCGCCCGAGGATGACCTTGCCTGTGTCCTCTCTGTAAAAGCCGGTGATGACGTTGACCATGGTGGTCTTGCCGGAACCGTTCGGACCGATCAGGGCGTGGACCGTCCCCTTCAGCACCGTGAAGTCCACGTTCGCCAGCGCCCGCAACCCGCCGAAGTACTTGGAGACATTGCGGACCTCCAGCAGAGGCTCGTAGTTCCTGACTCTGGCGACGTCCGCCGGGACCGGTACCTTGTAGGTCTCGGGCATCTCGGGAGTGGGCGGCGTGTACACCTTACGCCCTGCCTCGACCTTCCGTCTCCGGGTGACTTCCCGGTATCTACCGAGAGCCTGCGTCGCCCCACCGGGGAGCAGCGCAACCAGAGCTATTCCCAGAGCAGCGGGTGCCAGTTGCGCGATGTAGGTCGCCCCTCCGCCCGTGGCAGCGGCTCCGGCCTTGGTGGCCCCTTCCGCAGCACCCCTGAGCAATTGCGGAAGCACGAGACCCGTTCCGAAGAAGAACGACCCGACCAGGGGCCCTGCGATCGTGCCGAACCCCCCTACCAGGATCATGATGAGCAGCCGGAAGGAGAATTGTATGTCGATGACCGAGCTGGTCGTAAGCACCTGGCCGAACTGAGGATCCTGGGAGTGGAGCGCGCCGGCCAGACCGACGATCATCGCCGAGATCGAGATCGAGGCGACCTTGAAGCGCCTGACGGGTACCCCGGAAGCCCTGGCGCCGATCTCCGACTCCCTGATCGCCTTGAAAGCCCTGCCCATCCACGATCTCGTGATCGCGACCGAAGCGACCAAGACAGCCAGCAACGCTATGACCGCAACGCGGTAGAACGCGACCCTGTTGAAGTAATTGTCGGTCACGTCGAGGGTCGGAGGCGGCGTGAAGAAGACGGCCTTGACGCTCTTGGTATCGAAGGCCCCCGTGGTCTGGGTCCCGGCTACAGGGTCGAATGTCCACCTTCGCAACAGGTACACGAGCTGAGGCAGGAAAGCGACGAAGGCCAGCGACATGACCGTAAAGTAGAAGCCCCTCAGGTGAGCCGCGCCGCCAGAGAGGGCAAGTCCAGCCAGCAACGACACGAACAAGGCGAAGACCAGCGCTAGCCACGGGTTCTTGAAGAAGTCAGTGCCCACGGCCATGGCGTAGGCACCGACACCGAAGAAGCCCGCATGTCCCAGCGATATCAGGCCCGTATAACCGGCCAGCAGCCCGAGTCCGATCGCTGCGATTGCGATTACCAACGTGTTGTTGACCACGTCTACCCATAGAATGCCGCGCCGGGTGCCGAACAGGACGCCGATCACCTGGGGCAACGCGACGAGAACCAGCGTGAAGATGACGAAGGCGACTGCCGATCCGCGGTAAGTCTCGGGAAAGAAGACATAGGGCTTCTTCTGGTTCGCATAGAAGAGGCCCTTGCCCGGAAGCCACCTCTTGGGACGTTCCAGCTTTATCGGCCGTCGCCCGACTGCGGCCTCGTCTCCTGGGCCCGGTGCGGGCATAGCGGCAGTTCCTTCCTCGGGCCCTCGCACCACTCCCTCCGAAGGCTGAGTCTCCGCACCATAGGCCGGTGGCGGGTACGCCGGCCCTGCAGCTTCTCCCATCCCGTACTGCTGATATCCCATCGGTCGGCCCTTCCGAGTCCTCAGACTTTCTCTACAGCGGGCTCACCAAAGAATCCAGTCGGGCGGAAGAGCAACACCGCAATGAAGAGCGCCAGCACGACGAGTTGCTCGTAAGCGCCCGCCCTGGGAAAGACGGTGATGAGCAAGGCTTTCAAGAAGGCGATGCTGTACCCGCCCAGGATCGCACCCTTCGTACTTCCAAGCCCCCCCATGACTGCCGCGACGAACCCTTCGATCCCCAGAAGCAAAGCAGTCTGGAAATTCAGTCCCTGAATCGGTGCAAAGAGTGCGGCCCCGAAAGCGCCGGTCATTCCCGCGAGCGCGAAGCTCATCGCAATGATGAAGTTGGCATTGATCCCCATGAGGGAAGCCGCCATACGTTCTTCCGCTACCGCCCTGAAGGAGCGGCCGAGCATAGTACGGGCGTACATCAACTCGAGGATCCCCATGAGGAGGAGAGTTCCCACGATGATGAGCATCCTCGAGGGGTTGAAGCTCGCCCCGAAGATCGTCACGTCCCTGAAACCGAAGGTCGACCTGAGTAGGGGGGGTAGAGGCTGGGGTTCTGCCGAGATGAACCTGGCGACGGAAGCCTGGATGACGATGTACGCAGAGAAAGTCGTCAGGACCCATCCGATGTTGGTCATGGGGTCGAAACGGCCCAGGGGCAGGATGGTCACAGCCCAGACGAGCACGCCGACGATTGCCGACAGAGCAACCGAAATCAAAAGTGCCAGCCACAACCTGGCCCCGGGGTCGGCATCCGCGCCGCAAGGACCCGTCATGCCGCATACCTTCCAGACCAGGTACCCGCCCAGCACCACGGTGCCCGATTGCGCGAAGTTGATGATCCGGGTAGTCGAGTAGACCAGGTTGTACCCGAAGGCGACGAGAGCCAGAACCGACCCCGCGACTAGGGAGGAAATGATCAGCTGGGAAATCTTGGTCGCCAACTTCGCCCTCTTCTCTCGACTCCTACTTCAACCTTAGACGAACATCCGGCTCCACCCTCCTCGGCTCGCCCGCCACGAGCTCGAAGGCGCTCAGTGGACCTTGCACCGATTAGAGAGGGTCCCGTCCGGCTCCTTGGTGCACTGGGTACCGTAGCCCAGCTCCAGAATCTCGGCCACAGCTTCCGGGTGCCGCTTCCTGTTCTCTTCCAGGGTGGGCCGGACTAGGTGAGTCGGGTTGAACGGGAAGTCCCGCAGACCCTCCTGCCACTCTCGCCCGAGCTGGTAGGGCGGATCGGTGGGCTCGGGCCGGTTCCTCTCGAGGGTGACAATGATCATGTCTTCCGGCTTTCGCGCGAGGTGGTCCTGGGGGCTGAAGGAGAACGGGAACCCGCTGAATTCCCGCTCCTTTCCGTTCTCGATGGCGGCCACCACTGCGTCCCGGTCGGTGGTCCCGGCATCTTCGACGGCCTTCACGATCGTGTAGAAGCTGTCTGCGGGAGACTCCTCCCCGCCGCTCGCAAGCTCCCCTGTGTACTCCTGTATCCACCTCGCAATGTTGAAGCGCGGCAGGTAAAGCAATCCCCCGATGTGCCACGCGGTCACCGACCCGACGGCCGCAGCATCTCCAGCGAGTACAGCCCACTGCCTCTCGCCCATCCCCGCGGGATCTCCCATCAGGTGCGGGCGCCACTCGCTGCTCTTTGCGGTCGGGGTATCGACGTACTTGGCATTGAGCGCCTGCAAGCCCTTGACGATGTTCGCGGTGTCGCTCGGGAGTCCGAAGATCCACAGCGCCTCGCAACCGGTCGTCTTCAGGCGCTGTAGCTGTGGTCCGACGTCGGTGGCGTTCAGGCCGTACGTCTCGACGCCCACGATCTGCAGGCCGAATTTCTGCGCGGACTCCCTGGCGATGGTCTCGAAGTCGGCGGCGAGCAGCGAGACGTACATGAGGGCGATCTTCGAGTAGCCCCTGTCGAGCTTCGAATATCTGGCCAGGTTCTCGAGAATCCACCTTCCCGGCATGAAGTACTGGAATACGGAGCGGGGGGCGTTGGGGTCTTGAGGGTAGAGCCGTCCCGTGCTGTAGAGGTCCGTGAAGGTGAGGATCGTAGGGATGTTTCCTTTCTTGATGTCCCGTAAGGACTCGCTCACCCCCAACGGTGTGGCGAACAAGATTCCGACCACCCGCGGATCCTGGGCGAACTCCGTGAATTTCTGGCGGGCCTGAGCCACGTCGGTCCCCCCATCGCCCCGCAGCCAGTCGACCTTCCGCCCGCCGATCCCGCCCCGACGGTTGATCTCGGCAACCGCAGCGGCCATACCTCGTTCCGTGAGGCGCCCGACGAAAGCCCCAAGGCCGCTGAAGGCTCCCACCACTCCGACCAGGAGGGCGTCCTTGCTGCCGCCTCCGGTCTTGATCAGACCTTCCTCGTTGAACCTACCGACGGTGCAGGAGTTGAAGGCGAGGTTGGCGAGGCTCAGCGCCGTCATCCCGCCGACGCCCTTCTTCACCAGCCACTTGAAGAAGTAGCGGCGGGAGATCTCGGGGTTTCTCTGTCTGACGAGAAAGTCGTAGAGTTGTCTGTCGTTCACGCAGAGCCCATCCCCTGGTGAGCCTCCATCACCATCCCATAGATTACCGAATTCGCCATGACCGTCAGTGGAGGGTGCAAACGGCGCTCAGTTTACCGTCTCCGAGCTTCGCGCACTGGGTACCGTAGCCGCCCCCAAGCATTGCGCCGACCAGTTCGGGGGCCCTGCGAAGATTAGCTTCGAGGCGGGGGCGGAGCAAGACCGTCATGTCGCGCTCGGCCATGAGTCCTTCCGACCACTCGCGCCCCAGGCTGTAAGGCGGGGCAGCCGGAGCGGGCTCGCCTCGCTCCAGCACCATGACACACAGGTCGTCCGGTTCGAGAGCGATGCGCCGGGGGCCCCCCAGAATGAACTGCACGGAAGCGAACTGGTACTGGTCCTCCTCCCCGAGGATTCCCATCACGGCGTCCCTGTCCGCCCGCCCCGCACGCCGCGCTGCCTCGAACAGCACGTAGGCCGAGTCCACTACCGAGCGGAGACCTCTCCTGGCCTTGTCATCCTTCCGCCACCCGATCACGTGGTCGGTCCCCCACGCTTCGGGGAGCCACTGCGGTCCCTTTCGGAACCCGCCGATGTCTCCTACCGAAACACTGCCCGGACTGGCCTCGGAGGCCTCCGCCAACGCCCAGTCCGGCTCCCACATCGCCTCCGGGTTTCCCATCAGGTGCGGGCGCCACGCGGTTGCTGAGGACGACCGGGCGACCGGCGATGACTCGTATGCGGACCCTCGCCGTGCAAGCGCTCCCGATACCTGTGCTGCCTTCTCGGCATCTCCCCAGAGGATGAGCGCATCCGGGCCCGCCTCGGCTGCGTCTTCGAGCTGTTCCTCCAGCGATCTTTGGTCCTTACCGAATTCCTCGGCCCATACCAGGTCCAGACCCAGGGAGCCAGCGACTAGCGCAGCCGTCTCCCTGACTCGCGGGAACGCGAACTCGTCGTAGAGCAGACCTGCCGAGGAGTATCGCCGGTCGTGGCGGGCGTACTCGCAGAGGACACGAAGCGACCACTCGGCCGGGATAGCGAACTGGAATAGGGTCTCGCGCGCCGGGACCTCGGGGTAGAGACCGCTAGCCGCGGTGAAGTCCACGGTCGCCGATATCACGGGCATCCCGCGCCTGCCGGCCTCGTCTGCGATACGATCGGCCCCCAGTGGTGTCGCCAGAACCACACCGATCACGGTGGGATCCGCGAGGAAGCGCTGGAATCCGTCAAGCGCCTCGTCCTCGGTTCCCGCGTGGGCTCCTCGGTAGGCGACCTGCTTTCCGAGTATCCCGCCGAGTGCGTTGAGTCGCCCCACGGCGGCACGCAGGGCATCCTCGGGGAGTTCTCCCCTGTACTTGCGCCGGTCTCCGGGGAAGAGGCCCACGGCTCCCACCTGGACCACGTCAGGAAGACGGGCCCTCGAGGTGAGCAGGCTGCAGCCACTCATCGACATGACGGCGAGAGCGCCACCCGCAGTCCAAAGAAACTTCCTCCGCGTGAGGCTGTGCAGGCCCGCGGCGGTCACCTCCCCTCCTTGTGACGAATCTCTCCTGTCGAGGCCATTGTCACGACGAAACGGCTGTCCCGACATGTAGTGCGATTCGAAACCCGGCATTAACCTCCCCAAGGTCGCCTACGGATACAGGAAAGCTCCCGGGCTCTTCTCCCTGTATCTTGTTGCCCGGCCATGCAAGCCGCAACATCTCCCCCTTCTCTACCTTCAGTACACGGCCGCGCCTCAGCTCTCGAAAAGGCGGCTACCGGCACATACGACATCGCCGTGGTCGGAGGCGGGATAACCGGAGCCGGGATCCTGCTCGAATCCGCCGCCAGAGGCCTATCCGCAGTGCTACTGGAGAAGCGCGACTTCGCATCGGGAACCTCGGGACGGTCGTCCCGCCTCATCCACGGAGGCCTGCGCTACCTCGAGAACCTGGACTTCGGAGTCGTCGCCGAGTCCTTGAGGGAACGAAAGCGTCTCCTAGCCATGGCGCCGCATCTCATCTGGGCAGCGCCGTTTGTCATCCCCTTCTTCAAGGGAAGCTTCTTCAGCCGGCGGAAGACCCTGGTGGAGGCGGGCCTCGTGCTTTACGACGCGCTGGCGGCCTCTCTCACCGTCATGCGACACAGAAGAGCGACTCGAACCGAGCTCGCCGAGCTCATCCCTGGAATAGACCCTTCGCGATACGACCACGGGGTGGTCTACTGGGACGCAATACACGACGATGTGAGAACTTGCCTCGCCGTCCTGAAGACAGCCTCCGCACATGGGGCGCTCCCTCTCAACTACTGCGAGGTGGTCGACGTCGAGCCAGCCGCCCGAGGAGTCCGGATCTCGGCGATCGACCGAACGGATGGACGCTCCTTTCAGGTACATGCCCGGGCCGTCGTGAACGCGACTGGCGCTGCGGCCGGAGTCGTGGCGGCCCGTCTGGGACTGGGCCTGCAGTTAGAGCTCGTTCCCGCCCGGGGCGCTCACCTCGTCGTTCGAAAGTCGGCCTATCCCGGCAGGGCGGCGGTCTTGCTTCCCGTCGAGGCCGACAGGAGGTTCATCTTCGTCATACCCAACGACACTGGTGTCCTCGTCGGCACCACCGACACCCCACACGACGGAAGCCTCGACGAGCCGATGCCCCAGACTTCGGACCTCCGGTACATAGCTGAGGCCTTTTCGTCGTGGGCAGTAGCCCCGCTCGGCAGTGTCGACGTCACCGGTGCTTTCGCGGGTCTCAGGCCCCTCGTTACCAGCGGCCAGAGCGGCCAGCGCACCTCCGAGATATCCCGAAAGCATGTGATCCTGGCCGGTGCCAGGCGCTCGGTCACCGTGACCGGCGGCAAGTACACCGCATTCAGGAGCATGGCCGAGGAAGCGGTAGACCTCGTAAGCGAGGTGGTCCTCCGGGAGCCTCGCGTGCCATCACCGACCCGCCAGTTGTCCCTCGTCGGTTCATGCTCGTTCGAGTGGTTCGCTAGGGCTGCAGCGGACCTCTGTCCGGGCTTGCCGGTGCGGCACCTCCGGATCCTCTGGCGCCGCTACGGGGCCGATGGACTGCGTGTCCTGAAGTACCAGTCGGGGCTCTCCGGAGGTGTCGCCCCCGACAATAACTCCCCCGCCTGCTTCGAGGGTCAAGTAGCCTATGCCGTCCGACACGAGGCAGCCCTTGGACTGGAGGACGTGATGCTTCGGCGCCTGCGACTCGGCACCGACGACATCGAGACCGCCAGCCATCTCGTCGAGGCCGCAGAGGAGATAATGAGGGCCCAGCTTTCGTGGAAGAGCGCTTCTGCCGCCATGGAGCAGCAGAAGTCCGAGTTCTTCAAGGGAATTGAAGCCCGCCGTGCGGCGCTGGCAGAGGCGATTGGATGAGCCGCATCCCGAAGAAGAGAAGGCCCGTGCGCCGGCCGCAGGAAGCACTGCAAGGCCGCCTGGATTCCACCTCTTCCATCGACGAGGCAGACGACGTCAGTCCAAAGTCCGAGCTCCGGAAGCGGCGGCCTGGCAAGCTCTCGGGAGCCGGCGGTAATGGAGAGCCTGATGCGCCCCCCCAGATGGTCTGGCGCGCTGTCTTCTTCGGTGCGGCCGTCGCACTGGTCCTTGTCATGGTCCCCTCTTATCTTGTCGTTCCGCGCCTCGGAAAGACTCGGATGGTGGCGGTAGGAGTGGGTGAAGGGGGGACGCCCCGTGTCGTAGGGAGCACCGAGCTCCCGATATTCTCTGCCGGGATCGCCCCAGGTTCGGAGCCGGGGCGCGTCGTGGTCGCTGTTCCCCGTGAGGACCGGATAATCGAGTACAAGCTGGTAGATGCCAGCTCGTCGAGCAGCTTGCCTTCCAACACCAGGACCGATACCAGTGAATCCGGCGTGCACGGCGGTCCGCTCGAAGAGGTTGGCAGCATCCCAGTCGGTGCGGGGCCGGTGGCCGTGGCGACCTCGCCCACAAGGCACCTTCTCCTCGTCGGCAAGAGTCGGTCCTCAGAAGTCGCCGTGGTCGACCTGTCGAGCGGAGAGCTCAGCCGGACCATCGCTGCATCCAGCCGTCCCGTTGCCATATCGGTCCTTGACGACTATGCAGTCGCAGCGCTGGCCGGGCTGGAATCTGATTCGGTCACCCTCGTCGACCTCGCATCACTTGCAAGCAGGGATCTGGGAGTGTCCAACTCCCCCAGGCACATGGCAACGATGGGAAGCCTTCTTTACGTTGCCGGAGACGGGTCGAGATCAGCCGACGTCATAGACGTTACCAGGGGAGCAAAGTCCGGGAACGTAGCCGTTGACTTTCCTATCGGGACCCTTGCGGGATGCGGCTCGATGCTCGCTGCTGGACGAGCAGATCTCGCCCGTGTCGTACTGTTCCCGCCAGAAGACCCCTCGAGAAAGATCGAGCTGAATCCGGGAGGTCATCCGAGGGTTCTCCAGTGCCTCGTCGACGGACGCCTCCTAGTCGGTACGGACTCTCCTCGTGGCATCTCCATTGTCGGCCCCGGGCGTACCGAGCGGGGAACCGCCGTAACTCAGGACCTCTTTCCCTCGCTCACCCTTTCCTTTACGCCGCTCTTCGCAGCCGAAGTCTCGCCGGGCATCGTGGCCTTCGCAGGCACCGAACCACTTTCCACTCCCCTCGCATCAGCGCTGGTCGCCTCCAACCTTCTCGGTATCTTCACAGGCGGACTGGTCACGGGAGTGGTGGCTCGGCGACGTTACGGCGCACACGCGCTGGTTCTGGCGGCGATTCTCCTGGGGTCATACTGGGTCGTCTTCCAGGGAGCTCAACCCGCCGCGCTGCCCGCAGTCGTAATATTCGTAGGGCTCCCCTTACTCGCCACCTGCGGGACCGGTGTCTGGGTGGCACGGCTCATCGCAAGCCGCATCGACAGGCGCCCCGCGAGTGGAGAGGGTAACACCGCCACCTCACGGGAAGAAAGGGACCGCAGGGAATAAGAATCGGTAGCAAGGACGATGTGCAACGGTGGCATCATTTTTCTTTCGGGAGCGAGCAAGCCGGGTGGCAGCGGCGCCGGTGAGGCGTCGAGGAAAGTCGGGACTCCTCAGGGCACGACGCTGGGTAACGCCCAGTCGGGGCGACCCGAGGAAAGCGCCACAGAAAGCAGACCGCCCGGATCACGACACGGCCGGATCCGAGCAAGGGTGAAAGGGTGGGGTAAGAGCCCACCGGCGGCTCGGGCGACCGAGCCGGCCAGGCAAGCCCCGTCGGGAGCAAGGCCAAGCAGGGAGGGGTCGAGGACGGCCCGTCCGACGGCCCACAAAGCCACCCTCCCGGGTAGGCCGCACGAGGCGTCGGGTAACCGGCGTCCCAGAGAGATTGCCGCCCCCCTCTCCGAGGGGACAGAATCCCGCTTACAGGCTTGCTCGCTTCCTGACCAATTCCTCCCGCGCATCACGGCTAGATGACTGGCGACGCCCAAGCCTGGACGGTCCTGGCAATTCTGGCCATCTCCCTGCTGGGAATTGACCTCTATTCCCTGCGCAGACACCATGGCGAGACCAGCCTCAAAAGCGCCGCGCGTCAGAGCGCGATGTGGCTGGGAGCAGGGGTCGGGTTCGGAATCTACGTCTACTACCACTTCGGCAAGCAGGGAGCCCTCGAGTACTACACCGGTTTTCTCATCGAAAAGTCTCTCTCGGTCGACAACCTCTTTGTTTTCCTGGCAATTTTTCACTACTTTGCCGTCGAGCGCCGCCACCAAAGCAGGTTGCTCTTCATAGGAATTATCGGAGCGATCCTCTTTCGCGCTGTCTTCATCTTCGCGGGATCCTACCTGCTAGAGCGCGTGGACTGGATGGTATACATCTTCGGAATAATCCTCATCGCCACGGCAATAAGACTCCTCATGAAGCACGACGAGGAAGTCCACCCGGAAAGAAACCTCGTCGTCCGAGCTGCCCAGCGAATCTTTCCTGTATCGACGCGGACCTACGGTCAGCGGTTCTTCCACCGCGAGAACGGTCGCCTCGTCGCGACACCGCTGCTGCTGGCAGTAATCACCATAGAGACTTCGGACATCATGTTCGCCATAGACTCCGTGCCGGCGATCCTCGCGATCACCCGCAATACGTTCATCGTCTACTCGTCCAACCTCTTCGCGATTCTCGGTTTGCGTGCGCTGTATTTCTTCCTCGCCGAGGTGGTCCAGAAGTTCAGGTTCCTGTCCTACGCGATCTCGGGAATCCTGGCCTGGGTGGGATTCAAGATGTTGGTCCACCACTTCGTAAAGATTCCCACCACTCTCTCCCTCGCCGTCGTCGGAAGTGCAATCGCAGTTGGAATCATCGCATCGCTGGTGTTTCCCGAGCCGGAGAAGGGCTCCGCGACAGAGCCAGTGCAGGACGAGGTCATTAGAGAGAAGTCCCACACGCAGAGCTGAGTCGCCGCGGCTGGAAATCCTCCGGAATGCGGCAGCGGATCTTACAGTGCAGCCTCGGCCACCATCGCCCTCTCAATCAGGGCCCGGGACTACCGTCGACCAAGGCTCAGGCCATGGCGGCAGGAAATCCGATGAGGAGCGAAGCCACCTGCCTCTCGAGGAGGATCTGCGCCCTCACCCCCGAGTGCGCTTGATGCCGGCCTTTGCCAGTACGTCGGGGGGAACGCCCATTTCCCGAAACGCCCGGTACGAGATGCCCTTTCGTCTGGCAAAGGACGCTGCGTGCTGGATGAATGCCTTTTCCACGTCCGAGGTCTTGCCTCCGCCCTTCTGGGCTTCCTTGAGCGCCTTCTCGAGCCTGAGGACTTTTTCCGTCAACTCGATCTTCTGTAGCGGATTCTTGGCGGCCGCCAGGGCCTGGCGGGCCTTGGCGAGCCTCCTCTCGATGGTCTTCGGATCTACCCGACGACCGGGCCGAGTATGCAGCGACTCAAGATAATCCTTTATCGCCTGAGTCTCCGCTCTACCCTTCTGGATCGCCTCGATTTCCTTTTGGGTCAGTTTTCTGCGTGGCACGTTCGCCTCCTCTCGTGGCCCGCTGGACAGTATCAGCCCTCACTCCCGTGCCGCCATCTCGAGTTGAACCTTGATCATATATCACAAAGACCCTTTCGGGTCAATGCTTCATTTGCCGGTAGCGGAATCCAGGGCCAGATTGACCAGCGCGTCCGCCTCCCAATTCGAATCCCTACGGACGTGTTCGACCTTCCAAGATGAGAATCTTCCCAACAACTCTCTAGCGCGATCGTGCAATGCTGCCAGTCGCTTGTTTTTCACGCGATACTCTCCTCTCAGTTGCTTCACCACGAGCTCCGAATCGAGGAGAATCGTCACCTCGTCGAGCCCTTCCTGCAATGCAGCCTCCAGCCCCATGATCAGCCCGCGGTACTCCGCCTCGTTGTTGGTAGCCGTGCCGATAAAGACCCCTTCTTCCCTGATTATCTCCCCGGCACCTGTACCTGACTTGCGACGCAGTACGTAGCCTGCGGCGGCAGGGCCGGGGTTGCCACGAGCACCGCCATCGCAATGCAGGATTCCGGAGCGGATCGGGAGGCCAGCCTCTCTGGTCACGGCCGGTCACCAGCGACCAGTATGCGCCCACAGTTCTCGCATCGAGCCAGGCTGTCTCGTGCCGACCTGACTTCCTCGAGGTTGGCTTTCGAAACGTCGACGTTGCACCCTGTACAGCGCTTGCCCAAGAGTCGGGCCACAGCGGTTCCACCGAGGTGTCGCCGTAGGCGCTGGTAGACCTCCAGCACGGCGAGATCTATCTCGGAAACCACCCTGGTGCGCTCCGAGCGGAGAGCCGATACTCGGGCGTCGAACAGGGCTTCCTCCTCCCTCCAGCGCTGCTTGGCCTCGGCTAGCAGTTGCCCTGCCTCCTCTAACTCGGAGTCAAGCTGGGTGAGCTTCGAGCTCGTCTCGTCAGCTGCCAGCATGACTTCCAGGAGCTTCGACTCGACCTCGTCTTTCTTCCTCTCGACGACCTCGGATTCGTGCTCGAGCGTCAGCAGTTCTCGGGGACCCTTTACTTCTCCTCCGAAGAGCTGCTGCCGGATTTCCCCGAGCTTTGCCTCCAAACCTCCCACTTCGAGTTCCAGATCAGAGCGAAGCCGGTCAAGAGACGACAACTCCTCCCTTAGGCGCGCTTTGGTCTCCTCGAGACGTCGGTAAGCCTCCTCGGCTTTGCGCAGAGCCGCCAAAAGGGGCGACCGTTCCCGCTCCGCCGCTTCCCTGTCGATCGCAGAGTCTATCTCCTGCAGCTCGACCAGCTTCGCCTTGGTGCGCTCGTCCACGGATTCCCGAGCCTTGTGTCACCCCTCAGCTTCCGGTAGGCGAAGGCGCGGGACGGCTAGGCGAGGGCGCCGGACTGGTCGGAGGTGGTGCAGGGGCCGACGGCGAAGGAAGCGGCGAAGTTCCAGGGTTCGGGGCCTCAGCAGGGAGGGTGGGAGGTTCCTCGGTGTCGGACGGCTCGGGAGAGGCAGCAACGGCCCCGCCTTTCGAGGACGGCTGTAACTTGCCGCCCTTTATGGTGCAGTTCGGCCGCTCGAAGTTCCTCACTTCGAGGCCCTCGTGCGCCCTGGCCATGAAGGCCGAGAATATCTGAGCCGGAATGGTCCCGCCAGCGACGGAGCCGAAACCGTTCACGTTGTACATGGAGATCTCCGCTTCCGGTGAACCGACCCAGACTCCAGTCGACAGGTAGGGAGAGAAGCCAACGAACCACGCATCCCGGTATTTCTCTCCGGTCCCGGTCTTGCCGGCCACCGGATGGCGACCTATGCTCGCACGGCGTCCCGTTCCTGAAGTCACGACCGACCTCAATACGTCCACGGCTGTAAGCGCCACGCACCTGTCGATCGTCTGCTCTCCTTCCGGCTTCGCCTCGTAGATCGTCCGGCCGTCCCTTCCGATGATGCGCTGGACATAGTAGGGCTTGAACCTCACCCCTCCAGTGGGAAGCGTGGCGAAGGCGGCGGCCATGTCGACCGGGGCTTCTTCCTGGGTCCCCAGCGTGATGGACGGGACTCTCTTGATCTCTCCTGGAAGGCCCATCTTCTTCGCCGCGTCCACCACTGCATCGACCCCGACGTCAAGTATCATCCGGGCGAAAGCGCAGTTGACCGACATGGCCGTCGCCTGCCGGATCGTCATCACGCCTCCACCTTCCCCTGCGTAGTTGTTGGCCTTCCATACACCGCCGCCCGGTATCTTGAGAGTGCAGGGCCCGCTACCGTTCACCGTCTCCGTGGGGGGGATTCCCTTCGACAACACCGCCACCAACGTGAAGACCTTGAAGGATGAACCGGTCCCCCTGACGCTCTGAGTAGCCAGGTTGTACTTGAAGGATTGAAAGTCCTTCCCAGTCGCAAGCGTCCTCACGGCACCGCTTCCTACCTCGACGGAAGCCAGAGCCGCCGTGAACTTGCCGCCTCGTGGCCCCAGGTTGGCTATGGCTTCTTCCGCTGCGTTCTGAAGCCCCATGTCAAGCGTGGTCTCGATCGTCAGACCGCCCTTGAAGAGAGCGTTGTACCGCTCGCTGGGCGTCTCGCCCAGAATCGGCTCCTTGAGTAGGACCTGCTTGGTCCACTCGGCGAAGTAGTCTCCCGGCCCCTCCACTATCTGTGGCTTCAGGTGCAGTTTGCTCGGGAGAGGTTGCGACTCGGCAGACTGACGCTCCTGCGGGCTTATGAAGCCGAGTCGCTCCATCTCGCCCAGCACCTCACGCCTCCGCAACTGAGCATTCTTGGGATTCGTGATGGGGTCGTAGCGCAGTGGAGATCTGATGAGTCCGGCCAGAAGTGCCGCTTCTGCGGCATTCAGGTCCCTGGGGCTCTTGCCGAAGTAAGTAGAGGCAGCCGCCGCTATCCCGTAGGCACCGTTCCCGAAGTAGACGCTGTTCATGTACCGCTCCAGGATCTTCTCCTTCGGGATCTGACCCTCGAGCTGCTGGGCGAGGAAGATTTCCTTCAGCTTGCGACCGAGGGTCCGCTCGGGCGTCAGCAGCGAGTTCTTGATCACCTGTTGGGTAATCGTGGAGCCCCCTTGCTCGACGCCTCCCCTGGCGAGATTGACGATGGTCGCTCGCGCCAGTGACTTGACATCCACACCCGAGTGCTCGAAGAAACGCTGGTCTTCGGCTGCGAGTACCGCGTTTATCGCCGCCGTAGATATGGCGGTTATCTCGACCGGCTCGCGGTTCTCTTCTGCGTGAAGGAGGGCAATCTCGGTCCCGTCCCTTGCGAGAATGCGCGAGTTGAGGGCGAGGGGTTCGAGGCCGATCTCCCCCTCCGGGGTCCAGGGGGGGTCGTATGTGACGAATGGCCCCAGTCTGGGCGCCTGCGAGGCCAGGGCGGCCGAGAGGGGCAGGAGGCCGACCAAAAGCGAGAAGGCGACCAGTCCCCTGAGGGCGCGCCCCAGCATGCTCACCTGATGTGCATCCCGGAAATAGCTCTGGCGATGACCAGCCGCTGAATCTCGCTCGTTCCCTCGAAGATCGTGTAGATCTTGGCGTCACGGTGCCACTTCTCCACGGGGAAGTCCCGAATGTAGCCGTATCCGCCCAGGATCTGGATCGCCTCTTCAGTCACCTTGACCGCCACCTCGCTTGCCTTGAGTTTGGCCATTGAGCCCTCGGCATTCTCGTAACGTCCGTTTCTTCCCAGCCAGGCGCCTCTCCAGACCAGAAGGCGCGCAGCGTCGATCTCCGTCTTCATGTCTGCCAGCTTGAAGGCAATCGCCTGGTTCTCGATGATCTTTCGGCCGAACTGCTCCCTCTCCTTCGCATACTCGAGCGCGAATTCGTAGGCAGCACGCGCTATCCCTATGGCCTGGGCGCCTATGATCGGCCTGCTCATTTCCAGAGTCTGGAGCATCCCGGACCCTCCGGTCCTCTCGCCCTTTCGAGCCTTCTCGAGGCGTTTCATCAGACGGTCCTCGCCACCCAGGAGATTTTCCGAGGGAACTCGCACATCGTCGAAGAGCACCTCGGCCGTGTGGCTCGCCCGGATGCCCATCTTCTTTTCTTTCTTCCCCTGAGAAAGACCCGGTGTCCCTTTCTCGACCACGAAGGTGGCCTGGCCGCGGTGCCCCAGCTCAGGGTCGACGGTCGCCACGACTACGTGGACGTCCGCGATCCCTCCATTGGTGATGAATATCTTCCTACCATTTATTACCCACTCGTCTCCGTCCTTCTTGGCAGTGGTTCTCAGCGACGCCACGTCCGATCCGGCATTGGGCTCAGTCATGCACCACGCGCCGAGCTTCACGTCGCCCGGCGTCCCGTAGCATGCAGGCACCCACTTGACGATCTGCTCGGGGGTACCGTTCGAATAGATACCGGCCACGGCGAGCTGTGTCCCGAATATCGAAAGGCCGATTCCAGCACAGCCCCAGAAGAGCTCTTCGGATACAACCGGGAGGGTCAACCCGGTGGGATCCGCGAAGGCCCGCACCGCGAATTCGTACGAGTACAGGCCTATCTCCGCTGCCTTTTCGATGACTGGCCAGGGGGTCTCTTCCCTCTCGTCCCACTCCTGGGCTACCGGTCGGACCTCCTTCTCGGCGAACTCGTGAACCCAGTCCCTCAGCTCTTTTTGCTCCTCGTTGAGCTCGAACGATACCCCTGCCGTGCTCGACTGCGATGCCTTGAGAGCCTCCGCGATCGTCGCTGCAGCGTTATCCGCCATCTTGGTTCCCTCCATGTGATCAGGTAGGCATTAACCGACCCGGACACGGGGAAGCAGCACCCCTTCCCCAGCAGTCCTCGCCACCCGTGACGCCCCGCGCTGCCGCCCGCTCCGACGTGACTAACTATCGTAACCGGCTCACAGAACGCGCAAGCCGGATCGCACGCCGCTCCTGCCCCGATGACCGATCACACGATGCGCGACCCGAAGTCGTCGACTCCGGAGGCACCAGAGATCGAACTCTGCTCGCCATGGGCTGACAGGCCAAGTTACTCCGCGGTTGCGTGGTCTTGCGCGTCATCTACGCGGCTGGCAAAGTTGAAGCTCCGCTGCGCTGCGCGGCGGGCCTTAGGGGCCGGGTTATGCTCGGAGGCAGGCAGCAATGTCGGGGTCTTGCACGCACGGCCGCTGCAATCCGATGCAAAGCCGCACCGCTACGGGCACATGGCCGGTCGCAGGTTACTGCGTGGCCGAATCAGGGATGACGCGGATGTGATGAGGGAGAGGTTGCAGATGACCCGTTACCGTTGGACCCTGTCCGTGCCGCCGGCGCGCCTGCTCGCGGCGGCCGTAGCGCTGATGGTCCTAGCCTCCGGTTGCAGCGGGTCACGCACGGACCCCAACCGCATCAAGATCGGTCTCATGGCCTCGTTCAGCGGCCCGCTCGCCTACTTCGGAGCTGCTTACGACAAGGCCACGGCCTTCTTTGCGGAGGAAGTGGCCAACCAGGGGGGCATTGCCGGGGGTAAGACTCTCGAGATCGTGGCCTGCGACACCGAGCGGCGATCCGAGAAGGAGGTGACCTGCGTCGAGAAGCTGATCAAGAAGGACAAGGTCGTCGCAATCGTCGCCGACAACGCGGAGGGCATCCTCTCTCCAAGGGCCCTCGACACGATAAACCGCAATCGCGTGCCGGTCATGCTACCAGCGCAAACGGTTCCGATCGAGGAATTCACGGTCGATAAGGCCCCGTTCGTCTTTGCCGACGTCCAGCGCCGGGACTACGGAAAAGTGCTTCTCGACTTCTTCGTCGACCAGCAGGGAGTCTCGAGAATAGGCGTACTTCACGCCACCGACCTGTACGGCTCCGAGGGCCTCAAGGAGCTTCGACAGGCGTTCGCAGACCGGCGACTCGAGCCGACCACCATCCAGTCGTATGCCTCTGGCGACCAGGACATGACGATTCAGGCCACGCGGCTTCGGGATTCAGGCGCAGAGGCGGTGATCATCTGGGGCCTTGGGTCGGACGCAGCTCGAGCTGTCGAGTCGATGAAGCGAATCGGGTACAAGCCCCGCATCGGAGGTCCGCCCGGTCTATACATCAACACCTACCGTAACGTACTCGGGCCCGACTCGAACGACACGGTCATGGCGGCCCCCCACGCTCCGGGTGACCTGCCGGTCAATATCCAGGAAGTGATCTGGCTATTCAGGTTCTACATGCGCTACGGCTTCAATTTCTTCGTAATAAACGGTCGCTCCGCGCCGGACTGGCCCATCCTGGAGCTCAACGCTTACAAAGGAATTCGCTATCTGGGTCTCGCCATCGACAGGGTCCAGTCGACGGACGGAACCGCAATCAGAGACGTCCTGGAAAGTGGACAGAGGTTCGATGCCCTTGGCTACCAGGTCCGCTGGAGCCAGACCAGTCACATAGCCGTCTCCGACCCATCGACCGAGACGTGGATCGCAAGATTCACGGACGGTCACGTCCTCTTCGATTGGGACCCGAGGGCACCCAAGGCCTACGAGTGGTGCCGCCGCGACATCGAAGAAGTCATGACGCAGACACGCCTCGAGGGCATCGGCAGGCAGGCGGGACGGCTGATCCAGGAGCTCATCGGAGAGATCCTGGGCTGCTTCGACCGCTACGAGGCGGACTTCCGCTCCCGTATGGGAGACCAGCAATTCGAGAGCCTCAAGAACACGCTGAAGGGCATTGCCACCGACCCTGGGCGCGCCAGGGAGCTTGCGGAACAGGCCGCACGTCAAGTAGACCCCCTGGGCCGAGGCGCGACGCCGGCTCCTACCTCGGCCGGCGACCTGGTAGGCCGGTAACTCCGGGTGGGATGATCTCTGGCATCATCAGTCGCGGGGGCCAGTGGATGAAGACAGGAGCTCCGGGAGGGGAGTCCGGCCGGGAGTCCGGACCTTGTCCCACCTCGCGTGTCGCAGTCAGGTTCTGGGTTCGGTGAGGAAGTGAGGACGCTCGCACAGCTTGTCGCAATAGGTCTGTCCAGGGGAGCGGTCTACGCTCTGGTTGCTCTCGGGATCACCCTCATTTACCGAACTACGAACATCCTGAACTTCGCGCAGGGGCAGGTGCTCATGGTGGCCGTGTTCGTGTCACTCACCTTGAACCAGAACCCCCTCCGACCCGTCCCCCTGCCGATCGCCTGGCTGGTCGGAATTCTGGTCGCGGCGCTGCTCGGGTTACTGGTCGAGCTCGCTGTCAGACCGACCTTGAAGTACAGAGGGTCGCTCGGCTGGATCCTCGCGACCGTCGCGATGGCCACGATAATCCAGTTCGCAGCTCCTTACATATGGCCGGCTGAAGACCGTCCTTATCCCAGCCCATTTCCCAACGATGTGGGAGTTCCCGGACTGGGCTCCTTGGTTTCCCAGAGACAGGCCTTCACCATAGTGGTCGCATTCATCCTCATGGCCCTAGTAGACCTCCTATATAACAGGACCAAGTTCGGCCGGGCCATGAAAGCCGTCGCGGTGGACCGCGACACCGCATCCCTCATGGGCATCAGCCCCAAGAAGACTGTCCGGTGGTCCTTCCTGCTAGCGTCGGTACTGGCGGCGGTCGCAGGTTACCTGGTGGCCCCGCTGGCCTTTGCCAACATCAACATGGGCTTCGACCTGGGAGTAAAGGGATTCGTAGCAGCCATACTGGGAGGGATCGATTCCGCGCGTGGTGCCATGGCGGGAGGAGTAGTTCTCGGGCTATTCGAAGCAGTCCTTCCTCAAGTATTGGGAGTGGCCAGCACCGAGCTCGCCAAGTTCCCCGAACCGTTCGTTTTCCTGCTCTTCGTCCTCGTCCTGGTCTTTCGCCCGCAGGGACTTTTCGGAACCTCCATTCGCGAGGCGCGCTGAGGGAGTAGGGCTTCATGGCCGCCTCGCAGCCTCCAGTACCTCCCGGCGCACCCCAGTCGGGCACGCCTTACCTCAACCCCCAGGATTCGGCTCGCCCTGCGTGGCAACAGACTCCTGTAGGCCGATCCCCTGGGCCATCTCGGGGTCGGACCACTGCCTGGAGCGAGGTTATCGACGAGGAATACAAGGAGCGCTTCGCCAACCCGACCCGCCGTAGAGCCGCACTCAGTGCTGCTGGTGTGGCAATTGCGGTCGCACTGGCCTTCGTGTTCAGCAGCGATCCCTACTACCTGCGCCGGCTTTCTCTGGTGTTCGTCGCCCTCATCATCGCCTGCGGGCTCAATGTGCTCGTGGGGCAAGGGGGCCAGGTATCGCTGGGTCATGCGGGTCTTTATGCGACCGGCGCCTACGCCGCAGCGTGGTTGACTGCTTACGGGAAGATGCCCGCCCTTCTTGGCCTGCTTGTCGGTATCGTCGTCGGAGCATCAGCAGGCATCATCGTCGGTGCCCCGGCACTCAGAATCCGAGGCGCTTACCTCGCCTTGGCAACAATGGCGTTCGGACTGATCGTGTACCGGGTCGCGGACTCGCTTCGCCAGGTGGCCCCGGACCTGGCCAGGGTGGAGCCACCTACTCTCTACCTCGAGCGCATTCCTCTCGGTCCTGACCAGCAGCTTTACTTCACCGCGCTTCTTCTGGCGTTGGTAGTCGTGTGGGTGACCAGGTCATTCACGTGGTCTCACCTTGGAAGGGCAACCATGGCAGTTGCTGGCTCGGAGGACGGGGCGGCCGCTGTGGGCATCTCGGTATACAAGACGAAACTCGGAGCTTTCGTCATCGCAGCGGCCACCGCAGGCCTTGCAGGTGCCCTTTACAACTACATCGACCAGTTGATAAACCCGACCACCTTCGACCCGGTACTTTCTACTCGATTTCTCTTCGTACTGGTGATCGGCGGCCTCGGCACGGCAGTATCCGGTCCCTTCATAGGTGCCGGTCTTATCTTCGTGTTGCAACTGCTGGCTGAGCGCTTCGAACAGGCGGAGAATCTGGCACTTGCCGTCGTCCTCCTAGGAGTCGTCTGGTTTCTTCCCCGCGGAATAGCGGGAACCCTGGCTGAAACGAGACTGATCCGCCTGCTTCCTCGGCCCTACGAGACATATACAGTGCTTTCTCGTAGCCCAAAGCGCATGCCCTTGCTCGAGGGGCCCGAACCTCCAAGCGGGGTTCCCGCTCCGGTCTCAGCCAACCCCCCTACCCTCTCCGACCGAAGTGGGAGCTCTCTCACCTCCCGAATCACTGTCAGCGAACCGGCTCGAGCCCCTGGACACCTGCAGTCCCCCATGGCACAGCCGGGAGGCGACGTTCTCATAGTCGACCGGATTTCCAAGAAGTACGGTGGAGTGGTGGCTGTCGACGAGGTCAGCTTCCGGGTCCCCCAGGGTGCGATACACGCCATCATGGGTCCAAACGGGTCGGGCAAGACCACATGCCTCGATATCGTCGCCGGCCGGACCAGACCCGATTCCGGCCGGGTCATCTTGAACGGGGCCGACGTGACAGCACAGCCGGCCCACAAGAGGTGCGAGGCAGGGCTTGCTCGCACGTTTCAGAACATCCAACTATTCCCCGACCTGCCAGTCATCTGGAACATTGCGGCTGCCGTGCGACCGTCCAGTGGAATCATCTCCCAACTGCTTCACACGCCGGCGTGCATCGAGGACGAGATCAGGATCCACGGGCGAGCGCTGGAAATCCTGGAAGAGTGGGGCCTCACCTACCTGACGTTCCGCAAGGCGGGGGTTTGTTCGTACGGGCAGCAGAAGATGATCGAGCTTGCCAGGGCGGCTGCTACAAGGCCGTTGCTTCTCCTGGTGGACGAGCCGTCCACCGGGCTCAACCCGCGGTGGATAGAACTGATGGTGTCCGCCCTTGCGAAGCTGAACGCGCAGGGCACGACCCTGCTGATCATCGAACACCACCAGGCGGTGATCTCCGACCTGGCCCACGAGGTTACGGTGCTGGACGAAGGAAAGGTAATAGCACGAGGAACATTCGACCAGGTACGCCAAGATCCCCACGTCCAGCGTGTCTACCTCGGAGAGTCGTACGCACCGCCCAGCACCGCCAAGTCCCCCGCAACCTGAGAGGGAAGTATCGGTATGAGATCGAAAGCCTCCGAAGCAGAACCCCGCGTGCATACCGGCGTCGATCATCCCACTAGGTGCCGACCATGAGCTCGGGACCGACAACCGTTTTCGCAGGTTCGAGGCCTCCCAGGGAACACCTGGAGCCTCCCTCTCTCCTCGTCGACTCGATCTCGGTCTTCTTCGGACCGGTTCAGGTTCTCGACTCTGTCTCGCTCGCAGTCTGGAAAGGCGAGAGGGTATGCGTCCTGGGCTCCAACGGTTCGGGAAAGTCGACGACGCTCAAGGCGATCGCGGGCATCGTTCCGATCAAGGAGGGGAAGGTGATCTACGAGGGATCACCACTTCATGTGATGCCGGCAGACCGCATCGTACGAAAGGGAATAACCCTCATTCCACAGGGAAGGAAGGTCTTCTACGACCAGACCGTGGAAGCCAACTTGCTCCTGGGAGCTTATTCTCGCCGTGACAAGAAACAGGTGAAGCAGGACATCGAGGCGGTTTACACGCGCTGGCCGATTCTGGGTAAGAGACGCAAGCAGCTGGCAGGCAACCTGTCGGGGGGCGAACAGCAGATGTTGGCAATCGGGCGTGCGCTGATGTCGCGCCCGTCGTTCCTAATGCTCGACGAGCCGTCTCTCGGCCTGTCACCGGTTGCCGTCGATGCACTCTTCGAGGGCCTGGACCAGCTTGCCAGGGAAGGAATGACCATTCTCGTAGTCGAACAGCTCGCGACGTACGCTCTGCGGATAGCCGACCGTGGCTACGTACTTGACCAGGGAAGAGTCGTCGCGTGGGGGACGGTACAGGAGCTACGGACTTCGGGGGCCGTTATGGAAGCGTATCTGGGCCGCGCTAACTCCGAGCAGCCTCGGTAAACTCGGAAGCCACTTTCGCGGCAACAGCCTCCCCGTCCGTGGCTCCCAGCAATTCAGCGAGCCCTGATTCGGCCAACAAGTAAAGTCTTCCTCCCCCTCGCCTGACCACAGCGATCTTTCCCTCTTTGTGGAGGTACTTCATGCATTCCTCGACCCGCGCCCCCGACTGCGACTTCGTCGAAGTTGCATGCTCTCCAACCTGAGCCTCGATCGTGGGCAAATCCGCTGGACCTCGCTCGAGGACTTCGAGCACCCTGCGGCGCAGGTCGGCGGGTGGCTGGGCCTTGTGGCCGAACAGCGGGATCTTCGGGCCTCCTTTACTCGCGCCTTCTCGGGGCTGGACCTACCCTGAGGTCAACGTCGGCTGCGCCGCGGGGTATCGACGGAAAAAGCTGGGATCGCCTCGCCTCGAAGCGAGCAATTTCGTCCATCCGCTGCTCCGTCAGGGCGATGTCGTCCCATCCGTTGAGAAGTCTTTGGCGTACGAAGGGATCTACCTCGAAACTCCACTCAGACTCCCCGCAGGAAACCTTCTGTAGCTCCAGGTCGATGATGACCTCTGTGGTAGGATCCTCTTCTGCCACCACTACCAGAGCCTTCACTGCCTCGTCAGCGAGAGGAACGCACAACAAGCCGACCTTGGTCGAGTTGTTGTAAAAGATGTCCGCGAACGAAGGGGCGACGACCGCCTCGAACCCGCGGTCCTGGATCGCCCAGACCGCGTGCTCTCTCGACGACCCGCAGCCGAAATTGGCTCCGGTCAACAGGATCTTTGCGTTCTCGTACTCGTCGCGATTGAGTACAAAAGATGGGTCTGGCTCGCCATTTTCAAGGTGTGCCCAGTTGTAGAAGAGGAATGGGCCGAAGCCAGTGCGCTCCACTCGCTTCAGAAATTGCTTGGGGACGATCTGGTCCGTATCCACGTCTGCCCGGTAAAGGGGCGCCATGCGCCCCTTTACTACCCTCACAGGTTTCACGACACCTCCGTCTCAGCTCCGATCGGCTTTCGTGGATCCCTACCGCAGAAACTCTCGGATGTCAACGAAATGGCCGGCAATGGCCGCTGCGGCTGCCATTTCGGGACTTACCAGGTGAGTTCTGCCTCCTGCCCCCTGCCGCCCCTCGAAATTCCTGTTGCTAGTGGAAGCAGCACGCTCTCGGGGAGCGAGTATGTCGGGATTCATGCCTAGACACATCGAGCAACCGGCTTCCCGCCACTCGAACCCCGCCTCACGGAACAGCCTGTCGAGACCCTCGGCCTCTGCGGCAAGCCTCACCTGGGTCGATCCGGGAACCACCATCGCCCTCACGCCCTCTGCCACGCGTTTGCCCTCAACTATCCTTGCCGCTGCCCTGAGGTCGTCGAGTCGCGCATTGGTGCAAGAGCCTATGAACACCCTGTCTATCTTGATGTCCTCTACAGGTGTTCCCGGTTCGAGGCCCATGTACTCGAGGGCCCTAATCGCAGCATCCTTTCGCTGCGGATCGTCGAAGTCGGCAGGATCGGGAACGCGTCCCGAAACTGGAACCGCCATTGCCGGGGTGGTCCCCCAGGTTACGTAGGGCTCGAGATCGGAGACATCGAACTCGACGGTAGCATCGAAGACGGCATCTTCGTCGCTGCACAGCGACTTCCATCCTTCCACTGCAAGCTCGAAGTCCCTACCCTTGGGAACGAAGCGCCGTCCTTCCAGGAACTCGAACGTCTTTTCGTCCGGAGCTATGAGGCCGCACCGGGCACCCAGCTCGATCGACATGTTGCACACGGTCATCCGACCCTCCATGGACAAGGCCGATATGGGCTCGCCTCGGTATTCGACGGCGTAGCCGGTGCCGCCGTCTACCCCTAGCCGTGCGATGGTCGCCAGAATGAGGTCCTTGGCCGTGACCCCAAGCGGCATCGTCCCCACGTACTCGATCGCCATCCGTCTTGGACGGGTCTGCCACAGGCACTGGGTGGCAAGCACGTGCTCGACCTCCGAAGTACCGATTCCGAACGCGATAGCCCCGAACGCCCCGTGCGTGGAGGTGTGGCTGTCACCACAGACTATGGTCATTCCCGGCTGGGTCAGCCCCTGCTCTGGGCCGACCACGTGCACTATGCCCTGGTATCTACTGTCCAGGTCGAAGAACTCGATCCCGAAGTCCCGACAGTTCTCGCGGAGTTTCTCGACTTGCTTCCTCGAGATCGGGTCATCGAGAGGCAGGTGACCTGGAGTCGTTGGTACGTTGTGGTCGACGGTGGCAAGAGTCAGATCAGGGCGTCTGACCTTGCGTCCCGCCAGACGCAGACCCTCGAATGCCTGCGGCGAGGTCACCTCGTGCACTAGGTGGAGATCGATATAGAGGAGCTCGGGCCCTTGGTCGGCCCCGGCGACCACGTGTGCGTCCCAGATCTTGTCGAAGAGTGTCCGGCCCGACACGCAATGCCTCCTGTCGATTCGAGCCCTGTATGAGTGGGGGTTGTTGGATTCGAACCAACGGCCTCCTCCTTGTAAGGGAGGCGCTCTCCCGCTGAGCTAAACCCCCGCGGGGCAGTCCGTTCCCCGTATGTATCCTGACTTCGTGCTCGGCACAGAACCGGCGACGGCCGGAGGCCTCGACCTCCAGGGTGGCTCCGCTCGTCGCCGAGCAACTAGGCTCAGCCGAGGTACAGGTTCGCGCTGCTTCAGTGAAAGCTACCAGACCCCGAGATTCCGGCCACAGCGAAAAGGACGCCCCGCTCATTGGTTTTGCAGTCGTGGACCGCGCTCTCTGCATAGGGGCCGGTAACTGCTGCGGGATCGCTCCCCACGTCTTCGAGCTTGACGAGGAGGGTAAGGCATCCGTGGCATCCGAGCCGCTGCCCGACGACTCTTCGGTACTGGACGCCGCCTGGTCGTGCCCGACCGATGCCATCTCGGTTTACGGGACAGATGGGCGACGCATCTACCCGCCGCCCGGTCGACGCTCTTACCTTTCTCTCTGAATCCCCAGCTCCGGGCCGTGTGAGCGGTCCTCAGGCGCTGATCCGCTTGGCAGGGTCCTTGGGTGGTCGGCCCCTCGGCCTCTTCCTGGGAACTATCTTCCCGTTCATGAAGAGTTCGCCCCCCCAGACGCCCCACGGCTCCCTGCGAGCCAGAGCGCCGGCCAGGCAAGGTTCCCTGTTCTCGCACATCCGGCAGATCGCCTTGGCCTGAATGATGTCGGGAATCTCCTCGGAGAAGAAGAGGTCGGTCAAACCCCCCGCGCCGTCATCGCAGAGAGCCTTGCCGGCTATGAACTTGCGGTCTTCCTTCCACGCTACTGCCATGGGTCTCGCTCGCTCAATCGTGTCCGTGTATCGCCTCGTAGGGTCCTGTTATTCCTTGCCAGACACCCTTTCCACCTGTACTGCCCCCAATAACAAATCGAGCCGCCTCTTTCGGCGGCTCGGACCCTGGTTCGCTTCCTTCGGTGCCTCAGGCTTCGCACTCCTCCAAGATCCGAGCCGGCTGTGGCAAGTGAACGGCCATAATGCCTACGACTCCCGCTGTACCGGCCGCGTACCATTTCCACTGACGGCCGCGACAGGCTCGTACCCTCAGGTTCGGGAGCACCAGCTTATAATCTCTGGTCATGTCGCCTGGATACCGTGAAGCCATCTGCCCCTGCGTCCCGTATGGCCTCGCCGACTCAGTCGGCCTCGAACTACACATCATACACACCCGGGGTCGGTCGCGCAAGGCCGTCTACCGCATGTTAATTTGCGAGCCATGCCCGTCTGGTTCGCGTCTGGCGAGGTGAAATTTTGACAGAACCGCCCACTAACGACCAGCCCAGCGCGGGCGAGATCCTGAGACGCATCGCGCAGGTCGTGGCCTTCGCCGAGGGGTCCACTCCCGAGGTGCGGGTCGGTGATTCTGCCGAACTCGACTCGCTCGACCAGATGTTCCCGGCTGGACTTCCCCTGGCGTTGCTCGATCTCTACAGAGAGTCCGACCCCGTTTCCCTGACCGTGCCCCTGGCAGGCGAGGACATCGACTTCATACCGCTCTCCGACATCGCAGACGTCCACTCGGAGGAAGGGCTGGATCCGGACCTCATTCCCTTCGCCCGTGCCGGGCGGACGCTCATATGTCTCAAAGCTTCGCCGGAAAGTGCGGGGGGCGACGGAGGGGTGCTCGCACTTTCGAGGGTAGGTGGTGCCTGGGAGGCCGATCCTGCAGCCAGTTCCCTTGTCAACTTCCTGTCGGTGCTCGCGGAAGTGTTGAACGTGCTCGGACTGGGAACCGCTTCCCGAAGCGGCGACCCGGCCACCGCCGAACCTGGAGGGTCGGCCCTTGTAGCGCCGAGTTCTTCTCCGGAACTCCTCATTACTCTCGAAAACGCCGTGGAGCGCATCGATCCGGGACACGCCGACTTCTGGATAGAGCTCGTGTCCTGACGACCCAGGGGACCCTCAGCTGAACCCCGCAGAGCTTCCCGGTTGTAACAGACGGGTCAGCCCACCCTTCGCTGCAAGTACAAGGTGCCGTCTCGTAGCCAGCCCTCCCAACGCACCGTCTCGACTACCTCGTATCCCTCGAGTCTCGTAGCCGAGAGCACCCACTCCCGATCGGTCCAGGGTGCGAATTCCCTGATGTACCAGGGGACGTTGCGGGAGTCAGCGTATCTGGGGACGTAGTTCGATGGCTGGTGAAAAGCGCTCCACTCGAAGCCGCCGTCGATCCTCGTGGCGGATACCCCGCTTTTGGTGAGTGCTTCGAGTTCGGCCCAGGCGATTCGCCGCTGCGCGTGCCACTCCTGGACCCCCACCACCACCGTCACCAAGATCGTCCCACATGCAACCCCGACGGCGATTCGGTTCAGACGAAAGGGACCTGAGAGCCGTGAAGAGAGCAGAGCGATGGAAGGCCCGAATAACGGAATGAGGTATCGGTCGTACCCGGTACGACCGTCACGAAACGCCAGACCCATCACCGCGCCTGCCGCCAGCAAGCCCAGTATGGTGAGGGCGACGAACGACGAGGGGCCGGGACGCACAGCGATGGCCACCGGACCACTGGCATCGTTCCGCAGCCGGGAGTAGCAGGCCCGCCTGACTTCCCCTGACGAAGCCGTGATCACGCCCAGAGAAGCTCCTACCAGGACAGAGACGGCAAGTAGCAGCCAGGTCGGGAGAGGAGGGCGCTCCCCTCCCCCGATTCCGTTCGCCGCCACGACCGATCCCCACGACATGTAGGGGAAACGCAGTGACCCCGGGGAGGTAGCGACACCAGCGAGAAAGGCCAATCCTCCCCCGACCGCCGCGCCTGCTCGAAGCCTCCACCGACAGGATCCCGCAAAGAACAGGCCCGCGGATATCGGGATTGCGACGAGTGCCAGGTAAAGGAGCACCTGTAGCGGGTAGAGGGTCGCCATCTTCACCCACGAGCCGAGCGGCGCCAAGGCTGCAAAGTCCAGGTAGTGCCGAGTCGACACGGTGTCTTCCGAAAATATCCAGAGGAATCCCCCCACCATCCCGAGGCCGGCAGCCCCGGCGGCTGCGTCGACAATTCGGCGACGCCCGGACCTCTTGTCGAAAAGCGTCAGTCCCGCCAACGCCACGAGCGGAACGGCAGCACTCGGACGGGTGAGCGCGGAAAGAGCGCCCAGGACGCAGCACCCCGCTAGCGCACCTCGGGAGCGCCGAGCGAAGTAGATCACGCCAAGCAGCACCGCCGCCCAGCAGAGGGCAGAGGCTGGAAGATCGCTCATGCCGGTGACAGCGAGGGGCATCACGACGGGATTCACCACCGCAACTAGCCCGCACGCTGCAGCCCACCCTGAAGAGGCTCCCAGCCTCGAGGCCAGCAAGTATCCGAGAATCCCCATTGCCACGAAAGAGGCGGCGCTGGCGAACCGCAGCCAGAACAGCTCGTCTCCCAACAACCTCCCCGCCACTGCCGCGAACGTGACCGGTACGAGATCCGCGGCTACCGCAGTCGGGTCCGGACGGTAGGCAGCGCTCAAACCCATTCGCGCCGCTGCTTTCAGGTAAGCCCACTCGTCGATCACCAGAGCCCTCGTCTCGGGCGGGAAGACGGTCCATAGAAGGACGACGGTGGTGGTGAACATTCCCGAAAGCGCAAGAACGGGACGCCTGGCTAGGGAACCGACGAACGACGAAGCGGTTCCGCCAACGGCGCGAATCGCCTGGAACCATCCAGCTCGCCCGACCTCCTGCACCGACTCACTGGTACTCACGGCTCACTCCACTTCAGAGCTGAGGCACGAGGGTCAACTTGCCGTACTCGCCTCCCGCCAGCAAGGAAGGGAGCGCCACCGACGCCTCAGAGAACGAAAGTTTATGAGTCAAGAGGGGGGAATAGGACTCCGGCGCTTGCTCGATCGCTCGCACCGCTATCCCGAACTCCTCGTTCGTATAGGCCATCGCAGGGAGAATGGAAATCTCACGGACGAGCAGGGACAGGCCGTCGAACCTCAATACCTGTCCAGGCTTGGAGGCTCCAACCAGCACGAGCTTGCCTCCCGGTGATACCGCAGCGATGGCCCTCTCTACGGCTTCCGTATCCCCAGTGCAGTCGAAAACGGTGCCCACCCCGCCCTTCGTGTCCAATTTCGCGAGGTCGGCGACGACGAGCGACGCCCCTAGTCGGGTTGCTAGCCCCCTTCGGTACTCGCCGCGCTCGACCACCACTACCTCGTGACCCGCCCGTATCAGTTCCACTACCAGCAAGAGGCCTATCGGGCCCGCCCCGACGACCACCACGCGCTCGGTCTCGAGCCTGGATGCACGGTCCCTGATTTCCGCCACGTTCATCGCGTGCAGCACCACAGCGAGCGGCTCGGAAAGGGCTGCGAGTTCGGGCGGAAGGTCGCGGGAAAACTCGAAGCACTGGCCCTTCGCCACGACGACGTACTCGGCGAACCCACCGTCCACGCCAAGTCCCAGTGTCTTCCGAGCCTGCAAGTCACACAGGTGCGACTTGCCGGAGCTGCAACGCGTGCACTTCCTCTCGATGCCCAGCAGGTCACACCGGGGAGCGGGCAATATGGCCACCAGTGGGCCGGTGCCCGGGCCCGGAGCTCTACCGCCGTCATCGGCGACTACCCGTCCGGCAATCTCGTGACCCAGGACCCTGTTGCCCAGCATTGGGGCAACTTGCATCATGGACACGTCCGATCCGCAAAGGCCGCAAGCCAGCACTTCGACCAGCACTTCGCCTTGCTGCGGAACCGCGGGCTCCCGCTCGGCTATCCGGAAACCTACTCCCGCGGATAGCTCCAGGACCCGCACCCGGTACCTCTATCTGTCAGCCTCAGCGGACTGGAAGGCCGGCCAGCCTCTCCCTGAAGATGGCGTCGCTTCCTTCGTGCCGTTGCAAGACGAAGTAGTTGGAAAACACGTAAGCTCCTCGAAATCCGAGGAATGCCTTACCGAGGAGGCAGTCAGGTTCTGCGGGGTCGGGCTGGACGATATAGTCGGCTATCAGTCGCTCAGGGTTCAGCCGGTGGTTCCGAGGCGAAGCAGCGTAGTTGATCTTGAGCGAGTTCTTCTGGCTGGGGCCCCAGCCAGGCTCCCACTCGGTCTGCACGACATAAAAGCCGTGGGGACGCCTGTCCCGAGGTACCCAGGCCTGCTCACCTGATTGGGCGACCCAGAGGTTGCACCCCTCCAGCTCATCACCGTCCTCGAGCCTGAAGAAGCACTTGATGAACTTCTGAAAGCCGAGAACCTTGGCAACCGGGGTTACATTGAAACCCCGATAGGCATTGCCTTCCAGCGATTCGAGTGCGGGGCGTACTCCTCGTTTGAAAACTTCCCGGAGTCTCGACTCCTTTGCCTTGCACAACTCCGAAAATAGTTCGCTGGCGGTCTCGGACATCTCGTGCAACGCCTCAGCCACGTCGCCTCCTGTCGCTATACTTCTACTCCTGCCGCTGCGGATCGCCCGACCGCGCTGGTACTGAAGTATATGATGTTCCAACCACGCCAGAGCCTCGACGCACGGTGGCTTCTGGGCCCACATGCGGAGCTTTGGGGCTACGGCGGACCATCCGAGGGAAGCCGACGGCCGGATACGAGGTCGAGAATTCCCTCACGCGAAGGACGCGACAGGCGCTCCCAGGGCAGTGCGGTCGGGGCTTCCGGCTGGATGCCTGGGCTCGCCGATCGAGCCACCCTGCATGATGCGCAAACGAGCCAGGAGATCCATATGAGGGCTCTCGGGGATCGGAACTACAGCACGCGTAAGTACTCAGGGAGCATCGTGGTCGCTGTAGTCGTCGCGGCTCTCGTCTTGGCGCTGGCGCCAGGGGACTCCCAGGCCGCAGAGTCTCTCTTGTGCGACTGCTGGCAGCGGGTCAGGGCTCCCACCGTCTTGGGCGACTACCCGATAGACCAGATCTCCTCGGCTGCAGCATTCGACGAGGAGAGAAAGCAGATCGTAAAGTTCGGTGGTTCCACTTTCGTCCTTGCCGAGATCGACCAGACCTGGGTCTGGGACGGCACACAGTGGACCCTCAAGAACCCCGCCAACAAGCCCCTGGCCCGCACTCGGGCACAGATGGCCTACGACCCCAAGCGCAAGAAAGTCGTTCTCTTCGGCGGCTTCAACTCGCTGGCGGGGACCCTGTACGACACCTGGGAGTGGGACGGCTCCGACTGGTCGATGCCGCCGGAAGCCAACCCCCCGAGCCTGGGAGGGACCGCGACCCAGTCGCCGTACGCTCCGGACTTCGGGACCCAGGTGGGGCTGACCCAGGGACAGATGGTCTGGGATCCGATCCGGGAAGAAATCGTGCTCTTCGCCGGCGCCACGCTCGACATGACCAACTTCACCCTCGTCGGCGCGAGGCGAACCTGGGCGTACAGGAACGGCAAGTGGGAAGAGCGCACCCCCCTCACCCAGCTCCCCCCTAGAGTCTCTCCAGGCGCGGCAGCCGACGTGGGTAGAGGGCAAATAATCGTCTTTGGAGGTGCCCTCCCCAACTCCTTGTTCACCGACCAGAGCGAGAGCGCTGAAGAGCGGCCCCTCACGAACCAGCAAGCCACCCTGTCGGATACCTGGTCGTGGAACGGAAGCGAGTGGAGGAGGGTTGCCACCCGCCAGAGTCCCCCGCCTCGCCTGTACGGGGCCATGGCGAACTCCTTCAACGACACTCCGGTGATTCTCTTTGGCGGTCAGTCCGTGAGCGCCATTGACGCCGACAACAATGGAATTCTCGAGACCATCAACGGGACCTGGAACGACATGTGGGCATTCCTGGGCGACACCTGGGTGCAGATTGTGGTCCCAGAATCTCAGACCGATCGGGACCGCAAAGGCTCAGCAGGTCGGAACGAACACTTCGCGGTCTACGACACGGCGCGGCGGGAAGTCATCATAGCCGGTGGTTACACCCTTGGCGCGCCCGAAGAGGTCACGGCCACCTGGTCCTGGACGCCCCCCGTGGGCCGCCCCTTCCACCTGCGGCAGTACTTCGCCGAGGGCTACACCGGGAATGCGGCAGCCCCCTTCGACGAGTGGATCACGCTCCTCAACACGGGGGGCTCCCAGGCCAAGGTGCTCATTCGTTACTCCAGGCCAGACGGGAGCGTCGTCGACCACGGGCCGTTCACGGTTCCTCCCACCTCGCGGGGAACCGTGAACGTGACGAGCTTTGTCGGTCCGGGAGTCGAGCACTCCACGTACGTCTACTCCGACAGCCCCAACCTGTTCGCTGAGCGACCGATGTATTTCGACTTCTTCGGGCGTCCGGGAGGCCACGACGGAGTGGGCGCGACGAACCTTGCCAGACAGTACTACTTCGGCGAGGGCTACACCGGACCTGGGTTCGAGACCTTCTTCACCGTGTTCAATCCGAACTGGTGGGCGGTGAACGTGCACTTCGAGTACTTGCTCCCCAGCGGCACCACCGTCACCCGTACCCACACCGTCGGTGCGCGCTCCCGAGCGACTTTCTCGGCAAGAGATGCAGTCGGGTCGACGGAGTTCTCGACACGCGTGGCGGCGGACGGAGCCCTGATCCACGTAGAGCAGCCAATCTACTTCGACTACTTCGGCCGAAAGGGCGGCTCGGTCAATTCTGGTCAGACCTCCCTCCGCTCGACGCTGGAGTTCGCCGAGGGCTACACCGGACCGGGCTTCGACGAGTACATAACGCTGGGCAACCCCCACACCACCCCGGTTTCCGTCACGCTCAACTTCCTGCCCGAAACCGGATCCCCGATCGTGGTGCCCGACGTGCTTGCTCCAAAATCCCGCAAGACCTACAAGGTGAACGACCTGATTGGCCCGAACGTCCCGCACGGTACTCGCATCGACGCCTCCAAGCCGATCATGGGTGCTCGACCTATGTACTTCGAGTACGGAGGGCCGGGGGGCTGGACCGGCGGCGACGTTGGAATTGGACTGCAGGCCTCACCCTGGGCTCTATTCGCAGAGGGCTACTCGTCCTCGGCGGCCTCGCACCCCTACGTGACGATCGCCAACCCGAATTCCACGCCGGTGGGCGTGAACGTCTTGTTCATGTTCCCCTCGGACTTCCCCATGCTCCAGTCGGTCACCGTTCCGGCAAACGGTCGCTCTACGATTCGTGTCCCGGACCTCTTCGACAACAAGGAGTTCTCGGTGTTCGTCATCACCCAGGACCCGACCAAATCGGTAATCGTCGAGCGTCCCCAGTACTTCTCGTATCGTGGCTGGAGCGGAGGCTTCGTATCTGCCGGGTACAACGGCTCGCCACCAGGCTGAGCGGAACCTTGCAGAGCTGGCAGTAGCCCTGGAGCGTGCCGGCAGTCCTGAGGCGTTCCCGAGGGCGATCAGGGATCTTCGGCGTCTGCCGCGGGAGAATACGCGGCATGGGGGTCCGAGCTGCCGGAGGCGGCTGCGTCGATTACCGCCTTCGCCTTCTGTAGAAATGCGGCAACGCCCGGTACGGTCTGACTGGGCAGATCGTTCGGGTCGGCCCAGCAATACTCTGACTCGTATCCAGGAGATGCATTCGCCTGGGCATGTCCTGACGGCCCTTCTCCCGCCAAGGGTCTTGCGGCGAAGTTGACGATCAAATACCGGCGGGGCACACCGATTCGATCGGCCCAGATGCGCTCCGCTATTCCCGCCAGTCCCACTACCTCCACTCGCATGCCGGTCTCCTCGAAAAGCTCCCTTCGGGCGCATTCCTCGAGGGACTCGCTCGGCTCGAGCTTGCCACCGGGGATGCTCCAGTATCCCGCGTACGGAGCGGTATTCCTGCGTACCAGCAAGACCTTCTGCCCCTTGACTACCACGCACCCCGCCGCGATCACGGCCCCGTCAGCCGCAGCCACGTCTCCGTCTCCCGAAGCGGTGTCCTCGCTGTGCGTTGCAACCAGGGCCGCTAGCATCGCCTCCTCGTCGTCGTCCAGCTCGACACTGTCGACTACCTGTTCGATCTCCCCGCTCATCGTTATCGAACGGGCCTTGAGCCCATGGGCCTCGCAAAAGTTCTTTGCTGCACGGTTGCCGGGAAGCACCTCCATTTCGCAGTAGCGAGCACCGCGCTTTCTACCCCACTGGACGGCGGCGACCAGCAGGAGCTCTCCTATGCCGATGCCCCGAGCCCCTTCCTCTACGACGAGATGTCGGACGAACAGCCGTTCCGGCCCTGCGTCGTCGGACGAGCCGGGAAATCGCTCGAGGGTGGCCAGCGCGTAGCCCACCGGATGGCCCTCGAGCTCGGAGACGAGTGTCAGGGCGGGCAGGCCAGACAGTGTTCCCGACTTCACCGCTGCCGAAATGACCCCCACCGTATAGGCTCCCCAGCCTGCCTGGAACGCCCAACCTGACTTGAAACTCTCTTGCTCGGCTTCGGCCGCGGCGTAAAGAGACCGGATTGCAGGGATGTCGCGCGGAGTCGCTTTTCTGACGCAGATATCCAACTCGTCAGGTCTCTTGTCGTGCCTCTAATTCCCTGCGAGCCCGTTCCAGAACAGCAGCTCTTGACCTGGTAGCGCTCTCGTATTGGAGCAACGCCTTCAGCTCGTCCTCGCTCAGACCCCCGAGGCGTGCCACGATCTGGGTCGCGGACAATGAGTCGTAGTCCTGTAGAGAAGACGGGGGCTCTGGCCCGACGGTGTCGCCGTCTGGTCGGTCGACCTCGTCAGGCTGCCGGTCAGTCCCCTCGTTCGATTCGCTCTTCAGGATCGAGTCGGATCCTCTTGCATCGCCCGGAGTCGCCACCGAGTCCTGATCTGCCGAAGGCTGCTGGGTCTGGGAACCTTCCTCGAAGACGACCCTCACGACTTCACCGTTGCCTGCGCCCCTCTCGTCTCCACCAAACCTAGCCTTCAAGACACGCGCTGCTGCCGTGCGCTGGGCACTTCTCAAGCTGGCGAGCCCCAGACCCCTGGACTCCCCTCCGGCAGGCTCGGCGCCGGAACCACCCTCGACCCCGGAGGCCGACCGCTCGGTCGACGCCCTGTCTTCGGCCGAAGCGTAGAGCTCGTCGAGTACCTGCCGGGAGCGCTCAGCAACCGCACGCGCGACACCGGCCACGATGCTCAGAGGGGGGTACTCGAATCGCTCGGCTGTACGAGATATGACTCCTCGCACCCGTGCCCGACCGACCGATCTGGCGATGCCCACCTCGTTTTCCAGTGCGTTTCGGAGCCTGGATACCTCGAGCTCCCCTCTCGCGGCACCCTCTGAAATGAGCTTCTCCACTGCCTCCCGGGCAAGAGCCGCAATTCCAACCGGCACGAATACGACCAGTTCGAGAAGGGTCCGCTCCTCCTCGTCGCCGGCTGAACCGGCGCGTCTGCTCGAAAGCTCATGCTCCATGTCGCCCTCCTAAAGGCACGCCGCGCGAGTATAGTTCCCGAGCTTTCGCCTCCAGCACATCGAAACCTGCTCCGGCAGGCGCAATGAGCAGCGCCAGTAGCGGCAGGCGATACCGGTACTCCGGGTCCAGAATGGTGAGCGCCACTGCTCCGCTGACCCCGAGAGCGCCGAGCCAGAACGGCAGGGACGCCCTCCTCCTGCCGGAAGAGCCCAGGGTGAGTGCCGCCATCATTGCGGTGATGCAGAAGTATGCCCCCGCCAACCACATCCCCGGTCCCATTCCCGGCGCTGTAGGGAGCCAAAAGAAGGCCACTCTCAGAGCCACCTTCGACGCGTACGTTCCAGGCGCGGCCCGGATCTCTTCGAGGGACTTCCTCACCAGGTATCGGTCAGCCTCCACTTCGGGAAGTCCCGAGGCCTCCTCCGGGTAGTAAACGTCCTTCCCCACCGTTCCCCGCCCTTCGAGGTCCCAGAGGACTCCCTGCCAGAGTTGCCAGCCCGTTCTAGTAGAGAGAAGGACTGGCGTGCCCAGCACTCGCTCATTTCTGTAGGCCCATAGCCCGATCGGGACCGCCAACCCGAGCAGGAAAGCCACCGCCAGAGCGAGGGAGCCCCGTGGTCTCGCATCCAGCTCTGCTCTCGGGGACTCGAACCTCTGCAGTGGTGCGCTCGACACGACCAGTGCCAGGGCCGTCACGGCGAAGGCGGAAAGGTTGAGCGGTCTCGCGAGCACGCAGAGGGATATCAACAGGCCCCCTGCACTGGCGACCAGGGCAGGTCTGCGCAGCCGGCCTCTGCTCCCAGAGACCATGGTCCTCGCACCCAGGACGAAGGCCAACCCCCACATTCCCAGGGCGAGCGAAGGCGAGTCGCTCAGCACGTACCCCGCCCAGAAAGGAAGCTGCGGCGCCAGCAAGGCAATCACCGCAGCGTTACGCCCCGCCCGAGAGCCGAACGACATGCGCCCGACCGCGTAAGCGGACGCCGCTACGCTGGCTGACATTGCCAGTTGCACCGCCGCCAGCAGGCCGCCCGGCTCCCCACCGGGAGCAAGCGCTGCCAGCATGGCCGGATACACAGGCGGGTAAGTCGCCGAGGGCGAGCCACCATAGGTCATCCCGGCGCCAGAGAAGAACCCCCTCGAAAGCTCCAGATAAAGGGGGGTGTCGCCGCCTGCCCTCGGATTGCCGCCGAAATAGGCCAGGAAGAATGCAACGTGTACCAGCAGGGAGGCGCCGAAGGTCGCTGCCATGGGCCTGAGCATCCCCTTTGCCTCCCTGAACATACCCCCCGCTCGCTCTCCATCCGCAGCGCCCACCGGCTCGACCCCCGCTCAATCCCCTTCTCTGACTCGGAGGTTCGAAGCCTTACGGCGCCGTTTCCGGGAGTGACAGGCAAAGAGCCCGAGGGCACCTGCGAAGGCCGCTGCTGCAGGTGTGTCACCGAAGCGTACGTAAAGCGTCCGGTCGGTCCTGGGAATCAAGTCATCCACCAACACCTGCTGATCGAACAATCCCGCACTTCTGGCCACCTTGCCGTCGGGCCGGATGATTGCAGAGATACCGGACAGGGCTGCGTGCACTACGAACCTGCCCGTTTCAGCTGCCCTGAGCCTCGAAGCTGTGAGGTGTTGGCGCGAGAGGCTCGAGTACTCGAACGAGCGGTTGTTGGTCTCCACGACCACCAATTCCGCTCCCGCGACGACCCGGTCACGCACGGATTGAGAAAACGTGGATTCGAAGCACACGACCACCCCAATCCGGACACCATCGATCTCGAACACGCGCCACCGTCCAGGCCTCCCGTCGACGGGGACCCTGGACAGGGCGGTTACACGAGGGGACAGCACCTCTCTCCAGGGAACGTACTCGCCGAAGGGGACGAGCTTTTCCTTGTCGGACACGTCGTCAAGATGCCCTTCGGGCGTGAACAGGAAGTTCCTGTTGACGAAGGCTTTCAGGTCGGCTGTGGGAGGCTGGCCGTTTGCAAGAACCCAGGCTCCCGTCACCCGGGCACTCCTTGAGACCGCTCTGGCTATCATCGGATCGCTGCCGGGCGAACCCGATCCCAGAGAGGCCTCCGGCCAAATGAGGAGGTTCGGCTGAAGCCCTGCTGCGTCGAGACTGGCTTGCTCGAGCAAGGCGAGAAGAGCGCGTCCCGCCTCTTCCTCCTCGGAAAGAGGTCTATTTCCGGGATAGGCTTGCACGACCGCAACGCGGAAGGTCCCCGGGCGAACACCACTTGATGTCTCCCGCTCCCCGGCTGCGCCCTGCGCAGTGTGGGTGCCCCGCTGTGCGGAGACCCCGGCCTTCATCAGGCCGATGCTCCTCTGGGCTGGCTGGAGGAGGACGACCCCGACGCAGGTCAGGGCAGCAAGGATGATGCGCGCCTTGTGCTCCTGCATCCCCCGCCACGTCATCATCCACAGACGACCGAATGCCCCCACGACCACCACCCCGGCCGCCGCTGCCAGTCCCGACACTCCAGCAGCACCGATGACCGACGCTGCGGACACCAGGGGCCCATCTACCTGGGTCGATGAGAGCCCCGCCAGCGCGTATCCGCCGAGCGGGAACCTTGCCCGCGCCAGCTCCGAAAGCGCCAGAGCCGAGGGGCCCGCAACCACGACCCCCCAGAAGGTCCGGGCGAAAGAGGCCCCGACTGCCACGATCAACCAGTAAGCAAGCAGTGCAGCTACGAGTGCAACATAGGCGTGCGTGCCGAACAGGAGAGCCCATTCAGACGAAATTCCGTATGCTCCGAGCCCGGAGACCGCTCCGAGGACGATTGCCTCTCCCGGCGACCGGCCACGCAGTGTCGAGAACAGGATTCCCGCTGACAGAAGCGATGCCCACCAGCCGAATGCCGTACCCTGAAGAGACAGCCCTAAGACCGCCCCACAGCCGGCCGTGAGCGCCACCCTTCCGAGCCGAGCAGGGGCTACGGCTCTCGGGCGGGACCCGAGCTCTGCAGGTGACCTGGTCAGACGCAGTCTCGGCAGAGCTTTCGCCTGGGATCGGCCAGCTGAGTTCGCTGCTTCACGAGAAAGCACGACTTACACACGAACTCGCCCTCTCCTACCTCACCCTTCTCCCCCAAAAGTACTTTCCTCGTAAGGGAATCGCCTTCTTCCTCTTCGTCTTCCTCTTCCTCTTCGAGCTCTTCTTCCTCGTCTTCGGCGTCTGCCAGCCCGCTCTTCTCCTTCAGTATCTCGTCGAGAGTCGGCTCCCGCTCCTCGTCGTAGTCGGCCTCCTCTTCGTCAGGCTCTCCTTCCGTATCGACCTCTTCATCCTCTTCGATGTCGTCGACGACCTCCTCGAGGTCTTCGTCTTCCAGCTGATCGTCCAGGTCCCCCTCGACGGAGAATTCGTCAATGTCCTCGGCGTCGAACTGATCCTCGAGCTCCAGCTCGAGTTCCTCGTCTTCGGGAGCATCTTCGCGGAGTCCCCTGAGGGACTCGTCCGGTTCTGGCGTCGACGACTTCTTGGACCGGGCCACCTGACCTCCTAGCTCGAACCAGCGAAATCAGCCGTCAAGATCTCGAACAGTCCTCTTCGAAAATTGAGCCGAATTGCCTCCCCTTTCGGCTGTCGCCGGGAGCCCTCCCTGGCGCTTGCCCTGAATTCAAGCGGGAGCCCCTCCTGGACGACCTCGGACGCTGAACAAATCCCCGGGCTCTCGGATTCCCGGGCGATCGCGGCCTGCTTGATTTGGCCGGAGTCGGTAAGAGAAAGGATCGGGCGTCTCTGATTCACCTCTTCCACGCCTAGAGCCACTACTGCCGGTGTCGAGATCAGCGGCTCCCTCCCGTCTAGCGCAATGAGCGCCTCTTGGCATGAGCTCTGAGCTCTGCCTCTCGCCGCTCCAGGGTCTCTGCTGCAGACCCCTTGAATTGCATGGCCTCGTATACGCTGCGGTGTCCTGCAACGTCCCTTATGGCCTCGGCCATCCGTTCGCAAACCGCCCGGTACTCGGGGTGTGCTTGTGGAGACGTCCTCAGCTCGATCATGTATACCGCCTCTCTGGCGTTGAGTTGCATACGGTACCTGAGACGAAATGCCATGGGAAGCACATATGACGCTGCATGTTCCGACACGCTCGACAGCACCTCGAAGGCCTCCGAGGCCTCCTCCATGGCCGCTGTCCACGACTCACCGTGTCCTAACTCCCGGATGGCTTCAGGAACCACATATCCCAGATGGGGATGCAGGCGTTGCCACTCGATCGTGAGCATCCGGTGGCGTTGCAGGTCCCTGAAGCTCCCGTAGTCGGAGACGACGTCGAAGGTGTAAGTAGTGGACTCGAACGCCCTTCCCGGCAGGTGGCGACGGTTACGGCGCTGGCCGACGTACGTCCGGATGATCTCGGCGAGAGCTGTCTCGTCCAGCTTCCTCACGATCTCCTCGGCTGTGCGCGTGCTCACGCCGGCGTGCTCGAAGAGGACAGCCGCCGCGATCTTGCGCTCTCCCTCCGGGTCGAAGTCGACAAGGTCCACTTCCGGACCAGCTGCCGGAAATGGCTCGGATAGACCATCGAGCGCTCCTTGCTGGTCCTCACGGACGAGCGCTCCTGCGGCGCGCATCGACGATTCCCTCGTCTGCCGAAAGTACTCGATCCAGGCAACCCCCCTGTCTTCGATCTCTACCCGCCTTACGAATGATGGGATTACTTTCTTCAGCTCCTGAAGAATTGCCTCCCCGAGCTGTCGGGCTTCCGCGAACGGCGAGCTGAACAGCCGAAGGAGAAGGCGCTCGTACGCCTGGCCGCTTCCGAAGATTCCCACGTTCGAACAGCTTGCGGCAGGCAGCAACCCGCGCAGAACGTCGCAAACCTTGGCCCGGAGAGCCGCCCGGTAAACCCCGTCGGGTTCTCCCGCCGTCTGGGGAAATCTGGCCTCGAAATGCGACCAGACTTCCGGAAAGAGGGCCGAGTAGTGCTGGAACAGGTCGTCGCACACTCTGCGGAAGGTGTCCGACGCCTCGGGGTCAGCCTCGAACTCGGGTGGTACTCGGTAGCGGTACCTACCCCCGACCTTCTTGTCGTATCGGAGGTAACGGGTCGACTGCTCCAGGTAGGCCATCAGCCGCCCTCTTTCGAGAACCTTGGTGACTATGTTCGAGACTCCCTCGCAAGCAACGTGGGCCCCACCGAGCTGCGCCACAGAGTCGTCACCGTAATCCGTGAAAATCCGATCGTAGAGAGCCTGGGCCCGTGCAGCACCGACCTCGTCGAACTCCCTGCCCTCCTCTCTTCCTACCCCGGCCAGAAGCACATGAGGGGAAGAGCCGGGGTCCGGCGACCGCCAGAACTCGTCCAGGAAGAGGCGCCTCAGGCTCTTCTCGGAACGGGAGTAGCGTGCGAAGAGCGCCCCCTTTACGACCTCTGGCAAGTTGACCAGAGCAAAGACCGGGCCGTCCAGGTTCGTGAAGTAGCGCGCCAGCACCGACTTCTCTTCGGTGGTGAACCTGGAGTCCTCTGGTCCTTTCGTCACCAGGAGCCTCGTAGCCTCGCTGCTCGACCTGGAGAGCCCCTACCCTCGACCGATCGAAATGGATGACTCGCGAGTTTACTCGTGGGGAACAACCGAGGAGACGATCCCCACGTCCAGCTCGGATGCCAGCTCGAGAAACCGTCTTGCACCGGTCGACTCCCCGGCCTGCCTGGCAAGATCGATGACCCGTCGGATGTGGCGGATGATGTCGCCGGGGTCTGCCAGTCCCCCCAGAAGTGCCTCCGGGTCCTTTCTTCTCACCCAGCCCATGACCAGTGGGGCAAAGGCGAAGTCCGGTAGCGCAGTTACCGGCCGGCCGAAGACATCCGCTTCGATCCCCCTCACGCTGTCGACAACCCTTTCGGCGTTATCGGCGTGGGAACCAAGAGACCTTCTCCGGAAATGCGCAGCGCCTCTCCTTTCCGGCCCTGCGTCATCCGAGACGAATCCCGACACCACCCCTGCCATGAGAGGCAAGTCGAGGCCCTCCGGGGCGCCGCTCGAGATCCACTCGACGAAGGCGACGTCTCTCACCGAGTAGATGCCGCAGAGTGTCATTCCCTTCTCGCCGAGCTCCCACCGTCCCTGCAGGTACCCGAGCTTGCTCAGCACTGCCTCGTATTTCTCGAACCTCTCGATCAGGGCCTGGCCTCGCGTGCTTCCCTTGCTGCCGCCAGCACGTGAGGACCTGAAGGCTGCGTAAGAGCGGCCCAGGATCTCGTATGCCGCCTCACGGTCGGGATACTTGCGGATCATGTTTACGACCATGTTGTAGCCGGGGTTGAAGCTAGAGTCGAGCCGGAACCGAGTGGATCTGGCTGTAAATACGACGTGGTCGAGCGGCAGCCATGGCGAATGCAATACCACCGCGTACCCTATCTCGTCCTTGCCGCGCCTCCCGGCCCTCCCCGAGAGCTGGGTGAATTCCGCCGGGGTAAGCAGCTTTTGAGAGTGGCCGTCGAACTTGTAGAAGCTCTCCAGCACCACCGACCTCGCAGGCATGTCGATCCCGAGCGAGAGAGTCTCGGTGGCGAAGACCACCTTGAGGAGGCCACGGGCGAAGAGCTTCTCCACCACTTCCTTGAACTGATGGACCATCCCTCCATGGTGAGCTGCAACGCCTCGCATCAGTCCGTCGAGAAACTCGCCAAAACGCAGTGCTTCCAGCTCCGGATCGGTCAGACCTTGCACCGCCTCCAAGGCCGTCCTCTCGATCTCTGCTCGCACCCCCCTGTGGACGCCCGGTAAACCTGCACGGACAGCCGATGCGGCCGCTTGCTCGCAACCTTTCCTCGAGAAAAGGAAGTAAATTGCCGGGGTGAGACCTTCTTCCTCGAGACGTCGGATCACGTCCAGGCGATGGGGCGTGAGGGCGTAACGGTTCCTCCTGTAGCGCCCATCGGAGAGCGCCTTCACGAGCGCGGGGTTGGGCTTGCTCCTGGAACCTTTCGCCCAAAGCCGTCGCAGAACCGTGTGGTCCGAACGCGGGTCTTCGTAGCAGTACAGGACCTCCAAGGGCACGGGGCGAACCGTCTGCAAGACGCACTCCACCTCGCCTCGTACCCTCCTGAGCCAGGAGACGAACTCCGCCGTATTCGAGATCGTCGCCGAAAGGCAAACCAGACGAATCCTTTCGGGGAGCATCAGGATCACTTCCTCCCACGTAGATCCCCTTTCCGGATCCTGTAGGTAGTGGATCTCGTCCAGGATGACGTGTGAGAGCTCGTCTACGAGCGGGTCGCCCTCATAGAGCATGTTCCTCAGCACTTCCGTGGTCATCACCAAGACTCTCGCCCCCGGCCTTATCGAGACGTCGCCGGTAAGCAATCCGACCTCCTCGGCTGAGAGCTCCTCGCAGAGCTCACGAAACTTCTCATTGGAAAGCGCCTTGAGCGGAGACGTGTAGGCAGCGCGGGCAGAGGATGCCAGGGCGAGATGTACGGCAAACTTCGCCACCACCGTCTTCCCCGATCCCGTAGGAGCTGCAACCAGGACGGACCGCCCCTCGACGAGGTGCTCGATGGCCTCACTTTGGAAAGCATCCAGTTCGAATCCGAGACGTGCTGCGAACCAGTCGACAAGGCGGCGTTTCCCCGCCCTGGCCCTGCCGGCTCGAAGCTCAGCCATATGCCCTTGGACCCGGAATCACCGTCGTGAGATCCTGGCGCACGTCCCAGGGGCTGAGAAACAGGACATCGAGACGCCCTTGGCACGACGGCGTGTAGCCAAAGGGAAGCTGCTCCCGGTTGGCGAAGGTAAGGCCCTGATTCCAACTGGCCCCCGACAGTACGGCCAACCTGTAGGCCTTGAAAAGCCACCGCCGTCGGAGATGCCCCATCTCGTCGGAGACGAGTGCCGTAAGCAAGGCCTCGTTCCAGCTCCTGACCCCCCGCCACGCCGCCGCGTACAGCAGGGGCGCGTCCTTCGGGGGATCGGCTGCGGCCACGAAGTTGGAGAAGTCCCTGTTGGCTTCAAAAGCCTTCACCATGGCACCGGGATCCGGCCCGTCGGAGTCCGCACGTGCGAAAATCTCGAGCTCGGCACAGGCTGCCGAGATGCTTGTGGTGATCTCGGACCTGTAAGCGGCCTCTCTCTCGGCGTCAACCCAGCTTCCTATGTCCCCGGTCGCCCGTGAACCTACCTCTGAAGCCGGTACACCCGATAGTTGCCACGGCTCGATTCGCCTGTTCAGCCCCCTTCCGAAATTCTCGGTCCAGCCGGCCTCCCGCAGGGACGAGTCGTCGACCAGCGGATGGCTCTCCATGAGCTTCCGGTCTCCGAGACCGTGGAGGTGCTGCCAGTAGGCGTCGAGCCAGACCATAGAGGTGTCGGCAAGGACGACCAGCCTCCGTGCCTGGGAGAGCAGATCGCGGCGAAGGCCTGCCGGGGCCTCGGCGATGACTTGGAGGTTTTCGGCTGCTTCAGCAAGGTAGGAGACGACCTGAGTGGTCTGGTCCTTGAGGTTGTGCAGGTCTGGATCCTCAGGGATCTGGACCCTCGAGATCCTGATCCTGAACTTCGAAATTTCCCGCCCGAGAACGTCCCCATCGGAGGAGATCCTTGCCAGCCGCCCGTCGTCCTCGGCTTCGACGGCCCGATCCGCCTCGGCGGCCAGTTCCTCGAGGCGGTCCCGGTAGTCGCTGGATTCGGAGTTCCAATCCTTCACATTCGCGAACACCCGCTCCTCGGTCGTCTTCTCTCCGCCACCCAGCACTCCGAAAAGCAGCAAGGCGACCGACAACCCTACCGCGGCTGCGAGTGCGCCCAGCACGACCAGATACGACTTCCTCGGGCCAGTGCGACTCGACGCCGGTATCCGCCTCCCGGAGTTCTTGCCAGATCTACCAGGTCCCCTTGCCACGCTGCTCACTTCCTGAGTACGAATCTTGCGAAGCCTACAGCGAGCAAGTAAAGCGCGCACATCGGCACGAAGAGCGCGAGGAAGGAAAAGGGGTCCTGGCCGGGGGTAGCCACGGCCGCCACCACGGCTATCGCCACGACCACGATTCGCCAGGCCCGTAGCAATTCCCTGGATCCCACTGCTCCCAGCGCCACCAGGGCCACTAGGGCTAGGGGGAACTGGAACGCCACCCCGAAGCCCAGGGCCATGGCCATCAAGAAACTGAGGTACCGGTCAGCCGTTATCAACGGCTCCACCGTGTCTCCCGCGACCCGTAGCAAGAAACTGAGGGCGGGCACCGCCGTCAAGTAGGCGACAAGGGTTCCGAAGGCAAAAAGTAAAGAGCCGACCGCGACGATGGCCACGGTCGTTCTTCGCTCCTTCCGAGTAAGTCCCGGGGCGACGAAACGCCAGATCTGCCAGGAAATGACCGGCAAAGCAAGCACCAGCCCGCTGAACGCTGCCACTTTGAGCCGCATCCCCACCGGGTCGAAAACGCCAATCGCGATGAGGGGCCTGCGCGGGTCACCGAGGGCGGTGCGGAGGGGAGCCAGGAGGACATCCATGATCGGGCCGAAGAGGAACCAGCCGACGAATGAAGCTGTCACGAAAGCCGTCATGGCCCGGATCAGTCGGGTACGAAGCTCCCGAAGGTGCTCCACGAGCGGCATCCGCTCGTCTTGGAATCCGAGCTCCTCGCCCTCGAGTTCGTCCGGGATGCCCGCAAGGGACCCTTCCACGCCCGAGTCGACAGCGCCGCCAGAGCCGTCATCCTGATCCGGAAGAGGTCGGGCACCTGCGTCCAGCACGGGCTCACTCACCGGAGGTCCCTCTGTCTGAGGCGGTCTGTTCCTCGTCTTCTTCCGCAGCTGCCACGGCGTCGTCGATGATCGCCCTCACTTCGCTCTGGACCTCCTCGCCGTAGCGCCTCAATTCACCGAAAAAACGTGCGACCTTCCTTGCTGCGTCGGGAAGCCCGTCGGGCCCTATGACCAGCAGTGCGATTGCGAGAATGAGGAAGATCTCGAAAGGTCCTATGTTGAGCACCGGCCGGACCTCAAAGTAACCGCCCGACGCCCGACCTGCCCTCAAGAGCTCCCGGAGGAACGGCCGGTACTCGAGGGAGCACCCCCACCTGAGGATCGGCCTTTCCTGCTCAACTTCTCCAGAGCCTCCTGGAGCGCGCGGTCTTCTTCGGACAGTCCTTGCCGCGTGCCGGCACCCGACTCGGCCCTAGCCCGCCTTCTCGGCGGCCCCTTGACCTCGACCAGGCCTGCTGCCCGGCCCGGGCGAGAGAGATCCCTCGTCGCTGTGAAGAAGGTCACCAACGAGCGGACGACGAAGTAAAGGACCGGCAGTGCCGCCACCAGACAGACCACTATGCCGATCCAGGCGATTACAGGCATCGAACCAGACCTTGACTCAGGCGGCAAACCTCATCGCTATGATACGGTCTTCGCGTAAGGGGCTCGACAAGCATAGCTAGGAGGTCCGACCCCGATGCGGGCCTGCAGACCAGAGCAGCGGGGAGCGCCCTCGGGCCATCAAGCGCCGCTGGCGAGCTGCCGAAACTCTTGGGAGGACCGGCACCCCGAAGGGACTGGTATCGGCTATGACATCTCTGGACAAGAGCTCCGGCGCGTCGAGCGACGACCGAGGAGGCCGCATCCACCCGCTGGACGCCGTGGTAAGAGCTGCCCGCGCTCTGGCCTCCACCCAAAGGCCCGAGTCCGTCCTGAAGACACTCGTCGACGATCTCGCTTCAGCAGTCCTTGCAGACTCGGTACAGCTCTGGCTGGCCGACCTGGAAGAGGGGGCCCTCAAGCTCGTCGCCTGCAGGGACTCGGTCAGGACCGGCTTCGTAGACGGCTCGCCCATGGCTGCCAGGCTCATGTCGACGGGTCAGCCGGTTCTTGCCCCGAGCCCGGATCTGCTGAGCCCCCTTTTTCCGGGCGGCCCGATACCATTCGAGTCGGGCCTGGGCGTCCCCGTCCGGGATGGGAGCTCGATCGTCGGGGCAGTCGTGGCCTTCTCCCATCGCCAGCTCAGCCCCACGGACCTTCAGTTCGCCCAGCTATTGGCGGACCAGCTGGGAATCGCCGTCAGGCTCACCAACCTGCGTGCCGAGCTGGACGCGAGAGACAGAGAACTTCAGCTCTTCAGCGAGACCTCCAGAGAGCTGACCACCGAACTTCAGATCGACACTCTATTGAGCAACGTATTGCGGATGGCCAGCGACCTCTTCGGCTCCAGGGGTGGTTTCATAGCCCTCTTCGATACCAAGACTGGCCACCTTCAGCTCGGAATCTTCGAAGGGGTACGGCGAGAGCTGGTAGCCGAGACGATGGAGCAGGAAGGTTTCCGGTCGGTACTGGGCGAAAGCAGCCCAAGGCTGGTGACAAGACCTCATGACGATCCAGTCTTCAAGCCCCTCTCGAGGACGGGAATGCTTCCCCTCGTCGTACCTCTCAAAGGAGAGGGCTCCAATTCCGGATTGCTGGTAGCCCTCATGCCGCCGGGGCGCGTTCCCGCCACCGGCGAATTCCCTTTGCTCGCAAGTTTCGCTCACCAGGCAGGACTGGCGCTCAGGAATGCCTTGCTCTATCAGGAGCTCGAAGACCGCCGGGCGGAACTCTCTTCCATCATCTTCTCGATCAGGAACCCCATAATCGTCGTCGACCAGAACGACAGGTTTCTCGCCATCAACGCCACTGCTCAGGAACTGTTCAGTCTCGCAGGCCCGTTCGACATCGGTGCTCCCGTCCAGGGGCGCCTTCGCCCGCCTGAACTGGAAGAGCTTCTCCTGGCTGGGAGCGGCACTCTGGAGGTGACCATCGCCAAGCCCAACCCCCGGACGTTCAAGGCTCGAGCCGTCCTGCTCAGGGGGGAGTCTGGAGAAGTCACCGGCAAACTGCTCGTCATGGACGACATCACCGAGCAGCGCGAGCTGGAGCAGATGAAGGCCGACTTCGTCGCAGTAATTGGTCACGAGTTGAGGACGCCACTCACTCTGATCAAGGGATATACCCGTCTGCTCCTTTCCAAAGGGGAGAAGCTGGCGTCGGACAAGCGACTAGAATCCGTCGAGGCAATCGACAGCGCCACGGCCAGACTAGAGCGGCTGATCGAGGATCTCCTGTTCGTATCCGCAATCGAGCAGCAGCGGCCTCCCCTTCATCCCGAGGAAACCGATCTGGTCGAATTCCTTCGTAATACCGTCAAGCGCCTGAGGAAGCACTATTCAGGACGAAAGATCGTCTTCGACACCCCCCACTCCAAGTTGATCGCCCCGGTGGACCGCACCAAGGTCGAGCAGATCCTCTTCCATCTGGTTGACAACGCGATCAAGTACTCCCAAGACACCGTAGCGGTATCGCTCAAGCAGAAGGAAGACTCGGCCACCATTTCGGTGACGGACAGAGGGATCGGGATTTACTCGGGTGACGTCCCGAAACTGTTCCAGCGGTTCGGCCAGATCGACCCCTCCTCCACGAGAGCCCATGGTGGGACAGGGATTGGCCTGTACATCTGCAAGCGCCTCGTAGAGGCTCACGGAGGTCAGATCTGGGTCGAGAGCCAGCTCGGACGTGGCTCGACCTTCACCTTCTCCATCCCGCTCGCACCCTCGTGATCCCCCCTCCGCCTACCGCCGGACGACACTGCCGGCCATGCCAGATAGCCACTGCCTGAAGCAGGGCAGTGACCGTGGTCTCAGCCTGGCTCGAGATACACCGGGTTCGTGAGCGCTACGAGCGCCGTATCGCCCGTATCCACAGGTCCCGCCGAGTAGATTCCCCGCCCCCACAGTTCTACCCTAAGCCACCTTGCCGACCGCAGAGCCCGAGGGACCTCGAGCTCGAAGTCGCCCTGCGACACTATCCACTCGTCCTTCGGACCCTCTTCCGTAACGATCCTGGCAAGAACGCGCCGTCGGTTGCCCAGCACCCTCACTCTGAGCGGCGTTTCGTCTCGGACGGTCACCCCCATCGCCGGCTCCCACCGCCAGCCGCCGGCGGCCGACTTCCCCGCCTCCACGAGCACAATCGGGGAGTCCGGTGAGGCGGTCACGCATGCTCGACCGCGCCGCGCAGCCTCTACGATCGAGCCCGGCTCCTTGGAATCGCCAGCCAGGTAGAGCCAGGTTGCAGGGTTCCCGTACTGGTGCACCGGTATAGAGCGCAAGTCGTGCACGTCCGATCCGCCGATCCCTGCGATTCTCCTACCCGACCTGAGAATCTCGTCCCAACGACGTAGGGACTCGTTGTTGAACCATAGCCACGGAGCTTGCCAGACCTCGACCGCCTCGAAGCGTCGGTGCAACTCGAGCCTCCAGGAAGGGCCGATGAGCTTCGGGTGATTGACCGAGAAGAGGGCATCGCGATCCGGGACTCCCTCGAACGACATATCCAGGTCATGGTCATCTTCGATCCGGAAGTCGAGCAGCCGACCGGCCAGGAAAGCGTTGAAATGCCCTCGATATGTCGTCACCTCTTGACCTTTGACAAGCGTGACACGCGTCAAGGGCTGCACGGCATCTATCTCGGCCCAGTGCGTGGTCGTGTTGTGGTCGGTGATGGCAAGGAAGTCGAGCTTCCTCGCCTCTGCAGCGGCCACCATCTCTACAAGCGTCGTCTCGGCGTCCCCCGAGTGCCAGCTATGCGAGTGGAAATCCCCGCAAAGCAGTCCGGCACGGTGCCCGGGGAGCTCGCCATCGATCGGTACCCCCGGGATGGTACGTACCGCTTCCCGGGCCTGCTCCAGCTCTGAAGCCACACCTGGCCGGTGAGTCGCAAGCACCGGTATATCCCAGTCGGCGGATCGCGACGAGTCCGGCTTCATTTCGACGTCCAACTTCACTCGCGCCTCACCGTCGACGACCGGGAAGCCGAGTAACACCGACCACCTGCCGGGGCGAATCGGCCCGCAGAAATAGCCCGGGGTTGCGAAGTCGCTGCCCACCACCGCCCGACTCCTGTGACTCCCGCTCCAGCCCCTCAGGCTGAACTGCAGAGCGCCCCTGGCCGACGGCTCACCCTCGCAGAGGCCCATGTCCACGCGGGCCCGTCCCTGCACCCTGCACGACAGCTCGATCACCTGTGTGCCCGGGGGAACCTCGAAAGGAACACTAAGGTACGCGGAGCCTCGCAAAGAACTCGGGCTGACTTCGAGCGTCGTCTCGAAGTGGGCCTTCTCGGTCACGAACCTCTTCCGCTGTGACGCTCGAGCGCGCGCCTTACCGAACGGGCAAGGTCCGAGCGCAGATCCTCGGGACAGAGGACCTCGATACGATCGGCGATCCCGAAGAGTACCTTCTTGGCCCAAAGGAGGGTGGAAGCCTTCAGGGCGATGTAGACCCAGCCGTTTTCCAGTTCCATTGCGCGCTTTACCTCGTAGGTAGAGGCGAACCACCGGGCCGTACGGGGCGGCATGACCAGCTCGACATCGAGGCCCTCGATTCTCCAACCTGTCATTCCCGGCAAGCTCGCGCTGCCCCCGCCATTTCTTCCCTCATCCCCTCGTACGGTAGCCTCATCGGGGTGTCGGAAGCGCTCACCCGTAGAGGTTATGTCGGAGATCCTGGAGACCTTGAAGATCCGGGTCTCGGATGCCATGTTACAGAATGCCTCGAGGTACCATCGGCCCTCGTAGACGAAGAGTCGGTAGGGGTCTACGACTCGCTTGGTTCGCCGCTCGGAGGAAGAAGACAGATACTCGATCTCTACCGACTCCCGCTCCTCTGTCGCTCGTCGGAGCCGTACCACCTTGTCGAACTCGTCCCCCTCGGCAGATACCTCTACCTCGATAGCACGCTCACCCAAAACCGATTCCAGCTTGGCCATGCCCGACTTGAGCTCCGGGACGTCGCTGAAGTCAGGCAACTTTTCTGCCAGCTTGAGAGCGGAATACAACAGCGCGACTTCTTCGAACCGTAGAGCGGCGAAGTCGTTCAGGTACTCGGCAGACCTCACCACTATCCGATCGTCGCTCCAGGAGATGTCGACCAGGTCCACCGGGGAGTAAGGGTGGGTACCTGTCATGGTGGTGATCTCGAGGTCCCTTATCAGCGTCTCTCGGGAGATCCCGAATTTCGCCGCTGCTTCGTCGACCTTGCAGCCCGGGTGACGGACGAGCCAGGGAACCAGGGTCACCAATCGCCGGGCACGCTCGGTGGCTTCTTGCCTTTGCCTCCGGCTGCCTCCCGAAGCGTACTTGTCCTCGTCGGAGTCGGCGGGAAGGCCCCTCGCCTGCTGTGCCAGCTCGACTGCGCGCATGGCTTCTGCGTCCCCGCTTCTGCCTTCGAGACGCTCCAGCGCAACAGCCAGTCTGGCGCGGTACTGGCTGCGAAGATCCTCAGGAGCCAGCACTTCGGCTGCCTCTCTCAGGATCCCTATGCATTCCAGCAGCGCCTCTCCGGTCCGGTACTCGACCTTGTAGACCAGCCGCCCGCCCTCGTCCGCCTTGGTCGCCGCGCCCTCGAACAGCCCCTCAGCCACACCCTGAAGGTCGGAATCCACCGCGATCGAAGCCGTCCGGGAATCTCCCTCACCGATCATCCAGGGTGGGCCGGAAATCCTGTCGAGCGCCTCGCCCGGATCGGGCCACTTGAATCCCTCCGGAGCCCTCAGGCGCCGAACCTCAGAGCGGATGCGGTCGACCCTGAATACTTTTACCGGCCCGCCCTCCACTTCATGGGCCGCCAGGTACCAGTTTCGGTTCACACACTTGAGAGCGAGGGGTGCTACCTTGCGCCTGCGTTCGCTCCCATCCGCCTTCTCGTAATCGAACTCGACAAGGTCTCGGTCGGCCATAGCCGACACCAGAGCCACCGCCCTGTCGAGAGGAAAGGCCATACTCCCAAGGACCCTTGCTTGCATCCTCGACGCAGGGTCGAGCCCGACCTTCATTGCGCCGTAGCGAAGAGCGCTCCCAGGATCGCCGTCGCTCTCGTACTCGACCGGGAAAAGCCTGACCGCCCCTATCGCAACGGCCATCACTGCCCGCTCCTCCGCGGTCAACCCCGGGTCGGGAATTCCCCCCTTCGAGGAATCCGGAATCTTGTACCCCACTCCCCCCTCTGCAGCCGGCAGGACCACTGTCTCGACCACGTAGCCGATTTCCCTCAGAGCCCCCTTGTCGCGCTCGAACGCCCTCCTGAAGGCCCCATCTCCGTCTGGGTAGCCGGGAACCCGTTCCCTTATCTCTTTCGCACTCAGGGGGCGACCGGTCTCCTTGAGGGTCGCAAGCAAGTTCAGTATTCTTTCGAGCTTCTTCGACATTCTGGGCCCCGAACGTCCAGGATCAGGACCAGGCTGCCCGCCCTGCCTGTCCCGCTCCCTAATCCCTAAAGGGAGGCGATGAGCCTTTCGACCCGCTCGTCGTGAGACCTGAAGGGATCCTTGCAGAGGATCGTGCGTTGTGCCTGGTCGTTGAGCTTCAGATGCACCCAGTCGACGGTGAAATCCCTTCGGCGCTCCTTCGCTCGTCGGATGAACTCTCCTCTGAGCCGTGCCCTCGTCGTCTGGGGCGGCTCGAACACCGCCCTCTCGATGTCCTCGTCGCTGACAACTCTCTCGACCTGTCCTCGCCGAACGAGCAGGTTGTATATCCCTCGCTTGCGGCTGACGTCGTGGTAGGCCAGGTCCAGAAGGGCTATGCGAGGGTGAGAGAGCGGCAGGCCGGTCTTCTTGCGGTAGTCCGAGATCAAGTTGTACTTGGCGACCCAGTCGCACTCCCTGGAAAGCTTCAGCGGGTCGTTCTCGAGCTGGAGAAGGCAGTGCTCCCACATCATCATGGCCTTCTCCTCGGTCTGGTCCGCACCCTTGAGCTCCAGGAAACGAGAGGCTCGCTCGAAATACTCCATCTGTATCTGAAGAGCCGTGGCTTCCCAGCCGTTGGCGAGGCGGACACGCTTCTGCAGCGTCGGGTCGTGACTGATCTCCCGTATCGCTCGGATAGGGTTCTCGAGCGTCAGCTCCCGCATCGGGAAGTTGTTCTCCAGCATCCGCAAGACTATGCTCGCGGAGGCAACCTTGAGGAACGTGGCGTACTCGCTCATGTTGGAGTCGCCTACGATGACGTGCAGGCGCCGGTAACGCTCGGCATCTGCGTGTGGCTCGTCCCTCGTGTTGATGATCGGCCTCGAGCGGGTCGTCGCCGACGAGACGCCCTCCCAGATGTGCTCAGCCCTCTGGCTGATGCAGTAGATCGCGCCTCGTGCAGTCTGGAGGACCTTACCTGCCCCGGCGAAGATCTGGCGCGTCACGAGGAACGGAATGAGTCCGTCGGCATACCGCTGGAACTCACCGTGGCGGCTCATAAGGTAGTTCTCGTGGCACCCGTAGCTGTTCCCCGCCGAATCCGTGTTGTTCTTGAAGATGAAGATCTGGCCCCTCACGCCTTCCTCGGCAAGCCGGCTCTCGGCGGTCACGTGCAGATGCTCCAGGATCCGCTCCCCCGCCTTGTCGTGAGCTACGAGGTCGTAAATGGAATCGCACTCGGGAGTGGCGTACTCGGGGTGCGATCCGACATCCAGGTAGAGCCTCGAGCCGTTCTCGAGGAACACGTTCGAAGAGCGACCCCAGGAAACCACCCTCCTGAAGAGATAGCGCGCCACCTCGTCGGGACTGAGCCGCCGCTGGCCCCGCAGCATGCAGGTCACGCCGTACTCGTTTTCGAGACCGAAGATTCGGCGCTCCAATGCTCCCCCGATCCCGGAGAGGTATGGGGTTCGACTTCCCCGTGCTAACGTCTATTAATGCTAACCGCCCGTCCAGGCCGCCCCGACGAGGCTTTGGTCTGGCAGTGGACCCCGGAGACGTCGCGGGAGCAGGTGTGTACAAGGCCGTCTTGCTGCTGCCACGCCGAAAAGACCTCACCCACCAGTCATTCATGAAGTACTGGCTGGAGCACAACCAGCCCCTGGCCCGGGCAGTCCCCGGAATCGCGAGGTTCGAGTGGTTCGAAGCACTGGTCGCTCCCGAAGGGGAGCCCCCCTTCGACGGCGTGGTGGAGATGTGGTTCGACACTCTGGCTGACGTCCAGAGGGCGATACAGTCGCCCGAGGCCAAGAAGGCCGAGGAGGACCTCGTCAACTTCGTCGACTACTCGAGGTACACGGTCTTCCTCACCCGCGTGCCCGACTGACCGAGCCCGCAGCACCACTGTAGAGGTGGATGGCGAGCGCCACCGGTACCCCCACGTCAGAGTGACCCCGTCCTCCTCACGGAAGGAAGCGTTTCTGGCCGAACAGCGGCGTCCCCGGAGACGACGTGCCGTCGCCCGTGAAGCTCCCCGTGGTGTAGAGCGAGTGGTCCACGACGACCGGGAGGGAAGACTCGACCCTCGTCATGACCTCGTAGTCGTCGGGCACTAAGTCGTCAACCGTGAAGGTGATCCTCGACATCGGCGGGACCTGCACGTTGGGGCCGTGGAGCTCGCCGCCGGAGGTGTGGAAGTGCAGGTGGACCTGGGTGGCCTGGGAGTTGGGGTTGGCGACCAGCACGAAGTAGCGGAACGGCCCCGCCGTCGCGCCTTCGGGGAGCATCCAGGCGGTGTCCTGCATCGACGTGGCTTCGGAGGTATGCGCCGTTCCGGGGAAAGCTCCCCCGGTACCGTACTGCGCTCTCTCCACCAGAACGGGGATGTCGGAGGCGACTTCCGTGAAGACGTCGAACGAAGAAGGGATGAAGTCGTCGGCCCGCACCGACAGTCGGCCCTGCGAGGGCACCCTCAGTTCCGCCCGAGCGTGCTCGCCTTCGGAAGAGCGGAAATCCAGCGACACGTGGGCTTCCCTGTCGGCCGAAGGGTTCGCCACTAGGATCCAGGTGTCGAAGTCCCTGGTCGCGCCCTCCGCGACGAACCACGAATTCTTGGCTTCACTGGTGCCTGGCGACGACGTGGCAGCCCCGGAAAGCGCAGAGCCTGGTGGATTCTGGACGTAGGTCGTACGCTGCGCCACTATGGGGTGGTCCGCAAGGACCATGGTCGAGACGTGGTAAGTAGGCTCTCCGATGTGGTCGTTCACCCTGAAAGTGCGCCTCTGCCGTGGTGGTATCTCGAGCTGGGGGCCTGGTCTCGGGCCGGTGTCCGTGAAGAACGTCAGATACGTGTGGACCGGGATGTCCATCGGGTTGTATACGAGCGCCCAGGTTTCGTAGGGTCCCTCCGCAGCGCCTTCCGGCAAGTACCACGTCTCGGACGGACTCGGGGAAGGCCTGTAGGTCGCCGCACCTCGCCGCTCTGGCGACAGCCCGTAGATCGATGCCTCCGCGGACACCCAGCCGTCCAGTACTTCTACCTCTGTCGAGACGTCGAAGCTTTGGACGAAGTTGTTTGCCTTCAGCGACACCCTGCTAGCCGGAGGGAGCTCGACGACCTGCTCGGCGAAGGCCGAGGTGCCGGTCCTGAAGCTGACCCTCGCCTGCGCGTCGTTGGCCGTGGAGGGGTTCGCCAGCAAGACCCAGGTCTCGAACACCCCGTCCACTGCCGCCCCTTCGGCAAAGTAGTAGCGTTGACCGGGTACCGGTACCGACGGGATCTCTCCCAATTTCTTCATCGGGGCATCCAAGAAGTACACCGAGCCCAGGGTCGGCCCCGTGGTGCTCGCAAGGGCGACTTGGACCTCCGTGCCGGGTACGAACTCGTTCCCCGGCGAAGCCTGGACGTAGAAGACCCCTTCGGAGGGGTGAGCCTTGCCGCGAGTCGAGGCAGGTCCGCTGACCCCGAAGCCGCTCTGGGCGTAGTTCGGGGTCCATCCGGAGGGCACCCAGTGGTTCAGCCCCCGGGGCGTCACGAAGGGGAAGAGAAATCCTAATTCGGAGGGGGTGATCCCCCCGCCGTTAGCGAAGCTATAGTTGAAGTAGAAGTACCCGTCGAACTCGAAGATGCCGACCTCGGGAGTGATCGCCACCGGCGTGGGCGTGACCTCGTACAGGGATTTCTTCGAGGCGACCTCCTTGTCACTCACCGGCCAGTCCCCTCCGTCGAGGCCGCTGGCGGTAGATTCCCGCCGCATCGTCCCCGCTCCAGCGGCGGCGTCGTCCTTCAGCCCTTCGGCGTGTCCCAGCTCGTGGCGGGCGATGTTTTCCACCTGTTGGGCGTTCAGGTTCTGGGTCGACCCGGAGTTGTCCCTGTAGGTGTAGCTGATCGTCACGGTGCGGGCTCCGGTGCGCCCCTCTCGGGGAGAAGTCGTCCCCCAGCTCTCCGAGTCAGGGTCGGAGTCCCACTTGACCTTGACGTCCGGGTCGTTGCAGTCCTCCTCGAGCTTGACCCCCCCTGGGAAGTCCTGAGCCGCGTTCCATGCCGCCATGGCGTCTCTGACGGCCTGCTCGTAGCCTGCGACCGGCTCCTTGTCGATACAGACCTTGACGTGCCTCCGGCCGTCCGAACCTACGGGCTTATCCTTCCAGTTACGGGAGGAGTCGCTGCTCTGGAGCTGAGCTTCGGCTCCTGCAGGAGCGGTCGCGAGCGCTGCGGCGACGAGAAGGGCTGCAAGGAGCGCGGCCCTCTTGCGACGGGAGTCCTCTCCGAAGCCAAACATGCGGCACATCCGACGACCGGTCCTCCCGGCCTGCGCGCTCGGGTCCAGCTACGTAGCACGTGTAGGAGCCCCAATACTAACACTTCCTGCTTCGGGCACGTCGGGGAGAGCACGAACCCGCCTGCCGAGCCAGGTCCGGCCGGGCTCGGCAGCAGCCAGCCCGGCCGCTACCCACCAGAGCGGGTCAGCGACTCCAGCTCGTCCGTGGTGAGGCGCCTGAACTTGCGGCGGGAAGGCGAGGTACGGTCCAGCAAGGCCACCTCCAGCTGCGAGACCTCGAGTTCTCTCGTGGGGTCGCCCTTGTCGAGAGCCCCTACCGCCGTCTTCAAGGCACGGGAGAGATCCTGGGACGCCTCGAAGCTCTCGGCCAGGGCCCCAGAGACGGCCTCCGCATTCCCCCCTATTGCGGCGTAGCCCTTCTCGTCCTGCAGGGACCCGTCGTAAAGGACGTGGTATATGCGGTCGGAATCCGGGGTGTCGCCGAGCTCGGCGAGGATCAACTCCACCTCGTATGGCTTGAGCTCGGTCGTGAATATCGTCCCGAGCTGCTGGGCGTAGACGTTTGCAAGAGCACGCCCGTTGACGTCCTCCCTGGAATTCGAATACCCGGTCATGTCCGCGAGCCTGATTCCCATGACCCTCAGACTCTCCAGTTCGTTGTAACGGCCCACTGCTGCGAAGGCGATCCGGTCGTAGATCTCGCTGACCTTCCGAAGCGCACGGGAGGCGTTCTCCGCAACGATCAGGATGCCCTCGGCGTACTGCAGAACCACAAGTGACCTGCCCCTTGCTATCCCCTTGCGCGCGAACTCCGCCTTGTCCTTGGTGAGCTGTTCAGGGGAGACGTAGAAGGGAAAAGCCACGTCGGGACTACCGGGCCTTCTTACCCAGGATGGCCTTGAACCTTTCGGCCACGTCGTCGTCGTCCAGCCGGCGGAAGCCAGAGGCGTCGATCATGGCTATCGTCGGGTAGATACCCCGTGCCATGTCCGGGCCGCCCGTACCTGCGTCTTCATCGGCTGCCTCGTACAGAGCCCGCAGGGCCAGGGTTACGGCCTCGTCCCCGCTCATCGAGGGGTCGAAGGCCTGCTTGATGAAGCTGCGTGCCAGTTTTCCTCCTGAACCCTCGGCGTGGAATTCACGGTCCTCGTAGCGCCCCCCGGTGACGTCGTACTTGAAGATGCGTCCGTAACCCGCCGACTCGTCGTAGCCTGCAAAAACCGGCACCACCACGAGACCGCGAAGTGCGAGCTCGAAGTGACCTCTTATGAGGGCCGCCAACCTGTTCGCCTGCCCGGCAACCGAGAGGCGTGTCCCCTGCACCTTCTCGTAGTGCTCGAGCTCGGTCTGAAAGAGCCGGACCATTTCCAGAGCAGGTCCCGCCGCTCCCGCCACGGCCACTGCGGAATGGGTATCGGTCTGGTGAACCTTTTCTATGTAGCGGTGCGCGATGAACGACCCTTCGGTCGCCCGCCGGTCGCCCGCCATGACCACGCCTTCGTCGTAGCGCAGCGCCAGAACCGTAGTGCCCTCGGCAACCCGGCCTACTGCTTCGCGGGGACCGGGCGAGGCTTCCCGGATGCCGCCCTGCAGCACCGGAGCCTCCCGGCCGTTCCTACCAAACGACATGGTGGTGGGCGCGAGCCCAGGAGCGTACCGCGCAAGGAAGGCACTGAAACTGGCCGACGGGTCCGGCGACGTGAGTTCCTCGAAGCCGTACAGACGCCGAGTCATACCTGATCAGTCCTCACCCTGTAGCGATGGGTCTTGCAAGCGCCGTCGCGTCGCAGCCCCGGGGCGTGCTGGAAGCGCCCCTTGCCGAAGCCGGTCCGGTGTTACTGGCCGCCCTTCTGGATGTAGTTGCGGACGAATTCCTCTGCGTTCTCTTCGAGGAGTTCGTCGATCTCTTCGAGCAGCTCGTCCGTCTCTTTCTTCAAGGGAGCCCTGGAGTCGATGGCGAGACCCGCGCCCGCTTCGTCCCCCTCGGCTCTCGGCCTTGTCGGTCTCTTCTGCTGGCGTTCCTGCTCCATCGACCACGACCTCCCCACGAATGTCCCGGTCAGGGCCGTACCGGTGCACCGATTCTACAGCCGCCAGCCCCCTGAATTCGGCGAATAGGTCCGAATCTGCAACCCTCTTGCCGTGGCCCCATCGGCCAGTCCTGTACCTTCTCGCCCCACAAGCGGGCGAGAAGGTGCAGTCCATCAACTCGACAGCAACTCGACCAGCTCCTCGGCGGTCTGGGCAACCTCGAACAAGGGAGCGACCGCTGACTTGCCGCCCTTGTGGGGGTTCATCATGGGTATGCGTTGAAGCGCTGCCTTGCCCGAGTCGACCACCACACTGTCCCAGTTGGCCGCCACTACCGATGCGCCGAAACGCTCGATCATCTTTCCCCGGAAGTAGGCACGAGTAGTCTCGGGAGGAGAACTCTCCGCAGCCTCGATCGAGCCGGCATCGACCAACTTCCTGACGGCACCGGACTGCTCCAGCTTCCAGTAAATCCCCCTGTCTTCCCTGATGTCGTGGTACTGCAAGTCGAGCATCGCAAGCCTTGAATCTCCCCAGGAGAGACCCCTGCTCTCACGATACGCCTCGATCAACTGGAGCTTTGCCACCCAGTCCAGTCGGTCCGCGAGAATCATCGGGTCGGACTCGAGGGCCTCGAGGACTTCCGACCATGCAGCAAGCACCTGATCAGTCCAGGACGGGTGCTCGTGGGACTCCTTCCACTTCTCGGCCAGCTCGAAGTAGTTCCACTGGAGCTCTACAGGCGTGATCGTGGTGCCGTCGGAACGCTCGATCGGCCTCTTGCACGTCAGGTCTCTACTAACTGCCTTGAGGGCCGCCACCGGGTCGTCGAGGCTCAGGTCTTTCTCGATGAAGCGGTCCTCGAGCATCTGCAGCACCAGAGCCGTGGCCCCCACCTTGAGGAATGTAGAGAACTGCGACATGTTGGCGTCCCCGACGATGACGTGAAGTCTGCGGAAGAGCTCGGGGTCTGCATGGGGCTCGTCCCTTGTGTTGACGATCGGCCGGCGGATCGTCGTCTCCAGACCGACGACTTCTTCGAAGAAATCAGCCCTCTGGGATATCTGAAATGGAGCTTCCTCGGTGTCGTTCTCCCAGCCTACCTTCCCTGCACCGCAGATCACCGGCCGACTCACGAAGAAGGGGACCAGATTTCGCACGATCTCCTCGAAGGGCACCTCCCGTGCGACCAGGTAGTTCTCGTGGCAGCCGTAGCTGTTCCCCTTCCCGTCGGTGTTGTTCTTGTACAGAAGGACGACCTGACCCTCCCTCAGGGTCTCTGCAAGCCTCGCTACCGCCCTTCTCAGCACTACCACTCCCGCGGCGTCATGCGCGACGAGCTCCAGGGGATCGGTGCATTCCGGCGTCGAGTACTCGGGATGTGCGTGGTCTACGTAGAGCCTTGCTCCGTTCGGCAATACGACGTTAGTCAGGGTGGGCTCGATAGTGGGTGCCTTGTCGGCCGGGACGACGAACCCCCTGGCGTCTCTCTCGGGGTGCTCGTCGTCGAAGTCCCACTCTGCCGAGCGGGACAGAAGGTCCTTGTAAGACGACACGACGAGGGTGGAAGCGACCACGGGGTTCAGCCGGTCGTCGCCGCGAACGGCTATTCCGTATTCCGTCTCTATTCCGAAGACCTTCTGCACCGACATCCTTCACCTGTTCGCGCCTGAACGCAGACTCGCCTAGGCAGGAACCCCGGATTACTTGCCTCAGAGATACTGGCCCGTGTTGATCCTTTCGATGGAGCGCCCACCCTTGCCGGCCTCCCCCTCGCCCACCAGGGTCCGAACGTAGACGATGCGCTCCCCCTTCTTGCCGGAGATCTTGGCCCAGTCGTCGGGATTGGTGGTATTTGGCAGGTCCTCGTGCTCTCTGAACTCCTGCCTGATGGCCCTGAGCAAGTCGTCGGTGACGAGCCCTCCTTCGCCCGTCTCGATCTCCCGCTTGATCGCTTCCTTCTTGGCGCGACGGACGATGTTCTCGATCATCGCCCCGGAAGCGAAGTCCTTGAAGTAGAGGGTCTCCTTGTCGCCGTTGGCGTAGGTCACCTCGAGGAAGCGATTCTCGTCGGTCTCGGCGTACATCTCCTCGACCGTGACGTCGATCATGTGGGCGATTGCGGCCGCGACGTCTCCACCTTCTTGCTCCAGTTCCTTGGGATGGATCGGCACGCTCTCGTCCAGGTACTTGCCAAGGATGTCCTTGGCAGCAGCTTCGTTGGGCCGCTCGATCTTTATCTTCACGTCCAGTCGCCCCGGACGGAGTATCGCGGGATCGATGAGGTCCTCTCTGTTGGATGCCCCCACCACGACGACGTTCTTGAGCGCCTCCACCCCGTCGATCTCCGAGAGGAGCTGGGGGACGATGGTGTTCTCGACATCGGAGCTGATCCCCGACCCTCTGGTCCTGAAGAGGGAGTCCATCTCGTCGAAGAAGACGATCACAGGTACGCCCTCGGAGCTCTTCTCCCGCGCCCGCTGGAAGATAAGGCGGATCTGTCGCTCGGTCTCGCCGACGTACTTGTTGAGCAACTCGGGCCCCTTGACGTTGAGGAAGTAGCTCCTGGCATCGTTCCTGCCGGTGCGCTCGGCGACCTTTCTCGCAAGACTGTTGGCGACCGCCTTTGCGATGAGCGTCTTGCCGCAGCCAGGAGGACCGTAAAGCAGCACACCCTTGGGCGCCGGCAAGTTGTAGCGCTTGAAGAGCTCGGGATACAAGAACGGCAGCTCGACGGCATCCTGTATCGCCTCTATCTGGGCGTCCAGTCCGCCTATGTCCTCGTAGGTCACATCGGGGATCTCCTCGAGGACCAGTTCCTCTACCTCCGGCTTCTTGAGGCGTTCGAGAACCAGTCCCGTCTTCTGGTCGACCCGTACCAGGTCCCCCGCACGCAGACGCTCCGCAGACATGTACCCGGCGAGAGAGACCACCCGCTCCTCGTCGGCGTTCCCGAGCACGAGAACGCGGCTCTCGTCGATGACCTCCTTGACGGTGACGACCTCGCCCGACGGCTCGAAACCGCGCACTCCCACGAGGTTCATCGCCTCGTTGAGCAAGACCTCCTGGCCCACCACCAGGCCGGCAACGTCAATCTCGGGAGCCACGCTCACCTTGAACTTGCGCCCGGCGACCATGACGTCCGCGGTCTTGCCGTCCTGGGAACCCATGAAGATGCCGAAGCTGTTCGGCGGGTTGGAGAGCTTCTCCAGCTCGGACTTGAGCGTGGCGATCTGCGACCTGGCTTCACGCAGCGCAGCCGCCAGCTTCTCGTTCTGGGCTGCCTCTCGCGCAGCCTCGCGCTTGAGCTCGCTCACGCGCTGCTCGAGCTCGTGAATCCGCCTCGAGGCGAGGTCGTAGCCACCCGTACGGGGCAGGTCTCCCGGGACCCGTCCTGGTGGGAACCGCCCACCGAATTCCCCGTCGCTTCTCTCGTCATTCGGAGGATACATTGCTCCCCCAATCGCCTCCTGGCGGGCCGGCGCCCGCCGTCGAGCGCCTCTTGCGTCTCACCGTATCGTTCGCGCCAGGCGCCTCGGCGGTTCACTCGGCAAGTCTACACAGGCGCAGGATGCCCTCTGCGCATTTAGCTCACATCTATGAATCGGCGCCTTTTCCCCACAACTACAGGGTTCCGGGACTCGAGCTTCCCGTCTGTGCCCGACCGCACTGCCCCATTGGCGGCGCGGGCGCCCCGCTAGTTCGGACCCCTGCCAGCTGACCATCCGACGAAGCCCCAGCCCGCTTCCAAAAGCGACCCCTCGTGCCTTACGTCGTGGGCTCTTCTGGCCGCGTCAAATAACACGGCCCGCGGCATGAAAATTGACATGCTGGTGTTTACGCTTGTACGGTTACAAAGGTCCGATCACCCGAGCCGGCCACTCCGCCGGCAAGAGACCAGGACGATCAGCAAGAAGAGGTGGGCGAAATGAAAGTCTGGATCGACCAGGACCTGTGCACCGGTGACGGTCTCTGCGAAGAGATCTGCCCCGATGTGTTCACGCTTCTCGACGACGGCCTGGCATACGTCAAGGAGAACGGCAAGGTCCTATCGGATCCAGGCGGCGCCGAGTCGCTCGCACAGGTCCCCGAGGGGCTCGAGGAGTCGGTCATAGAGGCCGCTGAGGAGTGTCCCGGGGAGTGCATTTTCATCGAGCCTTAGAGGGCCATCTGGTTGTCGCTGGCGCGCAACCCGCAAGAGCCCCTCGAGCGCGAGCTGTAAGGCGGGCGGGGCCGGAGGGGACGGCGGCGCTCTGCCGCTCCTGAACTGCGAGTGTGACGGTACTCACCCGGCGGGCCCGCCACCGGCCACCTTGCACGCCACGGTGACGAATCCCGTGTGGGCCACCATCCGGTGGTCCGGCCTGACTGCTCTCCCCTTCACGTACCACCCGCGCTCGAGGATCTCGACAGTCTCCCTCATCTCGAACCCCAGTTCGTCCAGAGCGATCGCGGTCTGAGCCACCTGAGTCGTGGACGGACTGAAACACGCGACGAAGCCCCCACACCGCAACAGCGAGGCGACCGCCTCCAGCACCGACCAAGGCGACGGTACGTCCACCACTGCCGCATCGAAGCGCTCCGTGCCCCTCAGGCAGACCGCTGCGTCTCCGATCACGACACGGTGGGTGCCCTCTAGGTCGCCCAGCAAGCGCCGCACGTTCTCCGTAGCTCTGGTCACGTGGTCCCATCGCAGGTCCACGCTTGTCACCTTTCCCTGATTGCCGACCGCGAGCAGCAGCGCTATCGTCAGCGACCCCGACCCCAACCCCACCTCGAGTACCTCGCAACCTGGACGAACTCCGACTCTCCATAGAATCGCCCCGAAGTCCTTCGGGTAGACCACCTGGGCGAGGCGCGGCATCTCCAGAACGAAATCCATGGGTCGAGGCCTTATGGCGAAGAAGGCTGCTCCTTGTGAGGTCACGTGACGCGTCCCGACCCTGGAGCCGATCAGTTCGTCGTGAGATATCACCCCGGTATGGGAGTGGAACTTCTGCCCTGGCTCCAACTCGATCAGGTGTTTCCGGCCTCGGCGATCTACCAGCAGGCAGAGGTCGCCGGCACGGAAGACATCCCCCCCTCCCTGTTTCAGCACACCCGCGACTTCTCTCTTGCCCGCAGCCGCAGTTCGATCTTGGCTGTCTCCCGGCAGAACGCACAGACCGCACCCTCTTCCGAAGGGTGCGCGTCGGCAGTGGACCCGTCACCCCCTGCGCTCGAAGGCCCTACGAGCGAGACCGGGAGCGCGCCCCCTCGTCGAGGACCGTCACCCCCTGCGCTCGAAGGCCCTACAGCTCGCTGAGGCGTCGGAGACCCGCATCGCGAGCACCTCACCAGCAAAGGCCTTTCATCTCCTTCCGGCCCCCCACCTTCCGACAAGATGGCCTCCCGCATTCGGGCCCCCTTCTTCCCGAGAAACCCCGATACGAGCGCCGCCTTGGTGCCGGGGGACCTTCTCTCGAGCACGTCGAGGGCCTCCTTGTACACGAGCTGCGTATTTCCCCCGACCAGCGGGCATTCCTCGATCACATAGTCGATCCCGGAAAGGAAGCAGTACGAAGCGGTCTCGCGCTCCCCCAGGCGAATCAGGGGCTTGACCTTCTTGACGAACCCATCCCGTGCCGGAAGCACCGGCCATTGTCGGGCCAGGTACTCTGTCTCCCACCGAACGAGGTTCGAAAGCAGGGTTGCGGCTTCGTCGTCCATGTTGTGACCGGTTGCCAGGACGTCGTATCCGTGGTCGTAGGCATACGAGTTGAGCACGTGTCGCTTGGACATGCCACACAACGAGCACGTAGGCCTCGTCCCGACGGAGGATCCGTCGGGGATGCCGAACCCGTAGAGTTCTCGAAGGGAGACCGTGTGGAGCTTGAGATCCCTGGAGTCAGCGAAGGCGCTGACTTTCGTGGCTGAGTCGGAAGAGTAGCGGCCGATTCCCAGATCCAGGTAAAGTCCCTCCGCCTGGATGCGGAGCCGGAGGAGCAAGTCCCAGAGGGCCAGGCTGTCCTTGCCCCCCGACACCGCCACAAGTACGCGGTCTTGTGGCTCCAACATGTGGAATTCGTCGATGGCCCGGCGTACCTGGCGCTCGCAATACTCGAGAAAGCAGTCCTTGCAGTAGGCGGCGTTGTGGCGACGGATCTCGACAGCCGCCCGTGCCTTACAGGTCTTGCACCGCATCCCTGCGCCGACTCCCTGACCAGACGATGCCCCTCAGCCGCCCGAGACCACCGGTCGCAGCTCTATCTCGTCGTCGGACGAAAGCTTGTCGTCTCTGGTGAGCAGTTCGTCTCGGCGTATCACGATTACCGAGTCGGGGTGTACGCCCAGCGCTGCCAGGAGCTCCCTTACTGTCTTCGGGCCCTCGATCACCTCGACCCTGTCGGGATTTCGCAGCCTCACCTTCACGGACAAGCCGACCTCCTTGGATCGTACCGCTCGATCCCTTATACGGTAACCTTCCTCGCCCAAGGCCCCTTCTGGGTTCCGGCACCTGCAGCCTCCTCCACCCAGGAGTCCCTGCCCACCGGAGGGCCTGCCCACGATCACAGCCGTATCGCGCCCCGACCAGGAGCCCCTGCGCACCGGAGGGCCTCCCCAGCAGCCGCGGCGCCCGGAAGGTTTCGTACCTTCGGTTCCAGAGGGCGCTCGCGGGGCACGGGATAGTATTGGCACAGGCTTTCGGCCAGGAATAGCGGGTCGTCTAAAGGAAAGGTGAGAGCGTGTACAGCTTCCTCGGTCGTCAGGTCAAGGCAGCTCTCTTCGGCGGGCGCAAGGAGCGCATGCCGCTGCTCGTGATAGCCCTAGGCGCCTGGATTGCTCTCAAGCTGGTAGGGGCGGGACGCGACCAGGTCTACTACAGAAGGGCACTCGAACCCGGTGAGACGATGGTGGTGAGAGCGCCAGCCCGAGACTAAATCGACTGAATGGCTCCGGAGGTGTCGCTTCTCAGGCTTGCGCCCCCGGTTCAGCTGCGCTTGAGCTCGACTATGACCGGGCGACGACGTCCCGAGCGCCTCCCGAGGTAGTAGCTGATCCCGAGCAGGACAAGGACGACCGCGACGACGAGGGGGACCGCGGAGCGAGTCGCTTCATGAGCTGCCCCGCTCAGGCTTTCCTGAATCTCCCGTACCTTCGCCTCCAGGTCCTCCCTTCTGACGCGCCCTTCGCTCATCCGCCCGATTTCCTCCCCATCCCGACTTTCCAGGCAAGTACCAGCAACCCGAGCATCCCGAGTCCTGCTGCAAAGTAGACCGCGGAACTGAGCACACCCTTGGATGCGGCCCCGAAGTGCCTCGGTACGGCCCTCAGAAGAGCGCTTCCCAGGAAGACAACCCCGATGCCAGAACAGAGGGCCCCGAGTAACCCGTACCCCAACCGGCGTCCCAAGGACCGGACCGAGTCGACGGTCTCCTGCCGCAGGTATGCCCTGGTCAGATCCAGAAGTTCTTCGATGGCCCGGTCCGGAGCGCCGTCTCTCCTTGATCTCTCCAAAGCAACCCCCGATTCAAGACGGTCGGCTCGACGCTCTACTGGTCCCCTCACCGGAACTCGCCCTCACGCCGTGGCCTCCAGCAACCTGACGACAGCCGTTTCCTCGACTTGCGAACGTAGCTTGGCGACCGGCTCCCCGTTGGCGAGCACGCTAAAGACTACAGCAGAGGATTTCCCCGCATCTACGATGCCGGCAAGTGCGGAGACGTCCCTCAGGCTTCCCGTCTTGGCACGCAGTCGCTCAGACGAAGCCAGCTCGGTGAAGCGCTCCTGCAGGGTACCAGGGGATCCAGGGGAAGGGAGGGAACGGACCAAAACCGACGCCTGCGGGTGCGCCAATACGACCCTCAACAGAGACGTCACGTCTCGACACGAGGAGGTGTTGCCCGAAAGCCCCGATCCGTCCTCGAGCCGCGTTGCCGACAAGGAGACCCCGCGATCCCCTAGCACTTCCGTAACCCGCGAAGAAAACCTCTCCCAGGAGCCCGGAGTGCTGTCGGATGCAGCGACGCGCTTTGCAAGCATCTCTGCGGCGAAGTTGTCCGACCTCGAGTTGACATAGGTTGCCAGTTCGACCAGCGGCGCCGATCTGACGACGAACTCACGCCCTCGAACCATTTGCCCCAGTGCATCACGCACGGCCACTCGACCCACGGTTACCCCCCGCCTGCGAAGGGCCTGAGCCAGTCTCGAAGCTGCGTGGAAGGGGGGATTTTCGGCGAATTCCACTCGCCCCGCATCGCGCTCCCAGGTCGTGATGTTACGGTCGATACTGAGAGCCGAAACCGGCGGCAAGAGCCGTAGCTCCAGGAGGGCAGGCGGCACCGACTTCGGGTATGCCTGGGAGTCGAAAAGCGATGCATCGGCGTACAGTGCGTCGACTCTTCGAATTCCTGAAGCAGCCACCTGCTCGGCGAGTTCTTCCAGTCGCGTGACGGGCCCGCCCTTCGACTCTTCGAGCCAGAAGCCCTCGAACTCCGAGGAGACCAGGAAAGGGTCTCCCGACCCCACCAAGACGGCCGACTCCACGACGCGGCCATCGGGCGAGGTGGCTCCCTGGAGCACGACCCTCGTCTCGAAACGGAATTCCGCCCCCAGAGAAAACAGTGCGCTCGCCGTCGTGAACAGTTTCGTGATCGACGCGATCTTGAGGCGGTCCGCTGCGTTGTGCTCGTAGAGCTCGAGCCCACCCGGCATCGTCACGCTGATGCAGTGCGACGAGCCACCTCCCGTCGACGAGGAAAGCCGGTCAAGCGACCGTTCGACACGGGCAGCGGTCTCCACGGCCTCCCAAAGTGGCGCCACCAGTGCCCCCAAGGCCACCTCCTCGCCGTGGACTCCAGTAGCCCCCGACCAGTCCGTTACGCCCTTGGAGCGCCCTGGCTCTCCCTCCAGGAATCCAGCCAGGGCCGCGGCCAGAGCCAGCACGGCCAGGACGCCGGCGAGAACCCTGAGTGCGAGCCTCCTACTCTTCGGAACTATCTGCAGCAGCCTCCCGAGGAGTGATGGCCCAGGTGCTGGAAGCCCTGGCTACCGTCTTGCCCTCCGAATCAGTGATGGTCGCCTCGGCAAAAGCGATTCGCTTTCCCTTGTGGACCACCTCGCCCCTCCCTCGCAGCAGCTGGCCAGGGCGCACAGCCCTGAAGAATGACACCTTGGACTCTGCGGTATAGACGAGAGCCTTCTCCCCGGCCAGCGCCGTGACCACCGTCGAGGCCATGACCGTGTCGGCGAAAGCTCCGATGCTTCCTCCCTGGACGACGCCGGCGGGATTTTCCCACCTTTCGTCCGGTGTCCACTTCCATTCGGTCCAACCGACCCCCTTGTCGGCGAGCTCGAACCCGAATGTGACGTCACAGTTAGGTGGAATCTTTATCCTGGTCATGGGCTTACCTTGAAGCACCCAAGGGACGACGCTGGCCCGGTCGATCCTCGAAATGAAGGACCGTCTCGTCTACTACAACACCCTCACCCGGTCACCCGAGAGAGTGGGGTCTACTGCCTCCCGAGGGGTGACCATCTACTCGTGCGGCCCTACAGTCTACAGGTATGTCCACCTCGGCAACTTGAGGACATTCATCCTTGCCGACCTGGTGGCCAGGGCTGCTTCGTACGCGGGTTTCGAGGTCCGTCAGGTCATGAACATCACCGACGTCGGTCACCTCACAGACGAGACCTTCGAGACCGGCCGGGACAAGATGCTTCTCGCCGCAGAAACGGAAGGGAAGTCTCCATCGGAGATCGCCGACTTCTACGCTGCCGCTTTCTTCGAGGACGCCGCGGCGGTCGGGATACGGCGAGCAGACGCGTACCCGCGGGCATCCCAACACGTCCCTCAGATGCTGGAGCTCATCGAGCGGCTCATCGAGCGGGGTCACGCCTACGTGGCGGACGGCAACGTCTACTACGACGTGTCGAGCTTCGAGAGATACGGGGTCCTGAGTGGCAATACGCTGAGGCGCCTCCGAGAGGGCCACCGGCAGGAGATCGACGACCCCAACAAGAGGAACCCCCAGGACTTCCTTCTTTGGCGGAAGGCCACCGAAAAGCGTCTCCTCAAGTTCGACAGCCCCTGGGGCGAAGGATTCCCGGGCTGGCACATAGAGTGCTCGGCCATGTCCCTGGCCTACCTCGGGCACCCGATCGACATTCACACCGGTGGAGTCGACCTTATCTTCCCTCACCACGAAGACGAAATCGCCCAGAGCGAGGGAGCAGTAGGCTCCCAGGTCGTCAGGATCTGGGTCCATGGGGCACACCTGCTTGCAGCCGGACGGAAGATGGCGAAATCGTCTCTCAACGACCTTCGCATTACAAGGGTGGCCGAGCGCGGCCACGACCCCCTCAGCTTCCGCTATCTCTGCTTTACTGCCAGGTACCGCAAGCCTCTTGACTTTTCCTGGGAGGCCCTCGGCGCCTGCGACCGTGCCCTGAAGAGACTGCGGGCCAGAGTTGCCGACGCTCTGGCAGCCGCCTCGGACGTGAAGACGGTAGCCGACACCGTGCTCTCACCCGAGGGAAGGACAGAGCTCTCCCCTGCCGCACGCTCCTACGACACCCGCTTTGCGAACGCCGTACTGGCAGATCTCGACATGCCCAGAGCTCTCGGGGTCCTCCACGAGATGATTACCGACTCCCGTCTGTCACGGCAGGAGCAGGTTTCGCTGGTGCTCGCCTGGGAGCGGGTTCTGGCGCTCGGCCTGGTCCCTCCCTCAGGAACTTCGGACGGCGATTCGCAAGACCGGGACGCGGCAGGCAAGGGTCGCCTCGTTGCGGAGGTCGAAGCCCTCATAGAGCAGCGGAACGAAGCCCGAACGAAAAAGGACTATGCCACCGCCGACCGGATACGCTCGGACCTCGAAGCCCGAGGGGTCGAACTGGTCGACACGCCTTCGGGCACCACATGGAAGTTCAAGGAGAAGTCGCCCTGAGGGTATCGATCTTCCCTACCTGCACGGTCGACCTGTTCCGCCCCCCGATTACCGCGGCGACCGCGGCCCTACTGGAAGCGGCCGGGGGAACCGTCTCCATCGTAGGGGCTGGAGCATGCTGCGGCCAGCCTGCCTACTCCGCCGGCCAGACGAGGGATGCCAGGCGCGTCGCCAGGGCGGCGCTCCACGAGCTTGCCGTCGCCGAGGGGACTGTAGTCGTTCCCGCTGGCTCGTGTGCCACGTTCGTGCGCAAGGTCTGGCCCCGGCTCTTCCGCAAGTCCCCCGACTCAGAGAAGGCCAACGCGGTGTCGCAGAACGTAGTCGAGCTGAGCGAGCACCTGGTCTCCAAAGAACTACCCTTTGCAGCGGAACCACCTGCCGAGAAGACGGTTTCCTACCACGACTCGTGTCACGGTCTCAGGGAAGGAAAGCTCGGTCGCCAGGGGAGGGAGCTGCTGCGTAGGGCCGGATTCCAGGTTGTCGAGTGCGAGAACCCGGAGCTGTGTTGCGGCTTCGGTGGAATCTTCTGCCAGATCCTGCCGGAGCTGGCAACGCGAATGGGAGCGGACAAGGCGCTCATGCTAACGGCAAGGGCCAATATCGTCACAGGCGGAGACCTTCCCTGCCTGATGCACCTTTCCGACTCGATCCGCTACCAACCACCAGGGGCTGCTGCCCGTCCCTGTGCGACAGAGCGCTTCGCTTTTCCTGCCGTCCGAGAGGGCTCCCCCGACAGGCTCCCTCGATTCGTCCACCTTGCAGAGCTGCTCGCCGGACGGCTGGAAGGAAGGTCGACGTGAGCCCCCGGCCCGCTTCTCCTGGGGTTCCGGCATCGCTGAGGCTCAGAGCTGCCGAAGGAGCAGCCGACCCGGCCCTGGCAGAGCCCCTCGCGATCGCAAGGAGGGCGTCCGCCGCCATCAAGGTCATGACCGCCTCCGACACTGGGCTGGCCGAGTTGAAGGTCGAGGGCACCCGCATCCGGAAAGAGTCGGTGAGTGCCCTCCCGCGGTCCGTATTCGAGCTGAAGGAGTCCCTGGAAAGACGGGGATTTCGTGTGCACTACGCTGCCGACGCCAAAAGCGCCGCTTCCCTCGTCGTGAGGATCGCAAGAGAGCGAGGCGTCCGGTCGGTGGTCAAGTCGAAGTCCATGGCTACAGAGGAAATCGCCCTCAACGAGGCTCTAGAGGCGGAGGGCATCGAGGTGACCGAGACCGACCTGGGCGAGTTCATAGTCCAGCTCGCCGGCGAGCCCCCCGCCCACATCCTCGCCCCCGCCATCAACAAGACCGCCTCGGCAGTCGCCCGACTCTTTCTGGCCAGAGGAATTGCAGAACCATACGAAGTGAGTCCGGACGACCCCGACAAGGAACGTCTCACCGCCCTTGCGAGGAGGTGGCTGAGGTCGAGGTTCCTGGCGGCCGACATGGGAGTCACGGGAGCCAACTTCGCCTGCGCCAGGGAGGGTGTGCTGGTGGGCCTGAGCAACGAGGGCAACCTGAGGATGTGCGTCTCCTTGCCGAGGATTCACGTGGCTGTCGTCCCCGTCGAGAAAATTGTCCCGTCCCTGCGTAGCGTCGCCACGCTCCTCCCACTGCTCACCAGGACCGCGACCGGACAGCCGCTCACTTCCTATGTGTCGCTGATCGCAGGCCCACGAAAGCCGGGGGAAGTGGACGGGCCCGAAGAATCGCACGTGGTCCTCCTCGACAACTCGAGGACCGGGCTCGTCGGTAGCCGCTACGAGAGCGTGCTTCGGTGTGTGAGGTGTGGAGCATGCCTAAATGCGTGCCCCGTGTATACGGCCATGGGCGGGCACGCCTACGGTACGACCTACATGGGACCTATCGGTGCGGTGCTCGCCACCCTCGTGGAAGAGGAGGGTCCCTCCGACCTGCCTTTCGCATCAACCCTCTGCGGCGCCTGCACCGAGATATGCCCGGTCTCGATCCCCCTCCACGAGATGCTCTACGACCTCCGCAACGACCCGCGTCGGTCGAAGCGCAGCCCGACGCTGAAAGCCTCCCTGCGACTCTGGTCCGAAATGTGGGCACGCCCACACTCGAGGCGACTTCTTCGGGCCGCCGCATCGCTGGGGGCGAGACTTGCCCTTGCCACGAGGTCCGCCCGATTGGACGAGGGTTCCTCCCCGGGAAAGCGCCTGGTGTTCCTCGACAGCCGACTGGGCACAGTTGCGCGCTGGGCGACACGAAGAGCAGCGGTCCCGCTTCCAGAGCCCACCTCGACCCCCGCTTCTGCCACTCGCGCCCACTCTTCTCTCGAGGAGGGCGGGCGTGCTCACTGGTCGGCTGTCCCGCGCTCCTCACCGGCTTCTGGAGATTCAGGGCGGGGTAGGACACTTTCCGGAAAGAAGCGGGCGCTCGACAAGACGGAGTTGCTCGTGAACTTCAAGGCCCGTGCGACCGGGAACGGGCTCCGGGTGGAAGTCGTGCCCCGGAACGAGGAGGCCGTGGCTCAGGTGTTGGGCCAGCTTCTCGAAGGCGCCCGCACCGCTGCGGTCGACCCCTCGGTACCGGAAGGACCGGTCGGGTCAGCAGTGGTACGGCTGCTTTCAGCGAAAGGGATCGAATCCGTACCTCTCGAGATCCAAGAGGTGGCTCGGGCCGATTGCGGGATCAGCACTGCCCTGGCGGGTGTGGCTACCACAGGAAGCATCGTTCTCCGCTTCGCGCCTTCCACGCCTCGGATCACGAGCTTGCTGCCACCCCGACTGGTGGTGGCAATCGAGGCAGAAGACCTCGTCACAGACCTCGAGGATGCCTTCGAGCACCTCTCGGAGACTGGAATCGTCTCAGGAGCCGCACTGGTCTCGGGACCCTCGAAGACCGCCGACATCGAGATGACCCTCGTAAACGGAGTCCACGGGCCTGCAGACGTCGCGGTTGTCGTCCTGACGGACCAGGACGGAAAATCCTAGGGGACGGACAGCGCTATGCCGGTCAGGTGCTCGTGCCTCGACCACCAAGATGCGTCAGCGGAGGTATGCGAATGCCCCACTACTCCAGAGACCTGAGGAACTTCCGGGAGACGGTAGAGCCGATCGCGGCCGCTGCCTATTTCTCGCCGGAGCCCATCCAGGCCCTCGGGGCCATCGGGCTTGGTCCCCTCGAGGGCTACTTCTGCGGACGAGCAGCGGCCATGGGAAAGGTCAGCGGGGAGACGGTTCGCTCGATATTCGCGTTCTTCAACCCGAAAGTTGCCGTCCCTGCGACAGAGTCTGGATGGCAGAAAGCCAGCCCCGAGGAGGTCCTCGAAGCCCGCCTTTCCGGAATAGGTTCCTGCATGAAGCGGCTGCTCGGGCCTGACCTCGATACCGATCTGGTCCGGGCCACTGCAACGTTGTCCGAGGCAATGGAGTCGCTCGACGGCTCGGGCCGACCACTCTTTGCAGCGTGGAGAGCCGTCGAAATCCCAGACGACATACACCTTCGCCTCTGGCGGGCGTGCGACCTGTTCAGGGAGCATCGAGGCGCCGCCCATGTAGCGGCGTGGCTGACCTCGGAGCTCGCCCCGCGGGAGGCGGTGACGCTTTCCAAGTACTGGTGGGGGATGGAGTCGAACACGTATCTGGCGGTGCATGGTTGGTCCGACACCGACGTCGCCGAGGCCGAGGAGAGGCTCAGGAACCTCGGCTACCTGGACGAGGAGGGGATCACCGACAAGGGTCTTGCTCTGAGAGACGAGGTCGAGGACTTGACCGACAGGATGCAAGGAGACGCCGTCAAGGCGATCGGGGAGCGACTCTCGGAACTGGCAAGTGCGTTGGCAGGCCCATCCAGGGCAGTGGTAGAGGCCAGAGCCTACCCCCTGAGCAAGGTTCCTTCGCGAGCTTGAGCTCTCGATCCGCTAGATGTGGCTCCTCGATCCCGGCGAAGCCTGAAGGGCAGGCCGGGCTTCCCGCTAAGATGAAATTGTTCGTGCGCCCTCCCGTCCGTGTCCGCCTCTTCGAGCCTCACCGGCAGTGAGCGATGGCGAGATGAAAGACGCAAATGCAGCGACTTTTGCACGGCTTCCCCACGACGAGAAGGCGCTGGTGTTCCTCCTAGGTACCTCCTCGGCCGAGGTGGCCACTGCCGTCTCCAAGGCTGCAGCATCGGCCGGCGTCGGACTCAGGCTGGCAGAGACCGCTCCAGAAGCGCTGCGCACCGCCCTGGCGTCTCCACCGGATGCCATCCTCCTGGACGTCGACATCGCGGGCGGCATGTCGGCTTCCGAGCTCGTGTTCACTCTCCGGGACGAGACCGCAACCGGCTCGTTGCCAGTCCTTCTGGTGGGGTCTCCCACCGACAGGAACGCCGAGAGGCTCGTGCGCGCCGCGACTGCCTTTTCGGGCGTGGACATCTGTCCCACCGTCGACCCGACGCACCTCGAGCTACGGATCAAATGGACAGCGACCCTCTGCCGGAGTCTTGCAAGAGTGCGGGAGCTCGAGGGGAAGGTCCACGACCTGATGACGACCGACCCGGTGACCGGGCTGTACAACCACCACGAGACCCTCCGGCTCCTCGGTTCCCAGTGCAGGATCGTGGATCGATACGGGCGAGACCTTTCCGTCGTCTACGCGGACATCGACTATCTAGGCCTCTTCAACGAGCAGTACGGCCTCGAGGCAGGAAATCAGGTACTTTCCACCTTCGCCGCCGCCGCGAGACAGTGCTGCCGAGCAGCCGACATCGTGGGGAGGCTCGGAGGTGGAGACTTTCTTGCCATCCTGCCGGAGACGTCGCTCGAGGGCGCTAGAACCGTCGCCGAGCGGATCCGTACGGATTTCGAAAAGGAGGTGAGCAGCCAGTTTGCCGGAAAGACACTGCCTGTCACGGTCAGCCTCGTCTGCGCGCAGAAACTCCCCTCCGAGAACGAACACCGCCTCCTCGCAAGGGTAGGTCGGGCATTGCGTAGGGCGAAGGAAAGCGGGCGAGACCGCGTCACGGTCGCGCCGTCGGATCCTGGCGCTCCGGGCGTGGCCGGCTAGACAGCACCTCCCCCCGGGCAGGTGTACCACACACCCAGATCTTCAGGAGCCGGGGCGCCGACCCTCTTCCCCGCAGTAGTACTGGCCCTTACGGCCCTTCTTCTCCCAGCCTGCCTCACGCAGGTTCGGAAGGGAAGCACCGAGGGCGACTGGGCAGCGGTCGTCGAACCCGACGGCTGGTGGGAGATCCAGGTACCGCGTCGCTGGAGATTCGAACGCATCGAGGTCGACGGTGCCCGGACCTCGCTTTCTGTTGAGCGCCGCCGTAGACCGGATCCAGCGTCATCCCCACTTCGCGATCCCCTCGCGGTCGAGGTCGTGTACGTCTTCTCCCCGCCGACGGAATCACTGGATCGATGTCCCCAACCCTGTCCAGCAGGGGCCCTGGAGGAGCTGGCCATTGTCGCCAGGCCTGCCGGTGACGAGTCTCCGGCCCAGCACCTTGCCAGAGCCCTAGATGCCATGTACTCAGGGGTCGACACGGCTGCAGTCGACGTCACCTGCGCCGAGGAAGTGTCGTGTGCTGCAGTAGAGCTGAGGTCGCCGCTCACGAAAACCCTGCTCGTCATGGCCCGGGCAACCAACCAGGCCAGGACCTACCAGCTCAAGGCCTCCGCTCCCCTTGAATCGTGGCCGGAAATCGGGCCGCTTTACCTTCGGGCCATCTCGACGTTCAGACCCCTCCGACCGGCCTGACGAGCCGTGAAACCGGCGCCGTCCGCATTCCGCCTCTCCCCGCCCATCGAGCACTCGACGGCAGCCGGAAGAGGTTACGTAGTTCCGCAGGCTCGAAATCCGACTAAGTCCATCGGACTTATGTAGGTAGTCTGGGTAGGCACCCGCCTTGCCTGGAGGACGGCATGGACGAGAACGGCGCTGGCGAAGGGGCGACGCAACCTACCGGACGGCGCGGGCCGGCCGCAGAGTCGACACGAGAGGAAAGGCGAGCCTTCCAAGGCAGTGTCGAGCGTTCCGCACCTGCGATGATCGACTCGCGCCTGCCTCGCGTGAACCAGGCGGTTCTTGCAGCCGTGCTCCTCGCCTCCTTCGTCGCTGACTTCTTCTGGACGGTACCGGTCTGGGCGGCGTTCCTGCTGGGCGGAGTGATCGCGGGACCGAAGGGAAACCCGGTCCAGGCCGTCTTCGCCTACCTCGTCAAGCCGAGGATCGGCCCTCCCAGGTCCCTCGAGGACCCGCGGCCACCAAGATTCGCAGCCACTCTCGGGTTCCTCTTTCTTGCGGCTTCAACCCTTCTGCACTTCGTCGCTCACTGGGAGTGGGCAGCCTGGGGGCTCGCCCTTACCGTGGCTGCTCTGGCGTCGATAGCTGCCGTGTTCAACATCTGTGTCGGCTGCGAGCTCTACGTGCTCATCATGCGGGCTCGTGGCGGCTTCAGCAAACCTTGGCGCATCGAGGCCGCCGCGGCCTTAGCCGCACAAGCCGGGTCCGAGAACTCTCCGGCCGGTGACTGACCCATGGCGACCCGGCTCGCCCTCGCAGGGACGGTGTTGTTGGGATCGCTTGCAGCCGGAGCTCTGTGGCGGCGTGCCATCGTGGCGGCGTCGGGGAAGCATTCGAGGGAGCTGCTAGGTCACCGCCTCCCCCGCGGGCTGGTCGACGGTGCGCGGTACCTCGTCTTCACGTCCCGATATTGCATCGCCTGTGGCGAGCTCAAGGAAGCCCTGCGAGCGTCGGGGGTTCGCTGGAGGGAGGTGGCTGTGGAATCCGACCCGGGGCTCTTTCAGGCGCTCGGACTCGCAGCGACTCCCGTGCTGGTGGAGCTATCGGAGTCGGGAACCGTCATGCACTACTGGGGTCCGGAGGCAGCCGACACCGCAATTGCATTGCTACGGTCCCGCTCCTGTGGCCCGGCCAGCTGATCCCGCCATCATTCATCCGGATTCCTGAGGACCGACGCCGGAAAGGTACGAGCTGCAGATCTGGCCGGAAGCAAAGAGGCGAGAGCGACCACCACCGTACTCCCCACTATCAGGAATGCGGCGGTCGACAGCAGTGCCTGAGGGCCCAGCCCTCCCCCACCTCTCTCGTAGAGCCTCGCTGCCACGGCCGACCCGACGATAGTTCCCGCCGTCGCCCCCATAGCCGCCATCACTACACCTTCGAAGAGGACGGAGCCGAACACCTCCCGTCGGGCGGCTCCCGTCGCCCTCAGTACCGCCAGCGACTTCACCCGAGCCCGGACCGCTCTGGTGACGATGGCAGCCTGGCCCGCGAACGCGACCAGCAAGCCGAGCGAGAGGTATACCTGGAGCATCGCTGCCACGAACCTCCTGACCAGGAGGCGCTCTTCGACTACGAGGGACGCAATCCGTACCGCCGCCCCGTCTTCCAGAAGCCTTCCTTGCAGGCGTGTCGACAACGCCCTCGAGTCCTGGGGACGCCGGCCCATCTTGAAGAGCACGGCCTCCGACTCGGAGGACTTCACCATCTCCTCGAAAGCTGCCGGGGAGACATAGACACCGGGGATCAGGTCGTTACTCGCGGTGATCCCCGCCAGGCCATATGCCTTTTGGGACTCTGGATCGACGAGCTGTGCCGAGGCCGGGCTGACCAGCCCCAGATCCACTGCGCCCCTGCTCATGATCACCCACCGTCGCCCCTCGGGGGGGTTCTCGTCGAAGAGGGATTCCCAGGCATCGCGGTCCGAAGAGAAGCGGTTGCTCCTACCGACGAGGGGGATGAATCCTGCCCCCTCTCCGGCTGCCACCTCCGGAGGAATCTCGTAGACCCTGGTGACCTCGCGACCCCCGGCGACGACTCGCAAGAACTTCTGCCCGACCCTGAGGGAGACCGCCTCGGCTTCCGGGCCGCCGGCTCCCGATGCCTCCAGCGCCTCGAGCACCTTGAAGGCAGAATCTGCGCCTCCCCGGTTGCGTAGGGCGACCACGCCGTCCCAGGTCCCCAGCTGCTGGCGCTCGAGACGCGCAACGTCTCCGGACTCCAGAGCGAACACGCCAAGTACCATCGCAAGTACCGCCACCGCCGCAGCCGAGGTCTGCACGACGAACCATGTCGCTCCGCGCCTGACGGCCAGATCGCGGACGGCGGTCCGCAACCCCACGTATGTCCGATCGCTGGCGTCCAGAAGGCGTCGGATAATCGCCTCAGCCGGCCCCAGCGTTGCAGCGAGCGTGCCGACCGTCCCTGCAAGCAGGGCCGCTGCGACCACGATCGGAAGGGCACGAAATTCGGGAGGGGCGAGCCCGCCGCCGTAAACGACCTCGACGTAGATGATCCAAATCGCGGTGAACGCTCCCGCGAGACCGCCCACCACCCTCCTCAGGGGCGTCGCCATGGCAACCGTCGCCACTCCTGCCGCTGCTATTGGCGGGCCCAGGAAGATGAAGGTCGGGTTCTTCGACCTCCAGTCGACGAGCGTCGCTATGGCGCCGAACGCTGCCAGGAAGGCGCCCGCACCGAGCAAGATGACCCTCGGCAGCCCCAGAGGCCGCTCCCTGCCCGAGATGGACTCGGCAGGGTACGAAGATAGTTCTATTCCCGCCACCACCGCGCTGAACAACGACGTGACCGCGACGCCGGTCGCGGTCGCCGAAACCAGTACCCATAAGGGAACGGAAAGTACCGGCTCGAACGCACCGAGTCGGAGCGAGATCGCCTCCCCGGCCACCCAGACCGCCACACGAGCTACCCCTACGCCCAGGACCACCCCCAGTACCAGCCCCGGCACGCACATTGCAAGCGAGCTCAACTGGTGTACCGCTAACACGTCTCGCCGGCGCATCCCCACCGCCCGCAAGATCCCCGACAGTCGTTTCCTCTCGGAGATCGTCAGGTAAAGAACCGTGGACAGCAGTCCGAGCGCCGAAAGGAAAGCGAACGAGCCCAGCTCGATCAGTTGCGAGGTCTGTGTGCCCTCGATGGCTCGTGACGCACCGAGCAGGTCCGCTTTCCTGTAGCGGATGGCTGGCCTCGTCCCTCGTTCGGTCAGAGAATCGAAGACATCCTTGAGCGGCGTGAGGACCGCCTCCGCCCGGTCACGCGCCTCTTCCGGAGATACGCCGTCCGGAGTCCCGACGTTGACGAGAACCTCAGTGACAGCAGGGATCTCTTCGAGGTACCCGCTCGGTACGAAGACCGAGAGAGGCGGGGCGTCGGCATCCTCCCAGTAGCCGGAAAGCCCCTGGGGTGGCAGCACTGCCTGTACCCGGAATTCGTCCTTGCGGCCTCCGACAATCAGGCTCACCTCCGAGCCCTCGCCTAGGCCCAGTGTGCGAGCCAGGTCTCTCGAAACGTAGATCTCCCCTTCAGCCGGCCCTCGAGGCGGGAGACCGGTCGGCCGTCCCAGCGCGAAAGAAGAAAGCTCTTCGTATCGGTAGTCGAAGGCAACGGCCCGGGGCTCTGCCAGGACCGAGCCGGGGGGGTCGGAATCCTCCCCTGCCCCCGCCGTCACCACCGTGACCTGGACTGCCCGGACGATCGTAGAGCCATTCCCACCCAGTCCTTCCAGGGCGGACCTGATTTCCGAAGCTCCCGCTCTGGCGGCGGGGCCTCTGAGAGTTATCGAGACGTCCACAGGCCCGAGCCTCGAGTCAGCGAGCGCAGCGATGGAGGCGCCGAGGGACTCGGCGATGAGGAAGGCTGCCACGAACAAGGACACCGACAGGCCTATGGCGCCCACCGCCGCCAGCGTCTCGGCCCTGGAACTCGCAAGCCGCCTCAAGGCCAGGCCGCGTAAGTGGCGCTGCCTGAGGCCCAGCAGAATCCCCGGCACCGACAAGGCGACAGCTACGAGTGCAACCAGGTACGCCCAGGAAACCCTCAAGCTACCTCCGTTCGCTTCTGCCTGAATCCGCCAGCCTATCTCTAGAGCGGGAGACCTGGCTGACCACAGCTATCACCTGCTCCATGCCGTGATTCCACTCCTCGAGCATGGGCGCGGTGGTGCTTCACGAAGTTATTCTCCGCTGCAAGCTTTCGCTCGGCTCTACTCTGGGCGCAAGGTAATCGAAGACCGGGCCGCAAGCAGACTGCGGCTCATCCTCAGCCAGGACGGTACGGATGGCCGCCGAAAAGCCGAGCGCCAGCTTCAGCGTAACGATCAAGATCTCGGTTCCCAACTCGCCCGGATCGCTCGGAAAGGTAGCGACCGTCATTGGTGAGCACGGTGGGGACATCGTAGCCATCGACGTGGTCGACGCCCGGCCCGACTATGCCACTGACGAGATAACGGTCAACACCGTCGACGACTCCCACGCCCAGCGGATCAGGAAGGCCCTCGAGGAGCTGGGAGACGGGTTCAAGGTGCACGCGGTCTGGGACCGGACTTTCCGCCTCCACCAGGGAGGAAAGGTGGAGGTCAAGTCGAAGTCCCCGCTCCTGACCCGCGACGACCTGTCGATGGCGTACACCCCGGGCGTCGCTCGTGTGAGCAAGGCGATTGCGGAGGACCCTGCGCTCGCAAAGGACTACACGATAAAGCGGAATACGGTTGCAGTCCTTACCGACGGAACGGCAGTACTCGGGCTCGGCAACATAGGTCCGCTTGCGGCACTCCCCGTGATGGAAGGAAAGGCCGCCCTGTTCAAGGAGTTCGCCGGCGTCGACGCCTTCCCGATCTGTCTTGACACCACCGATGTCGACGAGATCGTCGAGACGGCGATTCGGATCGCGCCGGTCTTCGGGGGAATAAACCTGGAGGACATCTCCGCACCACGTTGCTTCGAAATCGAGGACATGCTCAGACAGGCTCTCGACATACCGGTGTTCCACGACGACCAGCACGGGACGGCCGTCGTCGTTCTGGCAGCGCTGCGCAACGCGCTTGCCATCGTCGACAAGTCGATGGAGGAAATTTCGGTGGCGATTGCCGGTGCTGGAGCCGCCGGCGTGGCCATAACGCAGATCCTCGCTTCTGCCGGAGTCCCCGACATAGTCATCTGTGACCGGGGGGGGATCCTGCATCCCGACCGGGAAGACCTCAACGAGGTGAAGAAGGATCTGGCAGACCGTACCAACCCTCGCCGCCTCGAGGGGTCCCTGAGCGATGCCATGGTGGGCGCGGACGTCTTCATAGGCGTTTCCGGGCCCGATCTGATAACCAAGGAAGACGTCCAGAACATGGCCAGGGACCCCATCGTCTTCGCCCTGGCGAATCCCGACCCCGAGATCAGGCCGGAACAGATCTACGACGTGGCAGCAGTAATCGCCACGGGGCGCAGCGACTACCCGAACCAGATCAACAACGTGCTGGCCTTTCCGGGCATCTTCAGAGGAGCCCTCGATGCCGGTGCCACCGAGATCAACGAGGAGATGAAGCTTGCAGCCGCGGATGCGATAGCGGCCTGCGTGCACAGCCACGAGCGCAGCCCCGACTACATAGTTCCCTCGGTCTTCAACAAGCAAGTCGTACCCGTGGTGGCAAAGGCCGTGTTCGCCGCGGCTCACGAGACCCGGGTGGCAACTCGCTGAGGCCTCGCCTGGGCCGGTAAAGCACGCCTCTCCGGTCATGCCTTACTTCGAGCACCACGGCTTGAAGATCCACTTCGAAGAGAAGGGCGAGGGCCTGCCCGTCGTCTTCCTCCACGGCCTTCTCCACCGTAACTGGATGCAGAACCGCCTCGCGGACCTCGCCTCGGCAAGATTCAGGGCGATCTCGATGGAGTTCTCCGGACATGGCGAGTCCGACGCTCCGGTGGACCCGGCTCACTACTCCCTTGCAGAGTTCGCCTCGGAGGTCGACGCCTTGCTCGAGCACCTCGAGATCGGTTCTGCCGTCGTCCACGGAACCTCCCTCGGAGCCAACGTCGCTCTCGAGGTGCTCGTGCGCCACCCCGCTCGCCTGGCAGGCGCGGTCGTCGAAATGCCCGTACTCGCCGGTTCCTACGGCTTTGCCAGGGTAATCTTCACCCCCCTTGCAGCCGCTCTTGATGCCGCAGCACCGGGAGTCGCCGGCCTCGCACGGATCCTCTCGCTCGTGCCGAGATCCAATCCCGACCTCGCAATCCTTCTGGACCTCGTTCCCAGAAACCCCAGACAGGCCGCGGCGGTCCTGAGGGGCCTGATCCAGACGACGCCTAGGCCCGACTTCGACCGTTTTAGGCAAGTGGATACCCCTGTTCTCGTCGTCGGACACCCCCGAGATCCCCTGCACTCCTACGGCGATGCCCGACGCCTGGTCGAGACACTTCCCAGGGGCGAACTCCTCACGGCCAGTTCGATGGTGGAGCTGAGACTGAACCCCTCGAGACTGTGGCCCGAGGTCGAGGCTTTCTACGAGCGTTGCTTCGCTCGGATCTCTTCACTCGGGAACGACAACGTGCCCGAGGACGACTCGGCTAGGTAGCAGCAGGTACGGACGCTTCAGGCCTGGGCAACCAGCGCAGGCCGCGCAGAGGCATCGGGCCAGCGCCTGCGCTGCTTGACTGCAAGTTTGCGCAACAACTCCATGGTCTGGGGGTCGGTATCGCCGTCCCTCGCCTCCAGCCATCCCTCCGATACCATGGCGTCCACGATCTCTTCGCCCCGCTCGGTTCTGACGATCGTGAGCGTCCAGCCCTCGGTCTGACCCAGGCCACCTAGCGAGAGGTCCGCGTGCTCTGCAGAAAAGTCGGGGCAGGACTTACACCCTTCCCTGGTGAAGGCGTGGCACTCCTTCAGAGGAACCTCCACGTACCCGTCGTCATGGGTCCAGATCTGGAGACGACCCTTGATGTTCATCTTCGAGATGGTGCCCCGTGCGAGACCGTACTTCGCCTCGAGCAGGTCCTCGAAGATGCTCTCGTCAAAGGTCTTCGAGCACAACAAGCCGATGGTGAGGGCGATCCGCCTGGCTACCTTCCTCACACCCCGTGCAGCCATCATGGGAGGGGCACTTGCCTGGCAGGACATTCCCACCAGTGCGAGCTTTTCCAGACCGTCCTCTACGGCTTGCTTGTACGCCATAGTGTTGGCGGAGTACGTGTAGCGCGATCCGGCTCCCGCCAGGATCTCGGCCCTGGTCCTGGCGACTCCGCTCGTCGCTTTCCAGGTACCGTCACCCTCCAGGAAGCTGACGAGAGCACCGTCGATGATCCCCTTTTCCAGACACCATATGAGGATTGCGGAGCAAGTACCCCCGTCCTGCCCTCGCTCGAGCACCTCAGGGTCGGTCGCCCTCGTGAGAAGAATCTTCTTGTAGACTCCCACTGCCTCCTCGGGATACCGCATCCTGCCGAAGAGGAACTGGTCGGCATCGGACTCCCAGTCCCGGAAGCGTGGACAGGCCCTCGTGCAGAGCGTGCACCCCTTGTCGCCGTGGACGCACCCCCCAGGCCCCCCCTCTTCTTCCAGGTGGAACGGCTTAAAGCGGTCGTCGTAGCCGAGGACGTCGTGAGGACAGGCGATCACGCACGCAGCACAGCCTGTGCAAAGCCCTGAGGTGACGACTTCTTCGTAGAGATGGGCCCAGTGGAGCTTATCGGGTGGCACCTAGCCGTCCACCGTCCAGACGTTGCCCTGCTGGTACAGAGAATCGAGGTCGCCCTCGCCGAGGCGCGCCTTGGCCTCTGCCGCCTTCGCCTCTACCAGTTCACGGTAAGACGGCCTCTCCACCGCTCGGAAAATGCCGATCGGGGTGGGCCCGAAGGGGCCGTGGGAGAGACGGCTCAAGGCAAAAGCCGTAGAAGGATTTTCCCGCGTCACGTCGTGGACGAGCAGGTTCTCCTCCCCTACCTCAGAGACGTCGACTATTCTGGCCTCCCCGTTGGAGTCGATCACGACTCCCTTCTCGCCGTCCCTTCCGAAACGAACCGGCTTGCCGTGTTCGAGTCGAATCTGGTTTGCCGCCCTGGTCTCCTTTCCGGTTACCAGCTCGAAGGCCTTGTCGTTGAACACGTTGCAGTTCTGATAGATCTCGATGAAGGCTGCACCCTTGTGCGCCGCTGCAGCACGCAACACCTCGGCAGTGTGCGGGCGGTCCATGTCCAGGGTCCTCGCCACGAAGGTGGCCTCCGCGCCGATGGCAAGAGAGATCGGATTGAAGGGGTGGTCGATGTTTCCGAATGGACTGGCCTTCGTGACCTTGCCCTCCTCGGAGGTCGGAGAGAACTGGCCCTTGGTGAGTCCGTAGATCTGGTTGTTGAAAAGCAGGATCTTCATGTCGACGTTGCGGCGTAGGGCGTGGATTAGGTGGTTCCCGCCAATCGAGAGCGCGTCTCCGTCTCCGGTGACGACCCAGACCTGGAGGTCGGGTCGGCCGATGGCGATCCCCGTCGCGATGGCAGGAGCCCTCCCGTGGATGGCGTGCATCCCGTACACCTCGACGTAGTAGGGGAAGCGCGCTGCGCAACCGATACCCGAAACGATGACGATCTTGGAGGGGTCGATCCCCTGCTCGGCATAGAAGTTCTGTACTGATGCCAGAATCGTGTAGTCGCCGCATCCCGGGCACCAGCGGACCTCCTGGTCCGACTGGAAGTCCTTGCGAGTGAAACCGACTCTCGTCGCCCGCGAGCTCTCGGGAGCCCTGGTCGCGACCTCAGCCATCCTTGAGAACCTCCCAGATCTTGTTCTCGATGTCCACCGAGCGCAGTGGCAGAGCTCTCACCAGGTTGAGTCCCTCCACGTCGACCAGATAGCGAGCCTTCACGAGGAAAGCCAGCTGGCCGGTGTTGACCTCTGGAACGATCACCCGGCGGAAGCGACGGAGGACTTCCCCGGTGTTCTCGGGCATTGGATTCAGGTACCTCAGGTGAGCTCTCGCAACCTTGCCGCCCTCGTCCCTGACTCGTTCGACGGCGCTTGCGATCGGCCCGTAGGTAGCGCCCCAGCCTAGCACCAGGACCTCGGCGTCCTCGTCTCCTGCCACCTCGAGTGGTGGGATTTCCCTTGCGATTCGAGCTACCTTCTGCGCTCTCAGGTAAGTCATCCGGTGGTGATTGTCGGGGTCGTAGGACACCTGGCCCGTGATGTCCTCCTTCTCCAGGCCACCTATCCGGTGAGTCAACCCAGGGGTACCCGGCAACGCCCATGCCCTGGCGAGGGTTTCGGGGTCCCTCTCGTAGGGCATGTACCTGGTTCCCTCGGGGACCTCGGTGACGAAACCGGGATCGATGGCCTCGAAGGTGGAAGGATCCGGGATCTTCCAGGGCTCCGAACTGTTCGCCAGGTACGTCTCCGAGAGCAGGTAGACAGGGGTGCGGTACTTCACGGCAATCCGGACCGCCTCGATTGCCGCATAGAAGCAGTCTCCGGGGGAAGACGCAGCCACCACCGGCACCGGCGACTCGCCGTGGCGCCCGAACAGGGTTGGAAGCAGGTCTGCCTGTTCGGTCTTGGTCGGGAGGCCCGTAGAAGGCCCGGCTCGCTGCACGTCCACGATCACTAGCGGCAGCTCGAGCGCCACAGCCAGCCCGACGGTCTCCGACTTGAGGTCGATCCCGGGGCCGCTGGTCCCCGTCACGCCCAGAAGGCCCGCATACGATGCGCCCAGCGCGGCGCCGACTCCGGCGATCTCGTCTTCCGCCTGGAAAGTGATCACGTCATAGTGCTTGAGAGCTGCCAATTGCTCGAGGATGTCGGATGCCGGGGTGATCGGGTAGGACCCGTAGAAGAGTTTCATGCCGCACAACTTCGCAGCAGTGACGAGTCCCAGGGCAAGGGCAGTGTTGCCTGTGAGGCTGCGGTACCGGCCGGGCTCCAGCTTGGCAGGAGGAACCTCGTACCGGAGCTCGAAGACTTCGGTCGTCTCACCGAAATTGTATCCTGCTCTGAAAGCGGCCTCGTTCGCCGCCTTTACCAGGGGCCGGGATGCGAACCGCTTCGAAATCCAATCAAGGATCGGCTCGACAGGTCTCGAGTACAGCCAGCACAACAACCCCAGCGCGAAGAAGTTCTTTGACCTCTCGGCATCCCTAGGCTTGACGTCGAGGTCCTTCGTAGCCTCCAACGTAAGCCTGGTCATGGGTATCTCGTAGACCTTGTACGACTCGAGAGTGCCGTCGGTGCGTGGGTCGCTGGAGTAGCCGGCCTTGTGCAGATTGCGTTCGTCGAAGCCGTCCGAGTTGAGAATCAGGACGCCCCCGGGCTTGACGTCGCCCAGGTTCGCCTTGAGCGCAGCCGCGTTCATCGCCACGAGTACGTCGGGCTGGTCTCCGGGGCTGAAGATGTCGTAGTCGGCGAAGTGGAGCTGGAAACTGGAGACCCCGGCTACGGTACCCGCAGGTGCCCGAATCTCCGCGGGGAAGTTGGGGAGGGTGGCAAGGTCGTTACCGACCAGTGCAGTGACCGAAGTCAGCCGATCTCCCGTGAGCTGCATCCCGTCGCCCGAGTCGCCCGAGAGGCGAATGACCACTTCATCCAGTCGTACGGGACGCTGCTTGTCTGTACCGGATCCTGCTGACATTTCGTCCTGACTCACGCCGCCCCCGAGCGGCTTTCCCAGAAGGATGGTAACCGCCCTCGAAGGCAGTCAAATCCGGCTCCCGGGGGCGAAATGCAACTGAAATGATAGCCTTTTGTCGAGCGCGGTAGTGAAACCACCAGATCAGGTCGACTGTTGCAGCACTTCACGATGACACCTATAGCTAGTAACCCGTTTCGGCGCTACCATATTCGCCGACCCGGGAACGCTCTCCAGATGCCCCCACGAAGCAGGGTGTGCGTGCACCACTGCTCCTGGCAAGCAGAGCTTGTACGTGCCCGGCCTTCGGGCTCAGAATAGGACCCGCCCCTCGACGCCCAGCCGTTCCCAGCCAGGAGTACCGCGGCTTGCCCGAGACATCGCCCGTAACCGAGCAGAGCTCCGACGACTCTCGTCCCGGACCGCGCCGACAAGCACCGCCCACGGTGGCGCCAGCCCATGCACAGCCGCGGCAACGCGCGGGTGGCGAGACCTCGAGGACTGCGGAGGAGGATCCCTTCCCGACACCGGTGCCCCGCCCACTGCCCCAACCGGACACGGCTGTCCTGCGTCGGCGAGTACTGGAGACACTGAAGGTTGCAGGGAGAAACTTTCTCCCGATCGTCCGCAAGCGGGTGGGCGGCAAGGATGTCGAGACCGCCGAGGTGGCCGCGGCACTGCGGAGGACCTTCGAAGAGCTCGGAGCCACATATTCCAAGTTCGGTCAGCTCATCGCCTCTTCGCCGGGGATCTTCGGAGAGACCATTGCCACCGAATTCAGGTCCTGCTTAGACACCGGCCCCCCCATTCCCTTCTGGAAAGTCCGGAAGATCGTGGAACGCGACCTCGGCGTCGCTCTGGAGGACGTCTTCGAGCGTTTCGAGGAGGCCCCCGTCGCCGCTGCGTCCATCGCGGCGGTGCACAAGGCAAGGCTCCGAGACGGCACCGACGTGGCCGTCAAGGTAGTCCGCCCTGGCGTAGCTTCGACGATCGCCGCCGACATCGAGATCATGGAGCCCCTCTTTTCCCTGCTGGCCAAACAGCTCGGTGTCGGAATTGCGGGCCCGCTCCTGCAACTCCTCTCCGGCTTCGGTCGCCAGGTGGCCGAGGAGCTCAACCTGGAGAACGAGCTACGGGTCATGAACTACAACCGCCGTCTGGCCAAGAACCTCGGCTTGACCAAGATCATCATCCCCGAGGTCTATCCGGAGCTGTCCGGCCAGTCCATCCTCACGATGGAGTACATACCGGGAGTCGCAATAGACGACCTCGAGAGCATCACGCAGTTCGGCTTCGACCCCCGGCCCCTCGTCCAGGACCTCGTCAAGGCATGGTTCGTGACGGCTGCCCGCTACGGGGCTTTCCATGGCGACGTGCACGCCGGGAACCTGATAGCGATTCCCGATGGCCGAGTGGCGGTTCTCGACTGGGGAATCGTAGGGAGGCTCGACGATCGGACCAAGCGCTTCCTTCGCAACGTGGTTGCAGCCTGTCTCGGCGACGAGGCGGCATGGGGCGAGCTCGTTCGTCAGGTCAGGGAAACCTACGGGTCAGCCGCGGACGAGATCTTCGGGCCCGACGACGGCCCTGTCATAGAGTGGGTGAGATCTACACTCGAGCCGATATTCACGAGACCGTTCGGGGAAGTGAGTCTCTCGGTCTTCTTCACGGAGCCACAGCAGCGCCACGCAGGCCAGCTCGAGGTAGAGGCTCGGAGTCGGTCGATCCTCGACATCCTCCGGATGTGGAGGCGACGAAGGCGCCTACGGAACCTGGCAGAGCGCGACGGTGTCGAGGCCGCAGAGTTCGACCACGGGACATTCCTGCTCGGCAAGCAGCTAGTCTACTTCGAGCGGTACGGCAAGATGTTCTTGAGCGACACCCCGCTGCTCCAAGACAGGGATTTCTTTGCGAGGCTTCTGGACGACCAGCCCATCGTCATCCAGCAAGACTAGGGAGTCGGGACGCCGGCCGGCCGGCCCGAGGCTCGCCGGACTCGACCAGATAGGGGCAGTCGGCTGCAGCCCCCCGAAGGCCTCAGGCGATCGGGAGAGCTGCTCGGCTCTCGTTCGAGAAGGAGCCTTCAGGTGAGCGAAACCGGTCTCGTCCCTGGGATAGATCTCGACTCGCTCCTCCCCTGGTTTTCCGCGAACGTCGCCCCGGTAAGGGAGCTCAGGGCGAAGGTGATCGGAAGGGGCCTCTCCAACCTGACCTACGAGATCGCTGCGGACGGAAAAAGGTGGGTGCTCAGGAGACCCCCGCTGTCTCACGTGTTGCCGACCGCTCACGACATGGAGAGGGAATACACGGTCCAGAAGGCCCTGCTTGGCAGCGCGGTCCCGGTCCCCCGCATGGTCGCCTACTGCTCTGACGAGTCGGTCATCGGCCGGCCCTTCTACGTGATGGAGTACGTCGTCGGAGAGGTGCCTTCGGATGCGGAGACCTTCGAGAGGCGCTACGACCCCTCGAGGCGGGAGCGAATCTCCCGGCGGCTTGTCGAGGTCCTCGTCGCGCTCCACGCCGTCGACTACGAAGCAGTGGGTCTCGGGAACTTCGGTCGCCCGCAAGGTTACATGGCCCGCCAGGTCAGACGCTTCGTCCAGCAGCTCGACCGGTCCCGCACGAGGGACCTCCCCCTACTGGACGAGCTCGCCGCACGTCTCTCCCGCGCTGTGCCCGATCGCAGCGACTTCTCCATCGTTCACGGGGACTACCGCCTGGACAACACGATCGTTTCTGCCGAGGGCGACATTCAGGCTGTCCTGGACTGGGAGCTCTCGACCCTGGGCGACCCACTGGCCGACGTGGGAATGCTCTCGATGTACTGGTGCGACCCAGGCGACGACCTCTTCGCCGATGCACCCGGCGTCGAGAGCTCACTGATCTCTGCCCTGCCCGGATTCATGAGGAAGGAAGAGGCCCTCGAGTACTACGGACGCCTTTCGGGTCGTGACCTATCGGACATCGCCTTCTACCAGACCTTCGCCCACTTCAAGCTCGCCGTGATCCTGGAGGGTATCAACAGGCGGTACAAGGAAGGTGGTACTGTCGGCGAGGGATTCGACCGGGTCGCAGCCATGGTGACGAGGGTCGCCGAACGCGGGAAGGAGATAGCCGACGCCTCCGGCGAGCTCTGACCAACGGTCGCTTCGGTTCTTTCCGACTATGCGCAGGCGTTCCCCAGGCTGCAAGCAGTCTGCAACTGCGCCGAGGTGGGCTCCGCACAACAGTACCAGGACTCGGTCAGACGAGGCCTTGCCTCGACCTTCGTAGGGTCGGCAGCAGCCACGACCTTCTTGACGAAGTCGGACTCCGAGAGGTCACCGTCGGGAGCAGCCCGGAACGCCGCGCGGGCGACAGCCTCCATTACCGCCTCGTACGCCGCCTCGCTGCCTGCCGACAGCTCCTCGACCGCCTGAGCGACTGCCGTCTGCAGCGCTACGGTCTCCGGGTAGACGGCCTCCCACACGTAAGAGAGAGCTCCTTCGTCATAGGGGCCAAGTCTCGCCCGCATTGCGTCGGTGTCGAGCAAGAGCGATCCCTTTGGCACCAGAAGCCTGAGGGAGAACTGCACCGGATCGACGTTAGCGACCAGATCCAGGTCGGAGCACACCTGAAGGATCTCCCGTAGGTCTTCGGGACGTGTCCACGGTGTGAATGGCAGAAACGACGGCCTCGGCTCCACGCCTGCCCGTCGGAGTATGGACACCGCAATCGGAAAGTCCTCGGGTCGGTGGCCCTTGTCCAGGATCTCCAGCACCTGAGCGTTGGTAGTCTCGAATGCCGAGACCACGAAGAGCAGACCTTGCTTGGCGAAGCTCTCCCACAAGTCGCAATGTCGGATGATGTGCTCCACCTTTGCGGTGCAGTCGAAAGTCAGGTCGGGGAACGATGCGTGGAACTCCGCCACCAGGGCCTGCGCGAACGATGGGGCGTTGAGAAAGTCCGGGTCCCCGAAGCTTATGTGTCGCGCTCCGGCATGCCTGAGCTGCGCGATGTCCTCCAGTATCGCCTCCACCGCCGCCTTGCGGATCTTGCCTTCGTAGACGATCGGCACAGGGCAGTGGCGGCACTTGTGGGAACAGCCGCTGGTCGCCTCGACATATCCGGCAAGCTTCAGCTCGCCAGCCCAGGCGAGCTTCGCGTAGGAGTCCAGGCCGGGCAAGAGTCGGCGAGCGGGAACGACAGGGGCGGTCCTGTCCAGGCGGACCTGCACGGCCGGCACCAGGCCTGACTCTTGCACGAGGAGCCCCCTCCTTGGGCCCCCGACCCTGGGAGGCCGAGCAGTGCCTGCTTCGTGCTCGCAAGCCCTTCCCGGCTCCCCGAGCCGACCTCCTCTGCCACCTCTTCCTGCTACCCGAGACGCCCACTCCCGCAAGGCCCGTCTGTACTCTCCCCCGATTCCCCAAGAAGGGCCCGAGCGGAAAGCTTCCCAGGCCACGTGCGCATACAGTCCGTAGAAGGCTACTGGCAGCTCCGGGAAACCAGAACGGGCCGAAAGCGCGAACTCCACTCCCAGTCTGGCCGCGGTGTGCATCGGTACCGAAATGCCCAGCGCGTCGGCCCACTCGAGGTCCGCTGCGCGGCCCTCTTCTACCGAGAGGTCGAGACACCGGACCTCGTGTCCGTCGGCTACGAGGTCGGCTGCGGGTACAGCGAGGTGGTAGGGCTGGTGGCCCAGTTCGTAACCGGAAACCAGCAATATGTTCACCGTCGCCTCGCCATCTCCAGCGTCCACTCGTCCCCAAGACCCCGGGAGCCACCCGCCCAGGCGGACTCTTCGTCGCCGCCGTCTATTTCGAAGCGGAGCGCCGCCCTGGCAGCTTCGAGCGCCCTCTGGCAATCCGCTCGCTTTTCGGCCCTTGCGAACACGAAGCCCAGGTAGCGGTGGCCCCACGGAAGCGGCCGCACCTCCGAGCCGACACGAACGGTGATCTCCACTCCCACGACTCCGGGAACCGCCTTGGCCTCCTCGACTCCGGAAACAGCGCGGACCTTGCCGGCCTCGCTCGCATGCAACATCGCCACCCCCGAAATCCCGCTCCCACATCCAAGCATGGCGCGGTCTCCCAGTAGCCGGCGGAGCACCACCTCCTCCAACGTGAGAGTTCCCGACTCGAACACCAGTGCCTTCGAGCAAAGCCCGCCGATAGTCCTTGCCGCCAGCTCCAGGATGCAGAAGCGGCCGTCTGATCCCTCTCTCAGCTCGGCATGAACGGGTCCTTCCCGTATCCCTAGCGCTCGAGCCGCCGATGCGACCACTTCGGCTGCTTCGGCTTGCTCTCCTCGAGAGAGGTCGGCCGGCGTGACGAGCAAGGTTTCCGGGAACGTCGGTCCTTTCGGTGCCTCGGGCTTGTCGATCAGAGCAAGCACCTCGAGGTCGCCGTCCACCAGCACCCCCTCGACTGCAACCTCCCTCCCCGGCAGGAACTCCTCCACCACAAGCGGAAGCGACCTTCCCGCGTGGCGAGCCTGAATTGCAGCTACCTCCCCCACCGCCTCAGCCAGCGACTCTCCGTCGTCGGCTCTCAGCACACCGGTGGAAGCGGAAAGGCCCGGAGGCTTCACCACACATGGGAACCCCACCTGTCGCAAAGCCTCCTCGAGCAGGTGTCCGTCGAATCGGTCCAGCACTGCAAAGGCTGGTTGCGGTACGCCGGCCTCTTTCATTCGCCTTCTGAAGGCCGCCTTGTCCCGGGTGGCCATCACGCCCGCGACCGAATTGGTTGACGTTCCCAGGCGGCTGGCGGCTATAGCCGCGACGCGGACGGCAGCGTCGTCCAGAGCAAGCACGCCGGATACTGGACGGTCACCCACCGCCGAGACCAGACGCTCAGCGGAGGCTTCAGGGTCGTCGAGGTCGACATGTACATAGCGCGACCCCAGAAGTTCCTCCGTAGCCCCTCTTGCATCCGACGCTAGCACGACCGCGACGCCCAGCTTGCGTGCAGCCTCGAGAAACTCCTCGGCCCGGTAGGTCTCGGCCGAAAAGACCATGACCACCTCCGCCGAGCGCTGGCAGTCGGCGAGAGGATACTTCTCGAGGTCTGCCGGCTTTGGAGCCTCCAGCAGACCGGGTCGGCCCAGATGGCGGCCCTCCTCGGATGCCTGCGAGTTCATGTCCTTCACCCTACAGTCGAAACAGGACTAGACTTGGAGTTGTTCTGAAAGTGTCCAGTAGCGACAGGAGAGGCCATGGCGATCGCCCGTGAGGAAGAGAACCAGGGAGCAGAGGCCGAGGCGCCGGTATTGACCATAACTCCGAAGGCCATGGATCGCATCGTGCGGGTCCGTGAGAACACCGGTGAGTCTCCCGACGCGGGCCTCAGGATCGAGATCTCGGGCATACAGAACGGGGAGTTCGCATACGACCTCTCTTTCGCGGACCCCTCGACCGTCGACGAGTCCGAGACTGTCTTCGACTGCGACGGCCTTTCCATCGTGATGAAGGAGAAGGACGTACCCAAGATCCGGGGGTCGGTCCTCGACCTCTCGGACGATCCAAGCGAAGGGTTGACCATAGACAATCCCAACGACGTCTGGGAGTTCGTCGGTGGAGAGCTTGCTAAGAGGGTCCATGCTGTCCTCGAAGAACAGATCAACCCCGCAATCGCAATGCACGGTGGGCGAGCCGACCTCGTGGCCGTGGAGGGCTCCACAGCATACCTCCGGCTGGGGGGTGGCTGTCAGGGTTGCGGGCTCGCCAAGGTCACCTTGAGTCAGGGAATCGAGGTAGCCATCAAGGAGGCGGTACCCGAAATCGAGTCGATAGTCGACGTCACGGATCACTCAGCCGGTACCAATCCCTACTACCAACCCTCGAAAAAGTGAAGGTCTTGAGTCGGACGGGGGCGTGGTTTGCCGCCCGGTTCGAACTGGCGTTGCTCGCAGTTCTGCTGGTCATAAGCACCGCCTGTGCAGGTCGCGCGTCCGTCGACCCAGACCAGCGCAAATCGGGAGAGGAGTTCTCCCGCCTCGCCGACGAGTTCATCTGGACGTCTGGCCTCGTGTCGGATGCCATCGACCGAGCCCATGCCGGTGGAGACTTTGCGTCCGGGGCCGATCATGCTGCTTCGTTGCTGGTCTCATCCGAGCAGACAGTCTCCCGGATGGAACAGATCACTCCCTCGCTGCACTCCTCCCTCGCTGACGAGGCATCGGAACTGACCTCGGCAGCGCGCGCCTGGAACGCCTCTGCCCTTGCGGCCATAGCCGCGGGCCGACAGAGCGACGCGGTAGCGTACGCCGAGGCGGTTTCGGAGATGAACCGCCAGAGAGAGCGATTCAACCTCGCCGTGCGCAGCTGGAACCTTGCAATCGAAGGCGCGTGACGGTGGCTCCGACAAGAGCCGTTGAACCCGATCTCCTACCGGGCGCCGACCCTTCGCGCCCGCTGACCGTCTCCGAGGTGGCCGAGCTGATCGACCAGGCCGTAAGAGAAGAGGTCGGCGAGGTCTGGGTCGAAGGCGAAATCCGGGACTTCCGCTTCTCCGCGGCGGGGCATGCCTACTGCACCCTCACCGACGGCCAAGCGGGCCTCAACCTGACGATATTCTCCCGCGTGCCCAAGCCCGACGGCCTGGAGGACGGAGCCCGAGTACTGGTACTCGGGTCTCCCCAGTACTATGGTCCCTACGCCCGCCTCAGCGTAATCGTCGAAGAGGTGCATCTCTCCGGGGAAGGCGCACTGTGGGCGCGCATCGAGAAGATTCGTCAGAAACTCGCGTCCGAGGGTCTCTTCGACGAGGAGCGCAAGAGGCCCCTCCCGCTCCTCCCCGCCGCAGTTGGCGTCGTCTGCGGCTTTGACGCAGCAGTAGAGCACGACATCCGCGACGCGACCGAGAAGCGATTCCCCGGCTATCCCCTCGTGTTCGAAAAGGTGACCGTGCAAGGCGAACGGGCGGTCCCGGAGATTGTTCGGGCCATGCGGCGCCTGGCCTCCCACCCTCTCATCGAGGTGATCATCCTCGCCCGGGGAGGGGGCTCGTTGGCCGACATGATGCCCTTCTACGACGAGGGTCTTTGCAGGGCGATAGCAGAATGCCCAGTACCGGTAGTTTCTGCCATAGGTCACGAGAAGGACAACCCCCTGACCGATCTCGTCGCCGACCACCGCTCGTCGACACCGTCCAGAGCCGCGATGGAAGTCATTCCGGACGAACGGCAGCTTCGCGACCGCCTAGCCCAGGCTGCTGACGCGATCCACCATTCGGTCGCCAGACGAATTCAGCTCTTGGACTCTCGCCTGGCTCTCCTCGATCCCTCGCGGACCTTCCGCGACCATTACCTCGCCGACCGCCTCATCCGCCTGAGAGAGCTCAGGGCACTACTGGCAGAGGCGAGTCCCACGGCAGCACTGGAACGTGCTCTTGCGAGACTCGCTGAGGCCAGACTCGGAGAGTTGCTCGGCCTGCGTCTGGCATCTGCGTCGGCTTCTCTCGAGTCCCTAGGGGCCGCCCTCGCAGCACTTGGACCGGAGGCGACCCTGGCGCGCGGCTATGCAGTGGTCTGGGACTCCCAAGGGAGAATCGTCCGCCACCCCGAGCAAGCACCCGAGGGAGAGATGCTAGCCGTCAGAGTCGCAGGCGGTAGGCTCGACGCCGTCTCCAGGGGGCCCTCGCGTGGGTCGGACTCCGGCACTCAGATGGCGGGGGACAGACTGGGATGGCCCCGCGCAGGCTCGCCAATGAGCCCCCGTTCCGAGCGCAGGACCCAGGATGAGCTCGACGAAGCGAGGAAGTGATGGCGAAAGCCGAAAAGGGTGATAGGAAGCGGGTGCCCGAGGCGGCAGAGAGCATGTCCGAGCTGAGCTTCGAAGCGGCTCTGTCACGGCTGGAGTCGATCGTCACCGAGCTGAAAAGCGAGGAGGTCCCCCTGGAGAGAGCCTTCGAGCTCTGGGAAGAGGGCCAGAAGCTTCACGCTCACTGCACGGGCATCCTCGACCGGCTCAAGAAGCGGCTTGAGGAAGCTGCTACCCCCACCGAGCAGCTTCCAGAAGAGGACGAAGAGGAGGAAGACGAAGAAGCAGGCGAGCTGCTGGACGACGAGTATTACGACGAAGACCTGCTCGACGACGAAGACTTGGAGTGAGCCGACTGGCTCAGCGCTCGTCCAGAGGCGGGACCGGCTCGGGTGGAGGGGGTCCTATGTACCGGGCGCCGGGGCGGATCAGCCTGTTGTCCATCGCCTGCTCGATGACGTGCGCGGTCCACCCCAGGACGCGGCTTGCCGCAAAGGTCGGCGTGAACATCTCCCGCGGAATTCCGACGCGGTCCATGACCACACCTGCATAGAACTCCACGTTGGTATAGAGCTTTCTCCCCGGCTTCAGTTCGTTCAGTACCTCCACGGCCTTCTTTTCGACGTACTTCGCGAATTCCACGTTCGGTCCGCCCAGCCTCTCGGCGATGTTCCGCAGCATGACCGACCGCGGGTCGTCGGTCTTGTAGACACGGTGCCCGAAGCCCATGAGCCTCCTGCCCGAGGAGACCGCTTCCCTGAGCCAGCGTTCGGCGTTTTCCGGCTTTCCGATGGCGTCGAGCATGTCCAGAGCACGCGAGGGAGCCCCGCCGTGCAGAGGACCGGACAGGGCGCACACTGCAGCCACCACGGCGCATCCAATGTCCGCTCCCGTAGAGGTGACCACGCGGGCAGTGAAGGTCGAAGCATTGAATCCGTGGTCGACCGTGAGGATCATGTACTGCTCCACGGCGCGGGCGGCCTCGGGGTCCGGCTCCTGGCCCGACAGCATGTACAGGTAGTTGGCGGTGACCGAGAGATCCTTCCTCGGTGGGATGAATTCCTTTCCTCCGGCCAGCCGGTAGAGGTTGACCAGGATAGTGGGGAAGACAGCGCAGGTCTTCAGAGCCTGTTCTCTCAGCTCTCCGATGTCGGTGTCCAGCCACGAGCGAAACCCCAGCTCGGCCGCCATGAGGGAGTACGCGGTGCGCAGGCCATCCAATAGGTGGCTCGCTCCCGATATCGCGGCGATCTGAGGGAGCGCCGCCCTCGTTTTCGAGGGAATATCCCGAAGGTCTGCCACCTTGCGAGAGAATTCGGCGAGCTCGTCCCGGTTCGGAAGGTGGCCCTCGTGAATCAGATGCCAGACTTCTTCGAGGCTGCACTTTTCGGCGAGCTCCACTGCGTCGTACTGACGGTAGTGGAAGAAGCCTTCCATACCCCGGACATCGCCGATTGACGTCTCGGCGACTATGACACCTTCCAGGCCCTTCGGAACCTCCCCGGACGGGCCCTCCACCGGGCGGATCTGGGCGATTTTCATGAGATCTCGCATGGAAACGATGCCCACCAGCTTCCCGTCCTGGACGACCGGGATGTGGCGGTAGTTCCTTTCAGCCAGATTCTTGAAAGCTTCCGTCACCTCGAGGTCGGGAGCCACGATGTCCGGGTTCCGGGTCATCCATCTGGATACCGGTTCTCGCTTCGGATCCACTCCCGCAGCAGCTACCCGCACGAGATCGCGTTCGGTGATTATCCCTATGGGTACCTCGCCCTCCGTTATCACCACCGAGCCGACACCCGTCTTTCCCATTCGCTCCGCAACGTCGGCCACGGTCTCGTCCTGGCCAGCCGACACTACGGGGCTGGACATGATGTCCGATACGGTGCGCTCTCGAGCGCCGTCAACCATGTGCGGTCTCCTGTCTCGTCTTAGCAGAAACGGTGCAAGAAACGGTGCTTCAGACCCTGAATCCCAATCCGCGCAAAGTATAAGGGGCGTCACGCCGTCCCGGAAGAGGTTCGTGGTCGGCTGAGCCCGCCCCCGATCATTGCCGCATCCCGATGGACGCTACTCATGGCATCGGCTCCTCGACCTCAGGTGCTGCCGAGTCGTGTAGTATGGCACCCCAGTACCAGGAGCACCATCCGTGACCAGGTTCTTGGATCCGCACTACATCATCCAGACGTTCGGGCTGCTGGGAGTCGTACTCGCAATCTTTGCGGAGTCTGGCCTGCTCGTCGGCATCTTCCTCCCCGGAGACAGCCTCCTGTTCACGGCAGGCCTGTTCGCAGCTAGCGAGAAGGGCTTCTCGATCGAGCTCCTGGTCGTATTGGGGTTTCTGGCCGCGGTGCTTGGGGACAATGTGGGCTACAGCATTGGCCAGCGGGCAGGCCCAGCACTGTTCAAGCGTGACGACTCGAGGTTCTTCAAGAAGAAGCACCTCCACAGGGCAACTCGCTTTTACGAGCAGCACGGCCGCAAGACGATCGTGCTCGCTCGTTTCGTCCCGATCGTCAGGACACTGGCCCCGATGGTCGCTGGCGCCACGAAGATGCCCTACCGCACCTTCTTCGCCTTCAATGTAATCGGCGCCCTGCTGTGGGCGGTCGGAGTCCCCACGGCGGGGTACTTCCTCGGCAAGTCCATCCCCTCCATAGACCGCTACCTCCTGCCCATCATCGCGGTGATAGTTGCCGTGTCCTTGCTGCCTACCGTCGTTCACGCCTTGAAGGCTAGGTCGGACGGGTTGCACGAACCCGCACCAAAAGATGAAGGTCTGGCCGAACCAGAGCCTGGTGACGTAAGCCTCGATGGAGTGCCTGCGGTCCTGAAGGCGGGCAGGCGTCGGCCTTCGGCAGCCGCGGAAGTCGGCATGGATCCAGGACCGGCTGTCCATTCGCATGAGGCCTCCAGCGACCCGGTCTCGGTAGGATCTTTCATCGATAGCGCGCCCGGCGAGTCTTCGAAGGGCGACGGCGTCAAAGAGACCGAGCATGGGTGAATTCATCGACTACGCGGTAGATGGGTCTCACGGCTCGGGTTACCTGGCGTTGCCTGAGGACTCCGGACCTGGTGTCGTGGTGATCCAGGAGTGGTGGGGGCTGGTGCCTCATATCCGGGACGTCACCGACCGCCTCGCTGTGGAGGGCTACGTAGCACTGGCCCCCGACCTTTACGGGGGCAAGACGACCACCGAACCGGACGAGGCCTCCAAGCTGATGATGGCCCTGGAAATCGAGGCCGCATGCAGCGAGATGGCAGCCGCCTTCGACTACCTGATTGCCCACGAGGCGGTCGAACCGAAACGGATAGGTTCCATTGGTTTCTGCATGGGTGGCGCCCTTTCCCTTCACCTGGCCACGGTGCGGCCGGTATCTGCGTGCGTCGTCTACTACGGGATACCTTTCCGGGGTGAACCGGACTATTCGGCCCTCGAGGGCCCCGTCCTAGGTCACTTCGCCGAAGTGGACGAGTGGGCCTCCCGCCAGGCAGCAGAGGCCCTGCAGCGCAAGCTGGAAGGGCTAGGAAAGCGTGTAGAGTTCCACTTCTATTCGGGCACGCGTCACGCTTTCTTCAACGACGCCAACCCTTCGACCTACGACGACGAGGCCGCCCGCCTGTCGTGGCAGCGGACACTCGAGTTCTTCGAGCGATACCTCGAGGGCGACTAGGAGAGGCTCGAGTGCAGATGCCCTTCTCGGGGCAGACCTTCCCCCCGGCAGCAGCCGTTACGGGATCCCCAGGTCCGAGGCGTCGCGAAGTCGGCCCGTGGCAGTTCGCTCGGCAATCTTTTCGAGGAATTCGAAGAACGCGTCCGACCCCGACCGCTCGAACATCGCCCGCGGAATTGCCGGAAACGAGTAGTCCTCCGTGGGAAGCGGTGGATGGTCCCCGGGGTCCTTGCGAGCCATGACCTTCTCCAGTACGGGCTCGAGCCGCCTCGCCTTCTCTTCATGGAGCTTCTCGTCGCGTTCCTTGAACTCGGGCAGGACCTTCTCTCCGAAGAGCTCGAGGCTCTCCATGATGTCCTCGTGCTTGTTCTTGCCCGCCTGGCTGACCAGAATCAACTGGTCCACGCCTGCCTCTTCGTAGGTGCGGAGGTACTCCCTTACCTGTTCGGGGGTACCGACAGCGCCTCTCAAACCGGATCCGCCACCTTCTTCGACGATCTTCGCCCCCAGACGGTCGCTGTGCTCTTTCGCCGCTCTCACGGCCTCGGGCGAGTAACCCGCCTGAGCGCGGCGCTCCACGAACTCTTCCCAGACATTGGTTTTTCCAGGGCGGTGCTCACCGAAGATGTAGTAGTGGGCCAGCGAGTAGCCGAAGAAGTTGGCCCCCTCCAGTCCCTTGGCCAGAGCCTCCTCCTCGTCCTCACAGCACATGAAGGTGGTGACGCAGGCAATGTTGGCGTTCACCACGTCGCCGATGGGCGAGCCCTCGGATTCGAGGATCGAGTAGTAGTCGTCTACCCAGCGCCTGGCCTCGTCCGCGTCGACGAAGGCGAACGACAGTGCCCCTATACCGAGCCGTGCCGCCATCGCGATGGTGTCCCTTCTGGAGCAGGCGACCCACACCGGGGGGTGCGGCTTCTGCAGCGGCTTCGGCACCACGTTCCTCGGCGGCATCGTAACGTACTTGCCCGAAAATCCGGTAAAAGGCTCCTCGGTCATGCAGCGCAGCGCCACCTGGACCCCCTCGCGCCACATCTCCCGCTTCTCCGCCGGGTTGATGAGGAACCCGCCAAGCTCGGCCTCCGACGAGGACTCCCCCGTTCCGAAGTCCACCCGGCCTCCCGAGACAAGATCGAGAGTGGCGATTCGCTCGGCGACCCTCGCCGGGTGGTTGAAGGGAGGAGGCATCAACACGATGCCGTGCCCCAACCTGATGTTGCGGGTCCGCTGGGATACCGCAGCCAGGAATACCTCCGGTGCGGACGAGTGCGAGTACTCCTCCAGGAAGTGGTGCTCGACCTCCCAGAAGTAGTCGATTCCCAGACGGTCGGCCAGCTCGGCTTCCTCCAGGGCATCCTGGAGGATTTGGTACTCGCTGCGCTCCTCCCAAGGGCGCGGGAGTTGGTGTTCGTAGAAGACCCCTATCTTCATCGCTCCCTCCTCGACGGTCGAAGATGTGCCGTCCCGCTCTGCGAGTACCTGCTCGGGTGTAGCTCGGACCCCTGGTCGGCCCCTTGCTCGGGCGCCACTTGGTCGGCCTTCCCGTCTGGCAATCGGGAAATGTTACCCAGCAGTTTACTTTGCCCCTCAGGGGCGACATCTATGATCTTGGTCACTGGGCGGGGGGCTAGGCGAACTCCAGGAGGCCGACATGGCACCAGTCCCCAGCGGTAGAGAATTCCGGGCGTGGCTCGCCTCCGAGCCGGCTACCCCCAACTTCGACCTCGAGGTAAGGGACAAGTACTCGGGCGAGCTCGTGGGCCGCACCCCTCTCTTCGACCGCGCAGCCTTGCAGCAAGCAGCAGCGGTGGCGGCTTCCGCGCAAGAAGCCATGGCTCGCCTGTCCCCTTACCGTCGCAGGGAAGTGCTGATGCGCTGCGCCGGCGAGATCGCATCCCGCAGCGAGGAATTCGCCCGCTTGATCTGTGCCGAGGCGGGAAAGCCCATAACCGACGCACGTCGAGAAGTCTCCCGGGCCGTCGAGACGTTCACTGTCGCCGCAGAAGAAGCCGTCCGCATCCCCGGCGAGAGCCTCGAGATGGAGCGGGCACCCCACCTGGAGGGCTACTTCGGACTCTGGAAGCGGTTTCCCGTGGGCGCGTGCGGGTTCATCACGCCGTTCAACTTCCCCCTCAACTTGGTCGCCCACAAGGTTGCTCCTGCGATCGCGGCCGGCTGCCCCTTCGTACTGAAGCCGGCGTCGTACACCCCCCTGTCGGCGCTCGCGCTGGGCGAGATCCTCGCCGATACCTCCCTGCCGCCAGGCGCCTTCTCTATCCTCCCTGCCCCGGGCTACGAAGCGGACGGTCTGGTGGGCTCGCCGGACGTGGCTCTTCTCTCCTTTACCGGCTCGGCAGAGGTCGGGTGGTCCATAAAGGAGCGGGCGGGACGCAAGAGGGTCGCCCTGGAACTGGGGGGCAACGCCGGCTGCATCGTCGACGAGACCGCGGACCTGGATTTCGCCGTCGAACGGATCGCCTTCGGCGGCTACTACCAGGCCGGCCAGAGCTGCATATCGGTCCAGCGGGTGATCGTTTCCGAGCAGGTCTACGACGAGTTCAGAGACCGGCTGGTCGAAAGGGTTTCCTCGCTCCCGGTAGGCGACCCCTCGGACGAGCGGACGGTCGTTGGGCCGCTCATCTCCGAGGGAGACGCCGTGCGCGTCCAGACCTGGATCGAGCGCGCGGAGGATGCGGGAGCCAGGCGGCTGTGTGGGGGCGATCGTCATGGCTCGGTCCTCACGCCAGCCTTGCTAGAGAACGTACCTCACGACCAGGAGCTCTACTGCAAAGAGGTCTTCGGGCCGGTCGTCGTCCTGTCTCGATTCTCTGCCTTCGAAGACGCGCTCTCCGAGGTGAACTGCTCGGAGTACGGCTTGCAAGCGGGCGTCTTCACCAAGGACATGGAGCGAGCTCTTCGAGCGTACGAATCCCTGCAGGTCGGGGGGGTCGTCATAGGCGACGTGCCTTCCTTCAGGGCCGACCACATGCCATACGGGGGCGTGAAGTCCTCAGGGTCCGGGCGGGAAGGGCTCCGCTGGGCGATCGAAGAGATGACCGAGATCAAGATGCTGGTGATCAGGCGCTCCCGAAGGTGAGGGAAGGAAACAATCCCGGGCGCCCCCGGACCGTCCTCGCAAGAGGTCCTGCCCTTACTGCTTTGGCCCGGGCATTGCCCTCCCTACGGTGGTGCCGTACCCATGCGGATCCCAGCAGTCGGCAAGTCTGTTGGCGTCGCACCTGCGAATGGCTCGGAGCCGACCACCGAGGAGGAGCTGGCGGAGGACTACCACTTGGTCGCCCCAGAGCCTGGGGCAATCGACGCCCTGGCCGAAGGGGTCCTCTTCCAGGCCCCGTGTCCGACCGAAGCCTCCTCGAATTCTTCGACGAGCTCCCCGGGAGCCCGTTCCCGAAGGATCCCTTGCGACACCAAGGGCCCGGGTACCCTTTCGAGCGGAGAGGGGCCCCGGGGTTCGCAGAGGGATGTGGACCTCCCCGGATGCCTTCCCCATCGTGTGCATCGCCCTCGGCGGCGCTACCGAGACTACCGAGTTCTACCGGCAAGCCGAAAGCGAAGGCCTGCGTCCGAGGACCCGCTCTTGCGCCGCCTCGCCCGCACCGGGTCGAGGTGGAGGCTTTTATCGACCTGACGGGCCCTGGGGGTTCGGGGTAGCCGTTCTTCCCCGACGACAGCCCCTCCGACGACCGCTGACCCTGCCAGGCGTTAAGCGACGCCGTGCGTCAGGTGGCCTTCGTGGCGACCATCGCTCCCTAGGCTGCAATCGCTTGCCGCGCCGAGGTCGACAAGGTGACGAGAACCGCGGGGAGGTGGTGTCGGAGGGGGGACTTGAACCCCCACGGGCTATGCGCCCACTAGGCCCTCAACCTAGCGCGTCTGCCTATTCCGCCACTCCGACGTCAGGTGTGGGCTCCGGCGTCTCTTAGCAACCGGGACACCATGATTTACGATTCCCTGCGGCTGCCTCAAAGCTTTTCGCTACGGGGAAGAACGCCGCCCGGCTGACGGCAAAATGCCAGCATCCCGGCCTCGTCTCCTACCTGGCGATAGAAGCAGCCGAGGTCGAAGCACCAAGTGTTTCCGCCCAGACGCCTCCGGCAACCACGAGTCCCAGCGCCCCGTTAGACTGCGAACTATCGCAACGACGGGACGGCCGTCGTCCATGATAGGGGGGTGAGCCGCGACGAAGGGCGCCTGACAGACGAGGCCTTCTGGGACGACTACTGGGACGGTACTCCCGTTCCGGCCACCCTCGACCTGGGCGATCCCGGCACGCGCGCCCTGGCCAGGGCTATCCGAAGAATGCTCGTCTCCCACCTCGGCACGCCTGGCGGCAAGTCGCTCCTCGAACTGGGCTGTGCGCCTGGCAGGTGGCTCGCGTACTTCTACCGAGAAGGGTTCAGGGTGGCAGGAGTCGAATCCGCTCCCTCGGCAGTTCGTCTCACGAGGCAGAACCTCGATGCCCTGGGGGTCGCCGCCGAGATCTACGAGGGCGACGCCCTCGACCTCCCTGCAGAGGCTCACTCCTTGGAGAGTGCATTCGACTGTGTGGTCTCACTGGGACTGGTCGAACACTTCGAGGACCCGCTACCCCTGCTGCGGGTGCATCGATGGCTAGCCAAGCAGGGTGGACTGATACTGGTCGGGGTCCCCAACCTGGCCGGGCTCTCCGGTGCCCTCCAGCGGCGTCTTGACAGGGAGTGGCTCGAGCTGCACAACACGGCGATCATGCGCCCGGACGCCCTGGAAGCGATTGGTCGACGGGCGGGCCTGCAGCCGTTGGAGGTCACCTGGGCAGGTAGCTTCGACCCCAACCTGTACAACTGGCGAGGGCGTTCACTGCTCGGTTACGCAGTCACCCGTGCTGGAAAGCTGCTCCGAAAGATACCCGGTACCGACTCGCTGCAATCCCGTCACTGGAGCTCATACCTGTTAGCGGCCTTTTCCAAACCGGGCTGACTATCTGGGATGAGGGTCCGGAGCAGGCCAAGCGTGACCTACGGCGCCGCCAAGGAGGGCGCCGTAGGCAACGTCGTCCACTACGACAGTGTGGGCAACCCGGTCTCCGAGCCGCTGGTAGCGACCCGTGTCGTCGAGAACGGCGATCAAGAGCCCGACGACGCCGTTCAAGAGCCCGTCGACGAGAAACAGCAAGTAACGCAAGAAAGCCGCCCAGCCGGTGCACGGCCGGCCGTCCTCCATGACGACCCTCAGCTTCATCACTGCCTTGCCCAGGGTCTTCCCCCACCTGGCCTCACAGACCGGCCGGTACAGGATCCCCAGTGCGATAAGGACAAGCCACAGCACGACCAGTGCTCCCACCGCTACCGGACCAGGGCGGTTCCCCCGCTGGGCGCTCGCCTGGACAGCAACCCATACGAACGTCGCGACCATGGGGATCACGATCACGATGCCTTCCAGCACGACGTCTATGAGGTAGGCAAGGATCCGCTTCCCTATGGGAGCCACAGGCAGCGGAGGTGGTGGTGGTACGCCGTAGGGAGCCCAGGCCCACCCTTCGGCGAACGCCCTCGCCTGGAGCTGGTCCTGTGGTTCCGAATACACGGTCACTCGGTCAAGGCCGCATGAGGATGACGAGCACGAGCGTGGTGAAGAACATGGTGATCGCGGTGACGACCGTAATGCGGTTGAGGTTCCGCTCTACCGCCGTAGATCCCACCAAGTTAGAAGCGGCCGCACCGCCGATCATGTCGGAAAGCCCCCCGCCCTTGCCCGAGTGCAACAAGATGAGCACGATCAGGAGGAGCGAAACCAGCACGTGTATCGAGATGACCGCGACCTTGAGGATTCCCATCTTACGGGCCTAGATCCTAACCCCTTTCACCCTGTCGAACCGGGCCGAATACGTATGCCGCCCCAATGGCGGCCTCCCCTGCGGCCGATGGGGGCGCCGAAGTACCCCGGCATTCAGGCGGGTCTCGAGTAACGCACGATCCGCGCGAACTCGTCGGGATCCAGGCTCGCGCCACCCACCAGGGCGCCGTCTATTGCCGGCTGCGAGACGAAGCCCGCCACGTTGCCCGCCTTTACGCTCCCCCCGTAGAGTATCCGCAGCCGGCCCACCTCCGGGCCCAATCGATATCCCGCTGCTTCCTTGATGGTCGCCGCAACCGCAGCGGCGTCTTCGGGTGAGGCGTTCCTGCCGGTCCCGATCGCCCAGATCGGCTCGTACGCTACTACCACGGATCCCGCTTCTTCCGGGCTCAGCTTCGCGAGGGCCGCTTCGGTCTGGCGCCTCACCACCTCCTCGGTGGAGCCGCCCTCTCGCTGCTCGAGCGTCTCCCCGACGCAGATGATCGGCGTCATGCCGTGGTCCCTCACCGCCCGCGCCTTCCTGGCGACGTCCTCGTCGCTTTCGCCGAAGAATTGGCGGCGCTCGGAGTGGCCCACGATGACGTATGCCACGTCAAGCTTCTGCAGCATCAAGGGAGAGACCTCACCGGTATAGGCACCCTTGTCCTTCCAGTAGCAGTTCTGAGCGCCCAGTCCGAACTTCAACTTGTCCGCGTCGATGACGGTCTGGACGCTGCGGAGAGCAGTGAAGGGGGGGCACAAGACGACCTCTACTGCCTCGTAGTCGGAAGGGTCGAGGTTGTAGGACAACTTCTGGACCAGCTCGATCGCCTCCAAGTGGGTCATGTGCATCTTCCAGTTACCGGCGATGAGAGGCCTCTTCTTGTTGGACCTGGGCACCGACTGGCTCCTTTCTACCTCCACTGTCGCTGCGGAAGGGGGTGGGCAGGCTAGTCCGGGCTGGCGCTCAGGCGCCCTCGGCGGGGTCGGCAAAAGCTTCCGCAGGGCGGGGGGAGTGGCGCAGTGCAGACAGCCCCACCAGATCCTCGTCCCTGACGAACTCGAGCGAAGCACCCCCTCCGGTCGAGAGGTGCTTGACGTCGGCAGCGTGACCGGACGCCTTGAGAGCTGCCGCCGTGTCCCCCCCTCCCGCCACGGTGAGCCCGTTGCAGGACGCCACGGCCTCGGCCAGCGCGAAAGTTCCAGCGGCGAAGGATTCCCACTCGAAGACCCCCATCGGGCCGTTCCAGAAGACCGTTCCCGCCGACCTGACTGCCCGCCCGAAAGCCTCTGCCGTCGAGGGTCCGATGTCGAGAGGCACCCAACCCTCCGGTACTTCTCCGACGGCGACCACGCGGTGGGCGGCATCCGGCTCCACGGCTTCTGCCACTACCAGGTCCGTGGGCAAGAGCACCTTCTTTCCGGCCCTGTCGGCAGCATCGAGCGCCCGCAGCACCCCCTCGAAGCGGTCTTCCTCCACCCTGGCCGCCCCGACACCATGCCCCTGGGCAGCAAGGAAGGTGTTGGCCATCCCACCCCCTACGCACAGGACGTCCACCTTGGCAAGGAGTGCTTCTACCACTCCCAGCTTGTCCTTCACCTTCGCCCCACCCAGGACCGCGACGTAGGGGCGTTCGGGGGGTTCGAAGAGCTTCGAGAGCATCTTCACCTCGTGCACGACGCCGAACCCCGCCGCAGCGGGCAGCAGACGCGGGACCCCCGTCACTGACGCGTGCGCTCTGTGGGAAGCGGAGAACGCCTCGTTGACGTAAACGTCGGCGAGCGATGCCAGCTCGGCAGCGAACTTATCGTCACCTGCCTCCTCTCGCCGGTCGAACCGGACGTTTTCCAGCAGCACTACTCCCCCGGGTCCCGCTGCCTCGACGGCTTCCAGTGCCTCTCGCGCCGGCGGAAGGGGCGTCAGGGACACCTTCCTGCCGAACAGGTCCGAAAGCGGACCCAGCAGCGGCTTCAAGGACAGATCGGGAACGGGCTTGCCTCCCGGCCTCCCGAGGTGGGAACAGAGCACTACGGTGACGTCGTGCCGCAACAACCACTCGACGGTCCGAGCAGACTCCCGAATCCGCAGGTCGTCCGCCACACGGCCATCTTCCAGTGGGACGTTGTAGTCGACCCTCACGAAGGCCCTTGCTGGCTTGCTGCCACGCCTGGAAAGGTCGAGGTCTTCCAGGCGGGGGAGGTCGGAGGAGGCGCTCACGCTCCGGCCGCGATCTTTTCGACCAGGTCCACGAGGCGCCGCGAATAGCCCCACTCGTTGTCGTACCAGCCGAAGACCTTGACGCTCCGGCCCATCGCCATCGTCAGCGCCGAGTCGAAAATGCACGAATGCGGGTTTCCTACGATGTCGGACGAGACGATCGGGTCCTCGCAGTACTCGAGAATCCCAACCAGCGGTCCAGAAGCAGCTTCCCGGAATGCCGCGTTGACCTCGTCGGCGGTCACCTCCCGCGACAGCTCAGCCACCAGGTCGGTAACCGACCCGTCGGGAACGGGAACCCGCATGGCTATGCCGTCGAGCTTTCCCTTGACCTCGGGGATGACCTCGCCGAGAGCCCGAGCGGCCCCCGTACTCGTCGGAATGATGTTCATAGCAGCGGCCCTCGCGCGACGGGGGTCCTTGTGGGGCAAGTCGAGCAGACGCTGGTCGTTGGTGTAGGCGTGAGTGGTCGTCATGAAGCCCCACTCGATCCCGAAGGAGTCCTGGAGGACCTTGACCATCGGCGCAATGCAGTTCGTCGTGCAGGACGCGTTCGAGATCAGCTTGTGCTGGGCGAGGTCCAGCCCGGCGTCGTTCACCCCCATCACTACCGTGTAGTCGGGATTCTTGGCCGGAGCAGAGATTACGACCCACTTCGCACCGGCAGAGAGGTGCTTGGACGCGCTGTCCCTGTCGACGAAGAGGCCCGTGGACTCCAACACGATGTCCACGCCGAGGTCTCGCCAGGGAAGTGCCGCCGGGTCGCGCTCCGAGAGCACCTTGAAGCTGCGCCCGTCCACTGAGATCTCGTCATCCGTCGCCTTGACCTCTCCCTGCAGGGGACCCAGAACGGAGTCGTAGCGCAGCAGAAGAGCCAACGTTTTCGAATCCGTTATGTCGTTCACGGCCACGACTTCGATGTCCGAAGACTTCGAGATCGCAGCACGGTAGAAGTTGCGGCCGATCCGACCGAACCCGTTGATGCCTACTCGGACGCTCATGGCTCCTCCTCAGAACAAGACGACTCCCATTACAGCACCTCTCCCCGGTCGCGTGCGAGAGCTGGCTCTTCGCGCCTCGCCTACCCTGCATTAGTACAGCATCCCCGTCCCCTCCCGCAACGGCCTCGGCAAGGACAGGCCCAGCCGGGCCGGGCCAGCTCCCACAGCAGTCCCTCCTCGCCCAGGGGCCGCCGATGCCGCCAAGGGGTCCCGACACCCGCTCGGCGGCACTCTACTCCGTTCGGTGGAGGTTTCTCGGTGGGGAGCTCAGCGCAGCAACTCCGAGAGAGCCGTCGCCAGCGCCCGGGGATCGTGCCTCGTGGGATCCGCCGAGTCAGCTATGTAACAGGGCCTGGCGTCCACCTCCAGCCCCGCCAAGTCCCCCTCGAACACCGCCCCTTCGGGGGCTTCCCTCCCCCACGGGTGGAAGACGAGGACGTCGCAGGTCAGCCCGTGCGACAACAGCGCCCGGTAGTGGTCGGCAGCACTCATTCCCAGGGTCTCGCTCCGCTGGCCGACCAGGTTGCACACGTAAACCCGCACCGCCCGACTCCCTTCCAGGGCTTCCCGCATTCCCTCTACCAGCAGAGGCGGGATCACGGAGGTGAAAAGCGATCCGGGGCCGATGACGACCTGGTCGGCCGCTTCTATAGCCTCGAGCACCCCCGGGGCGGGTTTGGCATCTCGGGGACGGAGGCTCACCGAAACGATTTCGGACGCCGAGGCGCTTATCTTCGCCTGGCCGGCAACTCGCTCCCCGTTCCGAAGCGTCGCCTCTAGAGCGAGCGGCTCCGTACATACGGGTAACACCCTCCCCTCGCACCCGAGGATCGAGGCGGCAACCTCGACAGCGGGGAGGATTCCCCCACAGATCTCTGCGAGGCCCGTGATTATCAGGTTCCCCAGGGAGTGTCCGGCCAGCGGACCGGCGCCGAATCGGAAGTCGAACAGGTCGGAGACGATCCTGCTCTCGGGGCTGAGGGCAGTCAGGCACTTGCGGAGGTCACCGGGGGCAGCCAGGCCGTACGCGGCGGTAAGCGCACCCGAGGAACCGCCGTCGTCCGCGACCGACACAACCGCAGTGAGCTCGCCTGCGTAGCGCCTGGCTGCGCGCAGGGCAGTTGCAAGGCCCCGCCCCCCGCCTATCGCCACGACTCTCGGCCCCGCGGCGCGCACCTCAGCCGGCTCCCCCTCCCGACGCCGCTGCGTCATTGCTCCCGCGCTGCGGAGTCGCCGCCTCGTCTTCGACCTGGTGTCCGGGCGCAGACTTCCACAGGTCGCGGTGAAAGACCTTTACCTCGTAGCCTTGCTCTCCTACCGCCTCGGCCAGCCCCTCCGCCATCACCACCGAACGGTGGCGGCCTCCCGTGCATCCAAGTGCGATGGTGACGTGGGACTTCCCTTCGTCTTCGAAGAGCGGCATGAGGAACTCCACCAGTTCCTTCAGGTATGCGAGAAACCGGCCTGCTTCCCTGTGCGACAGGACGTAGGTGCGCACACGTTCGTCGGTACCGGGAAGCGGCCTGAGCTCGGGAACCCAGTGCGGGTTGGGCATGAACCTGCAGTCGAACACCATGTCGGCGTCGATCGGTATCCCGTACTTGAAGCCGAAGGAAACCACGGAAACAACGGGCGAACGGGCGCCCTTGCTCCCTTCGAAGAGGGAGTGGATCTTGCGGCGCAACTCGTGCGGGCTCAGGTCCGAGGTGTCCACGACCAGATCAGCCGCCTCCCTGAGAGGCGCCATGATCCTGCGCTCCTGTTCGATGGCGTCGTAAAGCCTGCCCTCGGGCGCAAGCGGGTGAGGGCGCCTGACCTCCTCGAAGCGTCGCACCAGTGCCACGGTGGAAGCGTCCAGGAAGATGAGGTTGTGCTCGACCCCCGTCTTTCCCAGGGACTCCAGTGCCCCCAGCAGTTCCTCGAAGACGGTGCCGCCCCTGGCGTCCACGACCAGGGCGAGCTTCTGGGCCGGCATGGCGCCTTGCATGCCAAGCTCGACGACCTTGGGGATCAGGCTAGGTGGGAGGTTGTCGATTACGAAGTACCCGATGTCCTCCAGGCACTTGGCCGTGGTCGACCGCCCCGCGCCCGACATCCCCGTGACGATGGTCAGGTTCGGTACCGACCCCTTCTTGCTCCCTGGTTCGGTCATGGCCGGTCTCCGGACGATCGTGGCGACTCGGTCTCCCGTGTCGACGTGGTGTTGCCATCGGGCCCCCGCTCCGCGGTCGATCGCGCCCCTTTGGTCTCCTGGGAAGGGAGCTCACCTCCAAGATACGCTCCGACGGCGTCGGCCACTTTTCTGGGGATCCCGCATCGTTCGGCGAGCTCGGTAGGGGGAACTGCCCGCATGGCATCGAGCGAGCCGAAGGTCTCCAGAAGCCTCTTTGCACGCCTGGGCCCCACTCCCGGAACGTCCTCCAAGACAGAGCGCCTGACGCTCTTTTCCCTTCTCTTTCTGTGGTACGAGAGAGCGACTCGGTGGGCCTCGTCCCGGATCCGCTGGATCAGGAACAAGGCCTCCGAGCCCCGCTTCAGCACGACGGGAGCGCGCCGCCCCGGCACGTACAGCTCCTCGAACCTCTTCGCCAACGCTGCCACCGGTATGTCTCCGATACCCCTTTCGGCAAGGGCGGCCAGTGCCGCAGAGAGCTGTCCGGGACCCCCATCGACCAGCAAGAGGCCGGGACGATACCGGGTGCCCCTGGACCTCGCGTCCTCATCCAGCCTGGCCAGCCGTCTCGACACCACCTCCCTCATCGAGGCGAAGTCGTCCTGCCCATGGACGCTCTTCACCTTGAACTTCCGGTACGCCTGAGGTCTGGGAAGTCCGTCTTCGAAGACGACCATCGACCCCACCACCTCGGTCGGCCCCGTGTTCGAGATGTCGAAACACTCGATGCGAAGCGGGGCCTCCGGCAGTCCGAGCGCCTCCTGCAATTCCACAAGCGCCCGGGACCGCGCGTTATGGTCCATCGCCCGCTCGAGCCTCATGCGCTGGAGCGCCTCGGAAGCGTTCTGGACAGCCAGCTCGACCAGCCTGCGCCTGTCCCCCTTCTTCGGAAGGCGAATCCTGACCGGAAGTCCCCGGAGCGAGCTCAGAAACTCCTCCAGCACCGACGAGTCGGGCGGCAGCACCGAGACGAGGATCTCGCCCGGCACTCCCCCCGGCAAGCGCGTCCCGTCGGCATAGACGGTGTCGTCCTGCCCGGCGACCGTATGCTCCCCCAGGCGGCCGGCCCCGCCGCGAGCAGCTCCGTAAAGCTCCATGAGAACTTCACCGACGAGCTCTTCGTCGGGAGCCTCCCGCTCGAGGTCCACGGAGTAACCGTAGCGGGCCTTCAAGGCCCCCTCCTTTACCCGAAAGACCTCGACACGGCAGCCCAGCTCGTCCCGTGCGATTCCGACCACATCGAAAGTCGCCGAGGCGGCCGAGAGCACCTGCTGTCGCTCGGCGACCCCGCGCAGCGCCTCCAGCCTGTTTCGGTAAAGGGCTGCCTTCTCGAACTCCTCCTGTTCGGCGGCTTCCCACATCAGCTTCTCGAGTTCCCGCTCGATGCGGCGGTGCCCCCCTCCTGCCGCCTTGCAGAACTCCGACACGAGCTTCCGGTACTCCTCTCGGCCTACCGCGCCGATGCAGGGGCCCACGCACAGGTGGATGTCGTGGTAAAGACAAGGTCTCCCCAACATCCGGTGCTCCTCGAACTGCACGTCAGAGCAGGTCCTTATCGGGAAGGCCTTGCGGAGGAGGTCGAGGGTCTCACGCAAAGCGTGTGCTCTGGCGAAGGGTCCGAGGTACCTGTTGCCCTTTTTCGGGCGGCCCCGCCCGACGAAGACTCTGGGCCATTCCTCGGAGAACGTGACGACCAGGTAGGGAAAGCTCTTGTCGTCCTTGAGCTTGATGTTGAAGCGGGGCCTGAACTCCTGGATGAGGTTGTACTCGAGCAGGATTGCCTCGGCCTCGGTGGAAGCAACGGTCCAGTCGACGCTGGCAGCCTCGTCGAGCATCGAGACCGTCTTGTAGTCGCCCCCCGCGGGGCCCTGGAAGTACGACGCGAGACGGTTCCTGAGCGACTTGGCCTTGCCTACGTAGATGGGTTCCCCCTGCGAGTCACGGAAGACGTAGACCCCGGGGGCATTGGGGACCGTCTCCATGTCTGGCTTTTCGATCATGACGCGTCCGTGGCGTGCGGTTCTGCATACAGGCTACGGCGACGGTCCGCCTGTGCCGGCGTTAGAAATTCCTCGCCCAGGTACGGCGTTGTGTAAACTCGGAACAAGCCTCCTGGCAAACGAAGGCGAGAACCCACGGGCGCTGAGACCGCCATCCCCGTGACCCCGGCCAGGGGGGTCACCGGTCAGATCGGCGCCGTCGTATCGAATAGTCTCTGGAGGCCACATGCTCAGGCTGCAGGCGACTCTACCCGCGCGCTACCGGGAGGCGAGCGACGACGAGCTCCAACGCATGATCGGTGAAGCCCGCGCACGGCTCGGCGACGACCTGATAATCCTCGGCCACCACTACCAGCGAGACGAGGTCTACCGCTGGGCCGATGCCACCGGCGACTCCTACAAGCTGGCCAAGTACGCCGCCCAGCACCCCGAGTCGCGCTATATCGTCTTCTGCGGGGTGCACTTCATGGCCGAGTCCGCGGACATCCTCACCTCCGACGACCAGGTCGTCATCTTGCCGGACCTGAACGCCGGCTGCTCGATGGCAGACATGGTACCCATCGACGCGCTCGAGGAAGCTTGGGACTTCGTCTCCAGGGTAGTCGACGTGGACGACGTGATGCCCATCACGTACATGAACTCCTCCGCGGCGGTGAAGGCCTTCGTCGGAGAGCGTGGTGGCGCCGTCTGCACGTCTTCGAATGCCGACAAGGTGATCCGGTGGGCGCTGGAGCGGAGGAGCAAGGTCTTCTTCGTCCCCGACCAGCACCTCGGCCGCAACACCGCTCGCGCCATGGGCTTTACCGAGGCCGACGAGTACGTCTGGGACCCCGACGGCGACTTCTACGAGGTGGACGAGGCGAAGCTCAAGGAGGCGACGTTCCTGCTGTGGAAGGGCCACTGCTCGGTCCACCAGAGGTTCACCACCGGCATGGTGGAGCGGTTCCGGGAGGAGCACCCAGACGGCAAGGTGATCGTCCACCCGGAGGTGGCGCACGAGGTCGTGCTCCTGGCGGACTACGTGGGTTCGACCGAGCAGATCAAGAAGACGATCGCCGAGGCCGAGGCCCCCTCCACGTGGGGCGTCGGAACCGAGATCCACCTGGTTCAGCGAATGGCAAGGGAGATGGCGCCTGCAGGCAAGACCGTGATGAGCCTCGACCCGATCGTCTGTCCGTGCTCGACCATGTTCAGGATCGACGCCGCCCACCTTGCCTGGTGTCTGGAGACCCTGGCCAGGGGCGAGGTCGTGAACCGCATCGTGGTCGACCCCCAGACTGCCGAGTACGCGAAGTTGGCGCTCGACAGGATGCTCGAGATCGCAGGGTAGCGAATCTCGGGCGCTACCCCTCGAGTAAGAGAAAGCGCGAACGCCCCGTGGCGTTTCTCATAGTCAGCCGCGCCCCACTCCCCTAATCTCCCCCTCGACGGAATATTCCGCGCTGGCCCGCTGCGCGGCTGCCCGAGTTTCGAGGGGGGATCGTGGACGAAGACCTTCGACGACTGTTCCGCGAACCAGTCTCTCCGCCTCGCTATCCGGACCGGCGTACCTCGCCGTTACGGAGGGCCACCGAGTTCCTCCGGCAGAAAAGGAGGACGCTGGCGGCTGCGGCAGCGGTGGTGACGGTCGTCTCGCTCGTGGCCATGTCTGCCGTCGACTCGGGAACCGATAGCCGCCCACCCCGGACGGGTCAGAGCCCGACCGCACAGGACCAGGGTTCAGGCCCGGGCGAGAGCGACCTGGGCGACGCCTGGCGGCCGGAGCCCGGTCCCACGCTGGAAGACCTCGGAGGAGGGCGCTTCCGTGGTCCCCGAGGGGTGGTCGTGAAAGCTCCCAAGGGATGGAGGGTCGAGCCCGGGCGCCGTCGCGAGCTCTGGGCGACCTTGATTCCCGTGGAGTCGAAGGGGCCGTTGCCCCGCATCGGTGTCGGCGAGATAGACGCCCAGGGTCTCGACGGCCCCACTGCCATGCAGACCGTCAAGCACTACCTGGCGGAAGTCCTACCGGAGCTGTCATCGACCGAGGAGCCGTATCGCGGAGGACTGCTGATGAGAGGCAAGGGGTCGGTAGATGGTACCCAGATCGAGGACGTCCGCTGGCTGCGCTCGCTACCCGACAGTGTCCTTGTGGTGTGGGGACTCTTCCCCGCAGGACACCCCCACAAGGTCGAACTGGTCGTCGACTCCGTCGATGTGCCTTCCGGGGAATGACGTCACACCCCCAGGAGGGGCGCCAAGAAGCGGCCGGTATGCGAGTCTTCCGTCTTGGCGATGTGCTCTGGGGGACCAGTGGCGACGACACGACCTCCCCGGTCGCCGCCTTCGGGGCCGAGGTCGACGATCCAGTCGGCAGTCTTGATCACGTCCAGGTTGTGCTCAATCACGATCACGGTGTTCCCCATGTCGACGAGCCGGTGGAGGACCGACAGAAGCTTCCTGATGTCGTCGAAGTGGAGGCCCGTCGTCGGCTCGTCGAGAATGTAGACGGTCCGCCCCGTGGCCCTCTTTGCCAGCTCCGTGGCCAGCTTGACCCGCTGGGCCTCGCCGCCGGAGAGAGTCGTAGCCGGTTGCCCGAGCTTGATGTAGTCGAGCCCGACGCCCCTCAGCGTCTCCAGGTGACGAAGGATCGGGGGCTGGTTCGCGAAGAACTCCGCCGCCTCCTCGACTGACATGTCCAGAACGTCGGCGATGTTCTTGCCCTTGAAGGTCACCTCCAGCGTCTCCTTGTTGTACCGGGCTCCCTTGCAGACCTCGCAAGGCACGTAGACGTCCGGCAAGAAATGCATCTCGATGCGGATGGTGCCGTCTCCTGCACACGCTTCGCAGCGCCCCCCTCTGACGTTGAAACTGAACCGCCCCGGGGCATACCCCCGCACCTTCGCCTCGGGAGTCATCGCGAAAAGCTTGCGTATGTGGTCGAAGACGCCCGTATAGGTCGCGGGGTTGGACCTGGGTGTACGACCTATGGGGCTCTGATCGATGTTGATCACCTTGTCGACGTGCTCGACGCCCCGCAGGCGCCGGTGGGCTCCCGGCACGGTCTTGGATCCGTAGACCTTTTCCATCAGAGCCCTGTAAAGGATGTCGTTAACGAGGGTCGACTTCCCCGAGCCAGATACCCCTGTGACGCAGACCAGACAGCCCAGGGGGAACGAGACGTCGATGTCCTTGAGGTTGTGCTCCCTCGCCCCTTCGACGTAGAGCCACGCCTCGCCCGGCTCCCTTCGTCTCGCCGGAACCTCGATCTTCCTGCGCCCGGAGAGGTAGGCGCCCGTGATCGACCGTGGCTCGGCCACCACGTCCTCGAGGCTGCCCGCGACGACCACCTCGCCGCCGTGGTCTCCCGCTCCCGGCCCGAGGTCGACGATGAAGTCGGCCGAACGAATGGTTTCCTCGTCGTGCTCGACGACGATCAGGGTGTTGCCCATGTCCCGCAGCCGCAGCAAGGTGTCGATCAGGCGGCGGTTGTCCCTCTGGTGGAGCCCGATCGAGGGCTCGTCCAGTACGTAAAGGACGCCCACCAGTCCCGAGCCTATCTGGGTGGCAAGCCTGATACGCTGACTCTCGCCCCCCGCCAGGGTCGCGGCAGGACGGTCGAGCGAGAGGTAGTCGAGCCCTACGTCCACCAGGAATGCGAGTCTGGCTCCTATCTCCTTCACCACCCGAGACGCTATGAGGCGTTCCCGCTCCGACAGCTCGAGCGCCCTGACCCAGTCGGCGAGCCCGGAAATCGACATGGCGGAAACCTCAGCGATGTTCAGTCCGCCGATCCGGACAGCCAGGCTCTCCGGCCTGAGCCTCGCCCCTCCGCAGGCGTGGCAGGGGACCTCCCGCATGAAGGCTTCGACCTGCTCGCGGGACCAGTCGCTCTCGCTCTCGCCGTGGCGGCGCTCGAGCCACGGAATCACTCCCTCGTACTCGGCCCAGTAAGAGCGGACCCGGCCGTAGCGGTTGCGGTAACGGACCATGACCGGCTCGTCGGCTCCGTAGAGGAGGAGGTCCCTCTTCTTCTTGGGCAGCTTCTTCCACGGGGTGTCGAGGTCGATGTCGTGTTCTTCGGCGACAGCACGCAGGAGGGCGTCGAAGTACCTCGACCTCCCGGTACCCCAGGGCTTGATCGCCCCTTCGGACAGCGAGAGCGAGGGGTCCGGTACCACGAGGTCGGGCTCGACCTCCAGCCGCACGCCCAGGCCCGAGCAAGCCGGACAGGCCCCGTACGGCGAGTTGAAGCTGAAGTTCCGTGGAGCGAGTTCGTCGACGTAGATGCCGCACTGGTGGCAGGCCAGGTGGCGACTGAAGGTGAGCGACCGAGGCTCCTCCCTAGTGTCGGGGACGCCTCCCGACGAATCGGACTCCCCTCCGCCCGCAGGCTCGGTCCCTCCGACTATCTCCACCGTCGCCATGCCCCCGGCGAGCTCGAGGGCCGTTTCCAGAGAGTCGGCAATTCGCCTCCTGGCCTCATGCCTTATCACCACCCGGTCGACGACCACCTCGATGGTGTGAGTCCTGTAGCGGTCGAGTCGGATTCCCGGCCCCAACTCGACCACCTCGCCGTCCACCTTCGCGCGGGCGTAGCCCTGCTTCGAGAGGTCGGAGAGGAGCGACTCGAACTCTCCCTTCCTCCCTCTCACCACGGGAGCGAGGATCATCGCCCTCGTCCCCTCTGGCAAGCCGAGGACCCTCTCGACGATCTCGGACGAGCTCTCCCTGCTGATCGGCTTGCCACACCGAGGGCAGTGGGGCTTCCCGATCCGGGCGAAGAGCAACCTGAGGTAGTCGTAGATCTCGGTGATGGTCCCGACCGTGGAGCGAGGATTGTGCGAGCGCGACTTCTGGTCGATGGAGACCGCCGGGGACAGCCCCTCTATGAAGTCGACGTCGGGCTTGTCCATCTGCCCGAGGAACTGCCGGGCGTAAGCGGAGAGCGACTCCACGTAGCGGCGCTGTCCCTCGGCGTAGATGGTGTCGAAGGCGAGAGACGACTTGCCCGACCCGGAGATCCCCGTGAAGACGATGAGCGAGTCCCTCGGCAACTCGAGGTCGACGTCCTTCAGGTTGTGCTCGCGTGCGCCCTTTATGACTATCCGGTCGGTCAACCTCGGTCGGCCTCCGTCCTTGACTCCCACAAAGCATTACCTCCGCCCCGGGTACTCGCGGCGACTATATGACGCCCGCAAGGGGCCGGGGTGCAATGCTTTCGCTGGCGGGCACGAAGTCGCTCCGGTTGCTGCTCGTCGCCGGACAGCTTGCGCAGGCGCGCTGTGAGCAGGCGACGGTCGCGCGTGGGATAACTTTGACGGGAGGCTCGCAGGGATTCGCTTTCACTAAAAAGAGGAGGCGCATGGGCTCTCCGCTAGCGCCCGAGCGATCAGGCAGCCCTGGCCCGAGGGAGGAGGTAGTCGAGGTCGCATCGAAGTACCGACGTCTGAGGACCGCATTGGCGGCTGCGGCGGGGCGAGCTGTCAAGGCTACGATCCGTCTCGTAAACCCCGACCGCGGGAGCAACCTGCCGGGGCGTGTCGCCTTGGCGGTAGATCCCGAGGCGCTTCGCATTCTCTCGGGTAAGCTGGCCCACCCGATAGTGCTGGTCTCGGGGACTAACGGAAAGACCACTACTGCAGCCCTCACGACAGAGATCCTGTCGGTGGTCGCCGGCAAAGTAAACACGAACAAGGCGGGAGCCAACTTGGAGGCGGGACTAGCTTCAGCCCTGCTGGACGCCACCTCGGGGCCCGCTTGCTTCGAGGTCGACGAGGGCGCCCTTCCCGACGTCCTCTCCGAATGCCACCCCGACGTCATCCTCCTGCTGAACCTCAGCCGTGATCAGCTGGACCGCTACGGCGAGATCGACACCGTCGCATCCCGCTGGGTGGAGGCACTTGCTGGGAAGGGCCCGGAACTGACCGTCCTCGCGAACGCCGACGACCCGCGAGTCGCCCACGTGGCACTGGAGGTGGCCGGGGGACGCGCCGCCGGCAGCGGGCCCACGACCGATCTCGCCGGGGTAGCCGCCGCGGGCTCCGACTTAGGCGAAGGGGACCCTCGTCGGGCCGGTCCTCGCGTGGCGTTCTTCGGTGTCGAAGCTCATCCCACCGACGAGACCGCGCACCTTCCCGCTCCCGACGCCCTCGCCTGCCCGTTCTGCCGGTCGGAGCTTTCGTACGCAATGGCCTTCTCGACCGGTGGGGGCCATTACCACTGCCCTGCATGTGGATTCTCCAGGCCTCACCCCACCTACCGGGTGAACGACTACGTGGCATTGGGGCTGAGTGGGTCTCGAGTCTCGGTAGAGACACCTTCGGGCGCACTCAAGGCGACCTTCCCGCTACCAGGCCTGCACAACGTCTACGACGCGCTCGCAGCTGCGGCCGCAGCGGTCGAGGCTGGAATCTCGACCGAGGCGATCGCCGAAGCGCTCTGCCGCAGCACAGCCGCTTACGGACGCTGTGAGACGGTGGAGCTAGACGGGAAACGGGCCTTCCTGCTCCTCTCCAAGAACCCCCAGAGCCTCAGCCAGAACCTGCGCCTGGTCCGGCACGAGGCGGAGGCCTACCTGAATTCCCCGAGTGCCGCCTCGAGGGAGTTCGGGGCCGAGAAAGCCCGCAAGTCCGGAGCCCTCTTGGGAACGCAATCTCCGGCGGGTCCCGTGCTACCGGTCGTCTTCGCCCTCAACGACCTGACCGCCGACGGACGAGATGTCTCCTGGATCTGGGATGTCGACTTCGCCGGGTCCTTGAACCTGGCCTCCGGCGAAATCCCACCTGCCCGATTCGCCGTCGTCGCGTGTGGGGAACGCGCCGAGTCAGCGGCGCTCCGGCTTGCATATGACGGGTGGGACCGCTCTCTTCTTACCACCGTCCGAGACCCGTACCACGCCCTGGCCATGGCCATGGCTGAGGCGCCTGTAAGGTGGGCTGTGCCGGTCCTCGCCACCTACACGGCAATGAGGACACTGCGGGGCGACCTTGTCCGGAGGGGGTTCGCCCCGCCGATAGAGGAGGCAAGGAACTGACCTTGGTCGAGTCCTCTCGTCCGCTCCAGATCCTCCACCTCTTCCCCGAATCGATGGGGCTCTACGGCGACCGAGGGAACGCCCTAGCGCTTGCGCGACGCTGCAAGGCCCGGGGCATCCCGGCTCAGGTGCGCCGTACGGAGTCGGTGTCCGGAATCTCCTTCGCAGAGACCGACATCGTCCTGATCGGTGGCGGAGCCGACAAGGACCAGAAACGGGTGGCCCAGAAGCTGGGAGCACTCGAGCGGATGGGATTTCCCGAGGCGGTACGTGACGGGCTCGTAGTGCTCGCGGTCTGCGGTGGCTACCAGTTCCTCGGTGTGAACTACACCACGGCTAGGGGCGAGCTAATAGAAGGCTTGGGGATACTGCCGGTGGTGACGGTGAGCGGTGGCGGGTCCCGCTTGATCGGCAACGTCGAGGTGGCGGTCGGGTCCGAGCTTGGCGGCACTCTGGTCGGCTTCGAGAACCACGGGGGGCGCACGTGGATTCTCGGGCGCGAGGCCCGACCGCTCGGCTTCGTCCGGCACGGCTTCGGGAACAACGGCGTGGACGGGACCGAGGGCTGTCGTACCGTCAACTGCTTCGGCACCTACCTCCACGGCCCAGTGCTTCCCTCGAACCCTGCATTCGCCGACGCCCTGATCCGAGCCGCCCTGCAGAGGCGGTTGGGACACCCCGTCACCCTCACCCCCTTGGACGACCACTTCGAGGAAGCTGCCCGGAACCGGGCCCTGACCCGCTGCCGTCGCCCTGCTCGGATCGCATCTCGACTGGGTTTCGAGTTCTAGTAACCCGGAACTACCAGGGGCCCTGCTTAGCCACCGGACGGCACACCTCGGCACCCTCCCAGGGACACCTCCGCGACCCCTGCTTGCTCCCTTGCTCGCAGGGCCGGCCATGCCGGCCTAGGGTGCAATGTCTATCAGGGTCGGGTGTCTATGTGGATCCCGGCAGTAGGCGAGTCTATCGGGGTGGCCCCTGCAAAGGTCTGAGAGCCGAAGAACGACGAAGACGAGTACCACTTGGTCACCCCCCATCCCGGAGGAGGTATAACCCTCACCTTGTACTGGTCGGAGGATGCAGCAGTGGTGGGGACCTTGATAGCGAAGTTGCCCGAGGCATCCGAGAGCCCGTTCTTGGGGGTCTTGCACCCGCAGGCATGGAAGACCGAGACGTAGGCTCCTTGGATGCTAAAGACATAGTACATCGCATGGCCCTGGATCAAGCCTGCCTCCCTCAGGGAGAAGTTGGCGGTAGAAGGAGGTGCAAGGGAGGTGGCCTCTGCGAATCCCGGAGCCCCGAAGCAGTGAGGCAGCGTACGTACCGGTTGCAGTGGTCGGGGGGTGTCGAGTGGAAGTTCCAGCGGGCGCAAGATGGAGCCGGGGAACCAGACGGACTAGGATGTTTCGGGCTCTCCAGCATCCATCGGGGAGCGTGTGGCTTGCCGGGGGACCTCATCCGACTCCGAGACTTGCGCGGCACCATCTTCGTTGCGGTCGAATTCGACTTCTGTGGTGCTGGGGAGGTCCGACGTGGAAGGGACGGCGTCTACCTTAGGCTCCTCTACCTCCTCGTTGCCGTTGCGCTCCTCCCCGCGCTCGCGCTCCCTACGAGCACCGCCCGGCCCCCGCCGTCCACGGGTAGCGTGTTGGGAGACACCGGCACCCATGAAGGCGATGTCTTCCTGAGCAGCCCCCGCAGCTTCCGCTGCCGCTTCGGCCTTGGTCCGTCCAGTATCGGCTGCCTTGGTCGACCTCAGGGCAGCGCGCCTGGCCACGTACCTCAGCCTCGCGTCCAGGGAAGCGACCGGCTCTAGGGCGATCTGAACCGCCCGTTGGCCTCCGGAGTCGTCCGAGGCCGTAAGGAAGTGTACTTGCAGTCCGGGCCTCAAGATCTCGGTGGGAAGGCCCGGAGAGTCGGAGACCTTGAAAGGAAGCGTGCGACCCTCCCTCAGGCTGTAGAGCACCCCCTGGCCCCGGTCAGGTTCGTAGACGAGGATTTCGCCGAATCGGGGCCTTGGTTCACGCGCTCTTTGCCCTGACGGGGGAATGACACCCTCCTTTCGCTTCCAAGCCTCGGCACCTCTTGGAATGCCCGCATGCGCAAGACCCCGACTTTATAGATCCCGTACCGACTTCGCAAGGCCTTTAGAGAACCGGGTTTGAAGCGGCAGCGTCACATTCCCTCTGTACCGGGGGGCAGCCGTCGACTCAGCCAGTCCGACGAACACGAATCTGTCCACATTCCCTCGGTACCGGGGGCGCCTCTTTGGATGGCGCATCCGAAGTAGAATTCGCTCTGCGGCGGCCAAGAGACTCAGGCTCGCTGGGGTGACGGATGAGCGAAGCTCCTGCTGCAGGAAACCAGGAGACCGAAGGCGTCTCGAGGATCGTAGAGGAAGTCTCCGGCGCCGTACTCGACTGGCTGGTTTCCAACGCACCGGTAATTCTTGCCGTCTTCGACACCGAGGGGGTCTGTAGGTTCCTCACGGGGAAGGCCCTCGAAGCTGCCGGAGTGGACCCCGAAAGAGCTGTGGGCAGGCCAGTAACCTACCTGTTTTCGAGCTCTCAGCAGGTACTTTCTCACTTCGAGCGTTGCTTGGCTGGCGAACGCAGCTGCTTGCAGCTCGTGCTCGGCGGTCGGGTCTTCGACGTGTGCTGCGAGCCCTTCAAGTCCGGGTCTGGAGAGGTTCAAGGAATAGTCGCAGTCGGCACCGACATCTCCGAGCAGGTCCGTGCTACCGAAGCGCTCGCGGCCGAAGAGGAGCTCTTGAAGGCGACTATAGAAGCGGTGGAGGACGCACTGGTCGTCACGGACTCGCAGGCCAGGATAGTCCTCTTCAACCGGGCAGCCGAGCGCCTGGTAGGCCTGAAGAAGGATCTCGCCGTCGGGAGGGTATTGGGCGAGGTGGTCGTCTTCGAGTCCGTCGACGGGGGTGCCCACTCGGTGGACACGTCAGCTCTCGCTCTCAGCTCGATAGAGCGCGAGCTCCCCATAGATCCAGGGAGGTCCATTCGCCTCAAGCGCGCAGACGGGTCGACGGTGGAAGTGGCGGCTCACTACTCGCCGATCAGGACCGTGGGGGAGTCGCCCTCCGGTGCCGTCCTTACGTTGAGGGACCTCAGCGAGGAGCGGCGCCGAGAGGAGGAGCGAATCCGTCTGGAGAAGCTCGAGTCACTGGCTCTGATGGCGAGCGGGCTCTCCCACGACTTCAACAACATGCTCGCTGCCATACTCGCCAACCTGGCTTTGGCCAAGGAGAGGTCCCAGTCGGCAGCGGTGAACGAGTTCATCGTGGAAGCCGAGACGGCGGCGAACCAGGCGAGGGAGCTGACCGCACGGCTGACCTCGTTTGCCAGGCCTGCGCCTTACGAGCCCAAACCCGTCGACCTCTCCGGCGTGATAGAGCAGGCGACGACTTTCGCCCTTGCCGGCAAGGACGTGGAGTTGGTGGTATCCGTGGCTCCGGACCTGTGGCCGGTCCTAGGCGACGAGAACCAGCTCATCCAGGTGTTCAACAACTTGCTGCTCAATGCCGAGCAGGCAATGCCGTCGGGGGGGTGCATAACCCTGAGGGCCGAGAACGTGGTGGTAACCGAGGGAGAGCCCACCGCTGGGCCCTACCTGCGAGGAGGGCGCTTCGTCAAGGTGATCGTGGAGGACCAGGGTGTAGGCATCCCGCCGGAAAACCTGGAGAAGGTCTTCGACCCGTACTTCACGACGAAGCCCGAGGGCACCGGCTTGGGCCTGTCGACCACCTTTTCGATCGTCAAGAAGCACGGCGGTCACATGGGCATCTCCTCCGAGCTCGGCAGGGGGACGGTAGTCCTCGTCTACCTCCCGGCTGCCGAAGTCCCCGAAAGCCAAGGCCCGGCCGCCGACCGCGCTCCGGTGAGGACCCCAGCGGCGGACACTCCGGAAGCCGAAGCCCAGGGTGATCGACCTCAGGCAGCCGAGGCGGACACGGCGGAGGTAGGCGTACGGGCCGAAACGGCGGGAACCGGTGCCGGGGTCGTCTCGGGCACGGGAGCTCCCGTAGTCGGTAGGGCGCTGGTCATGGACGACGAGCCCGGCGTGCGCCGGGTAGCGCAGCTGGCTCTCGAGGAAGCGGGCTGGCGGGTCGACCCGGTAGAGGACGCCATCCATGCCATCGAGAAGTTCAGGGAAGCCCTCCAGGAGCGCAAGCCCTTCGACGTGGTCGTACTCGATTCGACCATGAGGAAGGGTCTGGGCGGGGCGGCGACATTGGCGGAGTTGAGGAAGCTGGACCCGCAGGTGAAGGCAGTAGCTTTCACCGGCCATGCTGACGACTACACGAGGAGGGCGCTGCAGGAGGAAGGCTTCGAGGAAGTCGTGGCCAAGCCGTTCAAGCTGGACGACCTGAGGTCCGCGGTCTCCAGGGTCGTGGGGACAGGGGAAGGCCGCGACATCTGAGACCCGACCGGGTCCGGGCCCTGCAAGAGGAGCGCGCCGCTGCGGTGCGAGTGCCCGGTGACATCCGGACGGCAGCACGTGGGGTCCCAGGACCAGCACGAGCGGTAGGGCCTAATGGCCCCGTGTCCGCTTCAGTAAGTGGGCTATCTTCGGAGCCGATGGGCGATTTTCTCGAACTCTGTCGGGAAAAAGTCGTCATCTTCGACGGCGCAATGGGCACCCAGATCCAGGCTCGGGACCTCGGGCCCGACGACTTCTGGGGACAAGAGGGATTCAACGAGATCCTCAACCTCTCGCGTCCCGACCTCATCTCCGAGATCCATGCCTCCTACTTCGAGGCAGGCGCCGACGCGGTCGAGACCAATACTTTCGGGGCCTTTGCCGTAGTGCTCTCCGAATACGACGCCGTCGACAAGGTCTACGAGATCAACTACGAGGGAGCACGGCTCGCCCGGGAAGTAGCTTCCTCCTTCGAGGACAAACCCCGCTTCGTCACAGGCTCGGTAGGGCCGGGAACCAAGCTGCCGAGTCTGGGCCAGACGACTTTCGAGTTTCTCGAGCGCTCCTATGCCGATCAGATGGTGGCACTGATCGAGGGCGGGGTTGACGCTCTTCACATCGAGACGTGTCAAGACATCCTCCAGACCAAGGCGGCCATAGCCGGGGCCCATCTGGCCTTCGAGAGGACGGGAAGGCGGGTGCCTGTCATCGTCCAGATCACTATCGAGACCACGGGGACGATGCTCCTCGGGACCGAAGTGTCGGCTGCGGTAGTCGCCCTGGAGCCCTACGACATCGACTTCTTGGGCCTCAACTGCGCGACCGGACCCAAGGAGATGGTAGAGCACGTCCGGACTCTCTCTGCTACGAGCCCGAAGATGATAAGCGTGCTTCCAAATGCGGGGTTGCCCGAGCTCTCGGAAGACGGACCGAGATACACCTTGACGCCTGAGGAGTTCGTCTCCTACCACGAGATGTTCGTGGAAGAACTCGGCGTGAACGCGGTAGGGGGGTGCTGCGGTACGACCCCAGAATTCATCAGGCTGCTAGCCGAGAGGATCGGCGACCGGGCGCCGGTCGAACGGAAGCCGGTCCTGGAGCCGTCGCTATCCAGCCTCTACTCGGCGACCCCTATCCGGCAGGAGACCTCTTTTCTGATAGTGGGCGAGAGGGCCAACGCCAACGGGTCCAAGAAGTTCCGGGAAGCGATGCTTGCCGAGGACTGGGACACTTGCGTCGGTATCGCCACGGACCAGATAAGGGAGGGTGCACACGTACTCGACCTCTGCGTTGACTATGTCGGGAGGGACGGCACCTCCGACATGTCCGAGTTGGCCTCCAGGCTGGCGACCCAGTCGACTATTCCCATAGTTCTCGACTCGACCGAGCCCGCAGTAATCGAGGCGGGTCTCGTGCGGCTGGGTGGGCGGTCGGTGATCAACTCGATAAACCTGGAGGACGGGGAAGCGAAGATGTCCGTCCTCTGCCCCTTGGCCAAGAAGTTCGGGGCCGCTTGCATCGCCTTGCTGATCGACGAGGAGGGTCAGGCTCGGACGGTCGAGTGGAAGCTGCGAGTTGCTCACCGTATATACGAGCTCGCGACCAAGAAATACGGCCTTCGTCCCCAGGACCTCATCTTCGACGCCCTGACTTTCCCATTGACTTCCGGCCAGGAAGACCTGCGAAAGGACGGCCTTCATACCATCGAGGCGATACGGCGTATCAAGGAGGAGCTGCCCGGGGTCTTCACGATACTGGGCGTCTCGAACTGTTCCTTCGGCCTCTCTCCTGTTGCCCGCCCGGTACTCAACTCGGTCTTCCTGCACGAGGCTCTCCAGGCTGGACTCGATGCTGCCATCGTGCACGCAGGCAAGATCCTCCCCCTGAACAAGATCCCCGAAGAGCAAATCAGTGTCGCCAAGGACCTGATTTACGACAGGCGCAGGGACGACTACGACCCACTCCAGGAGTTCATCGCGCTGTTCGAGGGCCAGGAGTCTGCTGCCGAGTCAAAGGCGGACATCTCTTCGCTCCCCGTAGAGGAGCGCCTCAGGCAACGAATCATCGACGGCAACCGCAACGGTTTGGAGGAGGACCTCGAGGAGGCGCTGGAGCGCTACGACCCCTTGTCCATCATCAACGACTTTCTCCTCGAGGGCATGAAGGTCGTGGGAGACCTCTTCGCTTCGGGGAAGATGCAGCTGCCCTTCGTATTGCAGTCAGCCGAGTGCATGAAGCAGGCCGTGTCGTACTTGGAGCCTCGCATGGAAAAGGTCGAGGGCCAGCGCAAGGCCAAGGTGGTGCTCGCTACCGTCAGGGGAGACGTCCACGACATCGGCAAGAATCTGGTCGACATCATCCTCTCCAACAACGGGTACGAGACGATCAACCTCGGGATAAAGGTCCCCATCGGCGAGATGGTCCGCGCCATGAAGGAGCACGAGGCCGACGTGTTGGGCATGTCGGGGTTGCTGGTCAAGTCGACCCAGGTGATGAAGGAGAACCTCGAGGAGCTCAACCGGTTAGGCCTGCACGACTGGCCGGTGATTCTCGGCGGGGCCGCACTGACACGCAGCTACGTGGAAGCTGACCTACGGAAGATCTACAAGGGAAGGCTCTTTTACGGCAAGGACGCCTTCGAGGGCTTGCAGACCATCGAGAAGCTGGTCGAAGGGAAGCGGACCGGCACCCTTCCGGAGGACTTCGGGCGCACACCTTCCACCAGGGTTTCCACGCTGAGGGAGACCATCTTGAAGGGTGAGGGCGGACCGGAGACGAAGCAAGTCGTCCGCTCGGACGTCTCCACTACGGTGGATATCCCCAGGCCGCCTTTTCTCGGGTCCCGAATCGTCAAGGGCCTGAGCCTCGACGAAATCGCCGGGTACCTGAACCGCACAGCCCTCTTCAGGAACCAGTGGCAGTTCAGGCGGGGCTCGAGGTCGGAAGAAGAGTACGCCGAGGTCATCGAGAAAGAGGCGGAACCTGCCCTCCGGCACTGGCTGGGACGGGCAATGAGGGAGAAGCTGCTGATCCCTCAGGTGGTTTACGGGTATTGGCCTGCGAAGTCCGAAGGGAACGAGATGGTCGTCTACGAGCCCGAGGACCCCGAAAAGGAGGTGCTCCGCTTCGACTTTCCTCGCCAGCCCGGTGACCGGCGTCTGTGCCTTGCAGACTTCGTCCGTCCGGTAGAGTCCGGCGAGGTCGACTACGTCGGTTTCTTCGTGGCGACCATGGGGCCCAAGGCGACCGAGAAGGCACACGAGCTCTTCGAGAGCGGCGAATACAGGGACTACCTCTACCTCCACGGCCTCTCGGTGGAGATGACCGAGGCACTGGCCGAGTACTGGCACAAGCGAATGAGGGAGGAGTGGGGCTTCGGAGACGAGGACGCCCCCGACTTAGCGGGTCTCTTCAAGCAGGGCTACAGAGGATCCAGGTACTCCTTCGGGTACCCTGCCTGCCCGAACCTGGAGGACCAGGAGAAGCTCTTCCGGTTGCTCGAGCCGAGCCGCATCGGGGTCGAGTTGTCCGAGGAGTACCAGCTCCAGCCCGAGCAGTCGGTCTCGGCAGTGGTGATGCACCACCCCGAGGCCAAGTACTTCATCATTCGGTAGGTTCTTGGCGGCCCTCCGTCGGGGCAATCTCGTGGGCGCTCCCCTCTCGGCTGCCCTCGGGTGTTCGGTTACTTGTCGCTACTGGAGGACAGCCACTGGGTCGGGAGCAGTGCGCTGGCTCTCTCGACTAGCTCCGAGTCCCAAGATATGCAGGTACTGCCGGTGGCTCGGGCCGTCGCTGCGTACAGAGCGTCGGCGGTACGCAGGAATGACCGGGTTCCCAGCCGGCCGGCTAAACGAATGAGCTCTTGGTCCAGTGGGACCAGTTCGAGTCCCGGTACCTTCTGCAATCTCTGGAACGAGTCCTCGCCAACCTCTGGCCGTCCCGTTCGCCGCGCAAGCGCACATGCAGCCTCCAGCGGCATCACGGCCGGAGCGTACAGAGGTGTACGTAGGTCCAGCACTGCCGACAAGAACGCCACGCTGTCATCGTGAAATCGGTCGTGCGGGTCGTAGGCCGCGACCCACACGTTGGCGTCTACGGTGATCACTTGCTAAAGGTGGTCCCTTCGACTTCGATCCTCTTCGAGGATCTCGGTGGCGGTGGGGCGTGGCGACGAGTCCCGCAGGTTCTCCTCTCCGATGCGGACCCAGTCGTGGAGCCACTGCTGGGGCCGCTCCGTGTAGGTCAGGCCTTCTTCCTCCTCGAGCCACCGGCTGTACAGCTCGATGGTCACGTCGCGGATTCGCTTGCCGAGGAGAGCGCTTCTCGCCTTCACTCTCCTGTAGAGCTCGTCGGGTATGTCTATCGTGGTCTTCATTGCGGACTGGTCGAAGTCGCACTCCACGGACGGTTGCTAGCCATATTTACGGGCCGTATTGCTGGATTCCAGCATAGTAGCACCTCAGGAGTGCTGGCGCAACGGAGGATTTGGTCTTTTCGGGAGGCGACTATTCCTGACAGAGCGCAGAAGAGGGCGGATCGGACGGCGAAAGCAAGACTTGTATGTAGCGGTGTACCGGTTCCTCGGGCACTCTCCCGAGCGCGTAGAACATCCCACTGCCCCTACCCTGCCGCCCACGCAAGCCATCCCGGGCGTGCGGTGGCCGTCTCGCAACATCGGGATCGTCGTGCCAGTGCCGGAAGGGGTCTTCTCGCTCTGCTCCTCCAGGAGGTCGGGGGCTTCTTCCAGGCGCCCCTGCCGTATGAGGAATGAAAAACTCGGCGAGGCGCACCTTCGGAGCTATCCACGGGCAGGGTACCCCCTTGCTTCGAGGATCTCGATCGCCGACCTGAGTTGGTTCTCGCCGCTCTCCAGTTCCCGCCCGTAGCAGTCATCTCGGCGCAGCAGGTCGCGCAGAAAGCGTCCGGTGGCGGATACCCTCTCGTCGTGGCTATGGTGGCCCAAACGGCGCTCTGGTGCGCGAATGGCTCGGGGTCTTTCTCAGTCCTTGGGGTTATGAACCGAGGGGTCCGGGCGGATGGCAGGGCTAGCGGTTGTGGTCTTAGCGACGGCTAGCCCGCGACAGTCGCCTCGCAACCCACCTACAGCTGGCAAAACCTGCCGTTTTTCGGAGGCAACGTGCAATTCGAGCCCCGCAGCGGCTTCTCCGTACCGCACGTCCGGTCCCAGCTCCGCCTGACGTAGGCCAGCCCAGGAGTAAGCACATCCCGGACAACGACAGGACAGCCGCCGTATCTCAGCAGGACGAGATCACCCCGCCGCCTACGACCTCGTCTCGGTCGTAGGCGACGGCGACCTGGCCCGGCGCCGGCGCCCAGACCGGACGGTCGAACTCGATTCTGACCGTCGTGCCTCCCTCGGGGTAGAGGGTGGCCGGTGTGGGGGCCGAGTTGTAACGCACCTGCACCTCGGCTCGTACGGGTGACTCGGGGACCCGGCCCGAGACCCAGTTGAAGTCCTGGACCTCGACCGCTGCCACGAAGAGCTCCTCACGTGGTGCCACCACGGCGGTACCCGATGCCCGGTCGACCGACTTCACGTAGAGCCTTCGCCCCGCGGCCAGCCCCAGCCCTCTGCGCTGACCGACGGTGACCACCCCTGTGGCGGCCGTACCCAGCCGTCTCCCGAGGGTGTCCACGAGCTTCAGCCGTGGTCTCCTGCCCGACTGCTCGGCCACGAACGTGTCTACGCTGCGCCTGCCGACGAAGCATACGTCCTGGCTTTCGGGCTTGGAAGCGGTCCTCAGCCCTAGCGACGAGGCGGTGGCCCGGACCTCCTCCTTGGTCATCTCGCCGATGGGGAAGAGCAGCCGGGAAAGGGCATCCTGGCCGAGCATGTACAAGACGTAGCTCTGGTCCTTCGCTCTGTCCTTGCCCCTCAGAAGTACATGGCGGACGGCGCCCTCTCGACCGAACTCGGACCAGGGCTCCGCTCCACCCTGGGCAGCGGGCGCAGCGACGGTGTTCGACGCAGCAGCGGAGGCGGAAGCTGCCACAGTGTCGGGCGCAGCGACCGTGCCGGGGGAGAGCGGCCGCCGGGCGATGCGTGCATGGTGGCCGGTGGCAACGTAGTCGCAGCCGAGGCGCCGTGCCTTCTCCATCAACAGGTCGAACTTCACGACGCGGTTGCACTCCACGCACGGGTTGGGCGTAAGTCCTTGCAGGTACGACTCGACGAACGGCGAGACCACAGCCTCCTCGAAGGAGTCGACGAAGTCGAAGACGTAGTAGTCGATCCCCAGTTGCGAGGCGACTCGCCGGGCGTCGGCCGCGTCGCCTGCCGTGCAGCAGCCGCTCTCGGCGAAGCCTCCGTCGGGCGCCCACAGCTTCAGGGTCACCCCGACTACCTCGTATCCGGCTCGGACCAGGAGCGCAGCAGCTACGGAAGAGTCCACTCCGCCGCTCATTGCGACGAGGACCGCCGGGCGCTCGGCTGGGTGTCCCCCTCCTGCGAACTCGGAGGAATTCCGAGGGCCTTCGGGTGGGGGGTGGCCAGGGCCAGGCCGACTTACCCGCACGCCAGGAGAAGCTCCGTTACTCGTCACCCGGCACCTACCCGGTGGCAAGCCTCGGCCATGACCCTCGGGCGGCAATCTGTCTCCGAACCGCACGGGCCAGAGCCGCCACGGCCGCCTCGACGTCGGCGAGCTCGCTTGTCCTCCCGAAGGAGAAGCGAAGGGCGGACCGGGCCTCGGAAGGCCCCAGTCCCATCGCAGACAAGACGTGGGAGGGCTCGAGGCTTCCGGAAGCACACGCCGACCCAGAAGAGGCGCATACGCCCTCCCGATCCAGCAGGATCAGCAATTCCTCGGCAGCAGAGCCGGGTATGCGGACGTTCGATATGTGGGGAAGCCTCTCGGCCTGGGCCGCCGTGACCACTGCCTCCGGGACCTCCTCCAGGACCCTTTGCTCCAGAAGGTCACGAAGGGCCCCCGTCCGCTCGGCGAACTCGTGGCGCTTCGCGGCGGAGATGCTTGCCGCCAGTCCGAATCCCGCAATGGCGACCACGTCGTGCGTTCCCGCTCTGCGCCCCAGCTCCTGGGCCCCGCCGTGAGCCACCCTCTGTAGGGGCGTTTCCTCACGGACCACCAAGGCCCCAGCCCCCTGGGGCCCTCCGATCTTGTGGGAGCTCAAGGTGATGGCGTCCACTCCCAGAGCGTCGAAGGACACGTCCTGACTCGAGAATGCCTGGCACGCGTCCGAGTGGACGACGGCGTCGGGGGCGAGGTCCCTCACAAGTTCTGCCACCTCTCGCACCGGCTGGATGGCCCCGGTCTCGTTGTTCGCAGTCATCACCGAGACCAGGCCGGTACGACCCGCGGCATCGTCCTCGAGGAGCTCGGACAGCCGGTCCAGGTCTACGGTTCCTTCGGGCCCCACTGGGGCCAGGTCTACCTCGAAGCCGAGGGTGCGCAGCCACAGGGCCGAGTCCAAGACCGCGTGGTGCTCGACTGCCGAGACGACCACGCGGTCGAGGCCTCGCTCCCTCTGCGCAGCGGCGATGCCCTTGACCGCCAAATTGTCCGCTTCGGTCCCCCCTGACGTGAAGATCACCTCGGAAGGGTGAGCTCCTACCGTGGCGGCTACGGCCTCCCTGGCCTCCTCGACAATCGCAGCAGCGCTGCGGGCGCGCCGGTGTATGCCGGAGGGGTTTCCCGGGCCTTCCTCGAAGAGGCGGCAGACCAACTCCACCACTTCGGGCAGGGGCGGCGTCCCGGCGGCGTGGTCGAGGTAATGCGAGTCCGAAGGGGCCATAGGCGAATCCCTGCAAGCGTCGAGGCCGACTTTCCACATTGAAACAGAAGAGTAGGCCCCCGTCGCTGCCAAATGGCTACCGGGCTAGGCGGTGGCGGACCCTCGGCCTGCCGGATCGGGTGAGGCGGTGGAGTATTACTGCGCCGGGCCCGCTGTTCGGTCGTAACTTCGGGACTCCTCGGGCATGAGTAGCAGACCTACTCCGGGCCGCCGGGGGCGCGCAGCCGAGGAGTACCGAAGTTACGACCGATTACCAGGTAGGCAGCCCCTCCCAGCACCGGCACCACCAGGCAAACGGTTACCCACAAGGACTTCCTTGCGAGCCTGAACCGGTCCGGCCCACCAAGGGTCGCGTCCACTACCGACCAGAGCCAGAACCAAAGGGCCACCAGGGCCACTATGCCGCTGTATATGACCTTCTCTTCCGCGCTCACCTGGCTCCTCCCTCGAGAGACCCTGGCTTCGAGGCTACCCAGTCTGAGGGTGATGCGGTTCGCCCAAGGAGGCAACCGCCCCCCGGGCAGGCACGTCCTGGCGGCTTTCCCGGCGCCCGGGGAACGAGTCAGAGCGCGAGCGCTTGCAGGAACGCGTCTGGCGTCTCGATCATCGGGTACCTTCCCGCTCCTTCAATGGTCACGACCTCTACGCCGGCGAGCTCTCGTCGAAGGACCGCGAGGGACGGCGCGCAGCGCCTGAGGTAGGCGCGCCCGACGACGATGCGAGTCGGCACTTTCAGTTCCCCCGCTCTGGAGACCCACTCGGACCACAGGTCGGCGTGCCTTCGCCTCCTTGCGGCAACGGCCTTGTAGCCGGGCCGCATAGCGGTCTCCCTTATGGCTCCGTACCGGACCAGCTCGTGCTTTCCCCTGCCTGCTGCTGCTATCTGGCGAAGGCGTCTCCTCAGGTCGAAGGAGGCCTTCAGCCCCGCCAGGACGTCGGCCAGCGGGAGCGGCGCGAAGTCCCCTGCGACCGCCGCTCCCCCTCTCGGCTTCGAGGGACGAGGCAGTTCGGGGTTCGTCAGTACGAGACCGGAGACTTTTTCGGGTCGGGAGAGGGCCAGCGCGATTCCCAAGGGCGCTGCGTCCCCGTGCACGCAGACCAGGGCGGCAGAGTCTACGGTCTTGTCGATGAATCTGGCCGCGAACCTGAGATAGTCGACGGGCTCGTATCGGAGGGCAGGGCGGTCCGATCCGGAAGACCCGATGTGGTCGAGAGCGAGGACGCGGCCGATCCGCTCGGGTTCCGCTAGTTGAAGGGCGTACACGAACGAACCCTCGTCGAGGGCGGGCAGGAGCACGACAGGACGACCACGGCCCGCCTCCCTGAAAGCGAGGAAGGTGCCTCCCAGCTCGAGAGTTCTCGACTCCACCTTTCCGACCGATCCCTACCGACTGTCGGTTAGGATTCATTGTGGCAACGGAGACGGCGGAGTGCTCGTCAGGGCAGGTCAGGGCGACCTGAATTCACCGGTGCGGTCCCCCCGCCAGTCCAGCTCACCGCAAGACGCGCTCACTGGAGGCGAGCGTGGCATCCTACCAGGACCGATACTGGCGCCACTTGATGGTCTCGGCCGCGCTCCTGGAAGAGGACGACCGCGTCCTCTTGGTAGAAAACCTCCGCCCGTGGAGGGGTGCCAGCGAGTGGACAGTCCCTGCCGGCATCCTCGACCCGGACGAGACCCTCATAGACACGGCCGCCAGGGAAGTAGAAGAAGAGACCGGGCTCAGGGTGACGGACTGGGACGGCCTGGCATACGTCGTCCACCGGATCTTCGTCCCCATCAAGCTGCAACTGGCCGTGTACGTCTTTGCGGCGAGGTCCTTCGAGGGAGAGCTGACGATAGCTGACCCCGACGGCGTAGTGGTCGACGCCACCTGGGCGACCAGGGAAGAGATCCCCAAGTTGATGGGATCGAACGTTCTGTCGGACCCGCTGCTCGCTTGGCTCGAAGGCCCCAGGGTTACGAGGTTCTACGAGTACAGGGAGACCACCCCAGACGAAGGGGACCTGCTGCGGACGTTGCAGGGACTGCCGCCGCGGTAGTGCCGGGCGCCATCTTCACCACGCTCGTATGCTCGGTCTGCTACTCTGCGGGTTGCCCGAAGGGCACCCCTCTTCGTGCCGCGGCTTGGTAGTGGGGACGGCGCCGGTCCAGGACGCTTCGTACTCGAGACGAGGCAGCTCCGGGGACTCATGACGCGGCAGCGAGAGATGGCGATTTACCAGCCGCGCCCTTTGCGTGCAATGGAACGCCTGGAGAAGGGTAGTGCCGCGCGTATGGACGAAGGGCAGATTCCGAAACCTGGGTATCGTGTCGCCACTTGCGTCGGCGGCCAGGTACGTCGCGTCCCTGCCCGGGTCCATTGCAGCGCTTCTCCGGCGTGAGTCGCGCTCCCTCAAGCAAGGATTTGCCGCCAACCTCGTATCTTCGTCCGGCGACCTCATAGCCGGGGCGATCCTGGGCTCGGTGACCGGAAGGCTGGAAGCACTTCCCGGCCTCCTCATCCTAATTCCTCCGGCAATCGGCATGAGGGGGAACATCTTCGCAGCTATGGGCTCTCGCCTGGGGACATCCCTTCACCTGGGGGAATTCAAGGTCTCCTTCCGACGGGGGGAGGTTCTGGGCGACAACATCGCCGCGGCCACGGTGAACACCTTGGTCACCAGCGCACTGATGGCGCCAATGGCCCGTGTGGTCTCGGTGGCCTTCGGGATATCTGCGATTTCCACCACGGATTTCCTTGCGATCAGCCTGATTGGCGGGGTTCTGTCGTCGGCCGTCGTCCTGGTCGTGACCGTGGTCATAGCTGTCGTCTCGGCCCGTCGCGGCTGGGACCTCGACTACGTATCGCCCCCCCTCGTGACGGTAACTGGCGACATCGTCACTCTCCCCTCGCTGGTACTGGCGTCCTACCTGGCCCAGGTGAGGCTCGTCACTCCCATCGTGGCTTCTTCTGCCCTCGTGATGGCTACGGCGGTCATCGTGATGGAGCTGCGGCGTGCTACCGAGCGAGTGCGGCGGATCGTGAGGGAGTCGGCGCCGGCGCTGGTGCTGGCGGCCCTGGTAGACATTGTCGCGGGGGTGACCCTGGAGAAGCGGCTGGAGACGTTCCTAGTCTTCCCCGCCTTCTTGGTGATGCTCCCGGCGTTCTTGGAAAACTCGGGATCGCTTGGTTCGATGCTGGCGGCTAGGCTCGCGTCCCGGCTTCATGCCGGACTTCTCCGTCCAAGGCCACACCCGTTCGAGGCTGCACCCGAACTGGTTCTGATCTACATGCTGTCGGTACCGGTATATCTTTCGCTGGGCGTCTCCGCTCACGTGCTCGCCGGCCTGTTGGGAGTAGGGGGACCTGGACTTTTGGCGATGGTGGCCATCACCATGCTTGCAGGATCCATTGCCGTGACGGCAGCGATGGTAGTTGCCTACTACGGAGCCGTCGCCTCGTACCGTCTTGGCCTCGATCCGGACAATCACGGCGCCCCGCTCGTCACCTCGAGCATGGATGTAGCAGCCTCGGTGGCGTTGGTGGTCGTGATAGCGCTCTTCGGCTACGCGGCGCTCTGAGAGTGCACGTCTCCGCCTCGACCTCGAGGCGCCCGACACTTGGAGCGGACGCTTCGGGCCCGAGTGGGGGTCAGATTGCGACCACCGAGTCGTCCTCGCAGGGGTGGCACTCCAGTTCGAGGGTGGAGTGCCCGATACCGAAGCGCTCTTGCAGCTTAGCGGAGAGCCTTTCTCGCTCTTCCTGGGCGTCGTGAAGGCTCATCTCTTTTCGAAGCACCACGTGGCCTGATAGGGCCAGGTTCTCGGAAGAGAGGTTCCAGACGTGAAGGTGGTGGACCGCCTCCACGCCCGGTTGCGAGCAGAGGAATGCCCGCACCTCCTGCACGTCGATGTGGCGCGGTGCACCTTCCAGCAGGACGTGGGACACCTCCCAGAGGATCCTGGCGGAGCCGATGCACATCACTCCGGCGATCAGCAGAGACAGTGCCGGGTCGAGCCAGTAGGCGCCCCAGCCCACCATTGCAAGACCCGACAGCGCCGTGGCTGCGGAAAGGGACACGTCGGCTCCGAGGCTCAGCAACACTGCCCTGGAGTTGAGGTCGGACGCCCGCCCTTTGGCGACCACGAGAACGCTCACGCCGTTTACCAGTACCCCAACGGCTGCCGTCGCGGCGACGACCCCGCCGGACAGGGACGGAGGCTCGGCCAGCCGTGAAAGTGCAGTGCGGGCGACGAGGGCTGCCGCTCCGATCAAGAGCAGGGCGTTGAACTGGGCTGCCAGCACCTCGGCTCGCTGGAAGCCGTATGTGAGGCGGCGGGTGGGAGGTGAGGCGGACAAGAGGTAGGCAGCGAGCCCCACGCTGAGAGCCAAGACGTCGGACGCGTTGTGCGCTGCATCGGAGACCAGAGCCAGGGAGCCAGCCAGGAGCCCTGCGGCCAGCTCTGCCACGACGAAAGCCACGTTGAGGGCTACGGCGATGCCGAGCGCTCGCGCCTTGCGCTGTCGGAGCTTCGTAGGAGGGGCTGGCGTATGGCTCATGTCTGGTCAGGCCGGTGGTGCAGGGGCGGTAGAAGGACCCCCGGCCGAGGTTCACTCGGCCTGCTTGCGGCCGAAGAGCTTCTCGTCCAGTCGGAAGATCCCCACTGCCAGTCCCCAGGCTCCCGCTGCCCCTACCGTTACCAGACCCGACAGCGACATTGCCTTGGAAGTGGAGACCCCCGCCACCGAAAGGACCAGGTAGCCAACGAGAAGCAGCACGAGCGGCACCGCCCCGACCAGCGCGACGATCCCTATCGCTCCTGCACGACCGCTCCTCTCGGTATGAGCTGCGTCGTCTCGTACGGAGGAACCCTCGTTGTCCGGCATTTTTCCTTCTCCGCTAAACTGTGCTTGCCCTGGTTCAGGTTACGGAATTCCCGAGGCCGGATTTTCCCAAATAGCTCTGGAGCCTGTCTTGTCCGAGGTCGGTGCGGCAGCCCTCATCAATACTGCCAGGAGGTCGCACTCTGCTTCGTCTGCGGAAGCAAAGGACCTGGCGGACGGAGCGTTTCCCAGGGCCGAGGTGAGCATCGTCGTGCCCGTCTACAACGAGGCCAAGATCCTCCCCAGGACCCTCCCCCAAATCCTCGCGTTGGCAGCGGAGTTGGGCCCGTGCGAGGTGCTGGTGGTGGACGACGGGTCCTCGGACTCGACGCTCGAGGTAGCCGGCAAGCTTCTGGAGGGCTTCCCTCGGGCGGAGCTGCTCTGGCACCCGAGCAACAAGGGCAAGGGAGCTGCAGTCAGGACCGGCGTGGGGCGGTCGAGGGGCCGACGCGTCGTATTCGTCGACGCAGACCTGTCTCCGGACCTCGAAGGGGGACTCGAGCGAGGTCTGAGGGAGCTGGAGCGAGCCCACGTAGCGGTCGCATCGAGGGCTGTGGAAGGCGCGGTGGTCCAGGGGGCGACCGTGCTGCGCAAGGCTCTTGGTCTGGGTTTCAGAGTGTTCCGGCGGGTCTTCGCGGACCTCGGAGTTGTCGACACCCAGTGCGGACTCAAGGCCTTCCGGGCCGAGGCGGCCAAGGTTCTCTTTCACTTCCTAACCGCCGAAGGGTTCGCGTTCGACGTGGACGTCTTGATGACCGCTGCCGAACTCGACCTTCGAGTCGTCGAGTTCCCCACGAGGTGGAAGGCTGTCGAGCCGTCGTCCGTTAGGCCATTCAGGGATGGACTGGGAATGGCCGCAGAGGTGCTCAGGCGGCGCTACTTTCGGGGGCGACCCTCGCCCGTTCCTTGCGTGACCGTCCCCCTCGAGCATTGGCGATCCGGGGATCCCGAGTCCCTGACCCGCAGACTGCGTACGGGAGACCTTGTCGTGCAAGACGGCGAGAAGGTGGTGGTATTGCTGTTTCTTACGCCACCACAGGGAGCGCGCTCGGTGGCCTCCCGCCTGGCAGCACTGCTGGATACGTCGCAGGTGGAGATTTCCTCGGTCGGGCACCCACAGGCCTTCGAGTACGCCCGACGTGCCCTGACCTCCATTCCCGGGACTTCCGACACCGAATGTTCGTTCGTGTGACCCTGCGGGGCTCGCACGGGAGGAGCACGGGTCTGCCTCCGGGGCGGCGAACTTTCTCGACGGGGGCGGGTCGGCACGGGTGAGGGCCCCCTTCTGCTTCCATTCACCTGCCTCGAGTAGCTCCGGTCGCGCCATGCAGGCACGGGATCTGCGGCGCTCCTTGCGGCTTCTGCGCGGTTTCTTGACGGAGCAGACTCAGCCTGAGCGTTTCTACACTCTCCTCGCCGAAGACACCTGTGAGCTGCTGGCCGAGGTTGTCGACTTCGACTCCGCTCTGGTAGCCGACATCGGCGGAGGCCCGGGTTACTTCGGGGAGGCGGCGGCCCGACGAGGAGCCTTCGCGGTCACGGTAGACCGCTCCTTTGCCGAACTGCACCTCCACGGCAGGCAGCCGCGCAACGCCGTGGTGGGCGATGCCACGGCCTTGCCGCTCGCAAGCGACGCTTTCCACTTGGTGCACAGCTCGAACGTCCTCGAGCACGTCCCCGACCCTGGCGAACTCCTGGACGAGGCACTGCGCATCACCCGCCCTGGCGGTGTGGTGTTCGTCGCCTTTACGGTCTGGCTGTCGCCCTGGGGCGGCCACGAGACCTCTCCCTGGCACTTTCTGGGGGGTGAACGGGCGGCGAGAATCTACGAACGTCGACACGGCAGACCACCCAAGAACAGGTACCTCGAGACCTTGTTTCCCGCCTACGTTTCGGACTTCGAGAGGCTGGTCCGCGCTCGCTCCGACGCCCGTGTACTGGCCTGTTTCCCGCGTTACTACCCGCGGTGGGCAGATTTCCTCGCAAGGCTTCCCCTCCTCCGAGAGTTCGTGACGTGGAACCTCGCCGCCGTTCTCTCCAGGTCCTAGGCGGCCGGCTGGCCTTCTGGCTCGGCGCAGCGGCCTTTTCGGGCTCGTCCTTTCTGGCACTCGTGGTCGCCTCCCGGTTCCTCTCGCCCGGAGAGCTGGCGGGAATGGCGGCGCTGCTGGTCCTCTCCCTCGTGGCCGCGGTCGTCCCCGGCTCGGTCCAGATCGAGAGGGCCGCTGCCGCAGTTGACGAGGAATTCCAGGGGGAACGGTCGTTTTACTCGGGTAAGGGCCTCGTCGTAGGAACGGCTGCCACCACGGTGGCTGTACTGGCCGCGATGGCCTTCGGGCTCGACGTGGTGGGCGCTGCCGCAATCGGCGCCCAGTTCGTGCCCGCGCTGCGACTCAGCGCCTCCAGGGGGGCATTGATGGGTTCGGAGCGCTTCTCCCTCCTGGGAGCTTCCTACGGAGTGGAGGCCCTGGCCAGGTTCGTCGCCTCTACCGTGCTGGGTATCGCCCTGGGAGAGGCGGGCTTCGGCGTCGGGATCTTCCTGGCGACGGTCGTGGCCCAGTGGGCCGGCCGGACGAGGTGGTTCTCGTCCCGGGGTTCAGAGCGTCCCGAGGGTAAGCCGCTAGCCCGCCGAAGCGTCACTGGCTCGATCCCAGGTTTCGAACGTCCGTCGGTCGGTGCGGCTGCGGTTTCCATCGCGTCCGCCCTTTCTCTCGCCAATGCCGACCTGCTCAGTATCTCCCGCAGGTTGGCCCCCGCAGAGGCCGACGCTTTCGCTGCTGCAGCGATCCCATCGAAGAGCGTCTTCATTGCCCTCTTCGTCGGCGGCTGGATGTTCTTCTCGAGGGTGCGAAGGGGTGGGAGCAGCGTGGCGGCCGTCAGGTTGGCGGCGGGCGCTGTCGTGCTGGGCACGCTCTTGGGTATCGCGGCGACCGGGGCAGGACCGACGGTCGCGGCGCTGCTGGACAGGCCAAGATCTCCCGCGCCCTTGGTATTTCTCCTCTGCCTCGCCATGGCGCTGGCTTCCGGCACTTGGACCCTTGTCAACCTGTCTCTTTCCCTCGGAAGGCGGCGCGCGTGGGTGGGCTCCTCGATCGGCGTCGCCGTGTGGGTCGTCCTCGCTCTGCGCGCTTCTACCGCGGTCGACCTTTCCGTGAGTCTGCTGGCAGCCAACGCGATAGCGTTTCTTGCCAGCGCGCTTTACGCCTCGGGGTCGGGGACTGCGGAAGGCGCCCGCGGCACCGGTCATTCTCCGGGAGCGACGAGGGCGAGGGAGGACCTCTTCGAGCGCCTCGGGATGGACCGGGTCTTCGGCGGGGTCGCCATCGCATTCATCGCTGCGGTCTCCTTCCTCCAGCAGCCCGGCAAGCTGGTCGCCGACACCAAGATCGATCTTGCCATCGACCCGGTCTTCTTCCTCCGGCGCGCTTACGACACATGGGACCCGCTTGGCTACTTCGGCCACGTGCCCAACCAGTCCTACGGCTACTTCTTTCCGATGGGGCCGTACTTCGTCGCGGCAAAGTACCTGGGCGTTCCCATGTGGGTGGCACAGCGCCTGTGGATCTTCGCGGTGTCGGCAACCGCCTTTTGCGGGGTCTGCTTCCTGGCGATGCGTCTGGGCCTGGGCACGCCGAGGGCGCGCGTCGCCGGCGCGGCCTTCTACGTCACGACCCCAGTCTTCGCCACGATCGTCGCCTTCACCTCCGCGGCCGCACTTCCCGGGGCCGTCCTCCCCTGGATGCTGGCATTCCTGGTGCCGGGCGGCAGGCGGTGGTCTCCTGGAGGTGCAGCGGTACGGTCGGCAGGCGCCTTTGCTCTAGGGGGAGCCGTGAACGCCGCCGCCACTCTGGCCACTCTCCCAGCGGTGGCCGTCTTCTTCTTGACGACCGGCGTCTTTGCTCGTCGGGAAGCTTCGGGTGCGGAGGAGAAGGGTCGCACTGGACCCGATACCGAAGATTCGCAGGTGCCGGAGTCCTCCCCGGAGGCCACGGACGGCGAGAGAGCACAGCGTGCCGAACCACCCGTGAGGCCTCGAAGCGTCTGGCTGCGGTTGGTAGTGATGACTGCCGCCTTGTATGCGGTCGTCTCGGTGTGGTGGCTCGTGCCGCTCGCCCTGATGCGGACCTACGGCTTCAACTTTTTGCAGTTCACCGAGACGGCTGACGCTGCCTCTTCCACTCAGTCTCTCTTCGAATCCATCCGAGGGAGTGGGTACTGGCTCTCCTACCTCAACTTGAACCGGCCCTGGCTTCCTGGTGGGTGGGACTACGTCTCCTCTCGACTCCTGGTCGCTGCAAGCGGCGCCCTCGCAGCTCTGGGAGTCGGCGGGGTGGGCCTGCTTGCTGCACGCAAGCGCTACTTCGCCCCTGTCACTTTTCTGGTCGGGCTTGTCGCCACTTCGAGCGGGTACTGGTTCTCTGCCCCTGGTGTCTTCCACCGGCAGGTTCTCGCCCTTCTCAACGGTTCTCTGGGGGCCTTCAGGAACGTCTCGAAGTTCGTCTACATGGTGACCTTGCCGCTGGCGCTGGGTCTCGCTCACCTTGGGGCGGCAGTGCCAGCGTCGGTGCGTTCGAGCAGACGTTCTCTGCTAGGGACGGTGCGGCAGGCAGCAGGCGTACTCGTAGGTGCTTGCCTGGTCGTCATGAGCTTGCCTGGGATTCAGGGAAACCTGGCTACTCCCGGGGGATTTTCGGAGGTCCCTTCCTACTGGAGAGAAGCGGTTGCCTGGCTGGAAGAAAACGGCGGCGGGCGTGTCCTCGTGGTACCGGGAGCTCCATTCGGAGAGTACGAGTGGGGCCGCCCCCTCGACGACGTCCTCCAGCCCCTGGCCCGGTTTCCGTGGGCGGTACGAAGTCTCATACCGCTCGGCGGGACGGGGAGCATGCGACTGCTCGACGCCGTGGAGGACGCCTTGCTCCGCCAGTCGCCCTCCCCTTCCCTTGCACCTGCTCTCGCTTCAGCGGGTGTCTCCTACCTCGTCGTCAGGAACGACCTCGACTGGCGGCGGTCGGGCGCTCCAAGGCCAGCACAGGTCAAGCGGACGCTCGATGCCTCCGGCGGCTTCACCCTGGTCGCCAGCTTCGGTTCTTCGACAGGAGAGAATCCCGGTCCAGAAAGACGATCCGCTAGCACGCCCGTACCTTCCGGACAACTTCCGGGCGGCGCGGCTACCGAGACGGCGGAGGTAGTAGAGGACCTCGGGGTCAGCGAGCAAGAGGTCGGCTTCCCCAAGGTCGCCATCTACGCAGTGGCGGGAGCCAGGAGCCAGCCTGTGTTCTGGTCCTACCTGACGGATGTCGTGGTGGTTGCAGGGGGAGCTGAAAGTCGCCTCACGCTCGATTCGATCGACGAATACCGGGGCCGTCCCTTCGTGACTAGCTCCGACGCGTCATCACTGGGCGTTCTGCTCTCGTCGGAGACACCCCCCTCGACTTTCGTGACAACCGACGACCTGCGACGTCGCGACCACGACTTCGGTCTCGTCCACTACAACTATTCGTACACGCTCGGAAAGGACGAAAGGCCGACCGGAATGGGCGCGGCGGGATCAGGGGACGAAGTGGAGTCGGGGATCTCCAGAGGGGGACCGGTCCCGAGGGAGATCATGGATCCCACCGACGACTCCCACAAGACCACCCGCTACTTCGATGGAGCCGCGAGGATCACCGCCTCTTCTTACTCCTCGTGGCTGGTCCAGCTCCCCGAATTGCGCCCGTACGCTGCCTTCGACGGCGATCCGACCACCGCGTGGGTGACGGGTTCTCCCGGGAAGTCTTCGGGCGAGTGGATCCAGATCGACTTCGATGCCCCCGTGAAACTTTCCGGAATGCGAATAACGCCTCTCGCCGACCACCCCTTCCGTCCTCTGGTGGAAGAGGTGGAGGTGCGGACCGATGAAGGCTCGACCCGATCCCCCTTGAAGCCGGAGGAGAGGCCCCAGGAGGTCGCCGTCCCGCCGGGACCCACCAGGTACGTGAGGGTGGTCTTGACACGAGTGAAGGGTGAGGGCAACGCGGGCTTTTCCGGCGGGGGAATTCGGGAGGTGCAACTTCTGGGTATGGAAATACGCGAGGTGATACGAACTCCCGCTGACCTGCCGGCTCCTGCCGATGCCGTCGTCCTCTCCCGCAGGAACCTCCACCCTTCCCTGGTGGGAAGGTCGGACGAGGAGAAGGTGCTCCGCAGATCGTTCAGGCTCGACGCGCCTGGGCAGTACCGCATCGAGGGAACGGTTGCCCCGCAGCCGGGAGACGAGCTCGACCGGATGATTGCAGTGAGGGGGCCGATTCGGGTGGCGGCGAGCTCGGTGTTCTACGGCTTACCCGAATACCGTTCCTCCAACCTCCTGGACGGTGCGACCGACACCATCTGGGCGGCTTCTCTCGGCGCTCCCATTCCGAACCCCCTCGGGATATGGGAAGGGCCCAAGGCGTATGCCGGCCGAGACGCGCCCAGCCCCGTTTTCGAGGGCGTGCAGGGCCCTGCTGATCCGACCCCCAGTCTGGTCTTCGAGTTCGACCGACCCGTGACCCTCGAGGAGCTGAGGGTGGTGACGACGACGGCCGGGCCGGTCTCCTCTCCCGCCTCGCTCCGTCTTATCGGAGAGCGCGACCGGCGCGAGGCTGTCGTCGGGGAGGGGGGCTGGGTGCGTTTCGACCCGATGACGACACGGGTGCTGAGGGTGGAGTTCCCTGCCCTCAGGACGCGGCTCTCCCGCGACTCGATGACCGGCCTGCTGACCCCGCTTCCGGTGGGCCTCGCGGAGGTAGAGTTCCCGCCACTGACCGGTACCGCCTTCTCCGTCCCGCTGCCCGACGACGAGATCCACGTTCCTTGCGGCTCGGGGCCCGGACTGGTCGTCGACGGCGAGCTGTACGAGACGGAGGTGTTCGGTCGGATCTCGGACCTCATCTTCATGAGGCCACTGCGTTTCGCTGCCTGCAGGCCTCTGGTGGTCTTCAGAGGAGGGGAGGAGCACCGCCTCGACGGGTTGCGGGACGCGAAACCGTTCTCCATTTCCGGAGTGGCGGTGAGCCGTTCGGATTCGACCGCCGCTCCCCTCCGGGACTGGGCGCATCCGGTGGCGGTCGAGAAGTGGGGCTCGCGGGAGAGGAGGCTGTGGGTCGAACCAGGGCCGGCGCGAGTCCTGTATGTAAACGAGAACATCAATCCGGGCTGGAAGGCCTCGGTGGGTGGGGTCGACCTGGCACCGGTCACCGTGGATGGCTGGAAGCAGGGGTTCGTACTCCCGGCAGGTATGGGGGGAGAGATACAGCTCAGATACGAGGCAGCGAGAATCCAGAACCTATCGATAGTGCTCGGGCTCTCGCTTGTCGCCTTGGTGCTGGCACTCGCCCTGCTCTCGAATGCGATCTCTTCTTCGTCTGCGTCGGCGGTCCGAGATGTGGATTCCGACTCGTCTACTCCCTACATCGCTGCTCGGCCCGAGTGGTCCGGGCGCGCTGGCGGGCTGGTCGTGGTGATCCTGATGCTGGGAGCGGCTGTGGCCGTAAGCGCCCCGGTTGCTATCCTTGCAGCGGTGGGGGCGATCTTGGCTCTGGGCGTCAGGTCCAGGCTACGTCGTTCCCTATTCGTGCTGGGGTGCGTCGCCGGGGCAGCTGTCGGCACGGGGACGGCGACCATCTTCGCAATCTGGTCGCTGCCTGCATTTCCGGCCGACCGGGCTGGTGCTTTCGGCAGTCCTGCCCAGGTGACGGCCGGCCTCGCCTTCGTCCTCGCCCTGCTCGGGGCTCTGGCGTCCGGCACGCAGAGAAGGGTTCGAGAGTGAAGTCGGTCATGGCATCATCTATCGCCTTCCTAGGGAGCCGCCGGGCGCGCCGCCCGGCGAGGCAGCGACCTTTGCTGTTCGAGAGTACGGTCAGGTGCCACCGGGCGTTGAGTGGCGCAAGGGTGCTCCTGCTGGCTGCGGCAGTGGCGCTCCTCTCTGCCGTACCAGCAGGCGCGCACGTATTGAACGAAGGCGGCCCGACCGGCTGGAACTTCGCGCTGGCATCCGTCGGCGTCGTGGCGGTGGGGACCGGCATAGCTCTCTCTGCGAAGAGACGCCGGCGCGCAGGCCTCGGACTTTTCGTCGTCGGGATAGTCTCGATGACGGTGGCGGGCAGCGGACCCATCTTCCCGCCCGGTCCTAGGTCTTCCCCTGTGCGGATCAGCATCGTCGAGCCACAGTGGGGGGCGACCGTGACGAGTCCGGTTACGGTCAGGATCGAGCTGACCGACGGGGTTCTGGTTCCCATGGACCGAACTTCGGGCCCCCCGACCGAAGGACACCTCCACCTCTACGCCAACGGCAGGGCGGTCGGGATGTTCGACAAGGCCGAAGAGACGATCGAACTGCCGCCGGGCAAGTACGTGTTGCAGGTCGAGTTCACCGGAGCCGACCACCGCTCGTTCGAGCCCTTCGTCGCCGACACGGTCGAATTCGAGGTCGTGGCCGGCGAGAACTGACACTCCTTTCATGGCTGGGTCCCTCGGCAGAAGGGACCCGAGGAGGCGACAAAATTGAGAGCGACTAACCGTCTTCTCCGTGGCTTCCCCCGGAGGGCAGCAAGGGTCAGCAGGGCTGTATCCCTGGTACGAGCGCGCATGTTTGCGCCCGTGTTGATCGCTGTAGTCGTGCCGCTTGCTGTCGGTGCCAGTGCAGTACCGGCCGCCGCTCACTCCGCAGGCAAGGCGGTCCCCAAGATCGGCGTCGAGTCGCGGCCGGTCGATCCGTCGGGAGGGCTCACGCACGAGATCACCGTGACCGTCTCGGACGCGGACAGCTCGCAGCCGGTGCAGGGAGCCGAAGTGACGGTAGAGGCATCCATGTCGGTGCCCCACTCGATGACGACCTTACCGGTCGAGCTCGCGGAGCGAGGGCAGGCGGGAGTGTACGTCGGTCGCCTTCGCTATCCGATGCCGGCGGAGTGGACGCTGCACGTAAAGATAAGCGGAGAAAAGGTACGCGAGGCCTCTGCCGAGATGCCGGTATCGGTGAAGCTGACGGGCAGTTCCTCAGCGCAGAGCTCCGGCGAGGGCACTGGCGAGGAGCGCACTGTGCGGCCTTCACTCATGGTCTCTGGCCGGCTCTCCGGCTCGGACGCCCTCCCGGTGGGTGCCCTAGTGGCCCACTCTTCGTCCGCTGCTGCCTGGGTGATCGCGACCCTGCTCCTAGTACTGGCCGCTCACCCAAGGACTTCCAGGTGGTTCTCCGAGGATGCCAGACGGGCTGTGCTGGCTCGCCGGAGTCGGGTTCGCCTGGCGGCATCGATATCGGGAGCTCTGCTGGTACTGACCGGTATCGCCAACGGTCTCGTCGCAGCCCCGTTCCGGCTGGTGCCGACCATCTCCAGCATCAGGAGTGCCATGTCGTACCCGTTCGGTAACATCTACTTGTTGGTGCTCGCCGGCAAGATCGTTTTGCTCGTGGCGATAGTGCTCGTCAACAGGATCCCCTGCCGGGACACGGAGGACTCGATGCAAGCCGCAGCGGGCTCGGCGGCAAGGTTCGCATTGGGGGCCGACTTGTTGCTGTTTCCTGCCCTCCTGGTACTGGTCGTCTTGCTCAAGTACCTACACGTGCTCGTCCATGTCTCGGCAGCTCTGGGGCCATAGCAGGCCCATGGGCTACTCGACGGCGCCTTCAACTGCCGAAGCAGAGGGACAAGGTCTCCGGCAGTACGTCTCGACCCGCGGGGAGCGGCGGGCCGTCACGGCGATGGCAGTTGGCTCGAGCCTCCTTTACTTCGGAGCCGTGACGCTTGCCGGGCCTACTTCGAAGGGGAGGCTCCTCGAGCCGGCACTCATGGCCGTCGCCGCTCTGGTCGCCTGCGGGCTCACGGCCTACTTCTTCGGCCGGTTGGACCCCGTGGTCAGGCCGATGTGGGCAGCGTATGCGACCGGAGTCGGTCTCTATGCGGTGGTCTTCGTTCTCCAGCTGCTTCGAGAACTCGGCTGCGTGTCGTGCGGGAGTGCTGGCGCGGTCGTGGCCCTCACGGCTTTTGGGGCTTTCGGCTTGCTCTTGGGTAGCGGACTGCGGTTGGCGTACGGACAGGCCGACAGGCGCCTGTGGATCATCGAGGTCCTGGATGCGAGCGCCGTATCGGTCGCGACGGGGTTCTGGGTCGCCATCCTGGTCGAACTCGATGTTCTTCCCCTCCGTGGCCCGCTGCTGCGAGTGGAGGCCGTGGAAGTGCTCGCGCTCCCATTGCTGGCGGCCGGACTGGTCTTCGCACTCCGGGCCGTGTCCACCGAAATCGCTCATTACAAGCTCTTGCAGTCGGTCTTCCTGCTCGGGGTCGGCTCGTGGTTCGTGGCCCGCGGGCTTCTGGAGCAGTGGGGGACAGGCACGGCATGGACGCTCTTTGCACTGTCGAGAGCCGTCGTCGTTGCGTCAGCGATTGCGATTCCGGCATTCGGAGTTGCCGAGGGACGCTCGCTCAGGATCCTGGACGTCGAAGGACCGCACGAGCGGCGGGTGACCGACATAAGCGCCGTGGTCGGTGCTCTAGCGGTACTCGTGGTGCTTACCCGAATCTACGTGGACCCGGAGAGCGTCGCCTACCGCATCTCCCTGCCGGCGCTGGGCGCCGTCAGCCTCCTCATGGTGCTCCGCCTCGCCGCGACGTCCGAGTACCACAGGCACCTGGAATCGGCAGTGACGGAGTCGGCGCGGCGCTACCGAGAGATCGTGGAGGGCGCACACCACGGGGTCCTGGAGGTCGATGGCCGCGGGATCGTCCGGTACTGCAACGAGGCCGCCGGCGAGATCGTGGGCTGCGGCCGGGACCGGCTGATCGGCAGCAAGCTGGACGAGCTGCTCACGCCCGTACCTACCCCGCGCGGCCCCCTCTCGGAAACTACGGGTGGTCTGTCCGATGAGCAGTCGAACAGCCCTCCAGGGGGCGAGCAGGGCGAACACCACCTCGACCTCGGCCTCTCGGCCAGCCTGAGGGCAGGAGACAGGGTGATTGCCCAGTGCGAGGTGGACAGGCCAGATCGGAGGTCGTGTTATGTGGAGCTGGCGCCACTTGCTGGCAGTGGGCAGGGCTCGATAAAGACGATCTTGCGCGATGTGACCCTCGAAGTCGAGCGCAGGATGAGGGTAGAGAGCCTGATCACAGCTCTTCGGGCGAAGGCAGCCGAGCGGGCTGCCCTCATGCGAGAGATGCTGGAGGCTGGCGAGTCCGAGCGGGCCTCCATAGCCTCCCAGCTCCACGACGGGCCGCTCCAGCACCTCACCTTGCTGGCGCTCAAGACCGATCTGTTGAGGAGGAAGCTCTTGCAGGGTCAGACGGACACTACGGACTCGGCTTGCCAGGCGGTGCTGGAAGAGGTGCGTGCGGAGGCAGATGCACTATCGAGGCTGAGCGAGGTCCTGAACCCCAGGGTCGGCTCGGACATGGACCTAGAGCGGTCGCTCGAGGACTTCCTCCGGGGAATTTTCCGGTCGGTACCATCGGAAGCCGTGGGGGGATCGACCGGAGGGCGTGTGCCAGGAAGGCGCCCGCCTGTCAGAGTGACGGTTTCCGAGAAGCTCTCTTGTTCGTCCACGGCAAAAATTGCCTTGTACCGCTCTCTGCAGGCCATTGCCCTGGACGCGAGGGTGTCGGGTGCTTCGTGGGTGGAAGTCGAGCTTTCTGCGTCTAACGGTTCGGTACGCGCCCGTGTGAGGACCGACGCCCCGCTCGACAACCCGCGGGCGAGGGGAGTCGCCCGGGCCAGGACGTGGACGCTGCGGTTCGGCGGTAACTTCCAGGAGCGCAAGAGCGGCTCCACCTACGAGGCGGAGCTGAGACTTCCGCAAGCTCTGGAGGCCATCCCACGGGAGGCCGTGTGAGCGGAGCGGACCAGGCGGTCCTCGCAGGCCCCGCCACAGGCGAGGCGCGAGCGAAGGAAGGCGCCGCAATCGTCTTTCGGACGATCAGGAACCGGCTGCGCTTTCTTGTGCCGGGGCTGGTCGTAGCGGTCTGCTACACCGCATTCCGGGTCGCCGTACCGGTACTCCTGCGGGCGCTGGTGGGGGAGTCGTCGGGCGGGAAGGCTGCTTCGGCGGGAACCACACTGGCTCTGGCCGGACTGGTCCTAGTGGCCGGCCTGCTACAGTCGGTCTTCGGAGGGATGCGACGCTACGCAGCCATGCGTCTTGCGATCCGGATTCAGACCGACCTCCGCCAGCAGCTGTTCGAACACTTCCAGCGCCTTTCGTTTGCGTTCCACGACACCACACACACCGGCCAGTTGATGGCCAGAGCCAATAGCGACGTGGAGCAGATCCAGAACCTGGTCGTCTACATCCCCCTCACCTTCGCCAACCTGCTCACCTTCTTCTTCGCACTGGGCTTTCTGGTATGGATAGACCCCCTGCTGGGGCTGTCGGCGGCGCTCGTGTTACCGCTCATCACGGTCTCCTCGATGACCCTGGCCAGGAAACTGTCGCCGGTGGTGCTGGCGCTGCAGCAGCGACTGGCCGACCTCACACAGGTCGTGGAGGAAGCATTCAGAGGCATCCGTGTCATCAAGGCGCTGGGGAAGGAGGAACTCTGGTCGGTACGGCTCGGCTCGCAGGCGGAGAGGGCCAGAGCCCACGCGATCGAGGCCGCCTCGATCAGGGCGAAGTACTCTCCCATGACTGCCGCCTTCTCTTCTCTTGCGGTCGTCATCACCATGTTCGTAGGCGGAGTTGCCCTCTCTGCGGGACGGATCGGCGTCGGAGACTTGCTGGCGGCGATGTTCTTCGTGCAGTTCCTGTCCTGGCCTCTCCAGTTGATGGGCGAACTGGCCGCCCAGGCCCAGCGGACTTTCGTCGCTGCAGGTCGCATCGCTCAGGCGCTTTCCACCGAGTCGCACGTCGTCCAGAAAGAGGAAGCACTTTCGCCTCCCAGGAGTGGGGGGCGGGTCGTCTTCGACTCGGTCTGCTTCGAGTACGTGAAAGGGCGCCCGGTACTACAGGACGTTTCCTTCGAGATAGAGCCGGGCGAGGCAGTGGCCTTCGTGGGTCCTACCGGGTCCGGCAAGTCGACGGTGGCCGCCCTCATTCCCCGTTTCTACGACGTCACTTCGGGCAGGGTCGAGGTCGACGGCGTGGACGTGCGTGACTACGATCTCAAGTCCTTGAGGTCCCGGATCGCCGTGGTGTTCGAGGACAATTTCCTCTTCAGCGACACGGTGTTGGAGAACATCGCTTACGGAAACCCCGAAGCGACCGAAGAAGACGTGGTGCGGGCTGCTCGCCTGGCGCAGGCTCACGATTTCATTTCCAGCCTTCCCAGGGGATACGACACCGTAGTCGGTGAGCAGGGAATTACGCTCTCGGGCGGCCAGCGCCAGAGGATCGCCGTGGCGCGGGCGCTCCTGTCCGACCCCGAAATCGTCATCCTCGACGCTGCCACCTCTGCGGTGGACGCCAGGGTAGAGGAGGAGCTGGTGGAGGCGTTGAGGTCTGCAATCACCGGGAGGACCGCAGTTATCGTTACCGACCGGCCAGCCACGGTGGGCCTCGCTCGTCGGGTCTTCTACATGGAACGGGGCCGCATCGTGGCATGCGGGACTCACGACCAGTTGCTGGAGGCCGTTCCCTCCTACAGGGCGATCATGGGGTCCGGCCATCAGTCGAACCAGGATGGGGAGAAACCTTTCCCCGTATCCACGCCAGGGCACGGTTCCCAGGAAGTTCCCGAGGACTCCAAGTGATTGCCAGAGGTGGCGGACTTGGCCGGATGAGGCGCTCGGCGGCCCTCGACCCGAAGGAGGGCGAGGCGCCCGAAGAGCACCTCGCCGCGCACCCGTTGCGCTGCGCCTGGCGTGACGTGAGGCCGCTGGCACCTAGGCTGGCCCTGGCGGCGGTTTTCGTGGTCGTAGCCTCGCTTGCCAAATTGGCGGTACCCCAAGCTGTGCGGTTCGGAATCGACCGCGGTGCCCTCGGGGAGAGCGACAAGATTTACAACCTGTCGCTGGCGTTCTTGTTCGGGGTGGCGGCTTTGGCGGCGGGATACGTGTTCTCCCGGTTGCAGGTGGCAGAGGTGGCGCGTCTGGGCGAGGCGTACCTCTTCGAGCTCAGACGAAAGGTCTTCGCTCACATCCAGTCACTAGATGTCGACTTCTTCGACAAGGAGCGCACCGGTCGCCTGGTCGCCCGCATGACCTCTGACATCGAGTCGTTGCAGTCGTTCGTCATCCAGGGGCTCATCGTGCTGGTCTCCAGCCTCCTGGCACTGGTCCTCTCCCTCGCGGTGCTCTTGAAGATGTCCTGGCAACTGACGCTTGCATCGATGTCGGTCATGCCCCTACTGGTGCTGGCCACGATCGTCTTCCGGAGGCGGGCGGATCCTGCCTATCTGCGAGTGAGGGAACGTGTCTCACAGGTCATGGCGCGGTTGCAGGAGAACCTGACTGGTGTCAGGGTAGTGCAGGCGTACGCACGAGAGGAGAGGGATGCCGACCGATTCGAGGGGCTCAACGAGGCCCAGTTCGAGGCCCAGCTCCACACGGCGAGGCTCCAGTCCTTCTACTTTCCCGTCGTCGAGTTCCTGGGCATGTCGGCGGTTGCTATCGTCCTGGGTTACGGGAGCTACCTTGCCGTCAGCGGAACCATCGGATTCGGTGTCGTAGCAGCGTTCCTGTTCTACCTCTCCAACATCTTCGAGCCGCTCCAGCAGGTCTCGATGCTCTACAACGAGCTCCAGGCGGCTTCTGCAGCTTTGAAGAAGCTCTACGGCCTCCTCGAGATAGAGCCTCGGCTGGTGGACCTCCCGGGCACGCCTGCCTTGCGGGTAAGCCGCGGCGCAGTTGCCCTCGAGGAGGTCGACTTCTCCTATGACGGCATCCGTCCTGCCCTGCGGGACGTGACCCTCGAAATCCCTGCCGGTTCCAGGGTGGCAGTGGTAGGAAAGACCGGCGCCGGGAAGTCCACACTGGTCAAGTTGATGGCTCGTTTCTACGATCCCGATTCGGGAACGGTCAGAGTCGACGGACAAGACCTGGCAAAGGTATCCCTGAAGTCGGTTCGCAAGCAGATCGTCTTCGTCCCCCAAGAAGGATTCGTCTTCTCGGGGACCGTCTGGCAGAACATCGCGATGGACTTCGACTCCGGAAGAAGGGAGGAGGCGATCGCGGCTGCCCGGGAGCTGGGCGTGGACCACGTCTTCGGGTCCCTGCCTGAGGGATTCGACACTCTGCTGACCGGTGGCGGACAGATTCTCTCCGCAGGCCAGCGCCAGCTCATAGGTCTGGCCAGAGCCTACATGGCGCGGCCCTCGGTCCTCTTGCTGGACGAAGCTGCCTCTGCAGTGGACCCTGCAACTGCAGAAGCCGTGGAGGAGGCCGTCTCCCGCCTCCTCGAGGGCAAGACCTCAGTCACCATCGCTCACAGGCTTACGACCGCAACCCGGGCGGACCTGATAGTGGTCATGGCGGACGGCAGGGTAGTGGAGACGGGTACCCACGAATCGCTCCTGAAGAGAGAAGGTCACTACGCAGCCATGTGGGCGAGCTGGAACCGCAGGGTCCCGATGGCGTCGGCCAGGCAGGAAGTCGTATCCGAGGAATGACGGAGGAGGGTGGTCGACCACTAAGAGACGAAGGGGGCGACCTCCCCGACGCAATGGCCCTTGCGAAGGAGGTCGAGGAAGCGTGCGGACGGCCCCCCAGGTATCGAGGCGATTTCGAGCTGGTAACCGAGGCCGGCGATCGCCTCGTGGGGCAGGAGGCCACCAAGAAGCTCGAGGAGCGAGGCCCGAACCCGATCCTCAATTCGGCCGTGTCCCGTGCCGAGGGAGGGTTTCGCTTGGTGTACGAGCGAATAGCCTCGGGTAGAAGGTTCGGTGAGAGCTGGCCTGCCCCCGCCGCGTCGGTAGTGGAGCTGGACTCCGAGCTGAGGGTCCTCTGCCGCCGGGACTATGGCGGCTTCATCGCCGACTAGGGCGACAGTAGGCGCAATCGCAGCAGCTGGAGAGAGTTGCCAAACCGAGCTCTCAGCAGCCACTGCCGTAGCCGCCAGGCGCCCCGGAAAGCGGTCGCTCGCATCGATTCCGACGTCGGGAGTATTTTTCCGGAATTGACCGTTGAAATGAGGCGGGCTATTATTCCGATTGATTCGGTCGGAATTACTCGCCTGGCTGCACTCGCCTCCGGCGAACAGGGTGGTCAGTAAAGGCCCGACAGGGTCGCGAGGAGGCATCGTACGGCTTCACGAGAGACGGACCAGATCGACATGGCGACTGCAGAAGTAGACATCGGCGCATACAAGCTGGGCTGGAAGGATCCCGAGAACTACGAGTTCAAGCCCGAGAAGGGCCTCTCTGAAGAGATAGTCCGCCGGATCAGCGAAATGAAGGGCGAGCCGGATTGGATGAGGTCGTTCAGGCTACGCGCCCTGAGGCTCTTCTGGAACAAGCCGATGCCGAGGTGGGGTGGCGACCTTTCCGAAATCGACTTCGACGACATCTACTACTACATAAAGCCCAAGGGAGTCGGTGCCCACAGCTGGGACGAGGTTCCTGAGGAGATCAGGCGGACCTACGACAGGCTTGGCATCCCCGAAGCAGAGAGGAAATACCTCGCCGGCGTCACCGCGCAGTACGAGTCCGAGGTGGTATACCACCGCAACATCGAGGAACTCGAAAAGCAGGGCGTGATCTTCTGCGACATGGACACCGCCGTGAGAGAGTACCCGGAACTCGTAAGGCAACACTTCGGCCGCGTGATCCCGCCCAACGACAACAAGTTCGCTGCCTTGAACTCGGCGGTGTGGTCGGGCGGTTCCTTCATCTACTGCCCGGAAGGCGTCAGCGTCGAGATGCCCCTTCAGGCCTACTTCAGGATCAACGCCGAGAACATGGGGCAGTTCGAGAGGACCCTCATAATCGCCGAGCCCGGCAGCTACGTCCACTACATAGAAGGGTGCTCGGCCCCGATCTACTCGACCGACAGCTTGCACGCCGCGGTGGTCGAGATCGTGGTGAAGCCGGGGGCCCGTGTGCGCTATACGACGATCCAGAATTGGTCGAACAACGTATACAACCTGGTCACCAAGCGGGCGGCAGCCTACGAAGGGGCGACCATGGAATGGGTCGATGGGAACCTGGGTTCCAAGCTCACCATGAAGTACCCTTCGGTGTACATGCTGGGCCCCAAGGCCCGCGGTGAGGTCCTCTCGATTGCCTTTGCCGGGGCAGGCCAGCACCAGGACGCCGGGGCTAAGATGGTCCACGCTGCGCCCGAGACCTCCAGCCAGATCATTTCCAAGTCGATCTCCAAGGACGGGGGCCGGGCAGGCTATCGTGGCCTAGTGCGAGTGGAGAAGGGTGCGCACAAGGTGAAGAGCAGCGTCCGCTGCGATGCCTTGATTCTGGACGACAAGAGCCGCTCGGACACCTACCCGTATATCGAGTTCGGGGAGAAGGACGCACAGATCGGGCACGAGGCTACCGTGTCCAAGGTCGGGGAGGAGCAGCTCTTCTACCTGATGAGCCGGGGCCTTCCCGAAAACGAGGCGATGTCGATGATCGTGAACGGGTTCATCGAACCCGTGGCCAAGACCCTTCCGATGGAGTACGCTGTCGAGCTGTCCAGGCTGATCGAGCTCCAGATGGAGGGCTCGGTCGGATAACGTCAGACGGTGGAGGTAGACCTCAGGCCTCTCGGTGAGGCCCACGCTCCCGCTCCGAGACTTCCCCAGGGAATCACCTTGCCGGAGGCAGCAGCCGCGGCGCTGCAGACGTTCTGGACGACTCCGCTCCCGACGACTGACGACGAGCTCTGGCGCTACACGGACGTCTCCTTCCTTGCCGAGGCAGCAAGGGAGCTTCCCGACGAGGTCTTCGAGAGCGCCGGATACGCCAGGGCCGAGATCAGCAGCGGGGCGCTCGGCTCCCGAGGGGGGGTCTCGGCTTCGGAGGTGGCCAGCGTGGCGGGGTGCGATCCCGCGGTGGTCGAGGGGTTGGCGCCGCTCTCGGGATCGGTGACCCTTTCCGACGGGGTACCGGTATCGATCCTTCTCTCCGAAGGAGCTGCGGAAGCCGGAGTGACCGTGGTGGCCGAAGCCCCTAGCGATGCGGGTCCGGACGACGCAAGGTTCTCGCTGGTCTCTCCCGTCCAGGACAAGTTCACGGCGCTTGTCGCGGCAGTGGGTCCCTCGGTGAGGGTGAGGGTGCCCGAGGGCGTGGTCTTGGCAGAGCCTCTATTCGTCTGCTCCCGCATCTCTGCCCGGGACGGCCGCCCCACCGTGGCCCCCTGGCACCTAGGCGTCGAGCTGGGAAAGGGCGCCCAGGTCAGGCTCTTCGTGTACCACTTCGGCCGTGGGCCGGCATCGGGTCCCGAGTCTCTGAGCCTCCCGGTTACCGAGATCCATGTCGGAGAGGGGTCTAGGCTCGAATACGTTTCCTTGCAAGAGCTCGACCTGTCGGCATGTCACGTCGAGACCTCGAGGGCGAGCCTGGGGCGGGATGCGTGGATCTCCTCGACAGCAGTCGCGCTCGGAGCTCGGCTGGCCAGGCAGCGCGTCGAGACTGTAATGGCCGGAGAGAACTCGGAATCGGAAATGCTGGGCATCTACTTCGGCGCTGTCGACCAGCACATCGACTTCAGGACGCTCCAGGACCACCAGGCTCCCCGGACAGTCAGCGACCTCTTCTACAAGGGTGCCGTCGAGGACTCCGCCAGGGCGGTCTATGCCGGCCTGGTGCGGGTCGAAAAGGACGCCCAGAAGATAAACGGCTTCCAGACGAACAGGAATCTCGTCCTATCCGAAGGGGCGTCTGCGGAGTCCATTCCCAACCTTGAAATCCTCGCCAATGACGTGCGGTGCTCGCACGCCTCCTCGATCGGCCCCATTGACGACGAGGAGCTTTACTACCTGCAGAGTCGGGGGATCGAGCCGGAAATGGCCGAGCGTCTGATCGTCGAGGGTTTCTTCGAGGAAGTGATCGAGCGACTCCCATCAGGGCTGATGGCAGAGAGAATCAGGGAAGAGATTTCGGAGAAGTTCCAGGCAAGGGAGGGAACTGAGAGGTGAGCAGCAGTGGCCCGTCCCAAGGCGAGCAGATCCGCCTCGGCCCGTCCTCGGAAGTTTCCGAAGGCGCCGGGAAGCTTTTCGAGGTGGAGGGGAAGAAGCTGGCTGTTTTCCGGCTCGAAGGCCGGCTCTACTGCATCGACGACACCTGCACCCACGAGGAGGAGAGCCTGTCCGAGGGCGAGCTGGTGCCGGAGGAGTGCGCCGTGGAGTGCCCGAGACACGGTTCGCTGTTCAATCTGGAGACCGGCGAGGCACTTACGCTGCCGGCCACGGTCCCGGTGCGCGCATATCCCGTCGAGGAGCGCGACGGCGAGATCTACGTGAGGGTGGACGGTGAGTGAGCCGGCCGCACTCCTCATAAAGGGGCTGCGGGGCGGCCCGGGAGACAAGGAGGTACTCGCGGGGATAAGCCTGGAGATCCGGCCCGGCGAGATTCACGCCTTGATGGGTCCGAACGGCTCCGGGAAGACCACCCTCGCCCACCTGCTCATGGGAAAGCCCGGCTACCGGGTATCCGGTGGGGAGATATACGTCGGCGGCGTGCGCGTCACCGACCTCCCTCCCCACGAGAGGGCACGGAACGGGCTGTTCGTGGGGTTCCAGTACCCGACGAGCCTCCCCGGCATTCGCCTGGAGCGTGTACTCGAGGCAGCCCTGGGAGACGGAGAGGCTCTGAGAGAGCGCATTCTCGAGGAGGCCTCGAGGGTCCGACTGGAAACCTCGTTGCTGTCGAGAGGATTGAACACCGACTTCTCGGGCGGCGAGAAGAAGCGTGCTGAGGTACTCCAGATGCAGGTCCTGCGGCCCAAGGCCGCCGTGCTCGACGAGATCGACTCGGGGCTCGACATCGACGGGGTGAGGGTGGTAGGCGAGAGCATAGAAAGGGTTGCCTCGGCCGGGACGGGTGTGCTGCTCATAACCCACTACCAGCGGATACTGGAGCACGTGAGGCCCCACAGAGTGCATGTCCTGGTGGGCGGTGCCATTCTCCGTTCCGGCGGACCGGAGCTTGCTGCCGAACTCGAAGAGACCGGCTATCGCCTCCAGTCCGTGACCTGAAGGCCGACGCACCGGCGGGCCGAAGACACAGGAACCATCCCCACCCATCTTCCGCGGCCTGAGCGACGACGAGGACCACGCTCCTCTTCCCTGTGACGACTCGACGGTCTGGTTCTCTGTGACGACTCGACGGTCTGGAAACGACCGGCGGGTTTGTCGATAAGGCCCGATCTCCCGCTCCGATGCCGGTCCTCGATGCGAGAATGGGAGCTGCCGCTTCGTCCAGGCCGGCGTCTGAACAGGTTCTTTGCCACCGAGTGAGCTCCGCCTGTGAAACGAGAAAACATCGACGCCTACGCTCGACACGAGTTCGAACTGGCCTCCCGTGGCGTGTACGACGGCGAGCTGGATGCCATCCCTTTCGAGATCGCGGGGGCTACGGTTCTGGACCTCGCCGCCGGGCCGGGAATATGGTGCCAGTACTTCCTGGAGGCAGCAGCGGAGCGTGTCGTCTGGCTGGACAACTCCAGCCTCTTCGCCGTGCACGCACGTAACCACCTGAAGGGCCTCTCGGGGGTCGACTACGTTCTCGCGGACATGGCAGCCATACCTCTCCGGGACGAGAGCGTCGATCTCGTGTACTGCAGGGGTTCGCTTCACCACTCCAGCGACGAGGCGCGAACGCTGCGAGAGATGTACCGGATCCTGAAACCGGGTGGGGGGGTGGCCTTCTCCGCTTTCCTGGCCCGACGTGTCACCAGGGAAGTTCCCTGGGGTTGGAAGAAGCCGCTCCACTACCTGACGCCGTATGCCGCTCTCTTGCTCGGAAAGAAGGTAGCGCCGACCCTCTACCACTTGCGCCCGGTACTGGAACAGAACTTAGCCAGGTCGGGTCTAGAGGTCCTAGAGATCGTGAAGACCGACCCGATGGTTCTGTGGGTCTATGCGAGAAAGCCGGGAAGGCCGGCGGGAAGCCGGGAGGAGGCGACAGCCAGGTCGGATCACCCTAGCGCCACCTCCAGGCGCCTCTTCCTGAGCCGGGCTCGATCAAAAGGAGTCGCCGCGGCAGCGAGGCACCGGGTCGATTACGGTGCAGAAGGCGCCGACCTAAAGGAATCGGGTTCTCGACCCCTGGTGTCGGTCGTCATACCTACCTTCAACAGGGCTCGCTTCTGCCAGGCTGCGGTGAGAACGGCACTGGCCCAGACGTACAGGCCGATCGAGGTCATCGTGGTGGACGACGGCTCGACAGACGAGACCCCACGCCTCTTCGAGCACGCGCCCGACGAGGTCGTCTACATCCGCCAGGACAACGCAGAACGAGCTGCGGCACGCAACAGGGGCGTGGCGGAAGCGCGGGGCGATTTCGTCGCCTTCCTCGATTCGGACGACTTCTGGTCGCCTCGACACCTGGAGATTGCGGTCTCGATGCTTCTCGATTATCCCCAGGCAGCTCTGGCTTTCGGCCGGGCAATGTACGTGACCGAGTCGGGGATTCCGATTCGAGAAGCGCCGTCGCCGAACGTAGGCCCGGGTCTCATCTCGAGCAGGAGGGCAATCAACGCGATCAGCCGGGGCTTCGTGTCCTTTCCCCTCTCTTCCGTAGTTGCCAGGCGGAGTGTGGTGCTGGAACACCGCTTCAACGAGGACAGGGGACTGTCGAGGTCCGAGGACTGGGAGCTGTGGATGAGGGTTTCCGCCAGGTACCCGGTCGTCTCGACTCGAGACCTGTCGACGTTCATTCGAGTCCACGGAGGCAATACTTCCCAGGAAGCAGACCGTACCGCTGCTGCCATGAGGAAGGCCATCGAGTCGGCGCTGTCGGATCCGGTAGCCGGCGAGGCGCTGTGTCGGTATCGACCTAGGCTCGTGGCTTCGATGGAGCTCGAGGTCGCCAGGCTCTACGCCATCTGCGGTCGCAAGGAGAAGGCAGCGGAAATGCTCCGAGAATTGGAGCGGGAGTACCCGCACTTCCTCGACCGCAGAGCGCTGCGCCGTCTGAGGGTGATGCTCCGGGTACCCCAGTCCGTCGCAGAGCTGCTCAGAGGCATGAGTCGAATGGCGGACATCGCTGTCCGATATCCGTCGGCGTTATCGCTGGTTCGAGAGTTACGTGCAGCAGGTGTAGATCCGCGCCAGGAAGGCTTTGCCGTCTCGGCGCTGCGAGCCTGACTGCTGTGCATTCCTGGGCGTTCTGCGGGGATCCTGTGTCCGCTAGTCGATGGCGACGCCTTGGCGCATCACTGCTGTCGAGCCTGCTCGGACGAGCTCATGAGCGCGGTCGACAGGACTGCTTCCCACTGGTCTTTCGTAAGTTCGCCCGAGAGGCGACGGACGACCTTGCCGTCCGCCGACACGATAACGAAGGTCGGGTAGCCCTGGACTCCGAAGGCGTTGAAGACCGAGTTCTTGGCGTCGTCGGCGATTACAGGCACGGTCCACCCCTCACGCTCTAGCCATCTGGAGGGAGGATAGTTGGGTCTCGCTGCGTCTACCCCGGTCGACACGGACACGACCTCTACTTCTTGGGGAATCCCGTTCTCACGGATCCACTGCACCAGTCGGGGAACCTCGGCCTGGCAGTGTGGGCACCAGTGAGCGAGGAAGATGACTACCTTGGGCTTGCCCCCCGGAGAAATCGATACCGGCGTTCCGTCGAAGGACTGGCCTTCGATCGCCGGTATCTCCATCCCGAGCGCCGGGTCCTGGGCGCCGGCTTCGCCAGGCATGGGCGGCAAAGAGGTTCCCGTAACCGAAACCGGGCGCGTCTGGGAAATTCCGGCCTCTTCCCGTCGCTGAGCGGCCATCGAGACCGCGATCGCCGCGATTCCGGCCACGACTACCACGGCTACCGCTGCGACCATTACGGGGCTGGTGCGCCGGCGTTGCGGCGTGCGCTGCCACTTCTGCTTAGGTCCGCTCCTTGCGTTCGGATTGGCTTGTTTCGAAGCGCCCTTGCTGCGCGAGTCCTCGGACCTTCGCCTCTGCTTCGGTTGGCTTTTTCGGGTGCTGGCCATCGACGGGTCCTCCGGAGGGATCGAAATCTACGGGACGGGACACGAGTTCGGACGCCCGCTCAGGACATGGCGCTTGTCCCCGTGACCGTCACTGCTCCTCCCCGCTATCTTCATCATCTTCATCCAGGACTGCCAACAGGCTAGCCGAGGACTTGCGGGAGAGGTACATGAGCAATCCGATGCCCACGAAGCCGGTCAGTGCCATGGTTGGGATCGTCAGGTAGCCGAACCTGTTGACCCAGATGATGCTGCACGGGTTCTGGGGGTCGCAGAACCCGCTGCCGACGGAGGGGAAGCGCTCGATCACCATGTGGTAGATCGAGATCGACCCTCCTGCGACACACAGCGCCATCGCGTAAGGTGCGATCCCTGTGTCCTTGCGCAGGGAAGCGATCGCCAGCATCGGGACGAGCGGGTACATCGCGATTCGCTGGTACCAGCAGAGGTCACAGGGGACGAAGCGCGCCACTTCGGAGAAGTACAGGCTGCCGAGGGTGGACACGGTGGCGATCCCCAGAGCGAGGGTCAGTCCGTGTGCTCCGATTGCCTCGGCATACCGGTCGAAGGCGCGAGCGGCCCTCTCGGAGAGGAAGGAGGCCGCCTTGAACCCCAAGGTGGTCACGCTGAATATCTGAGTCGCTACCGCCAGCAGGGCCAGAAACAGAGTTACGGTCTGTACTTGCATCGGCTGTTCGAGTCGGGGCCATTCATCCTGGCACCATTTCCCCGCTTGCAGCCAGGCGCCAGTCCGCCTTTTTCGAGCGGTCCGCACAGCGGCAGCTTGCGGTGTCCTTCATTCGATACTCGCGCTCTGGGGAATTCGGTTCGTCTGATGGGCCCAAGAGACGGACCAGATCCCTTTTCGGCGACCGGACCGGCCGACCCGAGCATTATCCTGTGCCGGGATCCTGGTCGTTCTGGGAGCCGGTCGGAGTCCGTCTCCTCGGAGGTAACTCCGAGGGCGATAGGCTGTGCTGGCCCGGCGATCCCTGCGACTGCGCCGATCCATGCGGCCTCGGCGGCCACGGCAAACACGGTAGCCCGCCCGTAGCCGGGGATCCTCTTGGGGCGATTGATGCTCCCCAGCTGGGAATCTCCGTCGGTACGCCTGCGCGGGACGCTGTCACCTACGAAGGAGTCGATCATGGCGACGGTTTACTACGACGAGGACGCGGACATATCACTCATCCAGGCGAGGAAGGTGGCCGTCCTCGGATACGGGAGTCAGGGCCACGCTCACGCCCTCAACCTCAAGGACTCCGGGGTGGACGTCCGGGTGGGATTGAGGCCGGGATCGTCGTCGGCTGCTGAAGCGGAAGCAGCGGGCCTCCGCGTGCTGGGCGTGAGGGAGGCGTGCTCGGAGGCCGACGTGATAATGGTCCTGGTTCCCGACCAGGCCCAGAAGTCGCTCTACGAGGCCGAGATCGCGCCGGCGCTCGAGGACGGGAACGCGCTGTTCTTCGCGCACGGCTTCAACATCCACTACGGCTTGATAAGACCGCCGGCGTCGGTGGACGTCGTCATGGTAGCTCCCAAGGGTCCCGGGCACCTGGTGCGCCGGACCTTCACGGAAGGAAAGGGGACCCCTTCACTTCTGGCGGTCCACCAGGACGCAACGGGCAAGGCGAGGGAGCTAGGCAAGAGCTACGCCAAGGCCCTGGGAGCTACCAGGGCAGGGCTGCTCGAGACGACCTTCCAGGAGGAGACCGAGACCGACCTCTTCGGCGAGCAAGTCGTCCTGTGCGGTGGGCTCACCGCACTGGTGATGGCCGGCTTCGAGACCCTGGTGGAGGCCGGCTACCAGGAGGAGTCGGCCTACTTCGAATGCCTCCACGAGCTCAAGCTGATCGTGGACTTGATGTACGAGGGCGGAATCTCGTGGATGCGCTACTCGATCTCGGACACGGCCGAGTACGGGGATCTGACGAGAGGCCCCCGGATCATCACCGAGGAGACCAAGATCGAGATGAAGCGGATCCTGGAAGAGATCCGCTCCGGGAAGTTCGCTACCGAGTGGGTGCTGGAGAACCAGGCCGGACGTCCTCACTTCGAGGCGCTCAGGCAGAGGGGGAGGGCCCACCCGATCGAGAGAGTGGGCAAGGAGCTTCGGAAGATGATGCCGTGGCTGGAGGCAAAGGAGATCTGATCAGGTATCGGTCGACCGCTGGTATCGAGCGAGGAGAGGTAGTCGGACGTGATCGATAGACCCGAGACCCTTCTGACCCCCGGCCCCGTGCCGGTTTCGCCGGAGGTGCTCCTGGCGCAAGGGAGCCCGATGCTTTACCACCGAGGACCTGTGTTCTCCGAGCTGCTTGCAGACGTGGCCGACGGGATCCGGATGTTGCTGAAGACGAGTGCACCCGTGGTCATCCACTCGTGTTCGGGTACGGGGGGGATGGAGTCGGCAGTGGCAAACAGCTTTTCGCCCGGCGACAAGGTGCTCGTGGTGTCGATAGGGAACTTCGGCGAGCGCTTCGCAAAGATCTGCAGGGCCTACGGCCTTGACGTGGAGGTTCTCGAGTACCCGTGGGGCGAGGAGGCCAGAGCCGAAGACGTGGGGCGCAAACTGTCCGAAATCCCCCAGTGCAAGGGCGTACTGGTGACTCACAGCGAGACTTCCACCGGGGTCGTCAACGACATCGAGTCCATAGCATCCGTCGTCCGCGAGACAGAAGCCCTGCTGATCGTCGACACGGTCTCCGGTGCCGGCGCCTGTCCCTTCGAGATGGACGCCTGGGGCGTGGACGTGGCGGTGACCGGCTCCCAGAAGGCCATGGCGGCATCTCCGGGCGCTGCGTTTCTGGCGGTTTCCGAGAGGGCGCTTCAGGCTCACGAGCGTGCTCGACTGCCCCGGTTCTACTTCGACTGGACCCAGGCACTGGAGGCCTACAACCGGCCGAACCACGAGTGCCCGTGGACGCCGGCGACATCGGTATTGATGGGGGTTCGCGTGGCTCTCCAGAAGATACGGGAGGAGGGAGTCGACCGCATGGTCGCACGCCACGCCCTTCTGGGCAAGGCAACCAGGGCAGGGCTTCAGGCAATGGGGCTCGAGATATTCGCCTCGTCACCCGAGCGGGCCAACGTCGTGACCTGCGTTAGAGCTTCCGAGGGAGTCGACTCGTCCAAGATCGTCTCGCACGTGAGAAAGCGGTTCGGCCTTGTAATTGCTGGTGGGCAGGGAAAGTTGAAGGGGAAGGTCTTCAGGATCGGCCATCTGGGCTGGGTCGACCGGTTCGACATCTTGAGGGCCCTGGCGGCGGTCGAGACCGCCTTCGTCGACCTCGGTCTTCCCGTCAAGGAGGGTACAGGCGTCCAGGCCGCACTGGAGGTATTCCAGGCTGCAGACAGGGAACACGGTGGCGACCCGCCCGCTTGAGACGATACCGGTCGGTAAGAACCCCGGGAGTTGCACATAGCGGGTCCGTGCCGCAAGGAGGTCAGCTAGAAGACCGATGCCGTCCAAGGTATTGGTTACCGAAGAGATAGCAGAGTCGGGGCTTCAGCTACTGAAGGAAGCCGGACACGTCGTAGAAGTCCGCACCGGAATGGGCCGGGACGAGCTGCTGGAAGCGGTCTCGGACGCCGAGGCGCTCATTGTCCGCTCGGGTACCCGGGTAGGTGCAGACGTGTTCGAGGCCGCAGCCTCGTTGCGAGTGGTGGGGAGGGCAGGAATCGGGGTCGACAACATCGACCTCGAGGCGGCCACGAAGAAGGGGGTCGTGGTCGTCAACGCGCCGCAGTCGAACACGCTGTCTGCGGCGGAGCACACCATGGCGCTGATGCTCGCGCTCTGCAGGCGGATTCCCGAGGCCGACCGCTCCGTCCGCGCAGGGGAGTGGAATCGTTCGGCATTCGTGGGTATGGAGTTGGCCGACAAGACCCTGGGGATCGTGGGACTCGGTCGCATCGGGACTCTCGTAGCGCAGCGTTCTCTCGCATTCGGTATGAGGATCGTAGCCTACGACCCGTACGTCTCTCCCGAGCGGGCCAGGCAGATGAGCGTCGAGCTTGTCTCCCTCGAGGAACTCTGCGAACGTGCCGACGTGATCAGCGTCCACCTCCCCAGGACTTCCGAAACCGTCGGGCTGATCGACGAGGAGCGGATCCGCTCGATGAAGCCCACCGTGCGAATCGTCAACACCGCACGAGGCGAGATCGTAGACGAGGAAGCCCTCGCCCGAGCTCTCAGAGAGGGCCGCATTGCGGGAGCCGCCGTTGACGTCTTCTCCCAGGAGCCGCCCCCTCCCGACCACCCCCTTCTCGACGCTCCGAACACGATTCTGACGCCCCACCTGGGGGCGAGCACCGCCGAGGCTCAGGACAAGGCCGGCAAGGCGGTAGCCGAGCAGGTCTTAGCCGTCCTCCGCGGTGAGCTCGTGCCCTATGCCGTCAACGTGGAGGTGGGCCCCGGGATACCCGAGACCGCTCGGGTGTTCCTCCCCCTTGCAGAAATGCTCGGGGGGTTCTATACGGCCCTGGCGGGAGGGCTGACCGACAGGGTGGACGTCGCGCTCGTCGGGCAGCTCGCCGACGTGGACGACCGTGTCCTCTCCCTCGCGGTACTCAAGGGAATGTTCCAGTCCATCAGCGACGAGCCGGTTTCCTACGTGAACGCGCCTCTGATCGCGAAGGAGAAGGGGATCGAGGTGCGAAGGAGTTCGTCTGCGCACTCCGAGGATTACGTCTCGCTTGTCAGGATTTCGGGATCGGTGAAGGACCGCAAGGTCTCCGTTGCCGGGACGGTGGTCGGCTCTCGCCAGTCACCTCGGATCGTGGAGATCGACGAGCACTCCATAGACCTTCCTCCGAGCCGGTACATGCTCGTAATTCACAACGAAGACAGGCCGGGGGTTATCGGCAGGGTCGGCACGGTGCTGGGCGATGCCGGGGTCAACATCTCGAACATGGCAGTCGGGAGGGACCCGGAAGGCAAGCATGCCCTCATGGGGCTCAACCTGGACAGCCCACCCGACGAGTCGACGCTGGAGAAGCTCCGGCAGGCCGACGGAATAGTGGACGTGACGTTCATGGTGCTGGAGTCGGCGCCTGAGTTGATATAGGTTCCCGTAATCCGTTGACAGCAACGAGACCGCGGTGCATGATCGCTCACATGTACAGAGGACAACTGGCGGAGAACTCGAGGCGTCTGACGAGGCTGTCCGGCACTTCTGCGGAGCTTTTGCTTACCTAGCGGCGCGTCGGGCAACGCTCCGGCGCGCCGAAACCTCGCACGCTACGTGCGAGGTTTTTTGTTTGGGCGGACGGTGACGGAAACGGAAAGGCCTACGGAGGCGAGATGAGCGAGAAACTGATCATCTTCGACACCACCCTGCGTGACGGGGAGCAGTCGCCTGGCATCAGCCTGAATGTGGCTGAAAAAGTGGAAATAGCGGATCAGCTGGCTCGCCTCGGTGTGGACGTCATCGAGGCCGGATTTCCCGTTGCTTCCCCCGGAGACTTCGAGGGCGTCCAGGCGATAGCCAGGGCGGTGAAAGGCGCGACCGTCGCCGGGCTGTCTAGGACGCACCTGGAAGACGTGGACAGGTGCTGGGAGGCCGTGCAGGACGCCGAGCAACCACGGATCCACGTCTTCATTGCCACTTCCCCCATCCACATGAAGCACAAGCTCAGGATGACCCCTGAACAGGTAAAGGAGGCAGCGGTAGCAGGGGTCAAGCGAGCCAAACGATACACGGCCGATGTGGAGTTCAGTCCCGAAGACGGTTCCAGATCCGACCCGGCATTCCTCGTGGAGGTGCTGAGGGCAGTGGTCGACGCGGGGGCAACGACCCTGAACATCCCCGATACGGTGGGATACGCGACTCCCGAGGAATTCGGCGACCTGATGCGATTCCTGATCGAAAAGGTCGACCCGCCGGAAGGTGTTCGGTTCTCCGTGCACTGCCACAACGACCTTGGTCTGGCAACTGCCAACTCCCTGGCAGGGGTCGCAGCCGGAGCTCGCCAGGTCGAGTGCACGATCAACGGCATAGGGGAGAGGGCAGGAAACGCAGCCCTCGAAGAGGTGGTAATGGCGGTCAAGGTTCGCAGCGAAGTGTACGGGCTGGAGGTGGGTATAAGAAGCGAGGAGATCGCCAAGACGTCACGTCTGGTCTCTAGACTGACCGGGTACCCCGTCCAGTACAACAAGGCCGTCGTGGGGAGGAACGCTTTCGCCCACGAGTCCGGCATTCACCAGCACGGTGTACTGGCCAACCGCAAGACCTACGAGATCATCGATGCCGAGTCGGTAGGGAGGAAGGCTGCCGAGATAGTGCTGGGCAAGCACTCGGGAAGGCATGCCTTCCAGGACACCCTGGAGAAGATGGGTATCCACTTGCAGGGGGACGCGCTGAACGCGGCGTTCAGGCGCTTCAAGGAGCTGGCCGACCGGAAGGCTCAGATTACCCAGGCCGACATCGAAGCAATCGTCGCTGCCGAACTCGGCCAGCTGGAGGACACTTTCGTGCTCGAGGAGTTCGAGGTCCGCGGCGGGAACCTCGTGGAACCGGTCGCAAGGGTCGTACTTCGCCGCAACGGTGACAGGGCCGAAGCCGAAGCTTCCGGAGACGGGATGATAGACGCCGCCTGTGCGGCCATCTCCAAGGCTTCCGGAATAGAAGGCCGACTGGTCGCCTTCAACGTATCGTCGGTAACGGAGGGTACAGACGCGCTGGGGGACGTGACGATACAACTGGAGGTGGACGGCCGGACCGTCACCGGCAGGGGTGTCTCGACCGATGTCGTCGAAGCCTCGGCTAGGGCGTTCCTTTCGGCCGTGAACGTGGCTGCGCGGCTCAGGGCGAGGCCGACGGCGGCGTCCGGATCCGCGGAAGTCGGTCCCTGAGTTCGCGCGATCTCATGGTGCTGTCGTCGGTGAGCTACCCTGCCGGGCTTACCAGTGCATGAGGAGCGGCGCATGGCTGAGATACGGCAGCCGAGAGCCTCATATCCGGTCCGGCAGGGTGGAGAGTTCACGGCACCGCAATACGACCGTGCAGCACTCCTGACCATCGACGTCCAGGTCGACACCGTCGGTCCCGGAGCTCCATTCGATGACCCAGGTGGCGCCCAGATGGTCGTTGCCGCGTCGGCGGTAGTGAGGGCCTGGCGCGAGAGCGGGGGGCTGATCGTCCACGTCGTCCGTCTCTACGAGGAAGACGGGTCCAACGTGGACCGCTGCAGGCGAGAGCTGTGGGCCAATGGCTGGCGCGCGCTGGTCCCCGACACGGAAGGTGCCGAGATCGTCCCCGAATTGAAGCCCAGACCCAACGCCGTCCTCGCCTCGCAGCTCCTCTTGTCGGGAGAGGTTCAGCTGTGGGACTGGAACGAGGCGGTCGTCTACAAGCCGAGGTGGTCGGCGTTCCACAACACTGCCCTGCACGCCTTTCTGGCCTCCAGGAACGTCACGACCGTCGTCGTGGTGGGCCACCTCTTCGAGAACTGCGTGCGGGCCACGCTGCAGGATGCCACGGCTCTGGATTTCCGTGCAGTCGCAGTGGCCGACGCGATCTCGGGCCGGGTCACCCCCGAGTCTTTGGAAGAGGTCGCCAGGTGGGGCGTCGAGGTAACTTCGGCCTACGACGTGATAGAAGCGGTAGTGACCGGCCGCTCGTACAAGCCGTAGGGCTCGGCGGCGTTTCTCCTTCGGATTCCAGTTTCGGGCCGGCTGCCGCTCGTGCTCCGGGGGAGCTTCTCAGGCCTGGACGAGCTTGATGGAATGGTCCTCTGCGACCTCGGGCGGTCGGGCTTCAGGAACAAGCCCTGCAAGGTTGAAGCACGGCGAGGTCGGATTCGCTCTCCAGGAGAAGGTGGCCAAGCAGCGCCCCTGGAAGACCGTGACCAGGGGAGCCAGCTGACCGGACTGGGGAGTTGCTTCGACGAGCTCCCTCGTCTCCCCGGTAATCGGGTTTTCTTCGAGGATGCGTCTGCCCGAGAGCAGGTTCCACGAGCGCGGGCCGGTAAGGGTTGCTCTGAAAAGGTAGGGCGTCACGCCCACCGGGACTCCCTGATTCGACATGCGGAAGCGCACAGCGATCCCGCAGGTGTCGGTGATCGGGAAGATCTGCAACTTGCAGGGGAGTATGTACCTCATCTCGGGCAGGTCGATTCTGGGCGGCAGGGTCATCACGTGGTCGCCAAGGTTGGGAGGGGGAAACTCTCCGGGAATTATCTGAAGCAGCGGCAGGCCCGACCGGCGGGGGATAGCCCCGATGAGCAACTCCTGGGCCGTGGTCTCCTTGACCACCCAGCACTGAGGGAGGTCGGAATCTACCCCTGGGGGGGCCAGAACCAGTACTGGCTGTGCCACCTTTCCCTTCACGTCGAGCGGGGGGAGTTGGACAAGCCTGGCCTTGAGGCTCCGCGGGTCTGTCTGCCAGGCAAACCTCAGAATGTGCGCCGTCGCCCATTCCTCGCCCTGGGGCGGGCGCACTATGACCTGGTGGTGGTAGTTGACCTGGTCACCTTGAGTTACGGGGGGGAGGTACGGAAACGTGGGAGGCCCTTCCGTCGGCAAGGCGAGGACCGGAGCCGGGGCGGGCTCTGCGCCCGCGCCAGGATTACCTCCGGCGGATGGACCGAGCCCCAGTGGCGGCCCCTCTGGAGAGGCGCTTGGACGAATCTGACCTTCCGGGGAAGGCCTCGAGCTTGGTGGTTGGTAACTCATGGATTCCGCAGCCTGACGACTCAGTTTACCGCCGCCACGCCGGCGACGCTTGCAAGAGGACGAGAACGAAGCGGCCGCCGGCCCAGACGACTGTGGGAATTCCAGTACGGTCGCCCTGTGCGCGGCACGCCCCTACCTCAGTCCGAGTCTACCCCGGCACTGCGACACGCAACCGCTTCCGTCGGGCATGCCACCCCGTAGCATTGGGAAAAGGGGTCGGGGCGGGGGCGGAGACCGGCGGACGCCGGCGCACGGGGATTCGGTGGCGTATCTGAAGTCGCCTGGGCAACGGTCGAGCTTTCCGGACGGAGCGAGGTAGTCGAATGAAAGTCGGAATCGTCGGACTGGGTCGCATGGGTTCGGGTATGGCACGCCGGCTTCGGGCCCGTGGCCACGAGGTCGTCGGGTACACCAGAGACCGCTCCAAGACCGAGGTACCGACCATGGAGGCGCTGCTGGAGGCCCTCCCGGTGCCCAGAGTGGCAATCACCATGCTCCCGGCAGGCGAAGTCACTGCATCGGCCATCGAGCGACTGGGTGCGCTGATGGATTCCGGTGACTATGTGGTCGATGGGGGCAACTCGTACTTCGGGGATTCGATCGAGAGGGCAAGGAAGCTCTCCGAGCGGGGAATCCGCTTCGTGGACGCAGGCATTTCGGGTGGCATCTGGGGCGCGGAGGAGGGCTATTGCGTCATGGCGGGGGGAGCGAAAGAGGACGTCGAGTTCCTCCGTCCCGTCTTCGAGGCGCTCGCTACCGACGGCGGGTTCGCGCACGTCGGGCCCTCGGGCGCAGGGCACTTCGTCAAGATGGTGCACAACGGTATCGAGTACGCGCTCATCGAGGCTTATGCGGAGGGTTACGAGCTGCTGAGGGCGTCCCCACTGGGGGTAGACCCCAGGGTGGCCTTCAGTCTGTGGCGGAGTGGGAGCGTGGTCAGGTCCTGGCTGCTCGACCTGGCCGTGCGGGCGCTGGAGCGCCACGGTGACCTCGCTGACATTGCGGCCTGGGTCGATGATTCCGGGGAGGGCCGCTGGACGGTGAAGACGGCAGTAGAGCTGGGTGTCCCCGCCCCTGCAATATCCGAGGCTCTCTTCCGGAGGTTCGACTCCCGTCAGAGCGGTTCGCCTGCGATGAAGCTGGCTGCTGCTTTGCGTGAGCAGTTCGGAGGGCATGCCGTCATGAGGGAGGGAGGGCAAGGACAGGGCCGAAGTCGCCGATGAACCCGACCACCTGCGACGCACTGGTCATATTCGGCGCCAGCGGAGATCTGGCGAAAAGAAAGATCTTCCCCGCCCTCTACGGGCTGGCCGCGAAGGGAAGGTGGACTGGCAAGACGATAGGCGTCGGGCGTTCGAAGTGGACCGCGGAGGATCTCCAGGAGTACGCACGAGCTTCGATAACTCAGTTCGTCAGACGAGTGGACGAGGCGGTACTGGAAAGTATCCTTTCCCGACTCGACTTCGTGAGTGGTGACTACGAAGACCCCGAGACGTTTCGCCGGTTGGGCTCTCGCCTTCAGGGCTCATCCTGCCCTCTCTTCTACCTGGCGATCCCCCCGACCGTGTTCGAGGTCGTGGGCTCCAAGCTCCACGAGACCGGCCTGGCGGAACGCGGGAGGGTAGTGGTGGAGAAGCCGCTGGGTCGGGACCTCCGCTCGGCCAGACAGATCGGCGAGTGTCTGGAGCGGTGGTTCAGGAAGGAGGCTGTGTTCCGGATCGACCACTTCCTGGCGAAGGAAGCGGTGCGGAACCTCTTGGTCTTCCGTTTTGCAAATTCCCTCCTCGAACCCATCTGGAACAACCGTTACGTTGCCGAGGTCCAGGTGACGCTGTCCGAGACCCTCGGAGTGGAGACGCGGGGCGCATTCTACGAAGAGGTCGGAGCCTTGCGAGACGTCGTGCAGAACCACCTGATGGAGGTGGTGACGCTTCTGGCAATGGATCCTCCACTGGGGATGGATCCGGAGTCCTTGGGGATCGAGAAGCTCAAGGTGTTGAAGGCCGCCAGGACGGTCGACCCTTCCCAAGCCGTGAGGGGGCAATATACCGGGTACCGGGGAGAGCGCGGGGTGGACCCTTCTTCTCAGGTCGAGACCTTCGTAGCGCTGCGCCTGGAGATCGACTCGTGGCGGTGGGCGGGGGTCCCCTTCTACATAAGGACGGGCAAGAGGATGCCCGAAGATTCCCTCTCGGTCGTCGTCGTCTTCCAACAGCCTCCCCGCCTGATCTTCGCCGATGCCCGGTCGCGCCCAGAACCCAACGAGCTCGTCTTCGAACTCGGCCGGGAAGAGAAGGTGGAATTCCGCATGCAGGTGAAGGTTCCCGGCGAGGAGGTCCGGGCGAAGCCCGTGGCCGTCGGCTTCGCGTTCGAGTCCGAGTTCGGTGCCGATCACGAGACCGAATACGAACTACTCTTGGGAGACGCGCTGGAGGGGGACCACACGCTCTTCGCGCAGCAGGCCACCATCGAGGAGTCCTGGAGAATCGTCGACCGACTCATCGCGGAGCCGCCGCCACTCGAGTTCTACGAGCCCGGCACCTGGGGCCCGAGGGAGGCCGACGCGATCCTGGGTCCTGGCAGCAGGTGGCGAGAGCCCCGCTGACCCATGGGTGTCGGCAACCTGCGGCCAATAACTTCGGTCTCGACGCGATGTTCGGAGGTGAGATGAGCTGGAAAATCGGTGTCGTGCCTGGAGACGGTATCGGGCCCGAGGTGGTCGCCGAGGCACTCAAGGTTCTCGGAGCAGCCGGCTTCGCAGCTGATTTCGTCACTTACGACCTGGGCGGCGAGCGCTACCTGCGGACCGGAGAGGTGCTACCAGATGCGGTCCTGCAGGAGTGGAAGGAGCTCGACGCGATCTTGCTTGGGGCGGTGGGCCACCCCGAGGTCCCTCCAGGGGTTCTCGAAAGGGGTCTGCTTCTCAGGGCTCGCTTCGAACTCGACCTCTACGTCAATCTGAGGCCCGTGAAGCTCCTGCCCGGGGTTGCCGGGGCACTGGCGGATCGGACGCCCGATGAGGTCGACTTCGTCGTCGTACGCGAGAACACCGAGGGTCTCTACGCCGGCGCTGGGGGTGTCCTGCGTTCGGGGGGAGAGAAGGAAATCGCCGTCGAGTCCTCCCTCAACACTGCCTTCGGTGTCACAAGGTGCGTGGCTTTCGCCTTCTCGCTCGCCGAGAAGCGGTCGCGCAAGGAACTGTGTCTCGTCCACAAGACCAATGTCCTCACCAATGCCGGCCAGCTATGGACGAGGGTGTTCGAGGAAGCCGGAGCACGCCACCCGGACGTCCGCACCTGGTACTGCCACGTGGATGCAGCGTGCCTCCACATGGTCATGAATCCCGCCCGATTCGACGTGATCGTGACCGACAACTTGTTCGGTGACATAATCACCGACCTCGGAGCCGCGATATCCGGAGGGCTGGGTTTCTCGGCAAGTGGGAACATCGACCCCGAGAGGAGGGGGCCATCCATCTTCGAGCCGGTGCACGGCTCGGCGCCGGACTTGGCGGGGACTGGCAAGGCGAACCCAGTGGCAGCGGTCTTGTCCGCGGCAATGATGGCCGACTTCTTGGGCGAGGAGGCGGTAGCAGAGAGAGTCCGTGCGGCAGTGTCGCGATTCTGCGAGGAGAACAGGCCCGCCCCCGACGGTACCTTCGAGATGCCGTCCTCGAAGGTTGGTGACATAATAGCTGCGTCGCTCGACCGGCCTTCCCAGAGCACCAGGAGCCTTCCCGAATGATCGAAAAGGTCGACTGCATCTGGATGAACGGGGACTTCGTCCCCTGGGACGACGCGAAGGTGCACTTGCTCACCCACTCGCTCCACTACGGACTGGGGGTCTTCGAGGGAATTCGCTGCTACGCGACCAAGGACGGGCCGGCCGTCTTCCGCCTGACCGACCACATGCGCCGTCTCCACAGGTCGGCCAAGATCCACCTGATGAAGCCGCGCTACTCCGTGGACGAGCTCGTCGAGGTCACCAAGGAACTCATCCGCCGCAACAAGGTGCAGGAGTGCTACATCCGTCCCATCATGTTCCTGGGCTACGGCGAGATGGGCCTGAATCCACTGAATTCCAGCGTGGAAACGGCCATAGCAGTCTGGCCCTGGGGAACTTACTTGGGCGAGGAGGGTCTCAAGCACGGGGTGCGAGTGCGGGTATCCAGCTTCCGGCGGCTGGAGCCCAACGTGATACCCCATGCGGCAAAGGCCACGGGGCAGTACATCAACTCGATTCTTGCCAAAGTGGAGGCGCTGCAATCAGGCTACGACGAGGCGATCCTCCTGAACCTGCAGGGTTTCGTGACCGACGGTTCCGGCGAGAACATCTTTCACGTACGCGACGGGGTCATCACTACCCCTCCGCTATCGAGCGGCGCACTCGAAGGAATTACCCGCGACACGATCCTCACGATCGCCAACGACCTCGGCTACGAGACACGGGAGGCAGACCTCGTCCGAAGCGACCTTTACATAGCGGACGAGCTCTTCTTTACGGGCACAGCCGCGGAGGTAGTCCCCATCAGGGAGGTAGACGGAAGAGAGATCGGGGAGCCCGGGCCGATTACCAGGAAGTGCCAGGAGGTGTTCTTCTCCGTCGTGAAAGGCGAAGTCGAGCGTTACAGGCACTGGCTCGAGTACGTGTGAGGCGCTCCTCCGGAGGGTCAGCCGAGCCGTGCTCCGAGCAGTGCTGCGGGGCTGGCCGGGGCTTTATCGGCCAGGTTTCCCAGGCACGGCCGGCTAGAATTCGGCGAAGAGGGCGGGGGCACCGCCTGTTCCGCTCGCACCGCGGTTTCCATCTGACTGCCCGCCGGTGGAATCGTCCGAGGAAGGCCCCCTATGCGAGTCGACATCTACGACACCACCCTCAGGGACGGTGCCCAGAGGGAAGGACTATCCCTCACCGTCAGCGACAAGCTGAAGATCGCCGGGAAGCTGGCTGAGCTCGGCGTCGCATACATCGAGGGAGGATGGCCGGGGGCGAATCCCAAGGACGACGAGTTCTTTGCCAGGGCACCCAGGGAAGTCGACTTCGGCGACTCGGAGTTGGTGGCTTTCGGCTCGACCAGGCGACCCTCGGCTGCCGCCGAAGAAGACGAGAATCTTGCCGCACTTCTGGAGGCAGGCACCTCGACCCTTTGCATCGTCGGGAAGTCCTGGGACTATCACGTCACCGACGCCCTCCAGACCACCCTGGAAGAAGGAATCAAGATGGCGGCCGAATCCGTGCGCTATCTGCGCTCGAAGGGGCGGCGAGTATTCTTCGACGCCGAGCACTTCTTCGACGGATTCAAGAACAACCCTAAATACGCTCTCGATGTCTGTCGGGTGGCGCTCGAGGAGGGTGCCGATTGCCTGGTGCTGTGCGACACCAACGGCGGAACCCTGCCCCACGAGGTGATCACGATCGTGGAAGAGGTGTTCGACGCCCTCGGACCCGATGCGCCCCTGGGCGTGCACTTCCACAACGATTCGGGCTGCGCGGTGGCCAACTCCCTGCTGGCGGTAGAAAAGGGGGTCCGTCAAGTGCAGGGATGCATCAACGGACTAGGAGAGAGGACCGGCAACGCCAACCTGATAGAGGTCATACCCAATCTCGTGCTGAAGATGGGCGTCGACTGCATCCCCCTCGACCGCTTGCGCAACTTGACCGAGACGGCCCACTTTGTCGCCGAGGTCTCCAACACGCCGTTGAACCTACACGCACCCTACGTCGGGAGCGTTGCCTTCACTCACAAGGCCGGGCTGCACGCCTCGGCGATCGCCCGCCGCCCCGACGCTTACGAGCACATCGACCCCGAGCTCGTGGGGAACGCGTCGAGGCTGGTCGTTTCCGAGCTGGCCGGCCGGTCGACCGTGATACTCAAGGCAAAGGAACTGGGGATCGACCTTTCTACACGGCCCGAGGTCGCAACCGAAGTCCTGACGAAACTCAAGAACCTCGAGCACGTCGGCTACCACTTCGAGGCGGCTGACGGGAGCTTCGAGCTGCTCGTCAGGACCACTGCGGGATGGAAGCCGGAGTACTTCACGCTCGAGTCGTTCCGGGTGATCATGGAAAAGCGGGCGGACGGCGGGGTTGCGACCGAGGCGACGATAAAGGTGCACTGCGGCGGGGAGCGCATCATCGCGACGGCGGAGGGAAACGGTCCGGTGAACGCTCTCGACAGAGCGCTGCGCCAAGCCATAGGCCAGATCTACGACGAGCTGAAGGACGTTCATCTCACGGATTACAAGGTCCGGGTACTCGATCCCGACCGCGGTACTGCAGCGGTCACGCGTGTGCTGATCGACACGACAAACGGCCATACTTCCTGGTCCACGATCGGGGTTTCCGAGAACATAATCGAGGCCTCCTGGCAAGCGCTTCAGGACTCGCTGATCCTGGGAATCCTCAAGTCCCGCGAAGGGCAAGAGGGCAACTCCCAGACGGAAAAGGGAAGCCTCTCCGACTGAGGACCGTTACCGCTCGGGCATTGCCTGGACTGTTTGGGAATCGCTGGCTGGCATCCCTGGCGGTGCTCGTCGCTTTCCTAGGGGCGTGTTCTCCCTACGGGCCGGGTCCCCAGGAGCTTTCTCCTTCGGCCCACCTGAGTATGTTCACCCTGCATACCCAGGCGGGCAAGACCTACTACGCCGTGACCCTGAGACTTGCAGGCGATGTGCCCTACCGTAACGGGCGCCTCACTATGCGCTTCCCTAAGGAGACCGCGGAGGCTGTCGAGGCGCCACCCGCCGGTGCCAGGGTCGCAAGGGTGTGGCGCGACTCGGTGAGCTGGGAGGTAGAGGACCCGGGAGGTCCGACCGTGCTCGGCCCCTTCGTCGTCCGCGCCACTGCACGAGGTGGTAGGCCTGAGTGGGCCAGGTTCTCCTGGAGTGGCGGAGAGGTGCAGACTTACGACGTCCTCGAACGGTTCGGCGGTGGGGCGTCGGGCTACGGGGTTCTTCGGCCAACTGCCACCACGTCGCGGATCCTCATCGGCCGCGAGACCGAGATAACAGCGTACGCGGTGGGCGGGGGGATCGAGACCGAGATCCACATCATCGCTCTCAAGGACCCCGTGGAGTTGCCACCTCCCGATGCCGTGACGGCCGAAGAGGTCGAGGTGGCTGCCTTCTCGGCTCACGTCGAACCCGACAAGCCTTACCTGGTCGGAATGGAGCTTGCAGCGCCCCGGCCCCTTCCCCCTCTGTCGAAGCTGCGGATCACTAGGGCTCCGCTGGACCCTCCCGATGCTGGTTACGAGCCAGCGACGTTCGCGGGAACGGTTTCCGCCGACGGCTCGAGGGTGCTGGTGCCGATAGCTGGCTCCGGAAAGTACCGGGCTTACATCGATTCGAGCACTTACCGGAGCGCACGGGCAGAGCTGAACCCGGCGGCTCTGCTCTTCTCCGAAGCGATCCGAGCTCGCCTGATGGGCGCGTCGCAGGCTAGTGACCCCGCCAGGAAGACGGCGTTCCTAGCTCTGGGAGATTCTCCGGCCATCGAGCTGCTGGCACGGGACTCTCCAAAAGGGCCCGGCTACACCGCTTCTGCCCCGATAACGGATACCGCGTGGCGCGGACCCTTGTTGTGCAGCATCGAGGCCTGCTTGGGGAGCACGGCATCGAGGCCTGCCGTGGTCTGCGACACGACCTACGGCAACGTAGGGTGCCTCGACGTGGTACCCGAGGAGGGAGCAGTCGGCCTCACCGTGGGTGATGCGGAGAAGACCTCCCAGGCCTGCGCCGACAAGGTCTGTTTCGTGAGGGAGAAGGCTTTAGTCGACAGGAGGGGCGTTGAGGTGGCCCGCAGAGATCCTGTAGTCTTCGCCGTCGTCGCCCACGAACTTCTCTCCTACTCGGGCGACGCCGTGGCCTGAGGTTGCAGGGAAGCGAGCGTTCGAAGGTAGATGGGAAACGACTACTCGATCAACTCGACGGTGCCCGATGACCCTGCTCAGCTGGACGGGTCGCGTCTGAAGCTCAGGCTCCCTCCAGCTCCCAGGTGGCACGCCTGTCGTCCCGGAGAGGTGGCGCTCTCGCCAGCTAGCGACGGCGAGCTTCTGGGCTCCCCGGCTCCGGATGCAGGTTACGTCTTGAAGCTATTCCGCATGGCGGAACCGTCGATCACCGGGGCCGAAGGGATCGACAGACTCGATCTCAGGGCGGCGATCCAGGCGACCGCCCTGCGGCGCGCATCGGTGCTGGGGCGCGCACCTACTCTCTCCGACCTCGAGTGGGCCCTTGCCTACTGGGGGTTCGGTCTGGCGGGGAAGTTCGACCCGTCGGGAGCGACCGCCTCGGGAATGGACCCGGCCGAGCGGGACGAGCTCTTCAGCGGCTGCGCTCACGACGCCCTCAGGCAACGGCGGGTCGCGGCGTCGGTGGACCCGAGGCTGGCTGGCGTCCCGGCAGGGGAAATAGCCGTGCGTGGGACTTCCAGGTGAGGAGCGCACCGGCGGTCGGGCGCACCGCAGGAACGCCCAGGGTCAGGAGCGTTGTCCGTTGAGCGACAAGGCTCCGGTGAGGGTCAGGTTCGCTCCGGCGCCCACCGGCTACCTCCACGTAGGGGGCGCTCGGACGGCCCTGTTCAACTGGCTCTTTGCCAGGCACTGCGGCGGAACGTTCGTCTTGCGCATAGACGACACCGACAGGGAGCGGTCCGAAGACTCGGCGGTAGCTCACATCTGCGATGTTCTCTCCTGGCTGGGTCTCGACTGGGACGAGGGACCTGATCTAGGGGGTCCCTACGCTCCTTACAGGCAAAGCGAGCGGATGGAGCTGTACCGTTCCAGGGCCGAGAGGCTCCTGGCCGAAGGCAAGGCTTACCGGTGTTTCTGCAGTCGGGAGACCCTCGAGACCATGAGGAGGGCGGCTCTGGAACAGGGCCGGCCAGCACGATACGACGGCAGGTGTCGGTCGCTGGAGCCGCGAGAGGCTGGTCGCAGGGCCGCAGCGGGAGAGGAGTTCGTGGTCCGCTTCGCCGTGCCTCCTCGAGGAACGATTGCCGTCTCGGACGTAATCAGGGGTGAGTCGACCTTCGACAGCTCCGACTTGGAGGACTTCGTCATACTGAGGGCCGACGCTACGGCGACGTTCGTCTTCGCCGGCGCTGTGGACGACCTCGAGATGGGCATCACTCACGTGATACGGGGGGAAGACCTCTTCTCGGCCACCCCACGTCAGGTGCTGGTCATCGGGGCGCTCGGGGGAGCTGAGCCGGTGTGGGCACACCTCCCGCTGATCGTCGGGGCGGACAGGGCCCCCCTTTCGAAGAGGCACGGCGACGTGTCGCTCGAGTGGTACAGGGACGCCGGATTCATGCCCGAAGCCATGGTCAATTACCTGGCACTACTCGGGTGGGCTCCCGAAGGTGGGGACGAGATCAAGCCAATCGAGGAGCTGGTGAACCAGTTCGAGCTGGGGCGTGTCGGCAAGAACCCGGCCTGCTTCGACCTCAAGAAGCTCGAGTGGATGAACAACCACTACCTCCAGAACCTGGACCCGGAGGTGGTCGCCGAGCGAGCGGTGCCGTTTCTCGTTTCGGAGGGGCTGGTATCGGACCCTCCGACACCTGAGGAGAGACGCGTCCTCGAGGCCGTCGTCCCGCTGCTTCAGGTGAGGATGGACCGCCTCTCTCAGGTCTGCGAGCTTGCGCGCTTCCTGTTCAGGGCGCCCGAGGTAGATTCCGAAGACTGGAAGTCCGTCATGTCTCACGAGTGGGCACGTCCCTTGCTGGAGGACATGTACGAGGCGCTGAAGTCGGCAGGCCACTGGACGGCGGCGGCTCTCGAGGACGTGCTCCGAAAGGTGGCAGCGGACAAGGGGGTCAAGCCGCGCCTCGCGTTCGGGCCCCTCAGGGTGGCCGTCTCTGGACGCAGGGTAGGCCCGCCGCTCTTCGAGTCTCTGGAAATACTGGGGCGGGAGAAGGTGCTCGTAAGGGTCGGCACGGCGCTGGAGATCCTGGAGGCCCACGGGGCCGACCTCGGACCAGGGCGTTGGCCACTGGAGCCCTGAGGACCTGTGGGCTAGCCGGGGTGGCAAGCGCTACGAGTCGCACGGCACTGTAGCACTGGTTTTGGGACATCGGCAAGGGTCTCTCTCTGCTAGCCTGAATGCCCGTGCCCGACGGTCCCAATGCGCCCCGGGGCCCCGGGGCTCTGGACGAGACAGGGACGCCTCGGGCTGGGCGAGGAAGGCGGTCGGGGGTGGTGTAACTGGCAACACGGCAGGCTCTGGACCTGTTGTTGGGGGTTCGAATCCTCCCCCCCGAGCTGACCGGAGGCACCCGAGGATGCAGGCGGAGTGGTCCTCGGGTACCTTTGTCGAGGCCCCATCGTCTAGCGGCCTAGGACACCACCCTCTCAAGGTGGAGACACGGGTTCAAATCCCGTTGGGGCTACTCTGAGCTCGGGGAAGCCACGCGGAGTCCGGTACCTCTGGTAGGCTTCGCCCATGAATTCGTGCCCATCTCACGATGCTCGTCGCCTCTTCCTCCTCATGGCGACACTGGCTGCCGTGGCCACTCTGTGGCTGGCCGCTCCCGGTGCCGAGGCCAAGTCGGCGAAGATATCGAATCTGGATATCTCCCTCGAGGTCCGGTCGGACGGTTCGATTGAGGTCAGCGAGGAGTCGACGTGGAAATTTTCCGGGGGCGACTTCTCCCGCGTATCGAGGGAACTGCTGCTGCTTTCGGGTCAAGAGCTCCTATCTCTCTCCGTATACGAGCGCAGCGGCGGCAGTCTGATTCCCTATTCTCCGGGCCAGATGGGGGTGCGGACACCGGGGACGTACGCGGTGTCCGGGGGTGGGCAGGCGTATCAGATCGAGATTTATTACTCGGCAGGTTCGGGAGAAACCAGGACCTTCGTCATTTCCTATGAGGTTGCGGGCGTCGCCGTCGTCTACCAGGACGTGGCCGACGTCCAGTGGACGTGGATCGGAAAGGCGAACACAGCGGCGGTAGACCGACTGACCGTCAACGCGAGGATTCCCGCTTCGGCCATCCCCCTCGACGACTTCAGGGTCTGGGGCCACGGCCCGCTGAGCGGCGAGGTGCGGAAGCTCTCCAACTCAGAAGCGGTCTGGGAAGTGAAGAAAATTCCGCCCAACACCCTCGTGGACGGACGGATGGTCTTCCCGGCTTCTCTGATTTCGGCTCGGAACGTCATCCCCCGCCAAGGACTCCCTCAGATCCTGGAAGAGGAGCAGAGGCAGGCAGAGGCTGCGAACCGGGAGCGGCTCGAGCAGAGACTGAAGGCAGTGGGAGCCGTCGCATTCGGGCTCGTGTCGGCGGGCATATGGCTGCTCTTGTTCTTGCGCTTCGGACGCGAGTACAGGCCGAGCGTTTCGCCTCCGTACGAGAGAGACATCCCTTCAGCTCTCCCGCCGGCCGTGGTCGGTTATCTCTGGAATTTTGGGTCGGTCACGCCCAAGGAGGTGACGGCCACCTTGATGGATCTGGTCCGGCGGGGATTCATGAGGATTCAGCCTGCCGGCAGCTTCGACCCGGGCATCTTTGCTGCCGAGCGTCCGGACTACGCGTATGTCTGGACCGGTACACCGAAGAAATCGGGCGATTCCATGAGGCCATTCGAAGAGATGGTTGCCGGCTTCGTCCTGGGGGCCGTAAACCCGGCGCTCGGGCTTCCTACCCAGTCAGCTTTGGAGAGCTTCACCAGGTCGCATCCGTCGAACGTGCGCTCGTTCTTCACGAATTTCCAGAGGGCAGTACGAGAGGCCGGCGAGATGGAAGGCTTCATCGAGCGGAGGAGCCTCGCCATTTCGGTGGTGGCGGGGGTCCTGGCTGCCGGTACTGCCGGAGTGGCACTGGTTCTCTTCGGGGTGCCCTGGGGACTCTTTCCCTTCGCGGTCGGGCTGCTGGAATTCTTCGGTACCGCCACGATGAAGCGCCGCTCCAGGCGTGGGCGTGACGAATACGAAAGGTGGAAGGCGTTTGCTCGGTTCCTGCAGGACTTCTCGATCATGGGGGAAAGACTTCCCACCGAGCTCCCTCTCTGGGAGCGTTACCTCGTCTACGCCATACCACTCGGCGTGGCAGAAAAGGTCATCGAACAGATGAGGTTCTTGCTTCCGCCGGAGCAGTCAGACCAGCTCCTCCGGGGCTACGGCTACACCCCCGCGCGTGGCGGGTACTCCGGTGCAGCGGGGTACTCGCTCGTCTCGGGATTCACCGGCGCGTTCTCCGCGGCTGTCTCGAGGGCATCTTCGGGATCCGGAAGGGGAGGAGGGTTCTCCGGAGGCGGCGGAGGAGGCGGCGGAGGAGGCGGCTACTCGGCAGACTGAGCGTCTCCTCGTCTCGACTGAGGCGACGGGTCGTCAGAGGGGTGGCTCCGGGAGGTCCATCTCCTCGTCGAAGACGCCCCTCGGGTTCTCGACCACCCACACGTGGATCATGTCCGGCGTGTCTGCCACCATCTGACCGGGAGGGCAGGGCTCTCCCTCGGTCGCCGGCGGTGATACGGGGAATCCGGCGGGTGCCCAGCAGTATCCGGGATGCAAGTGCCAGCGCGTCATCTCTCCACCGACTGCTGGCCCGGCCTCGCCTGGAGCTTGCATGAGGTACATGGCTCCAACAAGTACTTCCTTACCCGAGCGCGTCCTGTAGTACATGAGGTTCTCGGGACGCTCGGGGTCGAGGATCCGCCCATCCCGCATGTACCCGAGATTCATCCAGTGGTTCACCCCAACCGCCCCCGGCGTGCTGTTGAAGTACCCGTCCTCCTTCGCGGCCTCTACGTCTCCGTAGCGAACAAGCGAAGCTCGTGTCTCTTCGACGAGGCGCGTCGCACGCTCGATCTCCTCGTCGGTCGCGCTCACCCCTCGTTCGAGGTAGAAGCGGACCTCCGGTATGACTTTCGGGCGCCGAGTCTCTAGCGCTCCCGACGCATATGCCAGCACGCCAGCCGTGAACCCGAGCGCCACAACCGCGGTCACGCCCCTTGCCAGCAGTCCGAACTTCCGGTCGCTCATCTCGCCGTTCCTGACGCGGCTCGGCCCTCGAGCACCGTACCGGCAAGGTGTGCGCCTGTCAGGTTGGCGCCTGTCAGGTTGGCTCCGGAGAGGTCTGCTCCGGAGAGGTCTGCTCCGGAGAGGTCTGCTCCGGAGAGGTCTGCTCCGGAGAGGTCTGCTCCGGATAGCCTGGCGCGGCGGAAGTCGCATCCCGCAAGCACCGCTCTTGCCAGCACAGCTCTTTTGGCCACTGCTCCTTCGAATGTCGAGCCGGAAAGGGTCGCTCCTGTGAAGTCGGATGACGAGAGATATGCGCTCCTGAATACCCCGCCTCTGGCGTGCGCTCCGGTGGCAAGCACCGAACTGAGGTCGGCACCCGTGAAGTCTGCTCCTTCCAACCAGGCCTCACGGAGGTCCATACCGCCTCCCTGGATCCGCTGGAAGGTGGCGTGCGTGCCCGTAGCGCCCTGAAGCGAAGCACCGATCATGACCGCGTCGTCGAAGCGGGCGCGGCTGATGTCTGCACTGGCGAAGAGTGCGCCCACCAGAGTCGTCTGTTGCAGGCTTGCTCCACGCAAAGTGGACTTCCTGAAGTCCGCTCCTTCCAGGTGTGCACCGGCGAAGGTCGAGTCATCAAGCGACATGCAAGAGAAGTCTTCTTTGGGGGCAGCGACTCCGTCTGCTTGCAATCCCCGTCGGTCGAGGCTGGCCGTGCATTCGGGAAGGGGCACCGAGGAGGGAGTCGGCGCCGGTGCAGGAGTGAGGTCGACCAGCGGGGACGCCGAGCCCTCAGGCTTGGCCGGAGAGCAGGCTGTCACCACGAGCAAGGTGACTGTCGTCAACCACAGGCGCTGTCCCCCACGCCCCGATTGTGGTGGAGCTTTGGCGCCTTTCAGGCGTCGTACCATTTGAACTCGATCCGGTAGCCGTCGGGATCCGATACGTAGATGGAAGGACCCTTCCCCCGAGCGCCCAGTCGCTCGTAATCGACGGCGGTTTCCACCAGGACCCCGTCCTCCTCCAAGGCCTGCCTCACGGCTTCCGGGTTTCCGCCTCGTACCTCGACGCATATGTGGGCGACTCCCTTCGGGCCGACCGACGCCGGGTCCTCGGCGGGCACAAGATCGATCAGGCAGTTGCCTGCGCGCATAGAAAGGAAAGGACGCTTACCGCTCTCGAACTCGTCGAGCAATTCGGGTTCGGCTCCCAGGTACTTGGAGTAGAAGGCCGCCGACCTCTCGACGTCGGAGACCCTCAGCACGACATGGTCGATGGCGACTGCGCGTACGAGCGGTTGTGCCATACGGGGCGGCCTCTGAGGGGTCTTCGGTAGTGACATGCCGCCTCTACTCGCTGCGGCGAGACACGGCTTCGATTATACGTTTGGCGGCTGAGTTCGGCCTGTGGTGCCAAAAAATGGATTGAATTCGTCGAAATCGTTGACTTGGAGCCCATTTTGGTTTTTCATTATTTGCGCATCGCGACCGCGTAGTGCTGGAGGTGAGCGGTGAACAAGTCGGAACTCGCACAGGCAGTTGCAAAGGCGACGGGGCTGTCCAAGGGTCAGGCCAATGAGGCCGTGACTGCGGTGGTCAACTCGATGATGGCCGCTGTGGCAAAGGGAGACACGGTGAGAATTCCCGGCTTCGGCACCTTGGGTTCGAGGACCCGGGCCAGGCGCAAGGCAATCGACCCACGGACCAAGAAGACGATCCAGGTCCCGGCGCGTAAGGTCCCGACTTTCAAGGCCGGGTCCACCCTGAAGGAAGTGGTGGCCAACCCCTCCAAGGCCTCGAAGCTGATCGCCAGCAAGCCTGCAGCGGCCAAGGCGACGAAGAAGGCAGCGGCCAAACCCGCTGCGAAGAAGACCGCAGCAAAGCCTGCTGCCAAGAAGAAGACAGCTCGCAAGCCTGCCGCCAAGAAGGCAGCGGCCAAGCCTGCTGCCCGTAGCACAGCTGCTCGCAAGCCTGCCGCCAAGAAGGCCCCGGCTCGCAAGAAGCGGTAAGGCATCGACACCGCTGGCGTGACCGGCTCCCGGCAGAGCCGGTGCGCCTGTCCGGGGGCCATGCCGGTGTTCGAGAACTCCCGGTGTCCGGGTCGCGGCGCCGGGAGTTCTTATGTTGTCGGGCTTCTCGCTTCGATGCCGGCAAGATCCGATTGCCCATCCCAAACGCGTGCTCAGGTTCTGGGTCGGGTCGGGCGCGGTCAGTCGACTCACCTCCTCATCTCGCGCGCTGTTCAGGCCTTGTCGGTGAACACACCACGCTGGTCCTCTACCCACCGGGCTATGCCGGTTCGGTGACAAGCTCGACGACGGCGCTCTGGCCGTCGGCCCACCACGGCCGGCTGTATGATCTTGGCGTCGAGGTGTAGAAGGCGGGGAACCATGCAGTGCTCCGTGTGTTTTTCTACGAACCGCCAGGGAGCTGCCTTCTGTGGTACCTGTGGCGCCATTCTTCGGGGTCAATCGACCCCATCGGTTTCCGAAGGGAACGTCTGCCAGTCGTGCGGGTCGGTAATCCCTGCCGATTTTCAGTTCTGCGATACCTGCGGGCAGCCGGTGTCGACGTCGGGCGGTCAGGTGCGTCGCCAGGGCAGCGCTGAGGTACCGCTACCCAAGCCCGTCGTGGACGGCAAGAAGCTCGCCACCGACGGTCGCCTCCCGCAGTCCTTCGGGGCTGGGCGTTACAGGGTCACGGGCTTGCTGGGCGAGGGAGCCAAGAAGCTGGTCTACCTTGCCAGGGACATCACCTTGGGGAGGGAGGTCGCTCTTGCTGTCGTCAAGTCGACGCTGAAGGGAAACGACTTGATCCGCCTCCACAGGGAAGCCAAGGCGATGGCCCAGTTGAGCGACCATCCCAACATCGTTCCCGTATACGACACCGGCGAGGAGTCTGGTCACCCCTTCATCGTCAGCCAGTACATGAGGGGTGGAGACGTCGATTCCTTGATCAGGAGATCACCAAATGGAAGGCTGCCTGTAAGCCAGGCGGTATCCATTTGCATGCAGGTAGCGTCAGGTCTGGAGGCAGCACACAGGAGGGGTATCATCCACCGCGACGTCAAGCCGTCGAACGTATGGCTCTCCGAGGACGGCACTGCCAAGCTCGGCGACTTCGGCCTGGCGATTCTCCAGGACGAGTCTCGAATCACCAGAATGGGAATCATGATCGGTACCGCTACCTACATGTCGCCTGAGTGCGCGGCGGGAGGGGCCCGGGTGGCGGACGCTCGCTCCGACATCTACTCGCTCGGGAGCATGCTCTTCGAGATGCTGGCCGGACGCCCGCCCTTCCTGGGCGACATGCTCAATGTCATCTACCAGCAGCGCTACAGCGCCCCCCCACGGCTCGCCCAAGTCGTGGGAGGGATCGACGAAAGGCTAGGCGTTCTGGTCGACCAGATGCTCGCGAAGGACCCCAACGCCAGGCCGCAGAGTGCCCAGCAGGTGGTCGAGGCACTTCGGGCCTTGCTCTGAGAGGCAGCCGAGCAGTGGGCTGCGGAGAGATCCGTCGGCCCTCATCAGCTTCCCGGATCCAGCCGCTTGAACGCCTCGCCCAGCTCGAATCCTGCGAGCGCTCCGTGGCGACTGGCTACGGCTCGAAGTTTCTCGACGAACCGCTTGGCCTCTTCTCCATCGGGGTTCGAGAAGCCCATGGTCGATTCGAACTGGCTCTCGTGCGCCATGAGCGCCTCGACCTTGATCGAAAACTGTTCATGGGAAATTTCCTCGACGTGATCCGGATCGTCCGCGTCCCAGAGCAGTAGATCCGACGGGCGGTGCGGTGCGAGTCCCGCAAGGCTCAGTTCGGTGAGGTATCCCGGGTCTCTGGCGGCCACCACGGCTTCCACTACGGCCCTGCCGACCTCGCGGTGGTCGGGGTGGAGCATGTACCTTCGCCATGGGTCGTGGGTGAGTACGACATCGGGCTCCAGGTGTCGGATCCAGATGGCTATCTGGACGATCAGTCTCTCTCCGGCTCGGAGCTCGCCGTCCCTGTAACGGAGGAAGTGAACCGCTTCGGCGCCCAGCACCTCGCAGGCTTTCTTCTGCTCTCCCTCTCGCTTGAGGGCGAGCTCGAGGGGGTGTACGTCCTCTCGCCATGTGCCCTTGGAGCCGTCGGTTACCACCACGTAGACAGCACGCCCTCCGACCGAGGTCCACTTGCAGACCGTCCCGGCGCATCCGAATTCCGAGTCGTCGGGATGGGCCGCCACGACCAGGGCGAGGCGCGGTGGGTGCAGGTTCACAGTGGGCGTCATTGGCTCTCCTGGCATGCTCTCGCAACGTCGTCGAGTATCCGAAAGCTCCGGTGCCCGGTGTCTGCGAAGTCGAACGGAGATACGTTCCATAGCACCAGGTGCTCCAGGCCCGCCTCCGCGTATTCGACTGCCGACTCGAAGATTTCCTCCGCTGTCCCGTGCCATACGAATTCGTGTACCACCTCGAAGGGGATTGCGTCGACGAGGGCAGTCGCCTGCTCTCTGGTCATGCCGGCCGGAACGAAGTCCAATAGCCCGTAGCTGCCGGGACCCAGGGGGTGTTCGTATCCCGCTTCGGAGAAGCGCTCGGCGCCGAGGGCCATGCAGAAGCACTTGACCAGCGGGTTGTGCAAAATCCGGTGGGCCGTCTCGTGGTCGGGAGCCGGCGCGCAGTACGCAAACATGGCTGCCGTGATCGCTCCTTCGGGGCGGCCGCTGTGGGCGGCCGACGCTCGCACCCTGGCGAGCTTGGCGGCGTATTCCTCTTTGGGAAGGGCCGTAGGGATCCACCCGTCGCCGAGCCTGCCGCACAGATCGAGCATCCTGGGTCCGTGGGCGGCGATCCAAACGGGCGGCGGCCGGCCCTCGAATGGGGCCAGGCCCACCACCGCCTTGTGCAACGAAAACCTGGCGCCGCGGTAGTCGATGGGACCGACGTTTGCGAAGAAGGCGCGGATGATTTCTACTGCTTCTTCCAGTCGGGTCACCGGCTTGGAGAAGTCGAGGCCGTAGGGGAGGATGTTCTCGCCCTCCCCGGCCCCTATGCCCAACACCACCCTCCCCCTGGCGAAGTGCTGGAGTGTCAGGAACTCCTGAGCGAGCATTGCGGGGTGGCGTCGAACCGCTTCGGCCACCGCTGTTCCGAGGAGAATCTTCTCGGTCGCGGTGGAAGCTACGGCGATGGCGGCTACTGCATCGACATAAGCATGTGGTGACTGGATTGACCGCGCCAGGGGCGTCAGCTCCGGGTCCCAGAGGCTTTCGGGGTGCCACCCCATCAGGTGGTCGGGCCACCAGATCGAGGCGTAACCCTTTTCCTCGGCCCTGCGGGCGTTCCTGGCGATCCTCTCTGCCGGCGGGTATATCGTCCCCGCCGTTCCTACGAGAGGGGCTCTCCTAGCCACCGACGGGAGCCTCGGCGATGGGCCGGGGGCCCCCGGTGCGAGCGAGGCTGCGGGGGGAACGATCACCCACGTGTTGCAACCTCCGGAAGGGCATGTGCCTCTTCGGGGGTGTCCACGTCGTGGGCCAGTCGCCACCGCCTCGTCACACGCACCGGTACCCCAGCTTGAAAGGCGCTGCAGATGTGCTTGTCGAAAGATCTGGGGCCGAAGGCCAGCTCGAAAGGCAAGGGGAGGGGAAGCGCCAGCGCATTGGTTCCGCCGCCACGGGCCGAAGGGGCGATCGCCACCCCCTCGTGTCCCGGCCGGACTGCTGCATCCAGAACGTCGGCTACTCCAAGAAATGGCAGGTCTGCGGGAAGAACTAACACCTCCTCTGCTCCGCACCTTGCAGCAGTCCTTATTCCGTGGGTAAGCGACTTGTTGAGCGCTCGAGGGGTGCCGAATCCGTACGCCTTCGACTCGGAAGGATCTTCTGCAACGACGGCAGAGACCTCCCTGGCACGGGCCGCTACGAGGGGATCGGAGGTCACCACGACCACCAGCTTTCCTGAAGCCGCGGCGACTCGGATCACGTGTGATGCCATCGACGCAGCCAGTTCCTTGCGCTTGGCCGCATCAAGGACTGAGGCAAGCCGCGACTTTGCGAGGTGGAGCGGCTTCACCGGTACGACGACCGCTCCGGTGCGAGGTCGGGGGCTCATGCGAGTACCAGGTGGACCGTGACGATCGGCTGGGTACGTAAGAGTCGGCGCACGTTCTGCTGGCTGGCGATCGCCTCTTCGGTTCCCACGCCCCGTTCCATGTCCTCGAGACTTCTCCACCGAGAGACGACTGCACCCTCGACGAGGCCGGTGGACGACAACTTGTTGTCCATGACCAGCTCTATGGAAAGACAACCCTCCATGGCGGTGAACACCGGACGGACGTCCTCTTCGAAGAGTCGGGCCACCTCTGCGAGGTCGTCGGGGTGCACAGCGGAACGGAAGATTCTGATGACCTGCCGGGGAGGGCGTTCTTGCAAGAAAGAGGTGATCTTTTCGGTGGGGTCCCTAGACACCGCGACCTCGTTTCTACGTGCCCCAGGCGGCCTTGGAGAATAGACCAGCCAACTCGGGGTTCGTCGTGAGGCGCATCGTCTTGCGGTCGAGCTCCCCCATCATTCTCTCGCCGTCACCCGGGTACCTGAGGGTCACGCGTATCGTCTCGTCGGTAACCTCGATCACGTTGAAGCACGGGCGCGAGTAGCCCCTGAGTCTCCACGAGGACACGGTGCCCGAATTGACCAGCAGCACACCCTGGACCAACCAGACATGGGGTACGTGCTTGTGACCCGACAAGACCATGTCGCAACCGAGGTCCACCAGTAGCTGGAGGAGGTCTCCTGCATCCCAGACCGTGTTTCTCTCGCGCCCGGTACCGGGTACCGGTACCAGGTGGTGGTGCAGCGCTAGGATGCGCAAGTCAGCATCGGACGACATCTGCGAGGCGATCCAGGGATAGCGCTCTCGCCCTACTTCCCCTTCGGCCAGATCGGGCTTCGAGGAGTCGATCGCAACCAGTTTCACTCTCCTCAGCGGATTGGAAGGGTCCTCACCGTAAGAAGCCTCGAAGGCCACTACACGGTCAGCCTTTCCCGTACCATCTCCGTCGCAAAACGTGTCCGCGAAGTGGAGGTAGCCGACGTTCTTGGCGTCGTGGTTACCCGGTACCACGACGAGGCGTAGCGATTCCAGAGGCTCCAGGAACTTTCGCGCCTCCTTGAATTCCTGCACATAGCCTTCCGTGGTCAGATCTCCGCAGACGACGACGAGTTCGGGTTGCATCGAGAGGATGTCGTCGATGGCCGCGTACATGAGTTTCGGGTCGAAGTAAGGAGAGCCACAATGGAGGTCCGATAGCTGCGCTATTCGAAGTGGCCTGGAAGCCATTTCCACCGTCCCTGTGCGGCTTGGCTCAGAGGGTTTCTGCTGTGGGTCCCATGGACCACTCTTATCATGTTGGATGACCCGTGGCTGGCATACAAGCCAGGCGACGGGGCTGGTCAGGGAGGAGCTGTTGAGCAAGAAGCGGTTCGACTTGGTCTACTGGACAGTAGCGGGGCTGCTCTGGGTCCCGTTGCGGGTCTGGTACAGATGGCATTTCCTGGGCGTATCCAACTTGCCCCGTGAGGGCCCGGTCATCGTCGCTTCCAACCACATCTCGTACTTGGATCCCCTTGCGGTCGGCTACCTGTGTCTCAAGCGGCGACGCGCCGCTCGCTTCCTGACCAAGCGAGAACTCTTCGAGAAGGGGGGAATCGGCGGGAAGCTTCTGGGCCTGACGCTGTCGGCAGTCGGTCAGATTCCTGTCAGTCGGGGGACGGAAGAGGCGGCGGCGTCCCTGGGGGAGGCCGAGAAGGCCCTCGCTGAAGGCGAGTGCGTCGTCGTCTTTCCGGAGGGCACGATCAGCTACGAGACCTTCGAGCCCATGCGCCCTCGCACCGGAGTGGCCCGTCTTGCCATGAGGACCGGCGCCCCGGTCGTACCGGTAGCGGTGTGGGGATCGCACAGGGCCTTCACCAAGTACCGAAAGCCCGACCTGAGACCCCGCTACGACATCATCGTCAACTGTGGTGAGCCGCTTACGATTCAGGCCGGCGAGAGCCCTCGTGAAGCGACGGAGCGAGTCATGGACGAGATCCGCCGGCTCCTCGACGAGGCGATGCTCGAGTACCCCACGGACCCCGGGCCAGGAGAGGACTGGTGGTTGCCTCCTCGCTACAGGACCGCGCAGAGTCCGTCTCGGTAATAGGGGCGGGCTCGTGGGGTACCACGGTCGCCTCGCTGCTGGCTCGCGAGGGACGGCCCGTCCTGCTGTGGTGCCGTAGCGCCTCGGTCGCGGAGCAGATCGTGGCGCGTCGCGAGAACCCCACCTACCTCCCGGGAGTGCGGTTGCCGGAAGGTCTCGAGGTGACCACCGATCTGGAAGAGGCGGTATCGAGGTCGTCTGTGCTCCTTCTGGCCATCCCTTCGACATACATGCGCCAGGTCGTCAGGAACTTCAGCGAATCCGTGCGTACCGACCACATCGTGGTCAGCCTCGCCAAAGGACTCGAACCCCAGACGCACCAGCGCATGACGTCGGTGATCGCAGAGGAACTCCACGGTCTGGATCCCAAACGCATCGGTGCGCTTTCGGGACCCAACCTGGCAGCCGAGATGGCACTGGGGATGCCGGCGGCCTCGGTGATCGCCGCAAGGGAAGGCGACGTCGCCCGCTGCTGCCAGAGACTTCTCACCACACGCACCTTTCGCCTCTATACCAACGACGACGTGGTCGGCGTCGAGCTGGGCGGGGTACTCAAGAACGTCATTGCCATTGCTGCCGGCGCGATCCTGGGACTGGGCCTCGGCGAGAACACGAAGGCCTGGCTTCTTACCCGAGGCGTGGCCGAGATGGCGAGGATCGGGGTCGCTATGGGGGCCCGCCCCCTCACCTTCGCTGGACTGGCAGGCATGGGCGACCTGATAGCCACGTGCTCCTCTCCCCGCAGCCGCAACCGGCAGGTCGGGGAGAGGCTCGCAAAGGGTGAGTCCATAGAGCAGATCGTTTCCTCCATGCACATGGTGGCCGAGGGGGTAAAGACCTCGAGGGCGGTCCACGAGCTGGCGACGAAAAAGGGCGTGGAGCTCCCCATTACCGCGCAGGTCGTGGAGGTCATCTACGAGGCAAAGCCCCTCACCGAGGCGGTCCGGGCGCTCGTGGAAAGAGAGCTGACGACGGAGTGGTGGGGAATGGAGCAGCCCGGGTAAGGAGGAGAGAGTGAAATCCTGGCCTGGGCGGGGCCGGTGTACCTGAGGGTGGTCGCGACCATTCGCTCTCCGCTAACGTAGCTGAACGCCCTGGGCAGGCAGTGTGGCACTGGAGGATCGAGATGGAGTGGAACGCGGCCGATCTGCTGGAAGCGGTAGCCGACACGGTGCCCGACAACGAAGCGGTGGTCGTGGATGGAGGTCCGCGGCTGTCCTGGCGAGAATTCGACGAGCGGTCCACCAGGCTGGCCAACTACTTGATCGGCAGGGGATTGGTCCCCGGTGCGCACGTCGGCTGTTACATGGCCAACGGGAACGAGTACCTCGAGACCATGCTCGCCTGCTTCAAGGCTCGGATGGTACCGGTCAACGTGAACTGGCGGTATACATCGTCGGAGATCGCGTACCTGTTCAACGATGCCGACATGCAGGCCTGCATCGTCGATCCCGAGTTCGTCGAGACACTGGAAAAGGCCAGACCGGAGTGCGAAGATCTCCTCTACGTCCTCGAGACCGGCGAGCCATACGAACAGGCTCTCGAGGGCTCATCGCCTGAGCGTCCCTTCGTAGGTGAGCGGTCTTCCGACGATCGCTACATCCTGTACACGGGTGGCACTACCGGAATGCCCAAGGGAGTGGTCTGGCGCCAGGAGGACATAATCGGCGCGGTGTGGAGGGTCACCGGCGCACTCGACATGTCACGCCCGCCCGAGCAGGTGCGGGAGGTCGCCAGGGCCGCGAGGACACGTTACTTCGCCATGCCCCCGTTCATGCACGGCGCGGCTCACTGGGGCGCCTTCGGTGCCTTCCTGGCGGGAGGGTGCGTGTTGTGTCGCCGGGGCACCTCCTTCGATGCCGACGCCTCTCTTCGCTTCCTCGCGTGCGAGAAGCCCAACATGGCAATAATCGTGGGCGACGCGTTCGCCGCGCCGCTGGTGGAAGCTATGGACCGTGCCGAGGCCGAGGGAAGGCCTTACGACGTCTCCTCGTTGCGAGTGCTGATCTCCTCTGGCGCGCCCCTGTCGGTCGAGTACAAGAAGCAGCTGCAGGAGCGCGTTCCCAACCTGATCATCGTGGACACCCTGGGGTCTTCCGAATCGGGTCTGGAGGCGGTCGCCATGTCCAGACCGGGTGCCACCTCGACGTCCTTCCTTCCCAACGAGGACACCGTGGTCCTCGACGAGGAAACCCTCGAGCCCCTCGAGCCAGGCTCTGACCGTCCGGGAGTGGTCGCCAAGAGCGGATACCTTCCCCTCGGCTACTACAAGGACCCCGACAAGACCGCGGCCACCTTCCCCACCGTGGGGTCCAGGCGTTACGTGCTCACGGGGGACCATGCCCTCATCAAGAGCGACGGGACCGTGGTCCTGCTCGGAAGGGGCAACGCGTGCATCAACACGGGAGGAGAGAAGGTCTACCCCGAAGAGGTCGAGGACGCGCTCAAGCGCCACCCCTCGATCAGGGACGCTTTGGTCGTGGGAATTCCCGACGAGCGATTCGGCAGCGCGGTGACTGCGGTGGTCGAGCCCAGAGAGGGGGAGCAGGTTCCCGATGTGGAGACGCTCCGACAATTCCTGGCGGGTCACCTCGCGCGCTACAAGCTTCCGAGAGAAGTGGTGGTCGTCGACTCGGTCAAGAGAGCCCCGTCGGGAAAGCCGGACTACGAGTGGGCGAGAAAGATAGCCCTCGACAGGGTGGGCGCTACGCGGGCACCTGGCACTGCAGCATCGAACTGAGATCTGGATTACCGCGACAAGGACTTGGACTGCCGGAGTCCCCCGCTTTCACCGGCAGTCGTGCGGCTGCCGCCCCGCGGCAGCAGTGTCAGGACAAACTTCCCTCCCACGCAGCTGCTGAGCGAGGCCCCAGGGGCCGCAGCGATCTCCAGCCGGCGGGCTCAGGAGATGGAAAGCCTCAGGGTCTTTATCTCGTAAGGGGCGACAGGAATGGCTTCCCGCCTCGAGAAGCGCTGCCCTCTACCCTCACCCAGGGGTCTTCCAAGGATCGAGACCTCTTCGGCTTCCACGTCGAGGCTGAGCTCGCCGCCCCCCTCGGGAGCCCAGATCCGCAGTACCGGGCCGGCTTCGTCCGGAATCAGGGCAGAAACGAAGCAGTTCCGCGCGGCCACCCCGAGTCGCTCGCCGGTGGCTGCCGCGGTCAAGGGGCGGGTCTCGTCCGTAGCCATCTGGAAAACGAAACGCTCGGCAGCTTCGTGCACGCCGGCTTCGGCCCAGCTTCCCATGTGAGGCATTACAGCCATCCTCCACGTGTGCGGCCCCAGACACTGGGAGGCGTGAGTGGGGATCGAGGGGCCGGCTCCTGCCGGGCGGAGGCCGTGGTCGGGCCTGGACAGCATGCCGGTAGCGCGCAGGAGCGTAACCGCAAGTTCCCTGCCGACAACCTCGTACTCGAACACCGGTCCGGCAATCACTGCCAGTCCAGCCAGAGAGGATGGACGGCTCTCGAGGTAGCCCCAGGCGTCGACGAAGCCGCGAGCCGGAAAGGTGGGCAACCCGACTTCGTGGGAACCGCCTTCGGCTTGCAGGCCTCTCGCCACGACGTCGAACGCTCCGGCGCCGAAGGATCCCAGGGGCTCGAAGGGAAGCGGGAAGTGCAGCCTCAGTCGGTGGTCCCTGGCCCGGTTCTCGAAGCGTGTCGTCAGCCTGACGAACGGCTCGTCGGCCCACAGTTCGACCGTCTGTTCCACTACGAGGTCGACCCGGCCCTGGGTCGCTCTCTTCTTGTGCTTCGGGTCGACATGAGAGGGGATCGAGTAGCGCCTCAGAATCCTGAAGCCGGCGCCGAGTGGCCCCCCGTACAGGGGGGCGATCTCGACATGGTCGGGCCGGGTCACGAGCTCGTCGCCAGGGGGTGGCGAGTAGTTGTAGGTGTCGCCCCACTCGCCCCCGTCAACCAGGTACGACAGACCCTCGTATGCGGTCGAGGAGGCAAGGTGGTGCACTGCGAAGGTGCCGTCCTCGGCCAGTTCCACGCGCAGATGGCGGTTCTCTACGCTCGTCGAGTCGTGCCGGAGGCGGTACCTCTCCTCGGAGAATTCTGCCTTACCTGCCACGATGGGGAAAGCGCCCCACCCCAGGGGCGGGACCTCGGGGACCTCCGCCAGAAGCCGGGCTTCAGCAGGGCGCCTGGCGACGATCTGAACCGACTCGGCTGAGGTACGCTCGAGGAAGGCCAGGAGCCTTTCCTTCTCCGCGTCGATGTCCAGCTCTCCGACGGCAACGGTGTCGACCAGGATAGTGACGAGAGGAGTGGGTGCGCTCTCGTCCAGGACGATCTCGTTGATGAAGTAGCCCATCACCTCTCTCGAGGAGATGGCGGCCAAATATGCCCGCAGGAGGGCGGGCGGGAAGAGCTGGTCTATGAGGACCTCGGGGTCTGATTCGGAGAGAAACTGGACCGGTCTGCTGCCGCCTCGCTCGTCCACCAGTACGAGCTCCTCCCGGGTGCCATACAGCGGTACGGTAAGCTCCGCGGGCCCTCCCCTGGGGCTGAGCGAGGGATTGAAGACGACTACGCCCGGGTAGGCGTAGGACCTGGGGGTCGTTGCATCGGTGACCCTTCTTCTCGTACCTGTTGCGCCCTCTTCCGAGCAGGTCTCTTCGGCGTGCGCTGCGAGCGCTTCCATGCATCTGGCCGTGGTAGTGTCCACGATCTGCCGGGCTTCCAGGTAACGGGTCCAGACCTGGTGGGTGACGTCGTCGATCGAACAGGCACAGACCGAGTCGTGCGCCGAATTCTGTATGAGCAGGTCCCAGGCGATCTCGAAGTACCGCCGCGGAATTCGCGGTGCGTAAAGGGCCGCCAGGGGCTCGCCGTAACGGCTGAGGCGGTCTTCGATCTCGGCCGCCATTCTCCTGATGTCGACCCGGTTCGAGACGACGCCCATCAACAAGTTCACCCTCGCTCCCGATCGAAGCTCGCCCTTCCAGCTCTGGACGGGCTCTTTCGGCAAGTCGGCAAGGTAGTCGGCGAGCGAGCAGATCCGGATGCGGGTGCCTTCGCCGAATGCGGCGGCAGTGCGCTCCACGGCTTCCGGCAGTCGCCGCTGGGGAGGGGCGTGGTCGGTCCCGTTCATGATCAGATACCGGCCCTCGGCGGAATAGGCGTCCAGCTCCCTTGCCAGGAACTCGAGCCGTTCCTTCAGAGCGTCGGGCTCGGTCGGTAAGTAGGCACCATTGGAGTAGGAGGTCGCTAGGTAGGCAGCTCTGACGGAAGATCCGTCCGGCGATTCCCACCTGAAGAGTGTGCGGTCGATCGCCGAGGGGACCCCTCGCCACACCACAGCGTCCTCGTAGCCTGCTCGGGCGAGGATCTGGGGCATCTGGCTGATGTGGCCGAACATGTCCGGGAGGTACGCGACCGGAGAGCACCCGCCCATCTTCTCTGCGAGAGCCGTCCCTCTGGCGAGGTTGCGCACTATCGTCTCGCCAGAGACGAGAAACTCGTCCATGAGGATGTGGAACGGTCCCGTCGAGAAACGTCCGGTAGCGACGGCCTTTTCGAGCCGAGGGCGGTTTTCCGGCCTGACCTCTAGGTAGTCTGCCGGGACCGCTGTCTGGCCGTCGAGGAGGAAGTGGGCAAAGCGGTCGTCGCCCTCCACGATCTCCAGGAGTTCGTCGACGATCTCGACCAGCCTGCTCCTGAAGACCTGGAACGGCTGGTACCACTCTCGGTCCCAGTGGGTATGCGGGACGATGTAGAAGGTTCTGGTCATGGCCACACTCTCTCCACTCCGCTCCAAGCCGGCCGGCTACCCGGCGGTACTCCCGCAAACTCTAGCAACGATGGGACCTGCACCACGGCATGAACCTGGGAGTGGTCTTCAGGTCCGTAGGTCAGGGTAATAAGATGGTCCTGGCTGGGCCGGCCAGAAGGGAGTCGAGGTGGAGGTCAAGGAGCTTGGTCACCTGGTTCTGTACGTGCGCGATCTCGAGCGATCCCGGCGCTTCTACCGAGACCTGCTCGGCTGGAGGGAGATTGGAGAGGCGTTCGGAGGGCGCGCTGTGGCCTTTTCTTCGGGCAGGACTCATCACGAGCTACTGCTCATTGAAGTGGGCGAGAGGGCGGCACCGCTGCCCAGCCCCCCTCGGGTAGGGCTTTACCATTTCGGTGTCAAGATCGGCCAGAGCGATGACGACCTTGCCGAGGCGGTGCAGCGCCTCGAAGAGGCAGGTGTCCCGATCACGGGAATGTCGGACCACACTGTGACCCACAGCGTCTACATCCAAGACCCGGACGGAAACGAGATCGAGCTCTACGTCGATGTAGACGACTCCTGGAAGCAGACGCCCTCTGCGGTCCTGGCTCCGATCCGTCCTCTGCGGCTGCCCGAGCGTACGGTCATGCGGGACTCGGGTGCCAGAGGCGCTCACTACGGGCACGGATCGGTGTTGGAAGACACCGCAAGTAGCGAAACCTGATACCTAGGAGGGCACGAGGTGAAGGTGGCTGTCGCGTCGGACGAGCGGACACCCCTTACCGACTTCGTCGTCGAGTACCTCAGGTCGAGGGGTTTTGACGTCGTGAACATCGGGCCCCTGGCCGGAGTCGACATGGCGTGGGCGGACGCCGGACTCGAGCTGGGCCGGGCCGTGGCCGAGGGGTCTGCCGACATGGGGGTGGGTTTTTGCTGGACCGGTACGGGGATGTCCATCGCAGCGAACAAGGTCCCTGGGGTGCGCGCCGCCCTCTGCTTCGACAAAGCCACCGCCGAGGGGGCGCGCAGGTGGAACGATGCCAACGTACTCGTCATGAGCCTCAGGGCCACGTCCAACGAGGTGGCAAGGGAAATGCTGGACGCCTTCTTCTCGACGGAGCCGGAGGAATCCGAGGCCGACCAGATAGCCAAGCTTCGATGACCTGTACCGCGGCCCGACTCGGAGAGGTAAGCCTATCCAGTGCAGGTGCCCCCGGAGTTCATTCGAGCACCGGACTCGATTCGAGCCGACCGCCTCGGCGCTTCACGGCTCGACGAAACGATGTCGGCTTTGGCTGCGTCGAGAAGTTCTTGCATGTACTATCAAATGTCGCTCGGCGTCAGAAGGAGGTCAGGAAGCGATGCCGGTTTACATCATGATGTCCACGCTTTCGCCCTCGGGGGTGGAGACTCTGCGCAACTATCCGGAGAGACTTCGGGGCGTGAATCAGGAAGTCGAGGCTATGGGCGCCAAGGTACTTGCCCAGTACGCGGTCCTGGGAGACTTCGACTTCATCAACATCCTCGAGGCGCCCGATGAGAAGACCGTTGCGCGCATAGCTGTCGAACTGGGAGCGCGGGGAACGATGAAGACTCAGACGGTGACAGCGATCCCCGTCGACGAGTTCCTCTCGATGCTCGACCAGGCCAAGGCAGCACGGAGTCAGGGCTAGCTCATCCACCAGGGGAAATCGTCGGTCCGCTCCCTTCGGACGTCTTCCGGTGGGAATAGCTTCGGGAGGACCATGCCGTCCGAGAGACGCCTGACTTTACGGCCAATGATCTTTCCGTTCTCGTCTCGCACTTCCTCTTCCAGCACGAAGCCACCTACCCAGGACCCATCGAAGGCAGACCTGACGCGAACCCGCACTCCCTTCTTCATCGCCGCCCTTTGCCGCTCGGCCGCTCGCCTCGGTGCTCTCTTGCGGACTCCGAAACCCGTGTGGGTAGTCTAGATTGTCGGGACCTGAACTTGCCGTATACGCCGGTTTTTCGGGCGGTTCTTTCGGGGGACAACTCCCGTGAGCGGCCCTTCGTTCGAGCTCGAGGAGCACCTGCTCGAGAGCGGTGCCGACCTGGTCTTGGGTGTGGACGAAGCGGGGCGTGGTGCCCTGGCGGGCCCTCTGGCGGTAGGGGTTTGCGCGATCGATCCGGGCTGCACGCTTTCAGGTATCCATGATTCCAAGCGGCTCCTGCCTTCGAAGAGAAGAGAGCTGGCTCGGCTGATCGAGGCAGCAGTGCCTACATGGGGCATCGGCTGGTGTGCGCCTGATGAGATCGACTGCCTGGGAATTGCCGCGGCACTCCGCGTCGCTGCTCTGCGTGCCATCGAACGCTCTCTTCGCAGGCTGGACAGGCGTAGAAGGTCTCGCCTGTACTTCATCGTCGACGGACCGGTCTCCTTCGTAGAAGGGTATCCCTCGACGGCGGTGGTCAGGGGAGACTCGAAGTGCATGTCGGTGGCAGCGGCGTCGATACTTGCGAAGGTGTACAGGGACGAAGCGATGGTTCGTGCGGCCGGGCGGTACCCCGAATACGGGTTCGAGTCGAACAAAGGGTACGGGACGCCTGGCCACCTCAGAGCCCTCGCCGCCCTCGGCCCCTCGCCCCTGCACCGGCTGAGCTTCGGGCCGGTTCGCCGGGCGGCAGCCAGAACACTGTGGGATATCCAAAGCGAAAGGAGGTCTTGTTGGGCAGGCTCGTAGAGGTGACGGAGAAGACCACGCTGGACTCATGCGTCAGGCGCTTCGAGACGAACCGGTGGCTGACGGGGATGGGCGGCAGGCTTTACTTCAGCCCGGGTCACCGACCGGCCTCCGCACCGGAACCTCCCGAAGGATCGCTGGAAGCAAAGCTGGTGGCGCTTGACGGTGTGTTGTCGGTCTACGTTTACGGCAATACCGTGACGGTCCAGAAAGAGCCTCAGGCGTCGTGGGAGGACCTCTCGCCCGGGATCCTAGAGACCATCCGACACGCCTTCAGCTACTACTCCGAGGCTGCTCTCCGCTGAGGTAAGCGACCATCGCCGAGTAGTCGAGGTCCTTCCAGGAGGCCGCTACAGCTTCTCCGGTGGCCTCCAGGACCGCCTGGAGGGCAGGCAGCCGTGGGGGACGGGGCGCGAGGCCGACTTCATCCACGGCCAGGCTGAGGTCCTTATGCAGCAGCTCGAGCCTGAAGCTGGGGGAGTAGTCCCCGCTCGTGATCGAGGGGCGCTTCCGCTCCACTTGCCTGGAGGCCGGGGTCTCCGAGAGCGCGTCCAGGACGAGCTCGGGAGGGAGTCCCAGCGCCTTCCCCACCGCATAGGCTTCTGCGATGGCCTGGTTGAGCAAGCCCAGCAGGACGTTGACGGCCAGCTTTGCAGCCGCCGCCGCCTCGGGTGAGCCGAAATGGATGAAGCGTCTCGTGACCGGTTCGAGCAGCTCGCGCACTCGCTCCAAGGCGCTCTCTTCTCCTCCGCCCAGGACGACCAAAGTCCCTGTCTCGGCTGCCGCTCCGCTGCCGATCACCGGGACCTCGACGTAGGAGAGCTCTCTCGACTCGACCGATTCCCTCAGCCGATGGGCTGCAGAGGGGCCGACCGTGGAGAGGTCTGCGATCACGGCACCAGATTGCGCTCCCTCAAGAGCCCCCTCCGGTCCTGAGAGGATCGACCGCACCGCTTGCTCGTCGCGGACACAGACGAAGACCACCTGCGCTCCCCGGGCCGCTTCGGACGGCGTGGCGCAAAGCAGTGCTCCTGCTGCCTCCAGGGCTCTGGTCTTTTCCGGGGTTCTGTTCCAGACGCGAAGGGCTGTTCCGGCCTCGAGGAGTCGGGCGGCGATGGGCCTTCCGAGAAGGCCGGTACCCAGGAACGCCACTTCACCGCTCACGGTTTCCCCTTCCCTTTTCCGAACGCTGCTTCGAGGACCGACTCGGGTATGGGCTCGACCCCTTTGGAGGCCGCCTGCCTGGCGCCCCGGAGGGTCGAGTCGACGCCCGTCCACAGGTCTCCTAGGACTCCAGGAGGCCGGATCGTCGTGAAGTACGCCCGCGGCCTGAGCCTCACCTGCTGCCCCCTGATCTCGGCCAATCCCAGAACGCTGCAGTGCCCCAGCGACGAGAAGTCGGGACTCTGCCAGAACGAGCTGATGCAGGCCTTGAAGCGAGCCAACCTGGAACCCTGCAGGATTTCCGCTCCACTAGCCAACTCGGCGCAGACGAGAGTCGGGAGCGCAGCCTGGATTATGGCTTCGGATACGGCCAGCCCTGATCGGGGATGTCTGACTGCAAGCGAAGCTGCAGGGGCTCTGGCCAGGATAAGGCGGGCCAGCGGACCGACGGCCCTGTCGGGGCGACGGAACAGCGAAGGGTCGACTTCCCCCTCCCGAGGAATCGACCCCGACTCCAGGACGTCTTCAGGGGTGAGCTCGATCAGGTACCTGGAGAAGTAGTAGCGGTAGAGCCACCTCCAGTGCCAACGGCGGAGCCGCTCGTACAGGGTCGGTTGTACTGGAGTGGACCTGAAGTAGCGGCCTATTGCCCGGAACGTCTCGACGATGTCCCCTTCGATGACGCTCGCCTTGGCTCGGATCGCAATAGCGGGAGGATCGACTTCACGCTTTCGGGACGCCACTTCGTGGTGGAAGTGGACCAGCACCTCGGGGTCCTTCGAGATATTGCGCAACTTGGCGGGGTAGGCCACCGAGGTAGTCATGAGGATCCGCCCGCACTCTGCGTCGTAGGCGGGCACCACCGGCACGGTGACGGGGAATCCTGCGGGATTGGTGGTGGTCAGCTCTGCAGCGGCGTACAGCTCGCAAGCCTGCGCTGCAGCGTCTCGCGCGCTGCGTGCCTGGGCCGCCCCCTTTCGGTTCCTTCTCGGGCGTCCTGCCGGCTCTGGCAATGCTGTCAGCGTACGAGGTCCATGAGCGACGAAACGTCCTGGGACTCTTCGATTTCGGCGACCCTTGAGAGCAGTTCGCCGCCGAGCTTTGGCCCATAGGCGGCGAGGGTCTTCTCGCCTACGAGCCGCCTAGTTTCCTCGAGGGGCCGTCCCGCGCCCCCGTATGGGATGTCCTGCCGAGCAAAGTACTCCTTGCCCGATGAGGTCCTGAGCGTGACGACCGCCGGAAAGCGAGCCTCATACGAGGCAAAATCCACTCCGTCGAGGGCGGCGTCTTGTCTGCGCAAGATCTCCCGGAGGTCGAATCCCGAGCCGGACCCTGGTGGCGGGGCCATTGCCTGTGTCATCTCCGGGCTCGATACCACTTCCACCCGGGACGCGAGTTCCAGTATCTGTACTTCGAGGGGGCCGTAGAAGTCGGGCTCGAGTTCGGCAGGAGTGAGCCTGCCTGCCAATACGGTCAGGGCAGCCGAAAGCGCCACCGAAAAGTTCACGTTCATCGGAGAGACGTGCTCTCTGCGGTACCAGCCCGACATGGTCTCCATGCCGGTGGTCAGCATCCCTGCTTCAACGCGAATGGCGGCGACCTCGGCAGGCTCGAGCTTGCGTCCGTGGTCTGCCTCGAAGCGGCTCATGATCTCCAGCAAGGCGTCCTCGGCCGTATCGAGGTAGGCGCAGCCCGGGTATATCTTGTAACTGAGGGACTCGGTCACCCAGGCGTTGCCGAATCCGGAAAACATCTTGGACATGGCGTCCTTGTGAAAGCGGGCCCAGAAACCGCCCCTGTCCTCGAGGATGCCAGGAGCGCCCTTCAGGCCTTCGGCGGCGGCGAAAGCCCCCTTGGTGCCGTCCACCGTGGGTTGGGAGGCGATCAGCATCTTGGCGTCCGACCCCATGAAGGTGGCGACCAGTGGGTAGTTAGGTTGGGAGAAGGCCATACCTATGGCCGACTCCGTGGGGCCGGCTTCCAGGTCAAGCAGCTTCGACGCCGCGGCTGCTGCTCCGATCAGGTGGACGTAGCTCCACATCTGCCCGTTGTGTGGCCCGAAGAGCATGGATGCTCCGAGACGCCCTGCAGCTTCGTTCGCCGCCACCACGGCTTCGAAGAATCGCTTCCCGTCGGTACGGATGCCCTGGTGCGCCAGCGCCTCGGCCACTGCAAGGGAGGCCAGAACCGCAGAGTGCCCTGTGTGGCCCGCAAAGAGGTAGTCGTCGAAATCGTGCACCACCGACGCTGCTGCATTCAGGTAGATCGCTTCCCACAGCGACGCTTTGATTCCTGTGCCGATCAGGGTGCAGGGCCCCTCCGTCGGCGTACCGCCCTTGAGCACGGCTCTCCTGAGGGCCGTCACCTTGGAGCTTGCGGCCCCGTGGCGACAGGCCGAGAGCACCGAAAGAACCTGAAGCTTTGCCTTCTCGATTACCGAAGGCGGAATCGCGGAGAACTTCAGGCTCGCGACCCACTCCGCGGTCGTGGCTGTCGGACCCATCACGAAACCCTCCTGCCTTAGAATGAGCCGGTGGCGAGCCGAGCGCATAGGTCGCCTGCCGGCACGGCCAATCTACTCTCGCGACGGTTCTCTATGCTCGAGCACCGGCGTTGCGGCAATCCAGTGGGCTGACAGGGAGGTCGAGCGAGCTGCCCGCGCTATTGAAGACTTCAGGACATCCCGAAGTAGAGCCCGGCTCGGTCCTGCGGGCTGAGGTGGCGGTCGTCGGTTCGGGAGCAGGCGGGGCCGTGGTCGCGAAGATCCTGGCGGACGCGGGAATGGCGGTCGCGGTCGTCGAGGAGGGTGCCTACTTCACCGAGGAGTCCTACGGGGACAGCCCGATCGAGAGGATCTCCAACATGTGGCGAAGCGGCCCCGAGACGGTGGCCCGGGGCTCGACCCCGATCTACATTCCGACAGGCAAGGCAGTCGGCGGGTCTACCGTGATCAATTCGGGCTCCTGCTTCAGGGCGCCGGAGCGAGTCCTGGAGTCGTGGGTCGAGCGGGGTCTGGAAGACCTCTCTCCCGAGTCGCTGGCGCCTGAATTCGACGAGATAGAGGTCGCCCTGTCGGTCCGCAAGGTCCCCGAAGAGGTCATGGGGCGAAACGGCGAGCTGGTAATGGCGGGAGCCCGTGCTCTCGGACTCAGCGGGGGGCCGATCAGCCGGAACATCACGGAGTGCAAGGGCAGCGGAATCTGCGTACTGGGTTGCCCTACCGGCGCCAAGCAGGCTATGCACGTGAGCTACCTGCCAGCTGCCCAGAGGTCGGGCGCCGAGATCTACGAAGGGGTGCGGGTCGACCGTCTGATTACCGAGGGGCGAAAGGTGGTTCGTGCGGAGTGTACGCTGCTGGACCGGTCGGCCAGGCCGGTAGGGGACGTGACCGTCGAGGCGGAGAGGTTCGTGCTCTCTGCAGGCCCGATCCACACTCCTTCTCTGCTCTGGGACCTCGAGCCGGAGGGGGCTTCTCACCTGGGAAAGCACCTGCAGATCCACCCCTGCGCAGGTGTACTTGCGCGCTTCGACGAAGAGGTCGAGGTGCTGCCGAACACGGTCCAGTCGTACTTCATAGACGAGTTCGCCGAATCCCACGGGATCATGCTCGAGGCGACCTCCCAGGTTCCGGGGCTGAATCCGGGGAGGAAGACCTCCGACAAGGCTTTCCTGGGGGTGTTCTGCTTCGACCGAGGCGAAGGCGAGGTCTTGCCCACCGATCAGGGTCCCGTCCCGCACTACGAGCTCCTTCCCTCGGACATCGAGGCGCTTGTCTTCGGCATCTACCAAGCTGCCCGCATCTTCCTGGCGGCCGGTGCCGACTGGGTCCGTACCGGGCACCCTGACCTCAAGCGAGTGCACACCGAGAAGGAAGCGGAGAAGTTGCTCGAGTTGGAGTGGAAGCCAGGGTTCTTCGTCCCTACTGCCTTTCACCCGGTGGGGACTGCACGGATGGGCGTCAGCCCCGAGGTCTCGGTGGTCGATCCTTGGGGCGCCGTGTGGGGCTACGACAACTTGTGGGTGGCCGACGCCTCCGTGCTTCCCAGTTGCCCTCAGGTCAACCCCCAGCTCACGATCATGGCCATATGCGCCAAGATCGCACGGGCCCTCGTGGCCAGAGGAGCGTGAGCGACCCTTGCTCCGGGGGAGGGCTCGAGCTTGCCGACTGCGCACCGGGAAGCGCCTGAGCGGCCCGCTGCCCGTCCGCTGGTCGCCCCGACTCTGAGACTCAACGCCTTCCCGACTCGGTGCGCGTCATCGAGCTGGTCTGGCCCTGACCTTCCTGGACCTCATCGGCGTGAGCCAGACGTTCGACCCTTATGGAGCCTCTGGTCACCAGCTCGGCACGGGATACGAATCGGTGGGGCCGCCGCTCGTCCCAAATCCAAGCGTCCCACAGGACCACCGTGACCGGGTCGGTTCGTCGGACTTCGACCCGGTTGGCCAAATAGACTTCCTCGTCCACCTGGACGAAGTACGAGAAGAAGTCGAAGACGTCGTTGAATTCGTCCTGAAGACTGGAGAGGTCGTCGCTCTTGTCGTCCAGGGCTGCCTCCCGGGAGTCGAATCCCAGGAAAGCCCCACTATGCACCCGCTTCCCCTGAAGCCGCGGTTTTAACCCCGTGGCCGTGTCTTCTTATACTCCCACAGATCGCGCTCTTGGTGGATGAAATCGCGTTGCGTCGGGCTTGCGGCACGACCGGCGCGTTCGAAGCAGAGGTCTCGACGGAGGAGAGTAGAGTTGATCCGCATCGGTGAGGCGGCACCGGACTTCAGTCTCGATTCACTTCAGGGAAAGAAAGTGACTCTGAGCCTGATCACCCCCTTGTGGCCGGTGCTGATCGTCTTCTTCCGCACCAGGTGCGAGGCGTGCAAGGTTTTGATGCCAGAGCTAGAGGACTTCCAGCGATTCTACGGAAACGCCGACATCGAAATTCTCGCCGTCAGCCAGGACGGGAAGCTGACCACAGGCGAGTTCGTCGAGTCGATACGCTGGCCTGGCCGCGTGCTCATCGATCACCCGGATCTCGAGGTGTCCAGGGCCTACGGCGTCGAATACCTTCCGGCGGGAGTGCTCGTTGGGCTGGACATGAAGGTCAAGGCAGCCGCCGATTCCTCGGACCTTTCCACGTTCGAAGCCTTATCTAGGGCGGCCGCAGCCGAGGTAGGCTGGCCCTACAAACCCGTCTTCGAGGCGGGAGCTCCAGTCGTCGGTCCTTGCCCCTCGAGAACCCTCCAGCCGGCGGGCTGAGCGCTTCCAGGTCGAGCCAGGGTGCCGAGATGCTGCGACGAAATGTGCTGTTGTAGAATCTCTATCCTGTAGAAATTGTGGCCACCTCCGTCGCAGGGCTTGGCCGTTCGGGGTGTGTGCCGGCTACTTGGAAACGTCAGATCACGGGGTGCTCGAGCGATGGAAAATCCCTTTCCCGATCCCAGGTCTTTGGAGGTCAATCCATCTCCCGACGAGCTGCGCAAGTACGCGGCGGCGATGCCCAATGCAAGAATCACCGAGTTCGACAACGTCAACGTCACCACCCGCGTCACGGCCCGTTCCAAGTCTTCCACCTTTGTCGTGAGCGACGACCCCTCGAGGCACTCGGACCAGACGATCTGCCGGTCAGACTACGAGGCAGTCGCCAAGCTCCAGAACGACTACATTGCCGATCGAGACATGCTGGAGGTGCGCGGCTACATAGGAGTCGACCCGAACTTCAGGGTGCCGGCACGTCTCGTAATCGAGAAGTCCAACGCCAACATCGCGGCGATGCAGCGCCAGCTCTACTACGACGCCGACGAGGATTGGGGCACTTCCGAACGGATCCTGACGGTCATCTACACCCCGAACCTGGAAGCACCCGGCTACCCGAACGACCGCTTGATCGCAGTTGACCTCGAGGCCGGGGTCACTCGCGTTCTCAACTCCGACTACTTCGGGGAGTCCAAGAAGGGCGGGCTGCGGATGTGGAACGCCGTGGTCTACGAGCGAGGCGGACTCGCTCTGCACGCTGGCTGCAAGGTGATACCGGTGGACGGCCGGGTACGGTGCGCCCTGGTTGTCGGGCTTTCCGGTACGGGCAAGACCACGACGACCTTCACTCGCCAGAACGACTCGCTGCCTGTGCAGGACGACTTCATAGCCCTGATGCCGGGCGGAGAAATCCACGTCACCGAGAACGGGTGCTTTGCGAAGACCTTCGGTCTGGACCCGCGTTTCGAGCCCACCATCTACGGCGCGGTTACCAAACCCGACGCCTACCTGGAGAACGTCGCTCAGGACGAGAAGGGACGCGTCGACTTCTTCGACGACTCTTACACGCAGAACGGAAGAGCCACCTTCCAACTTGCCGAAATACCACACGAGAAGCCCGAGAACGTCCCGCCAGCCGAGATCCTCCTCATTCTGAACCGGAACGAGAACATCATTCCGGGAGTGGCCAAGCTGAACCCGCTGCAGGCTGCCGGCTACTTCATGCTGGGCGAGACGCAGGGAACCTCGGCGGGTGGTGCCGACGAGGCCGGGAAGTTCTTGAGGGTGCCTGGTACCAACCCCTTCTTCCCGCTCCGTCACGACCTCCAGGGGAACCGGGTCCTCGAGCTGCTCGAGAGCTCGTCTCTCGAGGTCTATCTGATGAATACGGGAAGGGTAGGTGGTCCCGAGGGTGACGAGCGCTCGAAGAAGGTAACCATCCCGCACTCCTCGGCAATCGTGAAGGCCATCGCCGAGGGGACCATCGAGTGGGAAGAGGATCCCGATTTCGGCTATCTGGTGGCTACCGAGGTCCCCGGAATCGACAGGGAGGACGCCGATATCTTGCGGCCACGGCTGCTCTACGAGCGCCAGGGTCGCCTCACCGAATACGAGGCGATAGTCGAGCGCATGAACGCCGAGCGGCGAGCGTTCCTTGAAAAGTTTCCAGGCCTGTCGCGGGACATCATCGAGGCGGTCTGCTGAAGGGTCCTTATCTATCTGGAGCTACGGCCGCGGGTAGCCGGCTTGCGTAGCGTATGCAGGGCCTCTGAGGGCTAAGTGGCTTCCGCACGAGTGGGAGAGGCGGGTCCGCGGGGAAGGTGCGGACCCGCCTCTCACTGCAGCCGGGAGAACTACACGAGCTCGTCGTCGCCAGGGAAACCGACCGCCATCCTACCGACCGAGGCGAAATCTACTTCAGCCGCCTGTGCTTACCCAGGCGTCGGCGCCGTTCCTTTCAAGGTGGTCACGAGCCCGCCATCGCCAGGATCGAGGCGGCGAGGGCGAGCGCGGTGCCCCAGAACAAGAACCTGAGAAGGACGGTGCGCCACTTCCTGCGCGCGTAGGCCTTGTACCAGGTGACGTGACCTGGAGTGGCGGGGACTCCCGCGTGCCTTCTGGCTTTGGCGGTAGTGGTTTCGGCGTACACGGCACCCTCCCTTTTACGAGTCAGGCTTCACCCAGCAGCCGGTACCAGTGGGCGCACTTCGACTGAAGTACTCTCGCATGGTTTATCGGCGCGTCGGGGTCTCGAGGTTTAGCACCCTCGACGCATTTTTGTACGGCGTCTACCAGGACTTACGTACTCTACGTGGTTACATCTGCACAAATAGTCCTCAGTGTCGAGCCCATCCGGGGCTTGTCTCCTTGTCTTCGGGGCCCCGGTCGTGCTCGATCCATGCACCCGGAGGAGGTCCGTCGTGCTCGCCGCCCCCTCGACCGAGCACGACACTCGATCCGTGCACTCGGAGGAGGCCCGAGATGGATGGCGAGCGACGGCTGGATCCGGTCACTCGATCCGTGCACTCGGAGGAGGCCCGGAAGCTTCCGTAAACCGCAGGAGATCCTCTCGCCTTGCACTGTGGACGCAGCAGTTACCGCCGGGTAATCTAATGGCTCCGGGTTGGCAGACATTTCTCGCAGAGGATGATTCCGGCTGCTCTGGAAGTGTGCGGAATGGGAAGCGGGACGTGATCATGAAGCTCGATACGGTGCTGGCTACGACCGACCTGCGTGAAGTGCCCAGAGTCGCTGCTCGTGCCGAGGACATGGGCTTCGGTGCACTCTGGGCTCCTGAGACGTCGGCGACACCGATGATGTCGCTCGCGGTGGCCTCGCTGAACACTTCCAGGATCCTTCTGGGGACGGCCATCCTCGTCGCCTTTCCCCGAAGCCCGATGGTCACCGCGATGGACGCCTGGCAGATCCAGAAGGCGTCAGGTGGCCGGTTCATTCTGGGTCTGGGGACTCAAGTCAAGGGACACAACGAGCGGCGGTTTTCGGTACCCTTCGACCATCCTGGCCCTCGCCTCAGGGAGATGATTTCGGCGATTCGCCACATCTGGCGTGCATTTCAGGGGGAGGAGCGCCTGAACTGGAGGGGCGACTTCTACCGGTTCGACCTGATGACGCCATTCTTCAACCCCGGCCCGATTCAGGACCCGCACATCCCGATCTACATCGCCGGGGTCAACGAGTACATGTGTCGGCTTGCGGGTGAGCTGTGCGAGGGATTCCATGTCCATCCATTCCACTCGGTCAAGTACTTGAAGGAGGTGGTCCTACCCGCCATCCAGAAGGGGTTGGATGCGGCAGGGCGCTCCCGAGACGAAATCCAGCTCACCGCCCCTGTCTTCGTGTGCCTCGGCAGGGACGAGAAAGAAATCGAAGCCGCGAAGTACCCGGTACGGGCCCAGCTCTCCTTCTACGGCGCTACCCGTACCTACCAACCCGTATTCGAGATTCACGGGTGGGGAGATGCTACCGGGGAACTGCAGAGGCTGATGTCCGAAGGGCGGATAGCGGACATGGCTTCGGTGATCGACGACTCGATGCTCGAGGTTTACGCGCTGTCGGCCACCTACGACGATGTCGTCGACAAGTTGAAGGAGAAGTACTCGGGCATTCTCGACCGGCTTTACTTCTACCTGCCACCGCCGGTGGGCATGCCTGCTGACCTCGAGGACAAGTGGCGCAAGATCGTCTCGGAGATGAACGAGGGAGGCGAGTCAAGCTAGCTCGCCAGCTGGCCGCAATGCCCTTGATCGGCGACTGGGAGGAAAGCGCGTGATGCCCGAAAGCACACCTTGCCTTGCTCGGGGTCCCTCCAGGTCAGGTACGAGGCAAGTGCAGGGCTTCCACCCGGAAGGCGGCCGATCTGGCGAGGGCCTGGACGTCTGGGTCTGAGGTGAGCACCACGACCTGGGTGGCTGCCGAGATCAGGTCCAGTGCCTGCATCGCTTCTTCTTTCTCGTAGGGGGGAGCGTGGTCGAGTGCGCCGTCTACCACGAGCGGCAAGTGGTGGCCTTCCGGACCGCACCCGATCGAGAGCCCGGCGCGAGCGAGTAGGAATCCGACTAGAGAGCCACCAGGTTGCGGATGGGGCTCGCCGAGACCGCTGCCCACACGACGGCTCGAGGGGGCGTTCGCGTCAGAACGCAGCGAGCTTTCGGAATGCCTGCTCTCGCCTACAGCCCCCGACGCCCCCGACCCCTGGTGCACCGGGAAGGTAGGACTGCCTGTCGACGGTGCCGCGACGCTGGAACCGCCCGCTGCGGCGGCGACCACCCGTTCTCCGGCGACGGTCTGCGCCGACTCCGATGCCACGTAGAGGACGTTCTCGTCGATGCGAAGCCTCGACCACATTGCAGCGAGCGAATCGAGCTTCGACAACTGGCTCCGGACATGCTGAAGCCTCTCGCGGAAGTTGTCTGACCGCGATGCCGACTGGGAACTTGTCGCCTGGATGTCGGCTTCCACGGCTGACAGAGACGCTTCCACCTGACGGATCTGGAGCTCGATGCCTCTCAACTGCTCCTGGATTACAGCTTCGGGTGAGGCAACCTCGAGGTCCTTCCAGTGTGGGTGCTCTGCTTCCAGCTCGGAGAGCCTTGCTTCCACTCGGAGGAGCTCGTCTCTCCACTCCTGAGGTGTCTTCCCCTTCAAGACCTCTTGGAGCTGGCTCTCCAGATGTCTGCGTGCCGTGGCAAGCTTGCGCTCCAGAAGCCCTGCGTCGCGAAGGCGGACGAAGTTCGCTATGCGCTCGTCCAGAGATCCACTCTCGCAACCCTCGACCCGCGACAAGACCGCCGCCAGTCTTCTGGATAGGTCGTCCTGGCGTGACCGACACTCGGCCAGCTCCTTCCTGAATTCGACGACCGGTTCTAGGCGAGCTTCCAACTCCGAAAGCCGGCGCTCGATCCGTTCTTTCTTACGCCACCCCTCGACCACGAGCTGGAAGCGTGACCAAGCCATGGCGGGATCCGAGTCGGTGATCCCGATGGGGCGAAGGCGGGCGAGCAGCTCCGCAGCCGCTGCGTCGCGTGCTGCCCTGAGCGAGCGGGCTACCTCCGTTGCGAGCTCGGCTTCACGCTCGATCTCTGCGACCGCCGCCACCTGCGCCTGGTGGGCCTCCAGGTCGTCGACGAGGGCGGCCAGTTCCTGGACCGACGACTCCTCGCCGCCGGCCAGACCGCCGGTACACTCGGCCAGATCCTCCTCGGCCGAGGCTAGGCGGGCGGCCAGGCCCGCAACTTCGAATGTGGCTTCCTCCAGGGGCCTCAATGTGACGGCTGCCTTGCAACCTTCTGCCAGCGCGCGGCGAAAGTCTTCGACGGAAGAGACCCCCTCTTCGGCCAGCAGCCATTTCTCTACCTCGGCGAGCCGCCTGACCTGCTCCCGGGCAGCTTTCTTCTTGAAGGGGCGGTAGCTCGGGACGAGAGCGGCCGTCCTTTCCGCTTCACGCCTCGCGTCGTGAGCGTCCTCGATGATGGCCAGCCGGGAGATCGGGGTGTGCAGGACCCTCCTGCTGGCGATCGAGTCGGCTACCGACGACCCGGTTTCCCTCAGCTCGTCGGCAACCTGCTGGTAGGCGTCACGCCGTTCCCTCTGCGCCGCCTCCAGTTCATGGGCCGCCGCAAGTCGCGCCCTGAGGCGTGCCCGTAGCTTGTCGGCTGTAGTCACTCGCGACAGCCTCGCCACCTCTTCGCTGGGGTCGTCGGCAAGCTCCCTGGCATCGAGCCGCGCTTGGCGCGCTGCAAAGTCGGCAGCTTCGGCTTCCGCAGATAGTCTTCGCCAGTCCTCGTATACTTTTCTGACGACAGCTTCCAGGTCGGGGCCGACCGGAGGGGCGAATCCCAGCAGGGACAGCTCTTCCTGCAGCCTCGAATACTCTGCCTCCAGGGCATCTATGTCAGCGTCTCCTGGAGGGTGGACGTCGGATGCGTCGGCGTGCGGACCGCCTGCAAGGGTTGCCGCACCTTCCGGTGAGGTTTCCGACGGCGCCCTTCTCAGCAAGTCGCCGATCTCGGCTCTCACTTCTTCGAGGGCAGCGATCAGCCTCTCGACTCTCGGCCACAGCTCCAGTGCTGTCTCCGCACCTGCCGGTGCAGGGTCGGTGCCCAGCTTGTCGAGCTGGAGCAACAGGTCATCGATGCGCCCGACCTTCTGGGAAGTCCGCTTGTGGACGAGCCGGAGCAGCAGGTACTCGCACCTGGTGCGCTCATCGTGAAGACGAGCCAGTGTGGCTACCTTCCTCCGGCGGAGGGCGAGGAGGGTCTGGAGGCGGTGATCCAGTTCCCTCATATGCAGGGCCCCCCGGTCGATATCGGCTTCCACTGCGCGTAGCAGTGTTCTCGGTCCCGGGGAGGGCAAAGGGGGATTCCACCGTGAGCTGGTTCGACCCGCCAGGGCATCGCCTGTCCGAGCCGACAGTTCGTCGAGGAGATTCGCGACGCCCGCCGACATTGCGGACTTCCTCAGAGCCCTCATCGCTTGGTCTGGTCCCATGGAGGCGAGCTGGGCGTCGGCCGCCTTGATCCTGATGAAAGCCTCGAGCACGTCGAAGCTCATTCCGCCCGGGACTGGTGCCGTCTCGAAGCGGTGCTGCTCCCCGGTGTCGAGGTCTACGACCACAGAGCATCCGGCAGGGAAGTCAGTCGTGACGCGGAGGCTTCGCCCGTCCGACTCCTCGTAGGCGAGCGACGAGCTCACAACCGGCAACCCCGACGCTTCATCCGGCAGAAGGCGCACTCCCTGCCTGTTGCGCGTGGGGGGGAAGACCCTCCGGCGCCTATCGCCGCGCGAACGTGCCCCGGGAACGAGTCGACTCGGCAACGAGCGGGCGCTGGTAGGGGCCTCGGGCTCGGCAAGGCGGCTCGTGTCGGCTCCCAGACACGCGAACAGCGCTGCCGATACGGAATCCCTGGCGAACGAGTCAGGAAGTGCAACTACGGTGAGCCCCGGGTCGAAGGAGGAAACGACTGCTTCCCCCTTTCCCGTCGGGCTTGCCAGTTGAAGATCGAGGAGCCTCATCAGTCCGGATCCTTCGCGCTCGGCTGTCTATAGACGAATGCAGCATCAGGATCCGCCCGACTGCGACGCTTCAGGTCGCCTGGCCCCAACGGAGTCTATTCTTGCACCGTCGATTGTCGAGGGGGTGCATTTCCGCCCGCTTTGACCGCGGTCTGCCGGCACGATCAGAACCGTCGACGCCGACAAGACGGAAAGAGGGGTGGAATACGCTAAAGTCGCACCGGGTCCTGCCGATATTCCGAATCGAGCTGTCGCGCGTGCGACGAGCCCGGAGCGGCCGCTTCTCGAGCCACGCTCGATGTGCGGCTTCCCCTCCGTGGTCGCGGCGACGGCCTTCGGCGGGCATGGGGAGAGCAGAAGGGCTCTCCGGGCAACCCCGGGAGAGCAATGTGGCCGGGGGGTGTCGCTCTTTGCCCTTCCGTGACAACCAAGACTTCAGCAGTCACCGCTGGCTTGGGGAGAGGACCTGCCTGCCGAAATGACAGTTAGCGTGATTGTCGTCGACGACCACGAGGTCGCTCGGGCAGGGATTGCCTCTGCACTGGAAAGGGCGGGATTCGAGGTGGTCGGCCAGGCCGCCTCGGGAAGCGAGGCAGAGGCGGTGGCAGAGGGCTGCACGCCCGACGTCGCCGTGGTCGACATGCGCTTTCCCGACTCCTACGGCATCGAGGTCGCCTGCCGCATCAGGCGAGCAAGTCCCGCGACCCGTGTGCTCTTCGTGACGGCCCACGAAGGTGACGTCACTGCCGAGCTCCTCGAAACGATCTCGAGTCACGGGTTGCTCCTGAAGTCGGCGTCGCTCCGCGAGCTGGTCAAGGCGGTCGAGTTGGCGGCAAGAGGAGTCGCGGTACTGGACCCTGCAGTGGCGGCGACGTTGATGAGAAGAACCTCTGCGCAGATGTCGAAGGACCCGCTCGGCGTCCTCACCCAGAGGGAGAGGGAGATCTTCCGTTTGCTGCGCAGGGGATGCTCGGACGCCGAGATTGCGACGGAGCTCTCCATCTCGAGGCGTACCGTAAAGAACCATGTTGCCAGAATCCTCAAGAAGCTGGGCTTGCGACGCAGGACCGAGATCCCGGCTTACGCAGCGTCTTCTCGTACGCTTCGCCAGTAAGAGGGGAGCTCGAGGTGGCACCTGCAAAGATTCGCCTGGCCGTCATTGACGATCACCCCCTGATCAGGGAAGGCATCAAGGAGCTGGCGCAAGATTGGACCGATGTGGACCTGGTGGCTACAGGTGAGGACCTCGACTCGATAACCTCGATCGCCCGAACGGTAAGGCCTGACGTGATGCTCGTCGACTACCGCCTGGGGGGAGCGGTGTCCGCTCCTGCGCTGAGGGCCGTCACGCACCTCTGGCCCGACCTGAAGGTAGTGGCCTTCACCGCCTATGGCGACCCCGCCGTGGTGGCCGAGATGATAGATGCCGGCGCTGCGGGTTTCTTGCTCAAGGACGCCGACGCCGACGACATCTACCGGGCCATTCGCAAGGCCGCCGATGGCGAGTCCCCCATAGATCCGAGGATCACAGCGAGCTTCGTCGAGTACCTGAGCCGGAGGCGAGGCTCCGCTCCTGCCGCGGCCACCCTGGACCACGAAGAGATCCGCTTGCTTGGCATGCTGGCCGTGGGCATGTCCAACGCCCAGATCGGCGAGCGTCTCTTCGTATCGGAGAAGACCGTGAAGAACCGGCTCACCGCCCTTTACAAGAAGCTGGGCGTGGCCGGGCGCTCCCAGGCCGCAGCTCTAGCCGTGGAGAGGGGATACCACCTCATGGTCGAGGAGGGGGCGTAGTCACAGGAGGCCCTCGTTCGCACGCTCCTGACACTGCAAGCTACCACCTCGGGACGGGCCTGCTTGGGGGGCGCTGCCCGTGTGAGTCCGGGCTCTGAATCCAGTAGCCGGCCGAGGCGGTGGGATGGGCCGGCTTCAGCGGGACGGCCTGACCCGCACGGTATTCATGCGTGCCGTGCTGGTCGGGCTGACGGCTCAGGGCTCGAGCAAGAAAAGATTCCTGGGATTCGCCAGGATGAGGCGTCGCCGAGGTAGACCTGACGCTTGCAGCGAACCCGGCGGCTGAGGAGCGGAGCACCCGTTCTATTGCGTGGGCCAAGCGGAGCTCGACACACACCAGGTCGCGACCCGTACGGTAGGTAAGCACGATGAAGCGGTGCGAGCCCAGGTCGAAGGGCTCTTCGCCCTCCTCCAGCTCCGAGCGGATTGCAGTTCCGACCCGTCTCATCAACGCATCGGCGCTGAAGACTGCCTGAGAGGTCAGGTTCTGCTCCAGTCCTTCCACATACAGGCACACCGTCGAAACACTCCCGCCGGCTTTCGTCGACCGCTCCCACCACCTGTCGAAAGCCTCTCCGAATGCTCGCCGGTTCCCCAGCTCGGTGACGGGATCCTGGGACGCAATTCGGGAAAGCCTTCTCCGCTCCGCCAGGGCCGACAGGTGCTTGTCGACCCTCAGCCTCAATTCCTCCAGGGAGAAGGGCTTCGGGATGTAGTCGTCTGCGCCTCCGCTCAGCCCGGCGATGCGGTCGTGCTCTGCGGTCCTTGCGGTCAGGAGGATGATAGGGGTCTTTCTCGTCTTCCGATGGTTCCTGAGCAGCGAGAGCGCCTCGAACCCGTCCATCCGAGGCATCATCACGTCGAGGATGATCAGGTCGGGCAGGATCTCGAAGGCCATGTCGACGCCCTGGCGCCCGTCGACTGCTTCGTAGACGTCGTGTCCGTCGAGGCTGAGAGCGGTCGCTACCAGCTTCCGTACGTCCGCCTCGTCGTCGATGACCAGTACGTTGGCTTGCATCGATGAACTCCGGTTCTGCCGGCTTCACAGCTTTCTGTCGGGTATCGTCGCCACCAGGGAAGTGCGAGCGTAGGGCGCAAAGTCCTCGATGTCTCGGGGGCGAAGGTCCCTGGGGTTGCGCAGCACGAGACCGACGTCGTCGACCGGCTTAGGGGAGCCTGTAGAGGGGGCTCGAGGGGCGTCTCGGTGCCGAGGGGTTTGTGCCTGGGAGCTTGCGTCCCTATTCCGCCGATGTCGGGGAACCCTGGCCCTTGGCCAGCTCGCGTATTGTCTGTGCAAGACCTTCGATGTCTGCCGATTTCTCGACCACGCCGCTGAAGCCGGCTTTGAAGGCGTCGTCTGCGAGCTCCGTGGAAGCGGTTCCTGTCCACAGGACCAGGGTCGAGTCGGGGGCTCTCAGCCGGATGTCTGGGCCGAGCTCCAGTCCATCTCGCGAGTTGAAGTGGCGGTCGACCATGACCACGTCCGGCTTGTGGGCCTCCACTTGCACCGCCAGGGTCTCGACTGACTGGGCCGTCGCCACGATCTCGATGTCCGGTGCCGCAAGGGGTAGAGCCGTCTCGATCAGGCGGAGGATCGTCGGGTCGTCATCGGCAACGACGACCTTGATTGACTCGGAAGCTGCCGGCTCTGACAAGCCACCTCCCAGCACGCCGGTTGCATTGGCCACCCACACGACCGACTGGATCCCCGGTCGGGACCCTGTTCTCAGGCCTCCTCCCGCTACATAGTTTCGTCAGAGCGGCTGCAGAGCTTGACCTTGGCAGAAGCGCCACCCGTGAGTCGGGGCCCCGGCGGGTCTGGCTGGCACCAGAGGGCCGGTCGCGGGCAGGAGCTGCTCACCTCGGGCTGGACGCTCCCTCGCAGTTTGCGAGCGCCGTCAGGGCGCAAACCGGGCTGTGTCGGCCGCGGCGAATCTCGCTACCGCCGATTCTACTTCTGCCGTGCTGGCGATCCTCGTCACGAGGTCAGAGATCGACGAGTAGGGCAGGGCACAGGTGAACTCGGACGGTGGCATCGAGGTACGGATGCGGCTGAGCATGCATCCGAGGCTGATTGCGGGGACACCCCGCTCCTTGGCGATGGCGATGATGTGGCATTGCGGTTTACCTTCGACAGCGAGCTCGGGGAGGGCGTCCTTGATCACCATTGCTTGCTTTGCATTCAGTCTCAGGAACACGACGTCGGGTTCGAAAGCCGTGGTCCCGAGGGGGCCATAGTAGACGTAGGGGTAGGGTCGTGCCACTGCAGGCAGGACCATTTCGGCCGGATTCCCGATCCACCCGCATTCCACCAGGGCAGCGACGTCGCCGTTGGGCGCCACCTCTCCCAGCTGCTTGAAACCGTGAGTAACCGACCCGATCGAGCAATTGCCGTGGTCCTCGGGGACCGTAACGAAGGCAGATTCCAGGGCATGGTTCCAGAAGACACAGCCAGCCGGTACTCTTCCCGCCCTGCCATCCGGAGCCGGTTCGCTCATCGGAGCTGCGAAGTGCGATATGCCCTCGGGAGGCGAGTCGAGGAACGCTATGGCTACGGGCGGCCTGGTCAAATTGAGTGATGCAGTAAGTTGACTGGCCAGCTCCGCGTTCTTCTCGGCCGACACCATTGCCTCCTCGCTCTGCTCGTGCGTCGTGGCGGCCGTGGCCACCCTCGGCCTCGGCCGGCGACCCTCCCTGCGGTCCAGAGGGATCCCGGGATCGCGGCATGTTACTTGATGTGTGCGGGGCAGATGGTGCGGAAATGGCAGAAGTCGCAGAGACGTCCGGGATTCGGGCGCCAGTCGTCGAAGAGATGCGCCCTGATGATTGCCTGAGCTATCGCCGCTATGAGGTTCGTGGTCGACTCGACGGTCGAATCCGCAGGAATCTCCTCGAGAACCTGGCCGTCCTGCAGGTAAATGAGTCTCAACTTCTCTGGCTGCAGATCAGCGGGCGCGCTAGCTTTCAAGATCGCGGTATAGAACCGCATTCCGAAGAAGGCATCCCTCTCGTAGCCGGGCCGAGGTGCAGTCCCGGTCTTGTAGTCGGTCATGACGAGCTCGCCACCTTCCAGGTGCTCGAGCCTGTCGATGACCCCGACCAGCTCCACGGTCACCCTGTGGTCGCTCGGGATGGCGTCCTTGGTGTCGCGGTAGTCGAGCTCGAGAGGAGCCCGCACCCACCGCTCCGTGTCGACGATGCTGACTCTTCTGGGATCTTCCAGGGCGAAGTAGTTGTCTATCAGGGCTGCTGCTTGCGCCTCTAGCCGTGCGAGCAGAGCTTCCAGGCTTTCCGCTTCGGCATCCGGGGGCTGTCCGGGAGTGGTTTTCTCCGACGACGGAATGGCCTTTGCGGACTCGGCGAGCAAGGCATTAGCGTCACGGCGGTGGATGTCCAGGGCTTGGCGGAGGCAGTCGGCAGCGGCCTTCCTGGTTCGACTCTCCGGCTCCAGGCTGAAGAGCAGTTCGAGGGCCTTGTGTACTACCGTCCCTCGCAATTGCGCTTCCGAGGGCGGCTCGGGCAGCCGGTCGAGCACACGGAACTTGTAGAGCTGAGGGCAGTTCTTGAAGTCGGAGGCTCGGGATGGAGAAAGGCGCAACTTCGTTTCCATGACCCCAGAGTAGAAGAGAGGTGCGACAACTCGGCGAATTTGTAGATAGACGAAGCCCCGGAAGCATCGAGCGACACGAGCCGCCCGATACCCCGGGGCCTCGAAACCCGTATCCGGCCCGGCAAGGCCGGGTACGGCTTACAGCAGAGGCTGGAGCCGCCTGCCGACTGAAGCGGGATTCCCGCTGCCTCGTTGCCGGTGACCGGAGGACAGGACCTCTGGCCGGCAACAGCGTAAACGTACGGTGCGGCACCGGATGGGTCAAGGGGGCCGGCGCGATGACCCGGTATGCTCGGGTTTTCCGGAAAGCGGTCCACGGAGGCCCTTCGTCCCATTGGAACAACTTGTGGAAAAGAGCGTGGCGGCTGAAAGAGAACGGGACAGCCACGTCCCGTTGCGTGCCGGGCGTCTCGGCGACCGGTGAGGGACCGTGGTTCTGTCCTTTCGAAGGACCCCGGACGAAAGCCGGCTTTCGAGCCACCGGCTGGCAGACTCGGTCTGCCTCGGGGTGCGGTAATCTTGGCGCTACGAGAAGGATCCAGCATCTGTTTCGGTCGATTTCGACAGGTGGGAACGGCGGTTCGAGCAGGGCGGGGTATTTCCGGGGGAAGGCTGTCGTCATGACCGACGGCCTGTCGGATCCGGAGCAGGACAGGATCGTATGAGCTTTTCGTTCCACCGGCGCACGCTTCCCGAAGGGAAAAGCTGGAGGGGCGTGGTACGAACCGAAACCTCCCTGGCGATGGCTCCTCGTGTCCGGGAAGAGCCTGCCGGGGCATTCGAGTCCTGGGAGGCGGTGCTCTACTCGGGCGCGCCGGGGGATCCAGGGGGGACTCAGGCCGGTCTGCTTGCACTGGGGAGGGCTGCCTCCGCACGCTCTCGAGGCGATGAGCTCGTATTCGCCATGGCCGAGGCCGTCAGCACTTCCGGCAAGAGCGTCTTTGCTCAGATGGGGCGGCTCGATTCGGGCACCGCAGCAGAGAGTATCGGCGGTGCGGACGGGGTCCGGGTGGAATGCCGCAAACCCCCTCGCAGGGAGCCCGTGGCCTTTGCAGCGAGGCGGGATCGTTTCTCGCTCGCTTCGTTCTCGGGAGGCAGCGGTTCAGCGGCGTTCGGTTTGTGGGGTACGGCCGGCAGTATGGTCTCCGGAGGCGCCGAGTTCAGGTGGGAAGGGAAGTTCGACGGTCCCTCCAGCGAGCAGGGCTGGGACCTTGTAGTCCCCCAGTTCCCGGCAGTTCCCAGAAGGTGGATCTGCTTTGCCTCGGCGTCGAGCCCGCTCGAATTCTCCGGGGAATTCCCCTCAGCAACGGAGGGCAGGGCGCGCCTCGAAGTGGCTTCCGCGCCGGCGTTGCTGACGAGGCGCTGGGGGTCGGCTCATCCCGTGGCGTGGGCGAGGGTCGTGGGGTCCTTCGAAGCAGCCGAACTGCCGACCGAGGATCCGGCTTGTCCGTCCACGTTCGTGTCCGGCGCATGGGTCAAGATGGGGCGCCTCGGTGTCCTGGGCCCTCCCATCCCCAAGACCTTCTTCACGTTCAGGTTCTCCGAGCCGATGGCTGCCAGGCTGGGCCTGGCGAGAGGGGTTGCCAGGTTCGGCTCGGTGCCCAGGGCGATGCTTTGCTCGTCCTACGTCGTATTTCCCAGGTGGGAGGCAAGGCTACCGGGACGGGGCCTGGTCGCGACGGTCCGCGTGGACGTCTCCGGCGACGAGCCTTTCCAGTACGAGTGGCCGGACCCGGAGGAAGCAGGCGTCTTCGTCGCCAGGTTCCCTTTCCCTCGAGTGGAGATCGCCCTGGAGGTCAAGCGAGCCGGCCGCTGGCGACACGCGGCCACGCTCGTTCCGCGACACGCCTTCGTCGAGTTCGGGGGGAGGGAAGCCCTGCCGTACCTCCCCCTCCTACCCAAGGAGTTCGCACTGGACAAGGCCGAGTGAGCACCTCGACTCGATCTTCGAAGGCGACCCGCCTGGGCGCGTATGCCGAGGCTCGGCCTGGTCTCGAGGAAGGCCATTGAGTACGGACGGCGGCGAAATCGAGGTGGTGCTGGGGATGGCCCGACGGCACTGGACCGCGCTCGTGGCGCCTCTGATGTGGGCAGTTGTCCTTGGCTTTCTTGCGGGTGCGGCGACCGCGCTGGTCCCGGAGGCAATCGGGCGCCTCCGCCACCTCGGCCTGGCGGTCGGCGGCGGCGCTTCCCTCCTCTGGGCCGTGCTGGCCGGTCGGCGGTTCGTACAGTGGGCGACCACGGTCTACCTGGTCACCCCGAGACGGGTGGTGATGCGCCAGGGGCTCCTCCGCAAGAAGGAGATCGAAGTCGCAATTGCGCAAGTCGGGCGGTGCTCGCTGCACAGGGGCCTTCTGGGCCGCCTGCTGCGCTTCGGGACGATCCGGCTTGAGCTGGGGACCGGTTCTACGTGGACGATGAGGTCACTCGGCCGCCCATCGGCCTTCCTGGAGGCGATAACGACGGCCTCGGCCTCTCCCGTGGGGACCCGGAGGGACTGAGTGAGAAGAGTCGTTTCGCTCGTCCCCTCGCACTCGGAGACCCTGGTCGCGATCGGGGCTGGGGAGTCGCTGGTGGGGGTGACGCGTTACTGCCTGGTCTCAGACGAGGTCGGCGCCCTGGGGGTGGAAGCGGTCGGCGGCACCAAGAACCCCGACGTTGCCAGGATTCTTTCGCTGGAGCCCGACCTGGTCGTCGTCTGCGACGAGGAGAACAGGATCGAGGACGTCCGCGCTCTCGAGTCGGCCGGAGTGGAAATCATCGCAGTATCCCCCCGTTCCGTCGAGGAAGCTGCCGAGGGCGTCGTCCTGCTGGGACAGGTCACCGGTTGCGAAGAAGCGGCAGAGAGATTGGCCGAGGCGATTCGAATCGAGGCCGAGCGCATGCAGTCGGGGGTCGCTTCGGTTACGGGGACGCCTTCCCACCTCCGACTGTTTTGTCCGATCTGGTACAGGCCGTGGATGACTTTCTCCTCGGATACCTATTGCGATTCGATACTGTCCCTTTGCGGGGCGAAGAACGTCTTCGCCGACGCTGCGCCGGACCGTTACTTCGAGGTAACGCTGGAAGAGGCCGGCTCGAGGGGTGCGATGGCTGCCCTGTTGCCTACGGAGCCGTTCAAGTTCGGCCCGCGCCACGTGGCCGTCCTCGAGGAGCAGCTCGGCCCGGCGGTCCTCGTGGACGGTTCTGCGCTCACCTGGTATGGCGCCAGGACCCCCTACGGCCTGAGGACCGTCAGGGCTGCGATAGAGGCACTCTGGGACGCCCTGGGCTGAGCACGGGATGCGGATGGCGGTGCGAAACGCGGTTGCTCCGGGCCCGTCGCTTCGACCGGTGAGCTTCGGGGAAGCGACTCGCGCCGTCTCGTCGGGCTCTGGAGCAGCCCTGTTCTGTGACTGCTGGGGCGGGGGATGGGCGCCAGGATCCTTCCTGCTCGGGGAGCCTGCGGAGTGCTTCGTATTCGACTCGACCAGAGCCGAGCTGCCCTCCGGCGCCTCTCCCTTCCGGGCACTGGAGAGGGCAGTCGCCTCGGCGCCGGAGCTGATCTGGGCGGGATACATCTCCTATGACGCCGGGCGCCTCGTCGAACGGATCCCATCGAAGTCGGTCCGTGACCGGGACTTACCCGAGGTCTACTTTTGCGGCTACCGGAGAGTCGAGCGCGTGGAGCTGCCAGCTACTGCAGGCACGCCCGAGCCCCCCGTCGTGCCGGACCAGGTCGGCGAGGGCTGGGAAGAGTCGCTCGGTCGGCAGGAGTACCAGGCAGCGGTAGCCCGGGCACTGGATCACATCCGCGCCGGGGACTTCTACCAGGTCAACATTGCCCGGCGAGTTTCCGCCCCCGCCTCGTCCCTGGGTGTATCTCACACCGGCCAGGCCGAGTTGGTTGCTCGCTCATTCGAGTACCTTTGCAGGGTAGTAAGTCCTCCCAGGGGCGCTTTGCTGCAGTGTGACGACGCCTTCGTGCTGTCGGCATCTCCCGAGCTGTTCCTCTCGGTAACAGGAGACGAGGTGACCACCAGGCCGATCAAGGGGACCAGGCCCCGCGGGCGGGGAGCCGGACGCGACGCTCAGGCACTTGCTCTTGCTGCGAGCGCAAAGGACAGGGCGGAAAACGTGATGATCGTCGACTTGCTCCGCAACGACCTGGGCAAGGTCGCCGTTTACGGCTCGGTCGAGGCGCCGTCCCTCTGTGCGGTGGAGTCCTTCGCCACTGTCCACCACCTGGTCTCCACGGTCAAGTGCAAGCTTCGTCCCGACACCGCCCTGGCAGATTTGCTCGAGGCGGTATTTCCAGGGGGTTCCGTGACCGGCGCGCCCAAGGTCGCCGCGATGCAGTTCATCGAAGAGGTGGAGCGGGTCCGCCGGAGCGTCTATACGGGGGCGATCGGCTATCTGGACCCTACGGGGAGGCTGGGCAGAGAGCTGGGCCGCTCGAAAGGCAGCGCGGAGCCCTGGGCCGAGTTCTCGATTGCGATCAGGACGCTTACGCTCACCTCGGGCGTCTGGGACCTGTGGGTAGGAGGAGGCATCGTCGCCGACTCCGACCCTGCAGCCGAGTGGGAGGAGACCGTGGACAAGTCGAGGGGGCTGGCCGGTGTGCTCCTGGGAGCAGCTGAGCAGACTCCTGTTGGGAAGGCTCGGGAAAGCCCGGCTACAGGGCCTCAGAAACGGTGGACATGTTGAACTCGGCCACCGTCAGCGCAGGTGCCGCGACCCAGCAACCGACGTCGTCGAATTCTCTGGGAGTGGCTAGCAGAGCCGACGAGGCGTCGAGGGTGGAGGCCAGCATGTCCACGGGGCTCTGGTTGAACCTGAAGTTGTTGACCTCGGCCACGATCTTGCCGTTCTCGATCAGGAAGACGCCGTCGCGGGTGAGGCCGGTAAGGAGGCCCGTCTGAGGGTCTACGAGGCGGATGTACCACAGGCAGGTTATGTAGAGGCCCCTGTCTACCGACGAGACGAGGGACTCTGCGGCGGCAAAGTTGCCCCCCGGCCTCACCGGAGCACCTGCTGCAGGACTGCCTTTGTCCACGGCCAGGTGCAAGTTGGCCACGATCGGGGTGGGGGGGATCCCCTTGGAATCGGCGTACTGCCTTGTCGAGACGAGCGCCTCGAGGGTGCCGCTCTCGACCCAGGAGGTCTTGCCGAGAGGAAAGCCGTTGTCGAAGACGGACTCGTAGCTGCTCGAAGCCCCGGTTACGACGAAGGGAACGCACTCGAGGCCCGGATGAAATGGATCCGACCATAGCTGCACCGTCTCGGGGAAGAGTACCTCGCCGAGACGGGAGCCGCCCTTCTGTCGGTCGGAAAATACGGTCTTGCCCTCGTCGGCGTCCCGGTGAGACATCATCCAGTACATCCAGAGCAGCATGTCGGCCACGCAACTGGGCGAGAGGACACAGGTGTACTTGCCGGGCCCCAAGTCGATGCGTCGAGTCGTAGTCCCCAGGAGCTGCCGGCACTCCTCCAGCGCGGCCGAGACGTCGATGTCCGACAGCGACCTGGCCGTCTGCCCTGCCCAGACCGAGCGGGAATGGTCTTCGGGCTTGGTCGTCAACCCCAGGTGGGCCTGGGACTCCGAGTATCCTGCCCTCAACCCCGACGAGGTCCCGAGACATACGTGCTCCTGGGTGAACGACGCGAAGCCGAAGGTGGCAAGCCCTGCGGCTGTCGCCGTAGAGAAAGCGGCGTCGATTCCGGGGGTCACGTGCTCGAAGAATTCGAGCGATGCCGCAGGGGCGAAGGGCTCGTCGAACGAGGCTCTCAACGAGGCCGCCTCCGCTGCGTCGACCAGGTCGTGGGCGTCGGGTGCCTTCCTCGATGCAGCAGCGACCTCCTCGGCCCTGCGCAGCACCTCGACGGCCTGAGCCTTCGTGGTGACGTCACCCCTGCAGGTCCCGTACGCCCCGTTCCTCATCGACACCACCGTCAGGGAGGTCGAGGTGGACTCGCCGGAGGTGGTGAGCTTGTTGGCTGCGAACCTGACGTTCGCCTCGACCTCTTGGTGGACGATGGCGACCGTCCCGTCGCAGGACGCGCGGGCAAGCACCTCCTCGACCAGCTCCTGGGGGGAGGGCAGCGCCGCTGAAGGTGCGGCCACCTCGTTCATGGCGCCTTGGCCGTGTTCAAGACGTTCACGTTTCTGAACAGGGCCACCGGTGCGCCGTGGCTCACCGGTGCCACCTGCCCCGGCTGACCCTTTCCGCAGTTGAAGGCCCCGCCAAGGACGTAGGTGGAAGGACCCCCCACACCGGCACAGGAGTTCCAGAACTCGATCGTGTTGCCCTGGTAGGCGACATCCTTGAGCATCGATCTGATGGTTCCCTTCTCGATCAGGTAGAAGAGCTGCCCGGTGAACTGGAAGTTGAGCCGCTTCATGTCGATGCTCCAGGAGTTGTCGCCGACGATGTAGATTCCTCGCTCCACGTCGGAGATAAGGTCCTCCAAGGTGACGTCCTCCTCAGTGGGCTGGAGGGAGATATTGGCCATCCTCTGGATGGGCACGTGCTCCCAGGAGTCAGCGTAGGCGCAGCCGTTGGAGCGCTCGTAGCCGAAGGCCGCAGCGATTTCCCTGTTGAATTGGTAGCCGACGAACTTGCCGTCGCGTATCACGTCCCACGAAGTGGCCTCCACGCCGTCGTCGTCCCACGCCACCGTCGCCAGCCCCTGGCGCTGGGTCCTGTCGCCGACCACGTTCACCTTCTCGGACCCGTACGCCAGGGAGTTCAGCTTGTCAGGCGTGGCGAAGCTGGTGCCTGCGTAGTTGGCTTCGAATCCGAGTGCCCTGTCCAGCTCGGTCGCGTGACCGATCGACTCGTGGATGGTGAGCCAGAGGTTGGTAGGATCGATCACCAGGTCGTACCTGCCCGGCTCGACCGAGGGGGCGGCCACCTTTTCGGCGAGCTTTTCCGAGTGCTCCTCCGCTGCCTTCTTGAAGTCGAACTCCTCGACGAACTCGTAGCCACGACCGGAGGGCATCGCGTTCGACCTCAACTCCACGAGCTCGCCCTCGGGACTTACCGTGGTCGCTTGGAAGTTGGCCTGCATTCGGACGCGGCGTTGCAGCGTCCGGGTTCCTTCGGAGGTCCTCAAGAACTTGACTTCCTTTACCTGATCCATGTACGAGCTGCAGAACCTCGCCACCCCGCCTTGCAGGACGATGTCGTTGACTTCCAGCAGGTAACTTGCCTTCTCGTCGAGCGAGACGTCGAATGGGTCGACCCGGTAGTCGGATTCCCACTCGCCGACGTGGGGTTCTTCGGGGGCCAGCCGGACCCTGTAGTCCCCGATGCGGGAGAGCGCGGAGGCCATCCTGCAGGCCCTCCGGGCGGCCGCGGCTGCTTCTGCTTCGAAGAGGCGGTCCGAAGCGCAGAACCCCCAGGCACCGTCGACCAGGACCCTGACGGCGAACCCCATCGTCGAGGAGTCCGTGACCCGCTCGAGGTCGCGCTCCTTTGCCTCGAGAGCCTGCCGGCGGTGGGATTCGAGACGGAAGTCGGCGTAGGTTGCACCGCCCTTGCGCGCCTCTTCGAGCGCCGCTTCCGCAAGCTCGTCCAGAGGGATTCCAGAGAACTCCTCGCCGAGGGGGACTGCCATGGACTGCAGATTGTCACCAAACGAGCCGGTTCCGCAAGGCGGGGCGGCCCACTCTCTGGAGCAGGGATGCTCCCAAGTACGCCCCGGCGCCAGCTGCGGCGAGAACTACCGCGGCTGCAGAGAAGGCCACTCCTGCCGCCTCCCACATCCGATGCGGAGCCTGCAGTTCCGCCCGGTCGGGGGGTGCGGCTGCCGGGCTGCACGCTTGCGCCAGCCCGAGTGATTCGTCCAGCAGCCGCGCCGAGGCGGTCGGGGAGGCACACAGCAAGGCGTTGTCGTTCCAGGCGGAGCGCAAGGCGATCGAGGGATAGGAGGAAGGCGGAAAGATCAGGTAGCCGATCTGGTCCCCCACGAGCGAGCATGTCACCGCCCTGGCTCCTTTCGAGGTGGAAGCGACGCATTCTTCGAGAGCCCAGCCCAAGTTGGGGTAGGCCTCTCCTGGGAACCCGAAGAAGTAGACGTTTCCCACCCTTGCCACCTTCAGGACCGTCCTGGAAGCAGGGAGCCCGAAGAGCCCTCGGGAAGGTGACCTCGGGCGACCAAGAGCTCTGGCTGCCACGGCGATGGCCAGGTTGGCGATAGGGAGTTCGACGGTCTTGGCTACCGCGCCGAGGAAATCTTCGGGCCGACTGGTCTCGGCTCGAGCTCCCTCGGGGGACTGTTCGGTCGGCGAGGGGAGGGGCTGAAGATCGGAGAGCAGGGGCCGGACCTGCGCTTCCACTCGCCGGGCGTACTCCTCGACAGCTCTCTGGTCGCCACGGGTGAACCGCAGCGGCTGGGTCCGGCCGATGCATCCCGGCACCACCAGGGTGATGCCGCCGGGATTCTCTTCGAGGGAGGCTGCCAGCACGCCAGGCCAGTCAGAGCTCAGGTGGTTCCCCGACGCCACGGTGGCGTGCGCCGAGAAGACCACGAGGCGGCCCACCGGCTGCTCGTCGGGTGAGCGGAGCTCCAGTGCGAAGGCCCTGTCTTCCACGCGGTCGTGCGGCTTCGTCCGTACGATGCTCCGCAAGAGGCCATCGGTGTGTGCGGCACCGAAGTAGGCAGAACAGGGAACGGTATGCGTGGCCGCATCGGCGATGGCTGCCACTGCTCCCTCGACCAATTGCCGGGCGTGGCCTTCTTCCAGACCGCCCCACAGCCCCGTGGAGTCCGGAGAGCAGTGCGAGTGAGAGGAGGCACCAAAGACAAGTTCGAGACCGGGAACAACTTCTCTTGCACGCTCTTCCAGGGCTCGGTGCCCGAACCATTCCCACCGGCTTTCGTAGCCCAGGCCCTGTGTGTCGAGGACTAGAAAGGCAACCGCTCTGCTCCCGCTGCGCAGTACCAGGGCCCTGGCATAGATGGAGCTGGAGATCTGCGAGCACTTCCTCGTGGGCCCTATCCCGTAGCCGCCTAGGTAGACGGGGCTACGGGGCGTGATGTCGACTTTTGCGGCACCTGCTTGCAGCATCGCTTCTGGCTTTTGGTGGGGCTCTTCGCTCTTGCGGCCTTTCGGTCCCTTGGGCGACTCGCTGCGGGCCTCGCTGTCTCATCAAGTCGAAAGCCGCTTCTCGGTACGGGCACCTGCCTGCCGGAGCTGCGAGTCGGGCGATCCCTGGTGGCGACACCCGTTGGTAGAGTGTAGGCGTCCGGTGAGATCCTACGCAGCCAGAACACGGAGGGGTGATGTCCAGGACCGCAGGGCAGATGATGGCCGAGACTGCCAGGGAGCTGGGGTTCGACCTCGTGCTCGCCAACTCCGGCACCACCGAGGTCCAGTTCGTCGGGGCGTTCGTGGCGGCCTTCGGGGAGCGTTTCGTGCTGTGTCTGCACGAGGACGTCTGTACCGGAGCTGCAGATGGCTACGCTCGCATCAGCGGAAAGCCGGCGCTGGTAAACCTCCACCTCGGTCCAGGGCTGGCTCACGGGCTTTCGAACCTCCACAACGCCAGGAGGGCTGAGTCGCCGGTGGTGGTCGTGATCGGAGACCACGACGTGGCGCACCGCGATGCCGACGCCCCCCTCACCTCCGACATCGAGGCCTTGGCCCGGCCTTTCTGCCAGTGGGTCCGAACAGCCAGGGATGCCTCCTACATCGGCCGCGACCTCGCCGAGGCCCTTCACGGCGCGCTGTACCCGAAGCCCGGTATCGCGGCACTCGTGGTTCCAAACGATCTGCTCTCTCAGGCTGTCGAAAACGAGAGGTCGGTTTCCTTCTCGCCGTCGGCCCCGCCAGTCGCAGACTCCGACGCTCTCGCCTCCCTAGTCGAGGCGCTGCGCAAGGCCTCGAACCCCCTTGTGATAGTAGGGGGAAAGGCGGCGGGCGAGTCCGGCCAGAAGGCCGCCTGGCGGATCGCTTCGGCAACTGGAGGCTCGGTTATGTCGGAGACCTTCCCGCCGCTGCTGGCGAGGGGGGGCGACCTCCCTCCGATAAAGAGACTTTCTTACCCCGGACCTGCTGCACGGCGCGAGCTGGAGCCTCACGACCTGATCCTTCTTGCCGGGGTTGCAGACCTGACCCCGTTCTTCTCGGACGGAATAGACCGGTCCCTCCTGAGGACCGGCGAGCGCACCGTCTTCGTCGCCGACGTCGCGCCGGCCCTTCCCGGTGCTGTGGGTCTGTGGGGCGACCCGGTCTCGACTCTGGAAGTCGTGGCCGACCAGCTGGGCGGCTCCCTCCCTGAGCCGCCTGCTGAGCGAGGGTCCCAAGGAGGCAGTCCTGTGGGAAAGGCCATCGCTGAAGGCCTGACCGATGGCTCCGTAGTGGTCGACGAGGCCATCACAAACACCCTCGGGCTTTACTCCGCCCTGGAGGCCGCTCCCCGGCACGACTACCTCACGATCAAGGGAGGGTCCCTGGGCGCGGGGATCCCTGTGGGGCTGGGCGTCGCCCTCGCAGATCCTGACCGCAAGGTCGTGGTCGCCGTCGGTGACGGTACTGCTTGCTACACCATCCAGGCCGTCTGGAACCTAGCGCGCCTAGGTGCCGATGTGACCGTGGTGGTCTTCAACAACGGCAACTACGACATCATTGCCTACGAGCTAGCCAGGGCAGGCTTCACACCACCACCCAAGGAAGCCGTCCGTCTGGAGCCTAGGCTCGACTTCGCGAAGCTGGCCGAGGGCCATGGGTTGGCTGCCGTCAGGCTCGACGAGCCAGACGAGAAGGCTATCACCGAGGCCGTCGCAGCCAAGGAACCCGTACTGGTGGACGTGGTAGTCCCGTCCATGTTCCCTGCATAGCGGGCGGGCGCGAGCCGGTTCTGGCGGTCTCGGCCGGGAAACCACCTCTTCGCGGGCGGGCGATGCGGGTGACACGAGCTTTGCGTATGCGCTATAAAGAAGAACTGCGGCCGACCATCCAGGAGCGATCCAGGAGGAACCGATGGCATACGAGCTTCCATCTCTTCCCTACGCATACGACGCGCTCGAACCCCACATCGACGCGCAGACCATGGAGATCCATCACACCAAGCACCACCAGGCCTACGTCACCAACCTGAACGCCGCTCTCGAAAAGCACACCTACTTGCAGGACCGCCCCGTCGAGGACCTGGTGCGCAACATTGCCAGCATCCCCGAGGACATTCGCACGGCTGTGCGGAACAACGCCGGCGGCCACTACAACCACTCGCTGTTCTGGTTGATGATGGCTCCCGACGGCGGCGGAGAGCCGGAGGGGGAGATCGGGAAGGCCATAGCCGACACCTTCGGCAACTTCGCCGAATTCAAGGACAGCTTCACGAAGGCAGCCATGACGAGGTTCGGGAGTGGCTGGGCCTGGCTCAGCGTGGACGCTTTCGGGCGGCTCCGTCTGGAGAGCTACCCCAACCAGGACAGCCCGCTCATGGACGGGCTCTTCCCGATACTGGGTCTGGACGTCTGGGAGCACGCCTATTACCTGAAGTACCAGAACCGGCGGGCCGATTACGTCGCGGCCTTCTGGAACGTCGTCAACTGGCGCTACGTCGAGGAGAGGCTCCGAGAGGGACGGGGCTGAGGCTCCTGCGCCCGAAGCGGGTGAGAGCTTCGGAGCTCGACCCAGAGGGCTTGGGGGCCGACTAGGGATTGGGGGGAGTCCCTCCCCCCGGAGGTTCCGGTGCGGTCCCCTCTCTGTCGACGGCGCGGCTCTCGCCGTCCGCCTGGCGGAATATCTCGCCCATGCCGGCGACTGCCCCTAGGATCCCCGAGGTCTCGAGTGGCAGGAAGATCTTCGTCGCCCGCCCGTCAGCTATGGAGGCCAGGGCTTCCAGGTACTTGACCGCGAGGAGGTCGGGTGTGGGGTTCCCGTCGTGGATCGAGCCGAAGACCTCCCTTATCGCCGCCGCTTCCCCCAGCGCCACCGTTTCTCTCCTGAAGCGCTCGGCCTCGGCGACCTCTCTGATCGCCTGTGCCTGACCTTCGGCTTCCAGAATTTGCTTCTGCTTGTTACCCTCGGCCACGAGGATCGCAGCCTGCTTCTCGCCTTCAGCCTTGGTGATGGCGGCTTCTCTGACGCCCTGAGCCTCGGTAACGACTGCCCGCCGATTCCGTTCGGCTTTCATTTGGTTGTGCATGGCTGCGGCGACATCCGGCGGCGGGTCGATGCGCTGAATTTCAACTCTTACCACCCGGGTCCCCCACTTGTCCGTGGCGTCGTCGAGGACGTCCCGGAGCTTGGCGTTGATCTTGTCTCGTGAGGTGAGAGCCTCGTCCAGCTGCATGTCTCCGATGACGTTCCTCAGGTTGGTCTGTGCCAGCTTGGTTACGGCCCAGAAGAAATTGGCGACGTTGTAGACGAGGCGGACCGGGTCGGTCGGCTCGTAGTAGACGACCGCGTCGACGGTTACGATGACGTTGTCGGAGGTGATGACCTCCTGTGGAGGTACGTCCACGACTTGCTCCCGCATGTCTATCTTTATCATCCGGTCGACGAAGGGGATGATCATGCGCAGCCCCGGCTCGTAGACGGCCTTGAACTTTCCGAGCCGCTCGACGATGCCTCGCTGGTAAGGCCGGACGATGCGTACGGACAGGGCGATGAAGAACGACATGACGATGGCGATTATCAGCAACAAAGCGAGCAAGGCGGCCAATGACTCCCTCCTTCAGCTACTCGCCGGATTCGGCGCTTCGAGGCTCATACTCCTCGGGCGAGGCTGCCGACGGTCTGTTCACGGGTTCCACGATGGCCCTCGTACCTTCGATGCCGACTATGCGGACCACCGTCCCTTCTTCGAGCACCCTCCCTCTGGGCCCGGTGGCTCGCCAGAGCTCTCGTTCTACCCTGATCTCCCCTGCTGCCCCCGGTTCTGGGTCGATCCGCTTCGTCACGACTGCTTCTCTGTTGATGAGGCGCTTTGCTCCCACTCCCACGTCGGTCTGCTCGCGGTCGAGCCAGCGTCGGACCGGGATGAGGCCGATGAAGGAGGTGATCGTCACGGTCACGAACAGCAGCCAGCCGAGCCACACCGGAGCTCCGAGCAGGCTCGCCACCGTGGCTACGAGCCCTCCCACGGCGAAGGGGAGCATGAAGAATGTGCCGGGCACCAGCATCTCGCCGACCCCAGCAGCGACGGTAACCACCGCCCATATCACGATCCAGGTCGAGGGGGAGGACAGGTCCACCTTCACCTTCACGTCGAAGAGAGCTGGCTGGAAACGGAGGGAGGTACGCTGGTGGAAAGACCTCCCTTTCCGGAGCTCGGCCGCAGCTCCTCCATCCGCAAAGCGGATTGCTTCCGAGAGAGCGTGTGTGCTGCCACGGCGTCCTCGATTCTACCGCCTGGGTTGCAGCTATGCGGGGCCGGTGCAGGTGTCGTCCCCGACGCTGTCGTGGCGAGGCCCACCCCGACATCGGAACCACGTGGGACGGCACGGGCAGCTGCGGCGCACTCGGCGGGCGTCGCTACAAAGGCTCAAGTCTGGAAGTGACCGTGCCCTTCCGGCCCCTCGTCTCGTGAGCGCTCGGCCAGGAACTGTTCGATCTCGGATGCGATCTGGTCGCCTGTAACCGAGCCCAGGTCGGTCGCGAGGCGTTCTGCCGTGGCGGCCGATTCCTCTTCCCCGAACAGCCGCTCGAGTTGCGAGACGTACTCTGCTGCCTCCCTGTTCTGGCGGACCGCCTCGTCGATCTTGGCTTTGGCTTCGGCAGCCGAGCGTGCCAGTTCGCTGAGGTCGATTTCGAACCCTACGATGCGTTCGAGGGTCTCCACCAGCCCGACTGCTGCCTGAGGCCACGTCATCTGCGAGACGTAGTGGGGGACCCGCGCCCAGATGCTCATCGAGGGGATCCCGCGGTCGGCAATCGCCTGTTCGACCGCGAGCTGCAGGCCGGCCGGTACCTGGGCGGATCCCTGAAGCACCCCCACTTCCTCGACCAGTGCAGGGTCAGGAGAGGTGGCGATTATGGGTGCCAGCCTCGTGTGAGGTACCGGAGCCGGGATCGCCCCGATCCCCACGGCTTTCTCCACGCCCAGCTTCTCGACTGCCTCGGCCACTGTCCGGGAGAAGCCTTGCCAGTTCAGGTCCGGCTCGGCCCCGGTCAGGATAACGACTCTCCGGGCGGGCGCCATCCTGCCCTCGGCCATCGTGATGCTCGGCCAGGTGAGCCCCTGACTCACCCCGTTGGAGACGTGGAAGATCGGCCGCCGCGAGCGGTAGTCGAACAGGTCGTCTGGGGCGAACTCGGCGAACACCTCCGCAGAGGCCTGCCTTGCGAGAAAGGCCAGTGAAACGCTTGCGGCGTACCCGCTGTCGGTCCAGCCCTCGAAGCCGTAGAGGAGGGCGGCTCCCGCTACGTCGACGTCCCTTGTGAAGCGAAGCCTTGGTTCGGTCATGCCTCCAGCGTACAGGTGGGAACCTTAGGCAACAGCCGTTCACTCGATGCCTGCGGCGATGGCCGAAGCCAACGCCATTATCGTCACCTGGGGGTTGACCGTGGGGCATTCGGGGAGAACCGAGGCGTCGCACACCCAGACACCTTCTACCCCCCTCAGGGCGCCCGATCCGTCGGTGGGATGCTGCTGAGGAAGGCCCCCGGCGGCCGCGGTGCCTACGGGATGGAACGCGGCGAGGTGCAGTCGACGAAAGTCCAGGTCTGCCAGCTTGTCTTCGAGCGCCTTGACCGATTCGACCGGAGCCATTCCCGCCACCGGCGCGATGAAACCGCGGGCGCCTGCTGCTTCCAGCACCCTGGCGCATTCGACGACTCCCCAGACTATTCTCCTGGCGTCGTCTTCGTGGAGACGGTAGGTGACCACGGGGCGTGACCTGCCGTAGACGACACCCCGCGGACGGTCGGCGATCATGGCTCCCAGCGTTGCCGTACGGGTCATCGTCTCGACCTGCCTGACCAGCTCGCCTCCCCATCCCGGCAGCATTGCCGAAGACATCCCCGGGGGAGCGCTGGTCGCCTCCATGAGGATGCCTCGCTCCTTGTGATAGGTGTCTATCCCCACGCTCTGAAGGACCCCTCTCCACGGAACGACCTCCTCGTCGAAGAGGCCTATTACTGCGAAGGCTGGATGGATGGTCAGGTTCTTTCCCAGCATCGGATGCTTGCCGAGGCCAGACCGCCGCAGGAGGGGAGGGGTCTCGACCGCCCCTGCTGCCACCACCACTCGAGAGGAGTCGACCCGGAAGTGGGACCCGTCGGGCCTCGAGGCCAGGACGCCCACGGCGCGCCCGGATTCGACTAGAACTCTTTCCACGCGGGCCTCGCTCACGATCGTGGCCCCTTGCGCGCAGGCCTCGGGGAGTACGGAGAGGTGGACCCCGGCTTTGGCGTTGTTAGGACACCCGATGGCGCACTGACAGGAGCCCTTGCAGCCGGGAGCGTTGCGCAGGAGCGGCGCGCCGTCAAGGCCCAGTTTCTCGGCCCCTTCGAGTACGAGCTTGCCGTTGCGCCCCATGACATCCATCGGGACCGGCCCCACTCCCAGCATCCTTTCGACTTCTTCGAAGTGGGGTGCGAGGACCGACCTGTTTGCGATCTCGAGCCTATGACGACTGACCCAGCGGTCCAGCACCTCCTCGGGAGTCCTGTAGCAGGTGCCGGAGTTGACCAGGGTGGTGCCGCCGACGCCTCGGCCGAGTGGAAGTGCTATCGGAGGCGAGCCAAGTGCCACCGTGGTTCCGGCATCTCTGTACAGGGACGCGAACCTGGCCAGAGGGTGTGCCTTACGGAACTCCTCGACGCCGTGGCGACGGCCCTCTTCCAGGACCACCACCGACATGCCCTTCTGCGCCAGGCGGAGAGCGGCGACCGCCCCCCCGGCGCCCGAGCCCACGACCACGGCGTCGGCTGCCAGGCGGGAAGGTGCTCGGCCCGAAGAGAGAACGTTCAGCTCGGGGTCGGGCCTCACCGGGGGGTGGAACCCTGCAGTGGCGGTGATCTCCTGGCGATGCAGTTCTGCACCGTAGGACAAGAGCAGCAGGGCTTTCAGACCCTGTAGTGCTTGCGCCGTAACAGGGTGCTCGTCCAGCTGCTCCATGAGCTGGGCTCGGGCGGCCGGATCGAGCGAGCGAAGGCCTCTTCGGTGCCTGAGCCGCGCGAGCAACTCGAGCGAAGCTATCCCCAGCTTGGTGGCGGCGCGCACGGCCCCCGGGGCTTGCAGAAGGTACGAGTGTGCCAGGTACCCCATTCGGACCGGGTCGGGGCCCCCTTGCTCGGGCGGGAGGAGGGCGGAGCTGGCACCGGCCAGCTCGGAGGGGGTAGGTATGATGCCCGTTGGGAGGTGGTCCTCCATCGGTCGCTAGAATTCCCTTCGCCGGGCTGTGCGGTCAAGCCCGAGCGTCACAGGCCGGGGGTGCAGCTGTGCAGGGGGCCGGCGAACGCCCCTATCGGGAAGGAGCAGGTATGAGCTTTGCGATCGACGCACCGGCTCTGGTGGGAGTAGGGGCTGCAACCTCTCTTCTCACCGACGATCCCAAAGTACGGGCGCTGCTCGGTGCCGGTGTACTGGGGGCTTTTTACGGAGTCTCGCTCAGCATGTACTTCGAAGCCGATTGGGTAAGGCCATTCTGGGCCTTCACCGGTGCCAGGACGGGCCCGGACTGGATCGTCAACTCCCGCATTTTCCGCTTCGACACCGAGAACATGAGCTCGAGGGGCAGGTCGCTGGTTGCCGCGGCATTTGCCAGCTACCCGCTTTGGCTGGTGGCGGGGTTGTTCCTGGGCGACCTGCTGAAGAAGCGGCGCCGTCGACAGCGGGTGGCGCTCCACACGGAAGACGAGGCCGAATCAGGCCTGCGGTCAGGCTACAGAGCAGGCTGAGCTGCTCAGGGAATCTCGGCCCGCAGGACCACTTCCCCGGTCGGGGCCGGGTTCCCGTCGTCGGGCTCGGCAGTGACGAGGACCTCGACGACCTCGCTGAAGCGGAGGCCTGTAGAGACCGTAACTGTCTTTATCCCGTAGTCGTCGACCCGGAAGCTACCGCCCGGAGCGAGCCCCCTGCGCCCCCTGAACCAGACCTCGTAGAGCTGGCCAGGTTCGAGCCCCCATACCGTGATGTCGCACTCCCAGGTCCCACCGGAGGCTCGGGTCAGCAACTCGCCGCCCGGAAAGCCTGGTCCCCTCGCCCCGCCCGGCCTGGCCGTAGCTGCGGGGACGCCTCCTCCAGTGGGTAGAACGGTCGGGGCTATGGAATTCTCGGGAACCGCTGTCCGGTCGGAGATCGGAGGGCCCCCTGCCGCCACCAGCTTCAGTGCACCAGCAGGCGAGGGGGCTGCGGCGCTTGGGAGCGGCTGGGTGGTGTGGGAGCCTTCGTCCTGGCGCGCAAGCTGGTAAGCCACGGCAACCGCCAGGAGGGCTGCGACCATCGCCGCGGCACCGAGTGCCGAAACCGACCGGGTCAGCCTTCTGGTTGCAGGAGACAGCCCGCCGTAACCGGATCCGGCTGCCGACCGGAGCCGCGCAGCCCGGGGCGCGGTGCCTGCGCTGAGCATCGCAGCTACCACTCGTTCTTCCAGCTCAGCCGGAGGCTCTTCGGCCAGGATCGCTGCCTCCAGCAACTCGTGAAGGCCGTCCAGTTCGGCAAGCTCTTTCCGGCACGAGGGGCAGCGCTCCAGGTGGCGGCGCACCTTGGTGGCTTCCGTGGCGTCCAGCCCGCCCACCACGTAGGCACCCAGGGCCTCGGACACCTCGGCGTGCTGTGCGTTGGGGTCGGTTTCTACCATCTCTTGGCCATCCCCGGGGCCGACACCTTCACCTCTGGGAGCCACGAGCCGACTTTGGCGGAAACTCGAAGCCCCTGAGCTCTAGGGCAGCCTTCATCTTCCGGAGAGCCTTGAAGGTACGAGACTTTACCGTGCCCACCGGAATCCCGAGCTTGTCTGCAATCTCCTTCTGCGTGAGATGTTCGAAGTATGCCATCTCCAAGACCTGGCGGTGTTCGGGCGAGAGGGTCTTCAGGGCTGCGGCGACCTGGCCGCCGATCCAGACCGACTCCAGATCCAGATTCGTGGCCTGCCTGGCAAGTTCTTGCTCGGGAAGACCCACGAGTTCGCGGTCCTTGCGCATCGCGTCCGCTACGCAGTTCCGGGCGATGCCGTACAGCCAGGCACCAACCGAACCTCGTTCTTTGCGGTAGGTGGACGCCCTGTTCCATGCCCTGAGGAATACCTCCTGGGTAAGGTCCTCGCTGCGGACGCGATCCCCGGTCATCCTGCGGATCCAGGAGTAGACGGCCGTCCCGTAGCGGGAGTACAGCTCCCTCGCAGCTTCTGAGTTCCCTGGATCTTCGGCTATCAGCTCCATCAAGGAGCTGTCGTCGATGTCCGCGAGATCGGTCTCGCCCACGCGTGTTACGTCGTCCTCGGTCGCTGTGGTTCTTCAAGCTACCATCATGGGTTCGACCGCACTGCGGGAAGCACGGATTTGCCGGCTGCCCGCCAGGTCCTGGGAAGGATGAGGGTTGGGTAGCTCCCTCCCCCTCAGGCAGTCCCAGGCAGAGCGATCTCGCAAGCCCCCTCCGAAAAACGGCAGACGTGGTAGGAGGGTTGGGTTCGCCCGGTGCCTGGTGAGGGCCAGACCGTTTCAGCATTGCCCTCTGGGTAGCCGAGGATTTCGAGAACGCTCCTCGCCAACCGGGCAGCGGTTCCTCTGTGACAGAAGACGACGACGGATCCTCCCCAGCCCGCCCCGGTCTGCCTGGCGCCGATGTAGCCCTCCTGGCCGCTTGCCAACTCCACTATCCGGTCCGTGACGGGGTGGCCTGCCTCGTAGTCCTCGACCAGACTCCGGTGCGATTCCTCGATCTGGGACCCCAACTCGCCCGAAAGCTCCGAAGACAGCGAGATCCCGGCGCTTGCAGAACCTGCCTCGGCAAGAAGGCTGGCGACCTTCTCGACCCTTTCGTTCTCGGACACCACGTGCCTGACTCTCCTCAGCAGCGTGGGAGGAAGTAACTCGGCGCAGCGCGGGAGGTCCTTGGGCTTCAGGTCCGACAGTGTGTCGAGGTGGGCGTATTCAGGCGCCGCCTTCAACGTATCCAGTGCATCGGAACACTCCTGGCGGCGAGAGTTGTATTGCCCGTCGCTGAGGTCCCTGCGCACGCCGGAGTCGACGACCACCACTTCGAGCGCGTCGGGTATGGGAATGTGGCGGAGGGATCGCTCGGCGGTGTCGATCAGACAGGCAGAGCCGGCCCTGCCCATCACGGATACGGCCTGGTCCATGATCCCGCAGCGGACGCCGGCGTACGTCTCCTCGCCTCTGCGGCACGCCTCGGCAACTGTCCAGGGATCCAGCCGGCAATCCGAGATCGTCATGGAAGCCGTGGCAACGGCCACTTCGAGCGCAGCAGAAGAGGAGAGCCCCCTGCCTTCGGGTATGTCGGAGGCGACTACCCCGAACAAGCCCTCGAGACGACAGCCCTCCGCTGTGAGCTCCCTCAGTACACCCTGAACGTAGAGCCCCCACCGGGGCAGGCTGTCCTTTGCCTCCGGCGCGTCGTCGTCCGAAATCTCTCGCCCGTCGGGCCGAAGCCTCAGTACCCCCGGCTCCGACGTGGACCTCAGGTGGACGAGGGGTGCTGGCACGCAAAGGAGGTATACCGCAAGGTCTATGGCGGCAGGGAGCACCAGGCCCCCGTTGTAGTCGGTGTGGTCCCCGATCAAATTCACCCTGCCGGGGGCCCTGAAGGCTCTGGGTGCCAAGGAGTCAGGGTCTGACCCGAAGGCTGCGAGTTCTGCCCGGAGCACTTCCAGGGCAATTTCGGGTGGTCCGCTCTCGGCCTCTACGATCACGGTTCCACGGGGCAGTCACTCGCTCGCTTCCCGTCTAGGCCGAGCCCAGAAGCGATGATGGGTCACGGTCGGGACCGCACTCTGGCGAATGCCGCGCGCCACGCCGCTGCGGCGTCCTCGGGGTCGACGGGGTTCTGATACACACCGGAGGCCACCTCGGCCCCGGCAACGTACCGGAGAACGTCCTTCTTCCTCATCGGGGAGACCAATTCGATCCTCAGGTGCCAGTCCGGCTCGGTCCCGCCCGACGCACCGGTTCTCTGCGCTCGGATCGCGGCATCGGCAAGCGCAGCCCTACCGCGAGGGGTAGGGGCCTGCAGGAAGGCCATCATGGTGGGAAGCGGCCTGTCGAAGAGCACGTCCGCGGCGGCGTAAGTGGACCGTAGGAGCCGCATGAGCGACCGGGCTCCCTGAAGGCTCATCTCCGGAAGTGTGCCGACGTGGACTCTGGGGACTAGGGTCAGGGCATAAGGCCAGGCGCTGGCGTAGGGGACGAAGGCCATGGACTCTTCGTCCTCGTAGACAAGCCTGGGGCCGGCTGCCTCCTCGGCTGCCACCTTGCAGGTGAGGCAAGCCAGGTCGTGAAGCTTCCCCACCTTCGCCGCCCGCTCTACTTCCCGACGAATCCGCGGTGGCACGAACGGGAAGCCGTAGATCTGTCCGTGAGGGTGCTCGATGGTCACCCCCACCTCGGGCCCCCTGTTCTCGAAGATCAGCACGTAGCAGAGGTGCTCGAGGCCGAAGAGGCGCTCGGTACGGTCGACCCACAGGGCCCACAGGGCTTCCAGCTGGGGGTCCGAGAGCGACCCGAGAGAGCCTTGGTGATCTGGCGTGTACAGCACGACTTCTGCGGCACCCAGGGCGGGGACGCTGACGCCGGTTGCCCACCCATTGTCTCCAAGGTCGGGCGGTGAGGACAGCCACCCGAGGGCCTCCTCGCTAGCGCCGGGACCGAGCCCCAGGACTTCGGGCCCGGACATGACCGGCCACCGGTTCGTGAATGCCTTTACCGTGTAAGGTGCAGGCGCTTCCAGCCCTCCTATGCAGAATGGGCACACCTCGGGCAAGGCCGGACGCTGCTGGCGCTCCCCGGCGACGATCACCCATTCGCCCGAAAACGGGTCCTGCCTGAAGCATGGCCCCGGGCTCATCGCAGGAGCTCGGATGCTATCTCGCTGGGATCGCCGGACCTCGTCACCTCCACGGCTTCCCGGTATGCCCGGCCGGCGTCGATTCCCAACGAGTCGGTCTTCAGGATGCGAGGCGTCGGACCGGTGCGGTCGACGCCGTAGATCCCGAAGCGGGGCGCGTAGGAACCCCACTCGTAGTTGTCCACCAGGGTCCAGTGGAAGTAGCCCCGCAGGTCCACGCCCATGGCCCTTGCCACGAAGAGCTGGACTAGATTCCTCCTTATGAAGACGTCTCTCGTTAGGTTGTCCGGACGGGGGTAGGCGATTCCGTCCACGACCGGAGTGGCCATGCCGTTTTCGGCTATCACCACCGGCTTGTGTGGGGCGTTCTGGGCAGTGGCCGCACACGCGAGGGCGAGCCCAACGGGGTTGAACCGCTGCTCCCAGAAGTCCACCGCTACCGACCAGCGCTGGCCCATCGCTGTCGTCCGTCCCGGCTTTCGTAGCCCGTTCGACATGTACGGGTCGTAATAGTCGAGCGCCAGGTAGTCGAGGCAGGAGCCCCTCTTGGCCGTGTAGAGCGCCTCGACCGTGCGGGGGAAGCGCCGGTCCGGCGAAACTTCGGTGAGTCGACCCAGGGATCGCTCTAGCAGTGCGCGCAGCCCTCGGGGACGGTTGGGATCCGCCAGCCACGCCGCCTGGAAGCGCAAGGCCGAATCCCTTGCGTAGGACCTGAGGTCAGATGGGTCGTCCGAGACCCCGGCTTCACGCGCCAGCAGCAGGTCGATCAGGCACTGTCCGAGTCCCCACGTCCAGTTGAAGAAGGTGTTGGTCGTGACCCTGGGGGTCGGCCACCCCTTCCTCTCGTAGAGGTCGTGGATCAGGTCGTAAGCCTTGACGTGAGCCGCCATCATGCGGTCGGTCGCCTCGTAGGCCTCGCGGATGCGGGCCTTGTAGCCCGGTGGGAACATGCCGATCACGTAGCGGGTGGGTCCGGGGCCGTTCGGCTCGTTGAAGGTAATCAGGTCCGAGGGGGGAGGATACCCCCCTGCGACCAGGTATTCGCCCAGCCTCTCCAGGGCGTAGGAGACGAACTCGAGGAAGCGTTCTACCGTGGACTCTCGCGACCATGCGTCCATGCCCAGCCAGCGGGGGTAGGTGAAGTGGTTTAGGGTAACCAGGGGGACGATCCCTGCTTCGCAGATCGCTCCGAGGATCTCGGCATACCTTCGGACCGCTGCCTCGTCGGGCTCCGGCGGCCCGTGCATACCCGGGGCCCGGGAGGGGAACACGCGAGCCCACTCGAGCGAAATGCGAAACGAATCAAGCCCCATCTCGCGCACGAGCTCTATGTGGATGTCGGGGTCGTCCCAGAACCTCACCGCTGGTCCCGAGGGCTCGACTCTGCCCGACAGTTCCCAATCGGCCCACTCGTTTCTCGGCTCGCCCGGACCGTTGAACCCGCCCTCCGTCTGGAACCCCGAGGCCGCCACCCCGAAGCGGAAATCGGGCGGGAGCGGGAACTCGCTCGCCAGTTCGGCGAGTTCTGCCGGACCCGGCTCACCAGCTATCGAGTAGCGGAACGTTGCGGAATTCACACCCTGGTGCGCGGCACTCGCTTTCGTCTTGGAGAAGTCCGTGCGGCTAGAATCACGGCTGCACGAGGGGGAGACGAACTAAAGCTACACTACGCTGGGCGGCGGCGACCAGGAGCGCGGCCGCGTCGCAGGGCTGACCATGCCGACTCTTCGACAGATAAGCAAGCTTTTCGTGCGCGCCGCACTGATGTGGGCGCTGGCGAGCGGCCTGCTCCTGGCTGCCAGGGCGGCTTCAGACGTTGCTTCGGAAGTCGTCAGGATCCCTCTGGCGGGCCAAGCGGGAGAGGCCGCGATGGCGGCGCTAATCCTCGGCTTCTTCGGCAACCTTTGGCTTTCGACCGTGTACTCACTTGCGGCTTCGCTGCCTGCGTCAAGGCCAGTGCCGCTCAAGTACGCTCCCTACGTCGCACCCGTCTGGCAAGTGGGCACGGTTGCTGCCGTTGCTTCTGCCTTTTCCCCCTATGCGGACTTGCCGGGCTCCCGCTATCCGTTGCTTGCGCTCGTCGCGGTGGCAGGGTACGTGACCTACGTTTCCCTGCAGTCGATCAGGACCAGGGCGACCGACCCTTCGGCAAGCCACTGGACGAATCTGGTTGCCTGCGTCGAGCTCTTCTTCGGTTCGCTACTTGCGATCCTCGGATCTGTCGGCGTGGTGGGCACGAACGTGGCCTCGGTAGGGCTGGCATTCGTGGCGCTCGGGTGGGGCCCGCATGCTGCACTGGCGCTTTTCACCCAGGCATACGACCTGGAGCCCTACGACGACCAGCGCCCCGTCTACTTCGCCTTCGGTGCCGCCCTCGCCGCGCTGGTCGCTGTCTTTCTAGGTCCGGGAGGGATGCTCCTGGCTTCCCTGGCTCAGCTCGCCTACGTCCTGGGGCTGGCTTTCCTGCTCCAGAAGCGGTGGTTCGGTCGGTTCGTCTCATGGGAAGAGCGTCTGTTGATGGCCGGCGTGGTCGCCGGATTCCTAGGTCTTGCCGGGACAGCTGCCCCCGAAACGGCTGATATCCTCAGTTTCAGCCCTGCAGGCGGTTCGGAGGGCGGCTCTTTCCCGATCCTTGCGTCGGGAGTGGCGGTCGTCCCGCTTGCATTCGGAGCCGCATGCGTGGCCAGGCAACGCCCGAGATTCCTGAAGGACGGGTTGTGCAAGGTGGTGGTGGTCGCCATCGTTGCAGCGGCGCTCCCGCAGTTCGTTTTTTCCCTGTTCTACCTCGACCCTTCGCAGCGGTACGGTTCCTTCCTGGTCCGTGCGATATTCGGGGCGGCCGAGGCGGTCGTCGCGATAGGACTGGTGGTCCTGGCTTCCCTGGTGAGGGGGATCGGGCGGCCCAGGGTCGACCTGCGGCCGGTATGAACCGGGCGCGGAGAGCACGAGAGGGTCAACAGGTGAGCGACCCGGTCAGCCAGCTCGAGAGGCCGGCTCACGAGCCGGTGATCCGCTGGGCGGTTTACGAGGACATCTCTCGTCTGGAGGCGATCCCGGATATCTGGGAGCTGAGAGACTCCAACCTCCAGGCTTTTCAGGCTTACAGGATGGGGCGACTGCTCTGGCTCGTGGCCGAGGTCGGGGGTCGGACAGTCGGGACGATTTGGGGCGAGCTCTATCCCGAGCACGACCGGTCCGGAAGGACGGTCCACATCGTCTCTTTCAGGGTCGAGGATGCTTTCCAGGGACAAGGCATCGGGAGCAGGCTCCTCCGCACCGTCGAGGAGGAGGCCCGAAGGAGAGGGAGGAAGGTGGCGACTCTCTTCGTGGCTCAGGACAACCACGGGGCAATCCGCCTCTACCAGCGCCATGGCTACGCGATCGGTGGCGCTCGCACCTCCCGCTTCGACTACCGTGATCCCGCCGGCCGGAGGCACACCAGGGTCGAGGAGCAGTACGTGATGCACAAGTCTCTCGAGGCTGAGGGGAGCCACCCCTTGCAGCACCGAGAGCCGGGGTACTGAGGGCGAATACGTATCGGCTCCGAGCTCCGGAAGGTAGGTGTCAGAGGGGGTTGGTACGCTTTTGCCAGAAGGTACCCCCGGGAGGTGGAGAATCGGTCGACCGCGGGCCACCTGTTCCAATCAGGTCGCAATGGGTGGGTTCTATTCGGTAAAACGAGAGGACATCGAGCGGCGGGAGGCCGAGATCCTCTCACCTGCTGCCACTCGCTCGGCTGAATCCAAGGGTCGGGAGAGGCCCGAGGAGCCCGACCCCTACCGCACGGCGTTCCAGCGCGACCGGGACAGGATCATCCACTCGAAGGTCTTCAGGCGACTCAAGCACAAGACCCAGGTCTTCATCGCTCCCTTCGGAGACCACTACCGGACCCGGCTCACGCACACCCTCGAGGTCGGCCAGATTTCGAGGACTGTGGCGCGGGCACTGGGCCTCAACGAGGACCTGGCAGAAGCCTGCGCTCTGGGACATGACCTCGGTCACACGCCGTTCGGCCACCTGGGGGAGCGGGTCCTTTCCGAGTACCTGGGCCGCCCGTTCGTCCACTCCGAGCAAAGCCTCAGGGTAGTGGAGAAGCTGGAGCGAGACGGTGCTGGACTGAACCTTACCTGGGAGGTCCGGGACGGTATCGCGTGCCACTCATGGAGCAGGCCGGCCCCGTCGACCCCCGAGGGTGCAGTCGTGCGCTACTGCGACCGGATCGGCTACCTCTGCCACGATGTCGACGACGCGGTAAGGGCGGGAATGATCGACATATCCGATCTCCCCTCATCGGCGCGCCGGGCCCTCGGAGGGGGCTACTCGGAGCGGATCGCTACCCTGGTGAACGACCTCATACAGACCAGCGCGGCGGCAGGCGAGATCCGCCTCTCCGATGGCGTCGCCAAGGCGATGGACGAGCTGCGCGAGTTCATGTTCGAGCGGGTGTACCTTTCCGAAGAAGTCCTGTCTACTCAGCGGAGGGCCCAGCATGTTCTGGAGAGCCTTCTCGAGTACCTGACCAGGCACCCCGAGGAGATGACCGGACAGTACCGTGTGCGGTCCGACCCGCTCGAGGTCCAAGTGGCCGACTACATCTCGGGAATGACCGACAGGTTCGCGATCGAGCTGTACGAGAGACTCTTCGTACCCAGAGGCTTCGTATGAGGGTGCTCTGTGGGAAAGAATCGCATGTGCAAGGTTTCGAGCCGTCCGGGCCGGAAGCGAGGCGGCGGTAGATGGCCTTCTCTGACGACGACATAGCCAGGGTCCGTGCTGCCAACGGCATAGTGGACGTGGTTTCCGAGGTCGTCTCGCTCAAGCGGCGAGGACGCCTGGCGTGGGCGCTGTGTCCCTTCCACAAGGAGAAGACCCCCAGCTTCAAGGTCGACCCGCAGACCGGGCTCTACTACTGCTTTGGCTGCCGCGAGGGAGGGGATGTCATCCGCTTCGTGGAAAAGACCAAGGGCCTTACCTTCGCAGAAGCCGTCGAGTACCTCGCGGCAAGGGCCGGGATCGTGGTCACCGATTCTCGCTCGAAGAGGAAGGAAAGTTCGGGCCTGCGGAGGATGCAGGAGGCGGTCGGCGAAGCTGCCGACTTCTACCACAAGTCCCTCGTCGAGTCGCCCGCTGCGGCGGTAGCCCGTGAGTACCTGGCTGGCCGGGGGATCGGTTCCGATGCGATCGCCAGGTTCAGGCTCGGGTTCGCGCCTGATTCCTGGGACGCCCTGGTCCGGCACTTGCGCGATAAGGGATTCACCGAGCAGGTGATGGTTGGGGCGGGGCTTGCCGTCCGGACCGAGTCGGGCAGGTTGCGCGACTTCTTCAAGGCACGCCTCCTCTTCCCGGTATTCGATGCTGCCGGAAGGCCCCTCGCCTTCGGAGGGCGCTCGCTCCCGGGTACCTCTTCCGAGGGGGGGCCGAAGTACCGCAACTCACCCAACAGCGCCCTCTTCAACAAGTCGCAGGTACTGTACGCCCTTCATCTGGCACGAAAAGAGATCGTCTCGTCCGGATGGGTGGCGGTGGTTGAGGGATATACCGACGTCATCGCTCTTCACGGAATGGGTATTTCCAACGTCGTGGCCACATGCGGGACCGCATTCGGGGCGGATCACGTGGAGGTACTGCGCCGCCACGGGCTGACCACAGCGTCCCCTTTCGGGTCGCTGAAGGTCGTCCTGGCCTTCGATTCCGACACGGCGGGGGAGGTCGCCAGCAGCAGGGCTTTCGACCGCGTCCTGGGAGAGGGTGCCGGCGAGGTTCTCGACGTCCGCATAGCGCAGCTGCCCGAAGGCAAGGACCCTGCGGACCTCGCAGCAGAGAACCCGGAAACCTTGAGGAAGGTTCTCCAGGAGGCCGTACCGGCGCTGGGTTTCCTCATCGAGCGCTCACTTTCGGGAGCCCGCCTTGATTCCCCGGAGGCAAGGGTCGCGGCTGCCCGTTCGGCTGTCGTGCAGGTCCTGAGGCATCCGGATCCGGTGGTCCAGCAGCAGTACCTCCAGCAGGTGGCCGAGCTGTGCGGGCTCGAACCTTCCGTGGTCAGGGAGCTCTGGTTACGGCTGAGGGGCGCCGGTGGTCGACCCTCGCCGCCCGCGGGCAGGAGATCGGCAGCGCTTACCCGAGTAGGGCGCCCTTCCGAGCTTGCCGGGATTCCGGGGCGGCCCGGAGTCGAAGGAAGGCCAAGAGCGCCCGCATCCGGAATCTCCCGAGGTGTCCCACCCAGCGAGGTGGAGACGGTACGGCTCTATGCCTTCGGGTCCCCCGAGGCGGCTGCAGAACTGGAGAGGCTGGGTCTTCCCGAGGTGGTGGACTCTGCAGCTGCGCGGCGTGCCCTGGAAGCCGTGGCTCGCACCCGCAGAGACGTGGCCTCCGCGCTGAGAGCGGTGGGTGGAGACGAAGCAGCCCGTTCGATTCTGACCGAGGCCGTGGCGGGCAAACCTGAGTTGCCCACCGATGAGACCGAACGCTGGGAGGCGAGTGTCCTCGAGAGAGCCAGGCGACGGCTCTCGGAGAAGAAGGCAGCAAGAGCCAAGGAAGCAGGGGACCTGCAGGCTTACCGCAAGCTGATGCGCGACGCGAAGCAGGCACTCAACCGGCGCGGGGAGTGAGTCTTGGACGGATCGCCCTCAGTGGTCCGTCCGCTGGAGGCTGTTTTCGTGGTGCGAACCGTCTGGGGCCGTGGCGCGACGCAGCGTTGCAGCGGGCCGCCTGGAGGGACCTCGCCACGACGCACATCCCGGCACGTGGCGTCGGCTGCTACTACAATCGCGTTCAGGGCCCTCGGGCCTCGTTCGGCCGGACCGGCGCGAGCCGGACCGAGCTGTGGCTGGGGCCGTCCAAGCCGTGCTGGAGCCGCAAACGGGGTATCGAAAGGAATCGGGCGGGCAGATGGCTACCCAGGGACATGTCAGGGGCTCCAACCCTAAGTCGAGGCACGGTGAGGGGAAGGCGTTCGGTGCTGGTGGAGGCGTAGGCGTCGGTCTGGACGAGCCTCGGGCCGAGACCGCCAGGGGTCGCAGCTCTTCCAGGCGCCGAGATTCCTACCGAGGCAGGCCAGATCAGGGTGACGCACTGGTATCGCTTTACCTGAGCGAAATCTCCAGGGTTCCCTTGTTGAGCCCGGCCCAGGAGCGCGCCCTCGCTCGGCGCATCGAGGCGGGACGTATCGCGGCAGAGCGACTCTCTGTCATGGGCGAGCCCGAGCCTTCCCTCGAGGCGACCCTGATGCGCGTCGTCGAAGACGGGCTCAGAGCCAAGCGCACGATGATCGAGGCCAACCTCAGGCTGGTCGTCTCGATCGCAAAACGCTACGCGACCGGTGCGATCCCTCTGATGGACCTCATCCAGGAGGGAAACATCGGCCTGATACGGGCCGTCGAGCGCTTCGACTACCGGCTCGGCTACAAGTTTTCGACGTACGCGACGTGGTGGATAAAGCAGTCGATCAGGCGCGCCCTTTCGGAGCAGGGGACCGTGGTAAGGGTTCCAGTAAACATCGTCGAGGAGGCTTGGAGGCTCCGCAGGGTGCGTAATTCACTCATTCACGAGCTTGGAAGAGAACCCTCGACCGAAGAGCTCGCGTCGAAAGCCGGGCTGTCACCAGATCGAGTAGAAGAGGTGTTGGCGGCGACCCGTTCGGCCTTCAGCCTGGACGAGCCGGTGTCGGAGGACGACTCGGCGACCCTGGCGGACCTGGTCGGAGACCTGGAAGACGAGTCTCCTCACGAGCTGATAACCAAACAACTCCTCAGAGAGCACATGCTTCAGGCCATGGACGACCTTACTCCCCGGGAGCGCCGAGTACTCGAGATGCGCTTCGGCCTCGACGGCAAGAACCCACGGACCTTGGACGAAGTGGGCCAGGAAATCAACGTCACCCGAGAGAGGGTGCGCCAGATCGAGGCCAAGTCGCTGGCAAAACTGAGGCACCCTTCCAGGGCCCGGCACCTGAGGGAGTACTTGCAGGACTGAGCCCGCCCAGGACTGAGCCCGTCTCCGGGCTACGGTAATTCGGATCCTGGACGGCGGAAGGTCTAGCAGACTGTCGTAGTCTCCCTTGTGGCGACAGCAGACTGTGGGCCATGCGGCCCGCGATCCGGGGTAGCTCAGTCGGCAGAGCAGGCGCCTGTTAAGCGCTTGGTCGCGGGTTCGAGTCCCGCCCCCGGAGCCATCTCCAGGAGCGACCCGACCAGCGACGGTCTGCCAGGGATCTCGTGCTATTGAAGTGAGGCAAACAATGAAGCCCCTCGACCCTCGGTCCCCAGCATGAATCCCAGGGTGGCGACACTTCTTCCCAGCGCTACGGAGATCGTGTGTGCGCTGGGGATGCGGACGAACCTTGTCGGGCGTTCTCACGAATGCGACTTCCCCTCCGAGGTGCTCTCGGTTCCTGCGCTCACGGAGTCGAAACTGGACGTTTCCTTGCGGAGCTCGGAGCTCGACGACCGTGTAAAGAGAGCCGTCGCCGAGGGTCTGTCTATTTACAGGGTCAGGGGTGACGAATTGCAGCGGGCCAATCCCGACGTTATCGTGACCCAGACCCAGTGCGAAGTCTGTGCCCTGACCGAAGGCGAGGTCGTCGAGGCGGTCAGGGCTTATCTCGACCACGACGTGCGAATAGTCACCGTAAACCCTGTCGGCCTCGAGCAGATATGGACGGACTTCCTTGCCATTGCCGAGGCTGTAGGCGCCGAGGAGCGTGGTGCCCGGCTCGTGGAGCGCTGCCAGGAGCGGATGCGCGAGATTTCAGCGAGAGCGCTCTCGTCGGACACCAGACCGAGGGTCGCAACGCTCGAATGGCTCGATCCCCCGATGGCCGGCGGCAACTGGATGCCGGAACTGGTCGAGATGGCGGGAGGGGTCAACCTTTTCGGGGAAGCCGGGAAGCACTCCCCGTGGCTGGAGTGGTCGCAGCTGGTGGATAGTGACCCCGACGTCATCGTGGTGGTGCCTTGCGGGTTCGACTTGCCCAGAACTCGCCGCGAACTGGAGTCGTTGGCCCTGAGGGAGGGGTGGCGGGAGCTTAGGGCCGTGAGGGAGGGGAGGGTATTCCTCGCCGACGGAAACGCCTACTTCAACCGACCTGGGCCGAGGGTAGTGGAGTCCCTGGAAATGCTGGCCGCAGCGCTGCACCCAGAAATTTTCCCCATCGACCAGATCCGGGCGGGAATGGAACGCTTGCACGAGGGAAAACCCTCACTCTCTAGTTGAGGTTCAGCCAACGGCGACGATCCGCCCTCCGCTGGTCACGGGGTGGTGACTGTCCTGACGTCCGGTCGAGCCATTCTTCGATCTTCGATCCTGGAAGAAGTCAGGTCGAGTCCGGGAATCGGTGCGCCGAGGATACCCTGGCGCCGGGGCTCCTTCTCGAAAACTCCTGCTCGAAGCAGCATCTTGGCGGTTTGACACTCCTCTGGCCGGACGCGTACGGACCACCGTCGACGCGCAGACCACGAAACGCGCGTGCCGCTTCCGGGACGCTAGCGGAGGACTCGGAGGAACCCCCCTCGGGTCTTTGCGGGGTAGGCGGTGACAGCTCAGCCGTTCACTCGACATAATATCAGCCAACCAGGTAAGTGCTTGCGCGCGAAGAGTGATCTCCCCAAGAGTGAAATTCAGCACGAACCCCTTCTGACCTGGTATTACTACGATAAGTTACCACACCGGAAAATAGCGACTTGTTAGCTGAGTGCTAACTGCAACCGCTGTGACCTGGGGAAAGAAAAATTTTTTCAGCAAGCACTTGTTAGCGACGGAATTCCTCCGTATAGTGAGGGCACGAATCACCCGGCACTTACAGCTCGGGTAGCGGGGAACACCTCCCTCGCCAGCCGGTTCGAAGGAGATCGTTTATCGGCCTCCGTGAGACTCGCTGGCATTTTTTGTGCAGATGACGCGAGACAACAGGCCACATCTTGTGTCATCGAATCAGCCGAGAGGCCCCGCGAGCCTGCGGCGCGTCGGGTGCAGGTGCGGAGACTGTCGCGGGCCAGGCGGTGATGACTGAATGGCCCGGGCTGGAACAAGGCGAGAACAAATAAAGGGGCACAGCCGATGGCAAGGGCGACCGCAAAGCTGGAGCACTCGGAATCAGGACGTGTCCCCGGGCCGAGGGGGTCCCGGTCCGCAACGAGGCTGCTTCGTCACGGGAGCGAGCCGGCACGGATTCCGGACGACCCGCTCTTCCGGCTGCGAGCATTCCTCGTCTGGGCGGGGGTGGCACTCGCCTTCGTCGTCGGAGCCGGCTGCCTGCACTCAGACCCGCCCGTCATTTCCTACGAGCCGGTGGTGCTCCTCGAGCGCGGGGGCACCAAGATCACCCTCTTCCCCGAGACAGCGGACCCGGTTGCCGAAAACGTCTTCCGGTACCAGGGTTCTGCCAGGGCAGAGATCGAGGGCGACCCCCAGGCCGGCCGCTCTCCCGTGACCATCGAGGGTACGGCGGAGGCGACCGTCGACCGAAACGCCGACACCCGCGAATTCACCTTCTCCTCCAGGTCATCGTCGGACCTTGGGTGGACCGGAGTGGACGCACAGCAGGTCTCTATCTGGGGCTCGGGGCGGTTCGACGGAGGCGAGGCAAACCTTTCTGCAGGCGCCAATCTGGACTCGGAGCGGTCCGCCGCATGGGGCTTTTCCACCTCCTTCATAACTATCGCTTCCAACCTCGCCGCCGACCGACCGATCTTCACCGCATATGCAGATACGGGGTCGGTCGGAAGTCCCCTGGGGGTAGTCGGCGCTCCGAGGCCCGGTGGGAACCCACTGACCGCCAACGCGATGGCACTGATCTTCGCCCCGGTAGGAGGTGAGTCGGCGGTCGGTCCGACCGAGCCGGGCACCTGGATCAAGTTCGTGCTCGGGGGGTCCACCTCCCTGCGTGACGGCGCCACGCTTTCCTGGGATCCCTCCGCGGCCACGCTGCGGGGCGGAGGCTCCGTCGGAGTCCTGGACAGCCCGGCCGGATCCGTAGCCGCGGAAGCCGAGCTGACGGCCTCGGCCCAGGCTGCATACCTGTCGTTCAGGGGAGCGGTGGACCCGCCGCAGCTGGGCGTGCTGACCTCGGCACGCGGCAGCCTCTGGACGGACTCGACTTGTTCCGACTGTGGTGACATTACCCTCTCGGGCGGACCTGTCGACGTAGGCCCACTTGCGATTCCCTCCCTGACCGCTACCCAACAGATCAGGAACGGAGTGCCTACCTCGTCGGTCCTCAGGGCCACGGGAGTCACGGGGTCCGTCGGTCCGGTGACCATCAACAGCGGGAACCTGACCGTCGACATGTCGGACATGGCGAACCTCGTAGCAGAGCTCGAGGTGGACGGCTCGGTGCTCGGTATTCCAGTCAGGACCACCTTCCGTGGGCCGTTCAGTTTCGACCTCTCCCAAATGGCCGTATTCCTCAGGGGTGACTTCTACCTGAACCTGAACAACCAGGTCGTTCTGGGAGGTGAGCCGGGCTCCCAGCTCGAGGCCACCATCTCCCTGAGCGGGGTGGCGGTCAGGTACTTCGGGTCACTTTCGGTACCCGGATACGGCGCCAACTTCAGCGTCGACGGAAGCGTCAACTATGACCCCGCCACCTCGAGGCTGGACCTCGGCGTCCAGGCGAACGGAAGCCTGGGCTCGATCTCGGTCACGGGGGTGGGGCTCGGCCTGACCCTCAGTCCAGCCGATGAGGGGATCGCAGTTAGCGGTTCTCTCACTGTGGGTTCGGTGAGTTCTGGTACCGCTTCCCTCGAGAACCTGAAGGTCGGCTTCTCCGGGAACACCGCCACCTCGATTCAGGCGACCATCAACTCTGCATCCGACCGGGTGCGGTTCCGGGCAGGCACCTTCGCTGACGTGGGAGCCTACGGGAGCCTTACCTACTCGGTCAGCTCCAACAGCCTCGTGTTCAACCTGAACTTCTCCGGGCGGGTCGGTTCCTGGAGCCTCTCCGGTGGCAACCTGGCTCTGACCTGGCCCGGATCCAGCAGCGTCTCGGGTACGCTCACGCTCGGCCAGGTCTCCAACGGCCAGGTGACCATCTCCAACGCAGTGGTCGACTTCACCGCCTCGTCTTCCTCGGTGACGGCCACCCTGAGACCCACCAGCCTCACCGCAGGGAGCTTGGTCTCTGCGACCGTCCAGGGCTCGGCCTCGTACAACACCTCGAACTCCACGCTCACGCTACAGTTGAGCGCCTGGGGACGGGTCGGTCCTGTCAACGTGTCGGGAGTCCAGGCCGTGGTGACGTGGCCGCAGTCGGGCAACGTGTTGGGGACGGTGACGGTCGGTAACATCTCGTACGGCCCGGCTTCCCTGCAGAACACCACGATAGGGTTCAGCGCGAGCTCGACCGTGCTGAACGCCTCGATAGCTTCCACACTCAACGTGGGCGACCCGTTCAGGCTGAACGTCGCCCTCTCGGGCAGCGCTACCTACAACGCCTCGACGGGCATCTTGAGCGTCTCCATCACCACTGGCTCCGGCACCATGTGGGGCAAGCCGATCAACGGCTCGGTCACCTTCAATGTCAACGTCTCGTCCTCGACCATCTCGGGTAGCGCCTCGACTAGTTGGCTGCGCTTCACCTACGACAAGTTCGGGATCACGCTCTCGTCGACTTCGGTCAACTTCTCGGTGTCGGGCGGGGCAGTGTCCGTCTCCGGGAGCGGCAACGTGGCGGTCAACGGACCGATGGGCAACGGCTGGTTGTCCGGCTCGGGCAGCTTCTCGCTGAACGGCTCCCAGCTTCGCTCCACCAGCTACCGGATCACCCTCAACAACGTCAACAAGACCATCATCTGGGTCGACGTCGGTCCCCGCAACGGCGCTCCCCTGACCGTGGACATCATCGCGGGCTCGCTCAGCTACGACGCCGAGGGCAAGATGCAGGCCAGGGTCGACACGGGGTTCCCCTTCTACTGCGAGGACCTCGAGTTCAAGATCCACGCCTGGGGCGACCAGAACGTGCTGAGGGTCGACTTCGAGGGGTCCTGGGTCATCGGGCTATTCGGCGCTCGCGGCCACGTGGACGTCTACGACTGGCTCACGAGCACCAATCCACCCATGTACGGCTACGCCGACGTCAGGATCACCTTCTTCTGGTTCCGCTACCAGACCTGGAACGGCCAGAGCATAGAGAACGGCGGCTGCTGAGGCTGACGGTTCCCGAATCGACTATCCGGGCGCGCCGGTCGGTGCGCCCGGAGCATTTCGGGTGCTTTCCTCGATCAGGTTTCCCAGAGTTGCGACGCCGATGCCGCGTGCCGCCATAGTTGACGCATGGCAGGTTGGTGGACCCTCGTTCGAATCGTGCACGTGGTGGGCGCAAGCATCTGGCTGGGCAGCCTGGTCGCCGTTACCTTCGTAGTCCGCCCCCAGGCCGAGCGAACCCTCGAGGAGGAAGATGCCTACCGGTTCCTCCAGCGAACCGGCCGTCCGCTCGGGTTCTTCATCGCCGGCGTCCTGGTCCCGGTACAGCTGTTCTCTGGCCTGGCCTTGCTTCTGAGGAAAGGCTTCGATTTCGCCACGGCAGGAGGCAGCCTTTATGGTCGGCTGATAGTCGCCAAAATCCTGCTGTTCTTTCTGGTGGTAGGAATATCGGCAGCGCACGGAGCGGTTTCGGCACGGAGGCAGCAGGGGGCGTCCCGCGTTCTCGCCTACCTCGCCCTCGCAGGATCGTTTTCCCTCGTCGTGCTGGGAGCCTCTCTCGTTCCCTGAGCTGGACACCGGTGCCATGTCGAGGTGAGCGGCGAGCCAGTCTATCGGCGGCTGATGCGAGTGCGTGCCGCTGTGCTGCCTCCTGCGGGCAAGCAGGGTGAGGGTGGAAGCGAGCGAGCCCCGCAAGGTTTCCAGAAGTGTCGCCATGCGCTTCGTGGTCGCGCTTGGCATCGTGTCGCTCTTCTCCGACGCTGCCTACGAAGGAGCCCGCGCGATTCTCGGAGCCTACATGGCCCAGTTGGGTGCCGGGTCGGTAGCCGTCGGCCTCGTTGCCGGTGGCGGGGAGCTCTTCGGCTATCTCGTACGGGTTCTCACTGGCCCTGCAGCGGACCGAACACGCCGCTACTGGGCATTCACCGGAGCCGGCTATCTGGTGAACCTCGGATCGATCCCGGCAATGGGGCTCGTCGGCTCCTGGCCTGCTCTGGCCGGGTTGGTCCTCGCCGAGCGGACGGGAAAGGCGGTGAGGACGCCCGCCAGGGACGCGATGCTTTCCGGCGCCGCCGAGGAGGTAGGGACGGGGTGGGGCTTCGGCGTCCACGAGGCTCTGGACCAGGTAGGAGCGGTCGCCGGACCCCTTTTCCTGAGCCTCGTGCTCGCCCTCGGCGCCGGCTACTCGGGCGGGTTCTTGTGGTTGGGAATTCCCGTGGTGCTGGCCCTAGCATCCCTTGCGGTTGCCCGGCTCTTCTACCCGCATCCCGGAGGGACCGCCTGCGAGGAGAGCGACGAGCCCCGAGGTGGCCCAACCGGGAGGGGCCCGGTCCGGCACGGAGGACGATCTGGTGGGACGATCGCCTTTCTCGACAGGGGGTTCGCGCTCTACCTCGTCGGTGTGGCGCTGGCCGGAGCCGGCCTTGCGGACTTTGCGCTGATCGCATTCCACGCAGAACGGGCGGAGCTGGTGACAGGAGCGGCGATCCCGCTGGTCTTCGCCCTCGCCATGGGAGTCGACGGGGCCGCTGCCCTGGGCTTCGGTCGGCTCTTCGACCGGATCGGCTTGATGGCGCTCTCGTTCGCGCTTGTGGTCTCGGCACCCTGCGCTGCGGTGGCGTTCTCTCATTCGAGAGTGGGCGTGGTGGCTGGTACGGCCTTGTGGGGCGTAGGGCTTGGAGCTCAGGAGTCGATCATGCGATCGGGCGTGGCGGTGCTGGTGCCCAGGGAAGCGAGAGGCTCTGCTTACGGGTTGCTGGGCGCTGTTTTCGGCGTGTCCTGGTTTCTGGGTAGCGCTGCCATGGGCGTGCTGTACCGGCACGGAAGGCACTGGCTGGTCGGCTTTTCCGTAGTTTGCGAGCTGGCAGCCGCCGTAACGTTGGGGGCTGTCGGGATGTCGTCGAGAGGGGCGGCACGGCGCCCCTCCTAGGCGACTACTTGAGCGCCACCGCGTTGGGCGGGGAGGCGACTCCTCCTTCGAGGTTGAGCGGTGCCGACACCAGCATCGCCTCGAACCTGCCGTCGGAGCGGCAGTCGCGGGCCAGCTCTTCCAGATACCACATCTCGCCGATGGGAATGCCTAGAAGGGGCAAGAGAATAGCGTGCAGGAACCCTTCGTGGACGAACTGCGGGTCGCTCCAGATGCGCCCTCGGTCTTCGGGAGGAAGCGTCGAGCCGGGGGGCCAGATTTCCAGCGAGGGGTTATCGGCTGCCACCGCTGCGACGTGGCGGTCCCACAGCCAGCGGGCGGTCTCCAGGCCCGGCTCGAGGCCCGGACACGCAAAATTGGCCATGCTGGCGTAGTTGCTGCGCTGCTCCGGTTTGAGCGAGCAGTACCACTCGATCCAGCCGGTTCTCACGAGCAAGATGTCTCCTTGCTCGAGCGTCGTTCCCTGGTCCTCGAGAGTCGCTTCCAGGTCCTCGACGCTGACGGGATCGGGGGTACCGTGCTCGAGTGGCCTTCCCTGGCGATCTCGCCACGCAGCGACGTCCGCAAGGACAGCTCGCCCGACTATTCCTCTTCGAGCCCACCGCTCCATGCCGTGCTTTCCTTCGCAGCCCGGGCCCCCGTAGCGGCCCAGGGCGGGATGCTTGATGTGCAAGAAGCCGTCCCACTGGCTGGACGACTGGGTGTTGAAGGAGTCGATGTGGTCGTCGGACGAAATCGGCGTTTCGACTACTTCGTGACGCATCGAAGACCTGGCGAAAAGGGGAGGGTCAGGCAGGCTCAGGGTCCAATTGAGCGGAAAGCACTTTCCTGAGCGTACGAGCCGCGCAGCTTCCACCACCTTCTCAGGCGTGAGGAGGTTGAGCGAGCCGTAGACGTCGCCCTCGCCCCACAGGCCCCAGCTGCAGGGGAGCCCGTCTCTTGAAGGGAGGTCGTCGAAGGCAGGGAGGGATGCGGAGGCGGCTGATCCTGGGGCGTCGTGCGAGTTACTGGTTCTCATCGGAGGTCTCCCGCTTGCTGCAAGTACCTGTAGTCTAGGAATACGTCCGGCTTCACAAGGGGCCGGATCATGCCGGACCGTGCCCATGTTATACGGGCCGTCGCCCCTGCACTTGTGGGTCGGCAGACTCCGGAGCGAGCGGGCCTTCTCGCCTGCCCCGCTATGCTCTTGCAGTTCCTGGCACTGGCCGGCCGCACTCAAGAGCCAGGGAACAAGGAGTTGCGGTGAAACTTCTTCAGCTCGACTTCAAGGACCCCCAGCTACCCGTGTCGCTCGTCGACAAGGACGAGCCCAGACTGCCCTCCGGAGAGTGGGCTCTGTGCCGCGTGATAAGGGGAGGCATTTGCGGCAGCGACCTCGGGGTGCTAAGGGGCAAGGGAACCGGCTCTCTCTTGGTGAACTACGTAGGATTCCCGATCGAGATGGGCCACGAGATCGGCGCGGTAGTCGAAGAGCCGGGTCCCGACTTCCCGTTCGGGAGGGGGGTCCGAATCGCCGTCGACCCGGTCCTGGCCTGTGCCGCCAGGGGGATCACGCCTCTCTGCCGTTACTGCAAGGCAGGGAACCCGTCGTGCTGCGAGAACCTCTCTTCCCGAACCTTCACACAGGGGTTCGCGATCGGCTACACCAACGGTCTGGGAGCAGGATGGGCAGAGCGGCTCGTCGTCCACTCCTCGCAGGCATATTGCATCCCAGAGGGAGTGCCGGATGCAGCTGCCAGCCTGGCAGAGCCGCTCTCGGTGGCCGTGCACGGGCTGCTGACGGCTCCTCCTCCGGAAGAGGGGCAGGCTCTTGTCGTAGGCTGCGGGATCATAGGGCTGGCCGCGGTGGCCGGTCTCCGGTACATGTATCCCGAGACCTACGTGGTAGCCGTCGCCCGCTACCGTCACCAGGCTGAGGCAGCGGAGGAACTAGGAGCAAACGCAGTCGTGATGGGCAGGGACGAGGACGGCAAGGAACGCCCGAGGGCGGCTCTCGTGGAGGAGCTGGCACAGCTCACCGAGTCCAGACTTTTGAGGGGAGGAGACCAGGCTATGCTCTCGACGGGCTTTCCCTATGTGGTCGAGGCAGCCGGCACCCCCTCGTCGATCGAGACTGCCCTGGGGTGTGTGGCGCCACGAGGGACTCTGCTGTTCTTGGGAGTGGCCTCCAGGGTGGAGGTGGACTTGACGCCTCTGTGGCTCAAGGAAGTCTCGGTCGTCGGGTCGTTCTGCCACGGCTTCCACTCCATAGGCGCAGAGAGGAGGTCGTCCATCGAGTCGGCCCTCGAGATGCTTTCGGCGGGTCGCTTTCCCCACAAGAGGCTCGTCAGCGGAGAGTTCCCACTGGAGGACTACCGCTCCGCGCTCTCCATGGCGCTCGACCACGCTTCGACGGGCTCGATAAAGGTCGTGTTCGTCCCGACGGCTGCCTGAGGGTGCCGCCGGAGCGATGGCTGCCTGGTGCGGGTGAGTTCTCGGACTCGCAGGTGGTACCTGCTGCCGGTGGCAGCACTGGTCGCTGCGCTGGCGACGTCGGCGCTGATGCGAGCGTTGCCGTCGCCGTCGCATAAGGGTGCAGAGGAGCAAGTGCCTCAGAGGGTCGCAGAAGCGGGGTCTGCCGCCAGCTCTGCCTACCGGTATCTGGTCTTCGGTGGGCGGGTAGAGTTCGAGCCGCTCGATGCACTGGTCCTCGACTTCCTGGGAAGGCGTTTCGGAATCGAGGAGTTGCGCAGATTCACCCCGGGCGCCGTGGCCCGCTTGCTGGCGCAAGGGGGGCAGCACAGCCTCTACGTGAGGCTGGTCATTCCTGCGGCGGACCTTCCCGAAGGCGTCAAGTCGGCCCCTCTTGCAGATCCGGGGGAGGTCGGCCCGGTCGTCTACTACCCGCTGGCGGCGCTGCACTGCGACAGGTTCCCCCTTCCGGAGGACTTTCTCGAGGGGCTCGCCGGCGAGGCCGAGGCTGGCGGCTATCGGACCACGCATTCGGCCCTGGCGTTGCTCTTCGGCTACGAACAGGGATGCATAGACCGGGAAACTACGAGGCATCTCTACCGGAGGCACATGGACAAGATCCGGGAGTACCTGGATTCAGCCGAGTACCCGGGCGACCTGTACGCGGAGTCGCTGGCCCTCCTCGAGTTCATGAGCGAGGCACCCGTGGACGATGGCTTCCTGGTGCGCCTGGTGGCGGTCCAGGAGGCTGACGGCTCGATCCCCTTTGCCCCCGGAGAGGGGTCGGGGAAGACGCACTCGACCGCACTTGCGTTCTGGGCGATGCTCGAGCACGCCGAGCCATCGAGACCTCCGGGGGACTGGATAGTCGCCCCGGGGCCGCCTGCCGGAGCGACCCTCACGGGGAAGAACGTCGGATGAAGGCTGTTTCGGCAACCAGCCGAAGGAAGATCGGATGCCGGAGCGCAATCGGAGGCTCCTCCTCGGCCGCGTGCCTGCGAGCGATCCGGCTCTTGGGGATGCGAGGGTGAGAAGGGTCCGCCGCCGTCGCTGTACCCGCGCTGTAGGGATCGGTAGCACGGCCGTACCGGTACTGGTTGTTGCCGCGCTCGTCCTTGCCGTCGGCTGCCGTCCCACCCCGCCTCTCAAGCCAAGGGTCGAGGGCGAAGACCCCGTATCGCGCACGGCGGCCTACCTCATAGCGCGAGGAAGGGGACTGGATCCGGGCGCGTTGCTGGTTCTCGCGTACGTGGAGCGGAAGTTCCACTTCGATTGGACACGGGAGCTGGTCGGGTCAGTTGGGGAGATGCTTTACGATCCCCAGCACTTCCGTACTGTGGGAGCTTTCGCCAGGATGGTCGATGCCGGGGCCGCCGAGTCGATGAAAGACTCCGTCACTGCGACAGTCGAGTCCTTCAGGGACGTACCGACTTCATGGGTGGTGCTGCGAGGGCTCTACTGCGACTGGACTCCGCCCCCGCCCGACTTCGGCGGCTACCTCGGCGCTCCTAGGGAAGGCTTGCGCCACTGGAAGATCTCGACGCTCATGTCTCTGGCGTACCTCGAGGCGAACGACTGCCTGGAAGAGGGGGAGAGGTCCTCGCTGGAAGAAGGCATGCGACTGGAGCTTGGGCGCTTTCTGGAGGACGCTGCCAGGACCCAAGACATGCTGAATGCCGCTGCCGTCGAAGACTTCGTGGAGACGGTAGGAGGCTTCTACTTCGCGTTCGGCCGCGACTCGGTGGATCCGGTCTGGGTCGAGAGGGTGATCGACGCTCAGCGCCCCGAGGGGGTCTGGGGGTCGCAAACCGAGGCCGAGGCGGACCGCGATCTCACGGCCGTCTGGGGACTCCTGGCGCTGCTCGAATTCTTCCACCCAGATGTCGAGCCCATCTCTCCGATCCCTGCAGGGTAAGGCGAACTGCGTGGAGCTCGATCCGAGATCGCGCACCACCGCCGCCGATTCCTGGAGGGCAAGGGGAACTACCGGATTGCCGGATACCCTCGCCTGCTTAGGCGGCCTCGACTTAGACATGCGCCGTTATGCCACAGAGGCCGTTCGGAATCCGCCCTGCCCGGGAGTGCGAGTATGTTCACGGCGAGAGCTCTTGCTATGCTGTGGAAACTGTGCGCTCAGTCGGGCGCGTATGATTGGGCACGGGTTGGGCTGCCGTGGCGATTTCCGCCGGTGCGGCGTGGATGGCGGAAGCCCTGCGCGGCGGCGACAAGCAACTGGGAGGCTATGTGGGAACCGACTGCCTGTTCTGCAAGGTCGTCTCCGGTGAGGTTCCGTCGGAAAAGGTATTCGAAACCGAGAAGGTACTTGCCTTTCGAGACATCAACCCGCAAGCTCCGACACACGTACTCGTCGTCCCCAAGCGGCACGTGGGGTCGGCTGCAGAGCTGGGGACAGAGCACGCCGACGAGCTGGTCGACATCTTCGAGGTATGCAACGTGGTGGCCAGGCAGGAGGGGGTCGACTCTTCGGGATACCGGATCGTCACGAACGTGGGCCGAAATGCAGGTCAGTCCGTCTTCCACCTTCACTTCCACCTGCTGGGCGGACGCCCTATGACCTGGCCGCCCGGCTGAGCGCGGCTTTTCTGCACCACCTGCGCCGAGGAGCGGCCGGGCGCGGCCGACCGCGTGTGGCTTTGAGGGGATCCTCTCGACGGCGCTCGCGTATAATCGAGTTCGGGAGATTTCACCGTTTCATGACCGTCGCAGCTGACCTCTCCATCTGACGCTCGCCTGGCCGAGGAGCCGTTGGAAGAACCCGTCCGCACCGAGGTCAAAGTCGTAGTACCGGGCGAGCAGATGATGCTCTCGATCCTCGGAGAGCACGACCGCTTCCTCCGGACGATTCAGGACGCATTCGACGTGACCATCGCCGTACGGGGCACCGAGATATCCGTTGCCGGCAGCCCCGAGGAGACCGAGAAAGTAGCCACCCTGTTCGAAGAGCTGATCGATCTGGTCAGGGAGGGTCACTCCCTCGACCCTGACGAGGTGGGCAGGTCGATTCAGCTCGTCAAGGAGCATCGAGGAGTCGCCGCTTCCGAGGTGTTCGGGGACAGGGTGTTCTCGGGCAGGGGTCGGCAGGTGAGGCCCAAGAGCATCGGCCAGAAGACCTATGTGGATGCAATCCGAAACAACACCGTCGTCTTCGCCATAGGTCCTGCGGGTACCGGCAAGACCTATCTCGCCGTCGCGGCTGCGGTCCAGGCTCTCCAGGAGGGCCAGACCCGCAGGATCATCCTCACCAGGCCGGCAGTGGAGGCCGGCGAGAAGCTGGGCTACTTGCCCGGAGACATCCTGGCCAAGGTGGACCCCTACCTCAGACCGCTGTACGACTCCCTATACGACATGATGGACGCCGGCGACGTCCAGAAGCTGATCGCCAGGGGGACCATCGAGATCGCCCCTCTCGCCTACATGAGGGGTCGGACGTTGAACGACAGCTTCATCCTGCTCGACGAGGCCCAGAACACCTCCCCCGAACAGATGAAAATGTTCTTGACCCGAATCGGCCTGGGCTCCAAGGCGATCGTCAACGGAGATGTGACCCAGATCGACCTGCCTGCGGGCCAGCAGTCGGGACTGGTCCACGTCGAGAAGGCCCTCTCGGGGGTGCCGGGAATCGCCTTCGTCTACCTGGACGGCAAGGACGTGGTCCGCCACGAGATCGTGAAGCGGATCATCGAGGCCTACGAGCGCTACGAATCCTCTGTCGCACGCCCTACCTCGGCCGGAACACCGGCTTCGTCCACACAAGACCACGCGGGATAGCGAGCGGCACCAGACATGGTGGAGCTGGAAAACGGGCTCTCGCATCACTTCGGCGTCGGGGACGTTTTACGAAGTGACGGAGATGTCGAAATCACCTGAAGTCTTTGTGGCGAACGAGCAGAGCGACGAGTCCATAGACCTCGACCGTATCAGGACTCTCGCGGAGAGTGTGCTGCGCGAGGAGAAGGCGCCGCCGGGTACCGAGGTGTCGGTTATCTGCGTCGACGAGGAAGCGATGAGGTCGCTCTGCCGCCGCTTTCTCGGCATCGACGAGGCGACGGACGTCCTGGCGTTCCCGATCGACGGGGAACTGGAAGAGGAGACCGTCGAGACAGGCCCCGGCGGACGAGTCGTCTGGCCGGAAGATGGCCCTCTCGTACTAGGAGACGTAGTCGTCTGTCCTGCGGTCACCCGCCTCTACGCACAGCGCCTGAAGAGGGGCTTCGATGAGGAGCTGGATCTGGTCGTGGTCCACGGACTGCTGCACCTCCTCGGATACGACCACGCCACCGACGACGAGCAGGCCGAGATGGAACTCAGGCAGCAAGAGCTGCTCGAAAAGTTCGCCCACCAAGCCAAGGGCGGCCAGGCCCCGGAATGAGCGTCTTTGCGACCCGTACAGCTACGACGCTGGCCGTGACCGGGCGGTCGGTATGGCTGTGGGTAATCGTTGCCGTCCTGTTGGTGCTCAATTCCTTGTTGGGAATGGCCGAGACCGGACTCACCCGTGTCTCCTACATACGGATGCGGGCCATGGAGGAAGAGGGCCACCGCGGGGCTGGCAGGGTGCGAAGGCTTCTCGATGAGCCCGCCCGCTTCCTCAACGTGATACTCCTCACGACCCTGTTGGTTCAGCTCTTCTCGGCATCGCTTACGGCTGTGGCGGTCGAGGCGGCGTTTGGTCAGCCTTATGTCACGCTTGCCACCTTCGTCCTTACCCTGGTGATGTTCGTGTTCGCCGAGTCGATGCCGAAGACCTTCGCCATCCAGCATCCCGAGCGAGTGGCACTCGTGGTGGCGCCCATCGTCGCCCTTCTTACGGCCGCCCTCCATCCCGTGGTGCGGCTGCTCGTAGGCGTCTCCAACGTGGTTCTGCCCGGAAAAGGGTCTCCTCAGGGCGCGTTCTCCGAGCTGGAGATCCGCACGATGGTGGACAGGGCAGCCGAGGACGTGGAGGCGGAAGAGAAGCGGATGATCCATTCGATCTTCGAATTCGGCGACACCGTGGTCAGGGAGGTAATGACTCCCCGGCCCGACATCGTGGCGGTGCCCGACACAGCCGACCTGGAGGAAGTCCGCAAGGTGGTGGTGGCCAAGGGCTACTCCAGAATCCCCATCTACAGTGGGGACCTCGACTCGATCACGGGCATCGTCTACTCCAAGGACGTACTGCGCAGCGTCCACGAGGGCAAGAAGTCCGTGCTGGCTAAGGACATCTGCCGGCGCCCTCACTTCGTTCCCGAGCAGAAGAGGGTGGCGGAGCTCCTCCACGAGATGCAGCAGGAGAAGTACCACATGGCCATAGTCGTAAACGAGCACGGGGCTACCACCGGTCTGGTGACGCTGGAGGACCTCCTCGAAGAGATCGTCGGAGAGATCGCCGACGAGTTCGACGTCGAAGAGCCGAACATCGAGGTCATCGACGAGGACTCCGTCCGGGTGAGGGGAAAGATGTCCATCGACGACCTCAATGACGCGCTAGGCCTGCGGATAGAGGCCGACGGGTTCGACACGGTGGGAGGGTTGATCCTGAAGCAGCTCGGTCGCTTCCCCGAGGAGGGCGAGGCGGTCCGCTTCGACGACCTGGAGTTCGCCGCCGAGCGCGTCCTCAAGAGACGGATCATGAGTGTAGTGGTGAGAGGCCTGGCCTCACGTACCCGGAACGAGGGTGATCAAGATCAGCCCGAGCAGCCTCGGTGAAGGTCGCCCGCTTTACAGTACGGCCGGTGGCGTCGGTAGCTTCACGGTAGATCCGTAAATGAGCCGGTTCGGTTTCGTCGCCATCGCTGGCCGCCCCAACACCGGCAAGTCGACGCTGCTGAACAGGCTTGCAGGGCGGAAGCTATCCATAGTTTCGGCGGTACCCCAGACCACCAGACACCCTGCACGCTTTGTCCTGGTCCACCGAGACGCTCAGATCGCCTTCGTCGACCTGCCCGGGCTGGCCAAGCCGAAGACTCTCCTGGGAAAGCGCCTCAACGAGGCGGCCTCTGCGGCAGCTGCCTCCTCGGACCTGGTCCTGCTCCTCGTAGACGCCAAGGCGGGGGTTGGGAAGGGGGACGCCTACCTGGCGCGCCTGCTGTGTGCCGCCAGGGTCCCGGTAGTGGGAGTGGTCAACAAGGTGGACGCTGTCTCCAGGGGCTGGGTCGCCGAGGCGCTGCAGGCTCTCGGCGAGCTCTCGAATGATCTGGAAAAAAGGGTGGGGGCAGGCCTTGTGGACTTCGTCCCGATCTCGGCCAAGACAGGATTGGGGCTCGACGTGTTATTGGACGTCATTGCAGCCCGACTTCCGGAGGGACCCCATCTCTTCCCAGACAACGATGGTTCGGACGGCGAGGAAGAGGGCTCGCTCACGAGGAGGATCGCAGAGATCATCAGAGAGAAGCTCATCGCCGGCGCGAGAGAGGAATTGCCCTACTCCATCGCTGTACTGGTCGAAGACGTCTCATTCAGGCGTAAGGGAGAGGAGGACCTCGTAGAGATCTTCGCGAAGGTTATGGTCGAGCGGGAGTCCCAGAAAGCCATCGTAATAGGCTCGGGTGGCTCGGCCCTGAAGCGAGCGGGGACCGAGGCACGTCGCGAGCTGGAGGCCCTCCTTGGTGCCCGGGTATTCCTGGACCTGCGCGTCGTCGTGGAGAAGGACTGGCAAAAGAATCCCAAGGTCCTGGAGAAGCTCGGACTCTGACGCCCCCGGTGCGAAGGGAGCTTCTCCGCTCGCGCTGCTCGCACAGCTTGTCTAGCCAGCTGCGTCGACGGCCCTGGCCAGTTCCAGGTCCTTGGGCGTTACGCCCCCCTCCGAGTGCGTCGACAGCCTGAGGGTGACCTTGGTCCAGCGGATGTCGATGTCGGGGTGGTGGTCGTGCTTCTCGGCAATCTCGGCCACGCGCCGGACGAATTCGATGCCGTCCATGAACTTCTCGAAGACGTAGGTTTTCGAAATTGCGGTCGTGTCACCGGTCCACCCGGAAAGTCGTGACAGTTCGTCTCTCAGGGTGGCCTCGTCAAGCACTGCCATCTTCGCCTCCTCAGTCCGTCGCCTCGTATGGAGACACGATCTCGATCGCTTTCGGGGACACCTCGATCGAAGCTGGCAGGGGCCCGATGCGCTCGCCGTCACCATAGCAGGTGAACTTCCTGGACGCGTCTAGACGGAGCCTAGATCCCCTGCGCAACCGTATCTGGGGGTCGTGGATGTGGGTCCCGCTGAAGACCCTGGGAAACGTCCTCACGAAGTGGCGCCGCGTGACGGGTCCCACGATGCAGATGTCGGCCATTCCGTCGGTGAATGATGCGTCCGGGGCAATCCGCATCCCACCTCCATACCGCGGTCCGTTCGCTACGGCGACGAGCCAGGCCTCGAAGCGCTCTGCTTCCTGGCCGTCCACGGAGAGTTCGAACTCGGCGGGCTCGGATCGGACCAGCGTCGTGAAGACGGCGACGGTGTACCGCACCGGTCCCTTTATCACCCTGATCCGTTCGGCGGTCTCGGTGACCTCGCTGTCGAAGCCGGCCGCTATCACGGCAAGAGAGACACCCTTTTCACCGGAGTCGCACTCTACCAGCAGCGCATCGATCGCCCTCCGTCGCCCCTTCTTCAGGATCTCCAGAGAACCGAGGGGGTCCTTCACGGGCAATCCTAGGGAGGCTGCCGTGTCGTTTCCGGAGCCGCACGCGATCAGCCCCATCACCGGAGTCTTGCCCGTCCGGGCCGAGTACCCGGATCCCTCGCCCACCAGCAGGCCTGACGCCACCATGTTGACGGTACCGTCACCGCCCATCGCCACTGGGACTCTCCCCTCCATCCAGGCTTCTGAAGCTAGGCGGGGGACTTCTTCTGGAGAGGGAGAGGTTACGAACTCGGCTTCGATTCCCAGCTCGCGCGCAGCCTCCACCGTCCGGCCGTAGAGGCGCTGTGCCTTGGCCCGGTTGGAGGTCGGGTTGAAGATCACTAGGTAGGAGGTCTTGTTGCCGGACTCGCTCACCCTCTGACCTCGCCGCCCCAGCCAGCCGGACGGCAGCCGTGCCTCGCTCCGACTAGTGCTGGCCTCACCGGTGTCATGTCGGGGCCACCTCCTGGCCTAGTATTCGGTAGATATGCGTTCACGAGAGGTGCACCGCTTGCAGTCAGCCTGTGCCCCGACTTCCTCAGGTCGGTAGGCCCAGATGCGTACTTACGACGATGAGGCAATAGTAATAGGCGCTTCCCGGCTCGGGGAGGCCGACAAGATCGTCACTCTCCTCACGCCCGGAGTGGGGAGGGTGAAGGCTGTGGCAAAGGGGGCGCGCAAGACCGGGTCGCGCTTCGGCGGCAGGCTGGAGACGCTGAACCACCTCGAAGTCACGCTTCATCGGGGAAGGAGCCTCTACATCCTCACCGGTGCCCATGCCCTCGAAGTCTTTGCGGGGCTTCGAGCCGACCTGGCAAGTACCGAACTTGCCCTTGCGTGTGGGGAGGCAACGGCAAGAGCAGTCCACGAAGGCCAGGCTGCGCCCGAGCACTTCGCCCACCTGCTGAAAGCGCTTAGGTACCTGGATACGGCTGGCCCCAACCCACTGTTCTTTGCGTCCTTCGTGCTGGTGCTGGCCCGGATTTCCGGTTTCGAATTCCAGTTCGGCCGCTGCCTGCGTTGCGGACTCGGCGACGGGCTCGAGCACCTGTCCCTTCCGGAAGGAGGGGCCGTGTGCGGACGGTGCAAGTCTGAACTGCCGTGCTACCGTGCAGGTGCGGACGTGCTTGCATTGCTCGAGATGGCGTCTCGAGCACCTGACTACGGCGAAAAGCTCGAGGGCTCTCCTCAAACGGTGCGCATGGCGACCCATGCATCGGTCAAGCTCTTCGAATATCATCTAGAGGACCGCCTTCGCTCGTACGCGGTCGTCCACGGGCTCGGCCTGTCGTGAAGAGTCCCTGGGCGACGGGTCGGGCACTTCATCGATCGAGGGAGGTTCGAGGGATGCACGCCCAGACCGCCGGCAGGAAGATGGCCAGCGACCCGGGAACCGGAGCACGGCGCAACTCGGTCTGGGTAGCGGCGGCCGTCGCGCTTGCCGTTGCGCTCGTAGCGGTCGTGGCCCTCGAGCTTTACGTGAGAACCAGGTCTTCGGTGGAATTCAGGGGGCTGCAGTACAAGGCGGTCTCGGGCTGCAAGGCCCTTCCCTCGGGTCAGGAGCTGACGACGGTCGGGTCGCTGCTTGCACACCCGATAAACGGTCCTTCCGGAATCGACAACCCAGCTGTCATATTCGTGCGGTGCTACCCGAGCGGTTACAAGGAGTACCGCACCACCCAGACCTGAGGTAGTGGGTCTCCCGCTACCGCCCAGCGCCTCGCCCCGGCCGAGGCAGTGTCTTTTCGGAACCGAACTTACCCTTGATGGCGGAGGAGCACTTGGCCCGTCGCCGACCTGAATCTGCGTCAAATCCCAAGGACAAGACGGCCGCATCGGGACCCTGGTGGGTACACCTGTCTCCTTCCGAAAGGCTGGCCCGTGCCCGAAAGCTTCGAATCGACCCGGAGAGGATCCCCCGACACGTGGCAGTCGTGATGGACGGTAACGGGCGCTGGGCAGAGCAGCGGGGCCTTCCCAGGACCGAAGGCCACCGCGCAGGGGAGGTCGCGCTGGTCGAATGCGTGGACGGCGCACTGGAGGTGGGCATCGAGTACCTGACGGTGTTCGCCTTCTCTACCGAGAACTGGAAACGCCCGAAGGAAGAAGTCGACTTCCTGATGGACTTCGCCAGGGGAGTACTGGAGCGCAGGCGCGACGAGCTCTCCGAAAAGGGGGTCCGAATCGTCTTTGCCGGCAGGAGGGAGCGGCGGGTACCCAGGACCTTGCTCGCCAAGATGGACGAGACCATCGAATTCACCAGGGCCAACTCGAACCTGGTCTTGCAGATCGCCGTCAACTACGGCGGCAGGGCCGAGATCGTGGACGCGGCGAGGAAGCTGGCTGCAGAGGCTGAGGCCGGGAAGCTGGATCCGGCGCGCATAGACGAGAGGAAGTTCTCGAGGTACCTCTACCACCCGGAGATCCCCGATCCCGACTTGGTCATAAGGACTTCGGGCGAGATCAGGATCTCGAACTTCCTGATATGGGAGTCAGCGTACTCGGAATTCGTCTTCCTGCCCGTGCTCTGGCCTGATTTCACCAAGGAAACGCTCTTCGACGCGGTCCGTGAGTACCAGGGACGCCAGCGGCGCTTCGGAGGGGTGGTCCCGGCGAGCACGCCCCCCAGGCGAAGCTCCGGTGGGGGCGCCAGGGGAGGAGGGAGGACTGGCCGGTGAGCTCGTCGAGGCCGTACCTGTGGTTGGCGGTCGGTCTCTGGTCGGGCTCCGGCGCCTGTGGGGTCCTGGCTGTGGCTGCAGCCTTGCGGAAAAAGAGGCGACGGGGGGAGGCCGAAGGTGAGCACCCGGCCTCTGCAGGCGGACGTGTGGTCCTGTATCTGGTCTCACTCGCGGTGATGGGGGCTGCTCTTGGAGTTGGAGCGTTTCATGCGTCGCCCGGGCGTCTTGGAAGTCCCTCTCCCCAGCTGGTAGAACCCCAATTCGAGGTGTCGGAGGCGGCATCCCCGCTCATCATGGTTCAGGCGCCCTCCCTGACAGACTCGGCCCAGGGAGACGAGAGCACACCCACCACCAGTCCCTCCCCGGCAGGCCGGACTGACGGTAAGACCTACCGTGTCGGCTTCGATTCGGTGGGAGATGTCCAGATCGGCGACGACGAGGACTCCATTCGAAATGCCTTCGGGACGCCGACGTCGGTGCGGCCCGACGACTCGCTCGGCAAGACCCTGAAGGCGTTCGTCTACGAGGAGGGGGGTCTTGCACTCACCATCTACACTCTCGACGGGAAGGTGAAGTACTACTCGGCGAGATCGGAGAAGTTCGTGACGCATTCTGGAGTAGCCGTGGGAGACTCTGTCGACAAGGTCCGCCAGACCTACGGTTCCAGGCTGGAGGACAGAGGCGACGGTTCGCTGGCCCTTGCTGGCCAGAAGGGAAGGGTGGTCGTCTTTTGGATCAGGAGCGGAAAGGTAGAACGCATCGAAGGTGGTGAGCGAGTCAGCTGACCGAAGCTACGCCGAAGGGCCTCGCCCGGGAGCGCCGGCTCCGGCAGGCGAGATCGTGACCGTCAAGGAGCCGGAAGAGGTCGAGGCGATCGAGGTCGCCGGCGACCAGCTGATGGAGCGGGTCGTCTCCCTCGCCAAGAGGCGGGGCGTCATCTTCCAATCCTCCGAGATTTACGGGGGGCTCCGCTCGAGCTGGGACTACGGCCACTACGGCGTGCTGCTCAAGAACAACGTCAAGGCCCAATGGTGGCGCTCGATGGTCGTGCTCCGTGACGATATCGTCGGGCTGGACGCAGCGATCATCATGGCGCCGAAGGTCTGGGAGGCGTCGGGGCACGTCGCATCTTTCACCGACCCCCTTGTCGACTGCAGGGAATGCAAGCAACGTTTCCGCCAGGACCATCTCGAGGATCCGAATCGCTGTCCGGAGTGCGGAGCGGAGGGGTCGCTCACCGAAGCCCGCCAGTTCAATCTGATGTTCAAGACATTTCTGGGACCGGTCGAGGACGAGGCCTCCCTGGCATACCTCCGTCCCGAGACCGCCCAGGGCATTTTCGTCGACTACGAGCTTGTCCGCGAGACGACGAGGAAGAAGCCGCCTTTCGGAATCGCCCAGATCGGGAAGGCGTTCCGCAACGAGATCACCCCGGGGAACTTCACCTACAGGACCCGCGAATTCGAGCAGATGGAGCTGGAGTACTTCGTCCCCCCTGAGGAAGCCGAAGCCTGGTTCGCGTACTGGGTGAACGAGCGGCTCGAGTGGTACGTGGGGCTGGGCATCTCCAGCGAGCACCTGAGGACGAGGGACCACGACGAAGAGGAGCTCTCGCACTATTCGGCCGCCACCACCGACATCGAGTACCTCTTCCCCTGGGGGTGGGGCGAGCTGGAGGGCATAGCGAACCGAACCGACTTCGACCTCCGCCAGCACTCCGAGTACTCCGGGAAGGACCTGCGCTATTACGACCAGGAGACGGACGAGAAGTACTACCCGTGGGTGATAGAACCGTCGGCCGGTGCGGACAGGGCGACGCTGGCATTCCTCATCGACGCGTACCGGGAAGAGCGGGTACGGGGTGAAAAGCGTGTGGTGCTGGGGCTTGACGCAAGGCTGGCGCCGATAAAGGTGGCGGTACTGCCGCTCTCGAAGAACCCGGACCTGGTGCCTCCCGCAAAGGAGATTGCCGCCTCGCTCAGGCCCCACATGATGACCGACTACGACGAGTCAGGATCCATAGGGCGGAGGTACCGGCGCCAGGACGAGATCGGGACCCCCTTCTGCGTGACCGTAGACTTCGACACGCTGTCCGACGGGGCAGTGACCATCCGCTTCAGGGACACCATGGCCCAGGAAAGGGTGCCGACCCCGCTGCTTCGGGCAAGGCTGGAGCAACTCCTTGCAACGCCAGAGGGGCCGTCTGCACCGGAGTCCCCGTGATGTCCATTCGAGCCTGGAGACGCTCATGACCGGAATCCAGAAGTGGGTCTACAAGTTTTCCGAAGGCTCCAAGGACATGAAGGACCTTCTCGGGGGAAAGGGAGCAAACCTCGCCGAGATGACCAGGCTGGGCCTGCCTGTTCCCCCCGGGTTCACGATCACCACGGCTGCCTGTGTCGCTTACCTCGAGGAAGGGCGGTTCCCGGAGGGCATGTACGAGCAGGTACAAGAGGCCCTCGCCTGGCTGGAGGAGACCACCGAGAAGAAGCTCGGTGACCCGGCCGACCCGCTTCTCGTCTCCGTCCGCTCGGGGGCAAAGTTCTCGATGCCGGGCATGATGGACACGGTGCTGAACCTCGGCCTCAACGACGCCTCGGTGGAGGGCCTCGCCGCCCAGACCTCTGACCGCCGCTTCGCCCTCGACTCCTACCGTCGCTTCATCCAGATGTTCGGAAAGATCGTCATGGGAATCCCGGGCGAGAAGTTCGAGGCCGTCCTCGACGAGGCCAAGGCCGCCCGAGGCGTCGCCTCCGACGTGGACCTGGACGAGGCCGCGCTGTCCGAGGTGGTCGCAGAATTCAAGGCGCTCTACCAGAGAGAGACCTCTTCGTCCTTCCCCCAGGACCCGGGCGAACAGCTGCAGGCGGCGATACGGGCGGTCTTCGAGTCTTGGAACAACGAGCGGGCACGGGTCTACAGGCGCAAGGAGCGCATACCCGACGACCTCGGGACCGCCGTCAACGTCCAGACCATGGTCTTCGGAAACAAGGGCGAGGACTCGGGCACCGGCGTCGCTTTCACGAGGGACCCTGCGACCGGCGAGAAGGGCGTCTACGGCGACTTCTTGCCCAACGCCCAGGGGGAGGACGTGGTGGCTGGAATCCGCAATACTCTCCCTCTGTCCGAGCTCGAGAGAATCCAGCCCGGGCCGTACCGAGAGCTGCTGGAGATCATGCAGACACTGGAGCGCCACTACCGCGACATGTGCGACATCGAGTTCACCGTCGAGCGAGGGCGGCTGTGGATGCTGCAGACCCGGGTCGGCAAGAGAACCGCCAGGGCGGCTCTGAAGATTGCGGTCGACATGGTCTCCGAAGGGCTGATCGGCGAGGAGGAAGCGGTCGGCCGGATCTCTGCGGAGGCATTGGACCAGCTGCTTCACCCCCAGTTCGACACGGGCGCCGACTACGAGGTGCTCGCCAAGGGCGTGCCGGCCTCCCCGGGCGCTGCAGTCGGCGAGGTCGTCTTCACGAGCGAGGATGCCGTGCGCAGGGCGGCCGAGGGACGTCGGACCATACTCGTGCGGCGGATGACGGACCCCGACGACCTTGCGGGGATGATCGCTTCGGCGGGGGTCCTCACCTCCCAGGGAGGCAAGACCTCGCACGCGGCCGTCGTCTCCCGAGGGATGGGAAAGCCCTGTGTGGTGGGTTGCGAGGCGATCGAGGTCGACGAGGAGGGACGGCGCTTTTCCGTCGACGGGACGGTCGTGGAGGAAGGGCAGGTCGTATCCATCGACGGCTCCAGCGGCGAGGTCGTGCTCGGCGAGGTCCCCCTCGTGCTTCCTGAGATCTCCGAGGAGCTGGAGGTGGTGCTCGGCTGGGCGGACCGGCTGCGACGTCTTGGCGTCAGGGCCAACGCTGACACCCCCGAAGACGCGGCCCTTGCAAGGCGCTTCGGAGCGGAGGGGATAGGGCTTTGCCGCACCGAGCACATGTTCCTCGGCGACCGTCTGCCCATCGTCCAGCGCTTCATCCTCGCAGAGACCGAAGACGAGGAGCGGTCGGCCCTTGAAGAGCTGCTGAAGGTGCAGCGAAAAGACTTCGTACGCATCTTCGAGGCAATGGACGGCCTGCCGGTCACCGTGCGGCTGCTCGATCCCCCGCTCCACGAGTTCCTGCCCAAGAGGCGAGAGCTCGAAGAGGAGCTTTCTCGTCTGGAAGCGGCAGGGCAGACCGACTCGCATGCCTACGCGGAGAAGAAGGCTTTTCTGCGTGCTCTCGACCACTGGGAAGAGGCCAACCCCATGCTGGGGGTCAGGGGCTGCAGGCTGGGCCTGCTCAAGCCGGGGCTCTATGCTATGCAGGTCAGGGCCATAGTCCAGGCTGCAGTCGAGCGAATCGCCGCCGGCGGGAAGCCGGTCGTGGAGATCATGCTTCCCCTCGTGGCCACGGTATCAGAGTTCGAGGCCCTGGCCTCCGAGGTGCGAAAGGCAGTCGAGGAAGCGCTTGCCGACTCCGGCGTCGACTCTCTCGAGTACGCCGTCGGGACGATGATAGAGGTTCCCCGAGCGGCCCTTACCGCCGCCGAAATTGCCGAGCACGCAGAGTTCTTCAGCTTCGGGACCAACGACTTGACTCAGATGACGTGGGCGTTCTCGAGGGACGACGTCGAGGCGAAGCTGATCCCTCGCTACGTGGAGAGCGGCATCGTGAAGGAGAGTCCTTTCGAGACGCTCGACACGACCGGGGTGGGGCGCCTGGTCGAGATCGCCGTCCGGGAGGGGAAGGCGGCCTCGCCTGAGCTCAAGTGCGGAGTCTGTGGCGAGCATGGGGGAGACCCCAGGTCGATCGCCTTCTTCGAGAAGGCAGGCCTCGACTACGTGAGCGCATCTCCTTACCGCATCCCCGTGGCCAGGTTGGCCGCGGCCCAGGCGCGGCTCGGCTCCGGGGGCGACGAGACCAGGTGACCCAGCAACCGCCCGCATCCGCGATCGACTCCAAGCTCGTCGGCTACGGCGAGGGCTTCTACGGCAAGCCGCACTCCTGGGAAGACCGCCGCTTCGTCGTCGAGGTCCTCGCCGAGGAGGGACTCAACGCCTACGTCTACGCCCCGAAGAACGACCCCTTCCACAGGGATCGCTGGCGGGATCCTTACCCCGAAGAGGAACTGGCTCGCTTCCGCGAACTGGCCGGCCTGGCGAGCCGCTCCGGGGTCTCCTTTTGCTTCTGCATCGCGCCTCTGGGGATGACCTTTTCGTCGGAAGCGGAACACGAGAAGCTATGGGAAAAGATCAAGCCCTTCGTCGATATGGGGCTTTCGGACATGGCGGTCCTCTTCGACGACGTGCCCGAGCAGCTTTCTCCGGCGGACTCTTCTGCGTTCAGGACGCTGGGCCAGGCCCACGGGGTCACCGCTGCACGCCTTTACGAGCGGCTTGGCAGGGAAGGGGTCCGCCTGGCGGTGGCCCCCACCGAGTACACGGGGCTTCACGACTCCCCATACCTGCGAGACCTCGCCTCGGAGCTTCCCGAAGAGGTGGCCGTCGCTTGGACCGGACGGTACGTGCTCTCCCCGACGATCACCGTCGAGGACCTGAAGCGACGATCGGCCTCCCTAGGCAAGCCCGTCCTGGTGTGGGACAACTTCCCCGTGAACGACGGTCCCATGGGGATCTGGTGCCACCTGGGGCCTTGGAGGGGGCGTGACCCTGCCCTCCTCGAGGTTTCCGCAGGCCTGTTCCAGAACGGGATGGAGCAGGCGAGGGCCTCGATGGTGGGGCTGAGGCAGTTGGGCGAGTTCGTCAGGATGGGAGAGGCCTACGACCCCGAGGGAGCCTGGCAGCGGGCGTGCGAGAAGGTAGGCAAGGGGGCAGAGGAGGCGTTCTGCATCGTCGCCGAGCAGATGTCGGATTCGGTATGCAGTCCCAGGCCCTCCCCCTCCCTGGCAGCACTCCTTGACGACCTCGAGTCTGCGCCCGACGACCGAGTGCCTGCCCTAAGACGTGAGATCGCGGCCGAGCTGGAGCGCCAGAGCCGGGCGCTCTCGGAGGTCAGAAAGTCTCTCCAAGACAGGTCCCTGCTCGAGGAGCTGGGTCCCTGGCTCGACGAGATGGGGCGTTGCCTCACCGCCATGCAGACCCTCGTCAATGCCTGGGAGGCGGCAAGGCCGGAGGAGAAGGGCGGCAAGCTCGCTTCGGCGGAGATGTTCGGATTCGTCGCTGCGGTACTGGCCCGCTCCCAGCCCGGGGGGACCGGCAAGGCCGTCTACGGCGCCAGATCCGGCTTCCGGGCGATTATCGAGACGACGGACGGAGGCTGGCGGATGACCAGGGCGGCTTTCGTGAGCGGGCAGTCGGTGGTGGACCGCCTCTTCGAGGTGGTCTTCCGGGAGGTGGGAGTGGGGGTCGAAGGTGAGGAAGCGCTTCCGAAGGACGAATAGGCGGCAAGCCCGTAAAGCTCTGGGGTCGCTCTTCGGCCGTGGGGCGGGCCACGGTGCCGGTAACCTGCTCGCCCCCGCGGTCGGAAAGGCTGCCGCTCTCACTCGGGCACCCCATGGCTTGGCCGGTGCCGGTACCCTGGTCGCCCTCTTGGTCGGGGAGGCCGGGATCTCCGATAGTTCGAGGAGGTCCGACGTGCTGTGGCGGGCGGTTGGCTACGGGATCGCCGGCTGGTGCATGGAGGTTCTCTGGACCGGGGCCCGCTCGGGACTCCGGGGCGACAGGAAGCTCGAAGCCAAGACCTACCTGTGGATGTTCCCTATCTACGCTCTGGCCGCGCCGTTGTTCGAGCCACTGCACGACGCTCTCAGGCGGCTTCCGGCTCCGCTCAGAGCGGCAATTTACGCCGCGGGGATAATGACCGTGGAGTACATTGCCGGCTGGGCACTGGACAAGGCCACGGGCCAGTGCCCGTGGGACTACTCCGAGGAAGCCCGCTTCCACCTGAACGGCTACGTCCGCCTCGATTACGCGCCCGCCTGGGCGGTCGCCGGCCTCCTGCTGGAAAGGGTCCACGACTTCTTTGATTCTGCCGTTCCTGCAGTCAGGGAAGCGCGTGTCTGATGGATTCGCCAGGCAAGAATTCGTCCCCCGGCCCCGCCCCAGGTTGGTATGCCGGCCCCTACTCCAGGTACCCCCTGCGCTACTTCGACGGTGGCCAGTGGACCGCATACGTCTCGGACGGCTCATCCACATGGACCGACCCGGCCGCCCGCGTAACCGGAGCCGCTGAGGGTCTGGGACAGGGAGTGCCGACCGCGCCAGGGATGGTGGCAGGCGCCATGGCAGGTGTCGAGAGGTTCATCGACATGCCGGTGGGGGAGAAGTCTCCCGAAGAGATCGTCGCTCAGGCGGCTTCGGTCGCAGGATCGTACGAGTACGGCCGTCCAGGCGGGAGGACCATCTTTACCGAGCCCGTACTTGTCGTGAACCAGAAGGCGAAGATCGTCGAGCTCAGCAACGAGTACGGGATCTACGACAGGGAGGGGAGGCTCATCGGAGGGATCACCCAGTTCGGCCAGTCGACGATGAAGAAGGTAGCCAGGCTGCTCACGGACTACGATCAGTTCATGACCCACAAGCTCCTGATTCATGACGAAGCGGGAACGCCGCTCTTGTATGTGGAGCGCCCGGCCAAGGTCTTCAAGTCGCGCATCATTGTGCGGGACGTCGCAGGCCGGGAATTCGGCGAGATTAAGCAGGAGAACGTGTTCGGTAAGATCCGATTCTCTCTAGTCTCCGGAGGAGCGAAGGTGGGCGCCATCAAGGCCGAGAACTGGTGGGCCTGGAAATTCCGGATAGAAGACCACACCGGCGCCGAGGTCGCAAGGATCGACAAGACCTGGGAAGGTCTGGCCAAGGCTCTATTCACGACCGCCGACAACTACGTCGTTCGGATACACCGTCAACTGGAAGAGCCGCTGCGGTCCCTGGTGGTCGCCTCGGCGGTTAGCGTCGACCTCGCCCTCAAGCAGGACTCACGCGGCCTTAGCTGACCCCAGGCCGCAAAGGAGCGCCCCCTAGGGCTCCAGCACCAGCCTGGCCTCGGCGTTTTCCTCCACGGCCTTGCGCGAGTAGAGCTGGGGGTGGTACTCGCCCCGCACGTAGAGCTCGGCGAAGTCCGAGTAGTGCGGGCTCTCGGGCTGCCCGGACTGTCCCGGATGGTGGACGGAAAGCGACCTGTCGAAGTCGGCCATGTCCACGATGTGCCGGTACGAGGCGCAGGCCAGTTGCCTGAAGCCCAGGCGCATCAGGTAGCCGGTGTTGTTGACGGTGTGGATGTCTCCTCCCATCTCGAAGGGGCCTATGTCGAACAGCTCCCTCAGGACCGGGGTCCTCGAGGCGTTGTGCCGGTAGTAAACCGTGTGCAGCCTGCCCCACCGCCACTGGGAGGGGTCGGGACCCAGCTTCTCCTCGAGGTAGGCGATCCCTTCTTCGACGGCCTTCACAAGGGCTGCATCCCGGCCTACCCTGGGGTCTTCTGGGTCGAACCTGGCGAACCACTCGGGGGTCGGCTCGGCGAGGAGGTCGAGGAGCGCTACCCAGGGTCCTCTGGTACCTTCCAGCCAGTGGGCGAAGTCGACCCTCCTGAAGGCGTCCTCGAAGACGACGAAGACTGCCCGGCGAAGCACCGACTGGTAGACCGCGGCCGGCACCGAGTCACGCTCGAGTCGGAAGTCCCACCCTCGAAGCAGCTCCTGGGCGAGGCGTACCTTCGGCGACTCGGCGGGCAGCGCTGCCAGGTAGCCCACGAACTCCCGGGCCGGGATCGACTCCACGTCGGTCTGCAACTCGGCCATCTCCTCGATTCCGACCTTGCGCCGCCCGGCCAGGTACGCCCGGATGCGGTTCGCCCTGAAGCCGGGGTCCCAGTCTCTGGAGACTACGTGGGGCGAGGCGTCGGTGGTGGTCCTCTCGTTGGCGGAGAGGATTACGTGGTTTCGCTTGCCGATCTCCTTGGGCATCTCCTCGGGGCCGGTGAGGCCGTCCCAGTCGTAGTCGGGATCCCAGCCGGGCTGGGGCAGCAGCCCGTCGCCCTTCTTCCGTCTGGGCAGCCTCCCTGCCGTCACCCGCCTTATGCGGCCTTCTCTGTCACAGAAGACGAAGTTGAGAGCCGGGGCGCACCAGCTCGACTCGACAATTTCCCGGAACTCCTCCACGCTTCGGGCCCTGCCGTACCGTAGGGCCGCAGCGAACGTCGAGTCCTGGGGGGCGGAGTGGTGAGCACCCCATGCCACCGACAGCCCGTACCTACCGTCTGCGCTCTCGTAGACGATGGGTCCGTGCGCAGTGATCCTGACCTCGTGGCGGTGAGGCTCCGAGGCCCCCCTGACCGGGATCTGGTGGTTCTCGATCTCGAGGGCCACATAGCCGTCCCCTCGCCGGTAGCGGGTCTTGTCGTGGGGATCGAGCTCCTCGACGTATACGTCCTGTACGTGAGCGGAGGCGTTGGTTATCCCCCAGGCGAGGTCCCGGTTGTGCCCCATCACCACCCCCGGGGTCCCCGGCGTGGTGCACCCTATGACGTCGTAGCCGCCCCCGCACAGGTGTACCTCGTACCAGGTAGAGGGGTGAGAGACGGCGAGGTGTGGGTCGGTGCAGTGAATGGGTGCTCCCGTCTTCGACACATAGGAGTCCACTACCCACGAGTTCGACCCGATGTAGGCGGCGTGCAGCATCTGGTCCGTGTACCCGACGAAGCGGTAGTGACCGAAGATCGCCTCGGCACCTATCCACGAGTAGTCGACTCCTTCGGGGATGTGGATAGGGCCCGGAGGGTCCTTGGGGTCGATGTCCCGTAACCGTTCAGGGCCAAAGTGGTCGAGAAGGCGCGCACGGAGGACAATGCCCGGCCAGAAGCCCGCTTGGTTGTAGGCCATTCCGAAGCCGATCAGGTCGAGGGGCGAGAACGGCTCGGGATCGAGCATGGTTATCGAGAACTCCACCGGCAGGCGGTCGTAGTGGGTCTCGATGAAGGCGTTCACGCCGTCCGCGTAGCGGCGGAACGCGTCCCTGGAGTCGTCGTCGAGGGCGTCGAACGCCTCTTGTATCCGCCGCTTGAGACCTATGGTGCGGACGAAGATGTCCAGGGCCAGGGCCGCCGGTCCGAAGGCCTCGGCTAGCCGGCCCCACTCCATGCGCCGCCTCACCTCCATCTGCCAGAGGCGGTCCTGTGCCGTGACGAAGCCCTGGGCGAAGAAGAGGTCCGACTCGTCCGCGGCGTAGATGTGGGGAACTCCCCACCGGTCCCGAATCACCTCGGCCTTGGCCCTGAGACCTTCGAGCTTCATCGACCCCTCGGTTCGTGCGAGGACCCGCCGCGCTTCTGCCCTGAGGGATTCGACGTCCGAGAGGTCGAGCGCTGGGCGCCCGGTGGCGGGCTTCTTCTCGGTGGAGGACATGTGGCTTCGGCCTTTCTCTCGACTCCTGGTACGGACAGCGGTAGCGTTCTTCAACGCTTCATGGCTGCTGCCTGCTCTGGAGGTTGAGCCCCCGCCATCTTGGCGGTCCCCGCCATCTTGGCGGTACTAGCGCAGCGGTCGCAAGGACTGGCCGTGATAGCGGGTTCCCTCGCCGGACATGAGGGGGCCCGTTCAGATTGGGCAAAGGAGGGGGTGGGGCGGTGCCGGGCCGTCGAGCGGGTCGGCAAGCCGGCTACCAGAAGAACTTTCGGGCCAGGTTCACCACGAGTGTGAGCAGGAGCGAAATCAGGACCATCGATGCCAGGGGGATGTAGATCCTGTAGTTGTCACCCTCGATCCGGATGTCCCCGGGTAGCCGACCGAGAAACCTCAACCACCCGGAGTACACCGCGGCACCGACGGCAACGGCTGCGGCTCCGAGTGCTGCGATCAGGCTTCCCAGCTGCTTGTGGTCCACAGCCTTACCTCCCAGGACTTGCGAGTAGCCCAAGCCGGTCGGCCCCGATGTCCGACCGTCTCGATCCGAAGCTATTATGAACACGCCCTTGGGGGGCCAGAGAGTGGAGCAGGCCGGTCGCCTTCTCCACGGGAAGAACTGCTGAGACGAGGAAGAGGAAAGGAATGGCGGAAAGACCAGATCCGCTGGCGATGCTGACCGGGCCGGGAGGCCCATTCGAGGTGGTGGTAGAGGACGTCCGCGGTATCCCTACCAGGGTCTACAAGAACCGGATGAGGCGCCTGCGGGACGTCTTTGCAGGGTCCAGAGGCCAGGGTGAGAAGGTCTTCATCGTCCAGGGAGACAGGCGAGTCACCTTTGCAGAGCACTACCGCATGGCCGTCTCGGCTGCGAACACCCTCTGGAAGGGCGGCTTTCGCAAGGGAGACCGCCTTGCGATCCTCTCGGCCAACAATCCGGAGTGGTCCGTCGCGTTCTGGACGGCACAGGCGCTCGGTGCGGTGGCGGTGCCCCTCAACGCGTGGTGGAAAGCCGAGGAGCTGGAGTACGCCCTGTCGAACTCCGAGACCTCGGTGCTGGTCTGCGACAGGAGGCGTTTCGAGGTCGTAGCCCCCATCCTGGGCAAGCTGCCATCCCTGCAGCAAGTCTGGGTTGTAGGCCTGGGCGACGAGAGAGTCGACGCCCCCTTTCCGGTCGAGGACTTCGACGCGCTCGTAGAGGGGGAGGCAGAGGGTCTGCCCGAGGTCGACGTCGACGAGGACGACCTGGCCGCCATCTTCTACACCTCCGGAACGACTGGCAAGCCCAAGGGCTCGATGGCCACCCAGAGGAACGTCATCGCGAACCTTCAGAACCTGATGCTCATCGGGCTTCTCAACCGCATGATCGAGGCCTCATCGGGCGGCTCCGGCGGGCAGCCGGGAGGTTCCGACCAGATGGTCAACTTGTTGGTGGTTCCTTTCTTCCACGTGACGGGCTGCTTCGCAGTGCTCGTGGTCTACTTTGCGACCGGCAATCGAATCGTCCTCATGCCGCCCGGCAAGTTCGACCCGGTACTGGCAATGGAGCTTATCCAGCGTGAGAAGGTGACCTCATTCGGAGGGGTGCCTACCGTGGTCCAGCGTATCGTCGACCACCCTCGCTTTGGCGAGTTCGACATGTCGAGTGTCACCCAGATCGCCTTCGGCGGTGCTCCGCCACCACCCGAGCTGGCCAGAAAGATCGCGGAGCGCTTCCCGAACGTGAAAATGAGGGGAGGCGCGGGTGTGGCCTATGGGCTGACCGAGACCTCCTCGGTGGCCACGATCATCGTCGGCGACGACTACCTAACCAGACCCAACTCGGCCGGGAAGCCGGTCCCCACCGTGGAGGTCCGCATAGTCGATCCCGAGGGCAAGGACGTACCCAAGGGGGAGAGAGGCGAGATCTGGCTCAAGGGCCCCATCGTGTCCCCGGGGTACTGGAATGATCCGGAGGCGACGGCAAGGTCCTACACGGAGGGATGGCTTCACACCGGCGATATCGGATACCTCGACGAGGATGGGTTCTTGTACGTGGTGGACCGCGCGAAGGACATGATCATCCGGGGTGGGGAGAACATCTACTCGATCGAGGTCGAAGACGTCATCCATTCCCATCCTGCGGTAGCCGAATGTGCCGTGGTAGGAGTACCCGACCAGGACTGGGGAGAGCGAGTCAAGGCCTTCGTGGTTCCCCGGGAGGGAGCCGAGGTGACGGAGGAGGAGATAATCGCCTTCTGTTCCGAGCATCTCGCCGATTACAAGGTGCCTTCCGAGGTGGTGATCCAGCGCGATCCGCTTCCCCGGAACCCGGCAGGCAAAGTCCTCAAGCCTGCTCTCAGGGGCTCTCAGACGGCCTTCTCGGTCTCGGAAGACAGCGACTCTGCTCTCTAGTTCCCGCGGCGGAGATGGCTACTCACCAGGCCCGGCCAACCTCGGCCCCTGTCGGCTGCCGACGTGGGGGCTGCAGGCCTTGCTCACAGGCCCACTGGCGGCCGAGCCTCGCCCGAGGGGGCCGCACGGGAAGGTGACGAGAGCGTCGCGCAGGGGCCGGCGGCAGAGGGGGGATACCCGTAAGCACCCTCCGGAGGCGTCGGCCCCGTCAGTCGTCGTCAGGAAGCGGCGACTGGTGGTGGCGGCGCTCGCGATGGCTCTCGTGGTCGGAGCGGTCGGCTTTTCGTTGTTCAGGTACTTCCGCTCCGAGGCCCCGGCCCGAGCCCTGGAGAAGTGGGCCGCAGCGACCCGTGAAGGAGACTGTGACGCCAGCTACGAGGCACTTTCGAAGAGCGTCAAGGAAGTGAGCCTGGTGGGCGAGAAGGAGAACTGGTGCCAGCTCATCGGGAGCCCCAACTTCATCGGACCCGTCAGCACGTCCAGGACCCTCCGCTGGGGGTCGACGGCATGCGTCGTGGCAGAGGTCGAGAACCCCGACGGTACTTCGGCAAGGAAGGTTTTCGTTCTGGTCGAGGAAGACGGAGCCTGGCGGGTGGACCTGGGAACGGATCCGCGTTCTTCCGGAGTGCCGGGGTGCCCCGAGGCTTGAGCCCAGACCCGGCGACGCTGCAGACCGGCGATTCGCAGCAGCGGCATACAGCGTGGATGTGCCGGGAATGACTGCATTTCTGCTGAAAGGCCACACGACAGCGGCCTTTGCTCTCACAGGAGCCTGCGCGCTCGGCGGGCTCTGGTCTGCTTACTTCTGGGCTACCAGGCGGTCGGTCCCCAAGGCTCTGGAGGTCTGGTATGTCGTCTGCTATGTACTGGTCTATTTGCAGGTGGGGCTGGGGGCACTGCTCTATTCGAGGGGGTTGCGTCCCGGGGAGGGCACTCATGTCCTCTACGGGATTACTCCCGCAGTGGTCACTCTGATACTGGTCTCCTCGAGGACTTCCTTCGAGTCCAGGCGCGTTGCGGTGATGACGGTCGCGCTCTTGGCATTCGCAGGCATGGGAGTGCGCGGCATCATGACGGGATTCGCTGGTTGAGGGGCTTTCGCCCCAGCCGGACCGCCTGCTGCCGCCCCGCAGCAGAGACGAGACCCATCGCCTGCGGTCTATCGGTCCCTACAGGTCCCAGACCTTCGGGCTCGGCCCGGTCTCAGAGGTGAACTACGGGGCAGGTGAGCGTCCTGGTGATCCCCTCTACCAACTGGATCTTGGAAACCACGAGCTTTCCGAGGTCGTCGAGGGTCTCCGCTTCTGCCTGGACGATCACGTCGTAGGGGCCGGTCACGTCGTCGGCGGCAGTTACGCCTTCGATCTGCTTGACGTCCTGGGCTACCTGGGCGGCCTTGCCGACCTCGGTCTGGATCAACACGAACGCTCTTGCCAAGGAACCACCTCCACCGCTTGACAGTCAGGCCGTCTACCGAATCGGGGTACGGCCCGTTGGCAGGACCGTGTCCAATTCTACGAATCCCCCGAGACCTCGAGTCCATTTCATTCGGGCGTTGGCTTCGGGGCGCGAGTCCTGAAAGAATGAGTCCATGGCGCTCCACTTGGCCGAAGCGACCCCCCTTCCGTTCGCGGACCGTCACGAGGCCGGTCGGTTGCTCGGCCGCTTTCTCCGTGACTTCCTCTCCGAGGATGGGCGGAGTCCGGAAGACGTCGTGGTCCTGGGACTGCCCAGAGGGGGGGTGGTGGTGGCCGCCGAAGTGGCCCGGGCACTGGGAGCCTCCCTGGACGTGCTCCCTTCTCGCAAGCTGGGGGCCCCCGGAAACCCGGAGCTGGCCATCGGTGCGGTTTCGGTAGCCGGGGAGGCCTACCTGTCGCCCTCGGCCCACCGTCTGGCCGACCGGGAGTGGATTGCTGCCGAGGTTGCGCGCCAGCGTGAGAGGATCGCGGGGCAGATCCGGAACTACCGGCGAGACGACGACTTTTCTTATCTGCGCTACAGGATCGGGTTGGTAGTCGACGATGGGACGGCTACCGGAGCCACCGCTCTGGCTGCATGCAGGGCGACCAGAACGTTCGGAGTCGATGAGGTCTGGGTGGCCGTGCCGGTGGCTCCTCCGGAGGCGCTGTCGCTGCTTTCCTCGGAAGCCGACGAGGTCTTCGCACTGGCTTCCAGGGCCGACTTCCAGGCCGTCGGCATGTGGTACGTGGACTTCACCCAGACCGAGGACGAGGAAGTCCGCAAGCTCCTCGACGAATTCGGCGTGGGACCCTTCAGCGTCCGTCCTGGCCCAGACGGAGCCGGGTAGCTGCTTTCTGGCCCTCGACCTCGACCACGTCGAAGATGACCCGCTGCCCCTCCCGAAGCGTTCTGAAGATCGACCCTTCCAGCGCGTCCGGAGCGAGGGGGATTTCTTCGCCGTTGTCCGCCAGTACGGCTCCCTGGCGGCTGAGAGGGTCGTATGCCTTCACCGTTCCCTGCATCGAACCTCCAACTTCGATGTCTGACCCACTGATTCCACACAGCCTCGGGCAGGCCGTTCCCAGGACACCAGGGCGCACCGGAGCACCTGGCAATGCCGAAAGGGGTGCCGGCCCGAAGTGTACTTCCGATCCCGGGAGGACGAGCAGCAGCCCTCCGGGCGCAGCTCGTCGGTCGGCACTGTACTTCCGATCCCGGGAGGACGAGCACCTTACATGATCAGCAATGAGGGCTACGCAGCGCACCTCGGGTGGGGCATCGGCCAGAGGTGGTGGCGAGGGAGGGTCGTCTGCCAGGCAGACTGGATGGGTGGCGCGGCGTCTCGAGGCGAGGCCTGGACGATGATCAAGTGAGGGACAGGCGCTGAAGTGAGCGAGCTTTCGGATCGAGGCGAGGCCTGGATCGTGGGCCGGATCTTGGACGGTCTGGCAACCCCCGGCGGATGGGGGCCGGGCGAAGCGCCCGGGGACGACGCCGCGGTGGTCAGATTCGAGGCTGCGGCCACCGTGCTGGTCTGCATCGACACGGTCACCGAGGGCATCCACTTTCGCCTGGACGTCTCCACCCCGTACGACGTCGGGTGGAAGGCGGTGGCTGTCAACCTGAGCGACATCGCGGCCATGGGAGGCTCTCCGACCCACGTGGTACTCGCGGTCTCTGCCCCTACCCACATGAAGGTCAGCGACTTCGAAGAGATCGTCGCCGGTGCCAAAGACTGTGCGGAGGCTGCAGGTGCCAGAGTCGTCGGCGGAGACACCAATGCCTCCCCTGTCCTCAGCTTGACTGCTGCCGCTGTAGGGAGGATGCCCGATGGGGCCGAGCCAGTCCTTCGCAGCGGCGCTCGTGAAGGAGACGTCCTCGCCGTAACCGGCGTACTCGGCGAGGCCGAAGTGGGCCGCAGGGCCGCTTTTGCGGTGGACGGCCGGGGGTTGCCGGAAGAACTCTCGGGTCCGGCCATGCGCCACAGGAGGCCCTCCGTCCGAGTGGAGGAGGGACTGGTAATTGCAGCTGCCGGTGCGACCGCGATGATCGACATCTCCGACGGTCTTCTGGTCGATGCCCGGAGGCTGGCGGCGGCCTCGAGAAAGGAGCTCCGAGTCGACCTCAGGAGGGTACCTGTGCCTGGCGGCGCTGCCGCATCTCTGGCCGGTGACGAGCAAGAGCTGATGGCTGCGGCCCTGACGGGGGGAGAGGACTTCGAGCTTCTCTTCACGATCGGCCGACAAGAGTACGACCTTCTCGAGGCCTCCTGGAGGGACGACCTGACCCCCCTCACGGTCATAGGGGAAGTGTGCGAAGGGGAAGGCGTTCTTGCCTACCCGGAGGACCTGCTACCGCCGGGGACCGGAAGGGGTGGCTTCCAGCACTTCGCCCCCTCGGAGCCACCTCCTGGATTCCGCCCGAACTGACGGGCCTGCAAGTCCACTTCTCAGGCGCCGCGGCCCCGTGCCACTACCTTGCCTGCCTTGAGGCAACTCGTGCAGACCGAGATCCGCCTGGGAACCCCCTCGACGAGAACCTTTCTCTTCTGGATGTTGGCCTGGAAGGTCCGGCGGGTCCGACGGTGCGAGTGGCTGACCCGCATCCCGAATCCCGGTCCCTTGCCGCAGATTTCACACACAGCAGACATCTCCTCACCCCGCAGAGCAGGCCCGTCCGGCCCCATCCCCCACTGATCCTTGCTGCCGGCCTGCTCGTCCCCCGAGATTCCAGGGCGCACTTGCCGGTCCCGATCGATCCCCCCTCCGTAGAGGGGGCCTAGTTTAACATCGGATCAACGAGCACGTAAGGGCATTCGCATGAAGGTAGTTATAGCCGACGACCATGGAATTGTGAGGGATGGGGTCAGGCTTCGGCTCGAGCTGTTCCCCGAGTTCGAGGTCGTTGCCGAAGCCACAGACGGCTCGCAGGCGATAGACGCGGTCGAGCGCACCTCTGCAGACGTGGTCCTCATGGACGTGAGGATGCCGGGAATGGACGGCATCGAGGCAACGAGGGTAATCCGCAGGCGCTTCCCCGAAACACGAGTCGTCGTGCTTTCGACCTACGACGACAGGGACCTGGTCCGAGCCGCCCTGGAGGCGGGTGCGGCGGGTTACCTCCTGAAGACCGCCTCGGCCGAAGAGATCGTTCAGGCGCTCCGCAATGCCGAGGAGGGCAAGGTCGCTCTGCACCCGGATGCCGCCAAGGCACTGCTCGACTCGATGTCCGAGCTGGCTCCCGCCGAGAGGTTCGGGCTCTCCTCCAGAGAGGTCGACGTCATCCGGCATCTTTGCCAGGGGAAGTCGAACAAGGAGATCGCAGCCAGCCTGCACATATCGCCGCTCACAGTGAAGACCCACCTTCAGTCGATCTTCGCCAAGCTGGGAGCCAACGACCGGTCAGAGGTGGTCGCAATCGCGTTGAGGTCCGGAATTGTTGATTGATGCCAGAGGCGGGCCCCCCGGGTGGGCGGAGCTCGCCTCGAAGTCGGTCGGAGCCCTTCCCGGCGTGGGTTTCTCAGGGCAGCGCCGGCTGGAGTCCATGGGACTCAGGACCATAAAGGACCTCCTGCAGCACTACCCTCGCCGCTACATAGATCGTTCGGCGGTGTTGCCCATCCGGAACCTCGTCGTGGGCGAGGAAGCGACAGTGGTGGGAACCGTGGCGAAGGTGGCCTCGAAGAAACCCCGCCCCAACCTGTCGATACTCACCGTCACCGTGACGGACGGGAAGGGCTGGGTCGACTGCGTGTGGTTCAACCAGGAATTCAGGGCAGCAGACTTCAGCGTCGGCGACGAGGTCGCCTTCTCGGGGAAGGTGGAGCGCTTCGGCAGAAGGCTGCAGATAGCGAATCCCTCCTACGACACTCTCTCGTCCAGGGGGATTTCGGAGTCTCTGGAGGTCGGCAGGATCGTCCCCGTCTACCCGGCCTCGGCCAAGGCGCGTGTCTCCTCCGGGTACATTCGGCGCCTCGTCTGGGCTGCACTCCGGGCGATTCCCGAAATGGCGGATCCTCTTCCCTTCGAGATGCGGAAAGACCTGATGCTGCTCGACAGGCGTGCAGCCCTGCTCGGCATCCACTTCCCCGAGACCTTCGACCAACAGGTCCAGGCGCGGCGGCGGCTGGTGGCCGAGGAGGTATTCACCCTGCAGGTGGCGCTGCGCCTGCTGAGGAATACCGCCGAGCGCGACGCGACCGGCATCGAGCATCCTGAAGACCCCGAGCTGCTCCGCAGGTTCTTGAAGGGCCTTCCGTACGAGCTGACACGAGGCCAGCGAAAGGCCCTGGATGAGATCGCTTCCGACATGGCTTCGGGAAGGCCGATGCACCGTCTGCTCCAAGGGGAGGTGGGCTCGGGGAAGACGGTGGTGGCGGCGGCTGCGGTCTGCATCGCCGTAGCCGGGGGGCACCAGGCCGCCCTCATGGCTCCCACCGAGGTGCTGGCAGGCCAGCACTACTTCGGGCTCAAGCCCTATCTGGAGCCTGAGGGATTGAGGATGGCTTTGCTCACGTCCTCGTCGGCTCCCGCCAGACGTGCCCAGGCCCTCGAAGCCATAAGGTCCGGGCGAGTCGACGTGGTGGTGGGCACCCACGCGCTCTTCCAGGAAGGCGTGGAGTTCGCCTCGTTGGGACTGGTGATCGTGGACGAGCAACACCGCTTCGGAGTTCACCAGCGCCTGCGTCTGAGGGAAAAGGCGACTGAAGGGGTGAGTCCCGACGTCTTGATCATGACCGCCACGCCGATTCCCAGGACAGCCGCCCTCACCTTCTACGGCGACCTCGACGTCTCGACCATAGAGGAGCTTCCCCAAGGCCGGCGCCCGGTCAAGACCGAGGTATTGGGACCTTCCCAGAGACGGCGAGCCTACGAGGCCATCAGGAGGGAGGTGGCTGCAGGCAGGCAAGCTTTCGTCGTGTGTCCACTCATCGAGGAGTCGGACAAGCTCGAGGCTTCTGCGGCCGAGTCGGTCTACGAGGAGTTGAAGGGAGGGGAGTTGCGGGGCCTGCGGCTCGGCCTGCTTCACGGACGCCTCTCCCCGAAGGACGCTGCGCGTGTCATGGAGGACTTCAGGGCGGGCTCGATCGATGTCCTCGTTGCCACCACGGTCGTGGAGGTAGGGGTGGACGTGCCGAATGCCACGGTGATGGTGGTGGAGAGCGCCGAACGCTTCGGACTTGCCCAGCTCCACCAGCTGAGAGGGAGAGTGGGGAGGGGGCCCCATGGGGGTCTCTGCCTGCTCCTGGCATCGACCACCGAGGCGGCACGCTCGGAGCGCCTCAGGGCGATGGTGCGTTCGTCCTCGGGGATAGAGCTTGCCGAAGAGGACCTGCGCCTGCGGGGTGAGGGCGCCGTGTTCGGCGTCCGCCAATCCGGCAGGTCCGACCTCAAGCTCACCCGACTGGTGGAGGACGCCCCTCTCATAGCGAGGTCCCGGGAGTGGGCCGTCCGGATTCTCGAAAGCGACCCCCTTCTCGAGGGCCACCCCGACCTGAGAAGGGAGGTAGAGCACTCCTTCGGGGAAGAGCTTCAGATCGCCTCGGGTTCCTGAACAGACGAGGGCGAGGGCGAGTCGGATGCCGGAGAGTCCCGGGCTGGGGCTCCAGTCCGGGAGGGGGTGGACGAGGACCGGGGGAGGGGAAGGACAAGCTCGACTCGTGTCCCTCTGCCGGGTGCGCTCTGAATGTTCACCTCGCCTCCTGCTAGCTTGGCGCGGTCCTTCATGTCCATTAGACCGAAGTGGCCCCAAGGTGTGCTCTCGTCCATCTTGAAGCCCTTCCCGTCGTCTGCGACCACGGCTCGGAGGGTGTCGCCCGACCTCCAGATTCGGACTTCGAGCTCGGAAGCCGAGGAATGCTTCACTGCGTTCGCTATCGCCTCACGACAGAACCTGTAGACGACCTCCTCGTCTTCGGCTGGGATTTCCAGGCCCTCTTCCACCTCGAGGGAGGTGGAGAAGCCGGCAGTCTCCTCGGCTTCCCTCAGGCGGTTCTCGAGGGAGGCAAGCAGCCCCCCGCGGTCGAGGGATGGAGGTCGGAGGTCGAAGATCAGCCTGCGCAGCTCGTCGGCAGCCTCTCTGAGGCGCGTCGTGAGGTCTCCGAGAAGGCCTGCCGCGTCCTCGGTCCGACCCCGTTCGATGAGCATCCCGAGGTATTCCGCCTGCATCGCAGCGCTCTGGAGGGTCTGGATGGTCGAGTCGTGGAGGTCGGTAGCGAGCCTCCGTCGCTCCTCGTCCACGGCACCCACCGTGCGCTCGAGGATTCGCCTGTTCTCCTCGGCCCTCCTCTCCAACTCGGCGGTGGCCTGGGCAAGTTCCGAGACTGCGTCTGCAAGCGCCCTCCTGTTCGACTGGACGGCTTCTGCCATCCTGTTGAAGGCTTCCCCCACGGCGGCTATCTCGTCTCGCCCCGAAACCTCGACCCTGTAAGCGAGATCGCCTTCCCGGATACGCTCGGCCGCCTCGGCCAGTCGCTCGAGCCTTCTGGTGAAGCCTCTGGACACGACCGCCAGGAACAGGAGAGTCGCCGCGGCAGCCGTGGTCAACAACACGGCGATGCCCCGTCCGGTGACCGTGACGCCTTCCAGGGAGGCCACGACCAGCACGTAAGCGGGGGCGTCCCCTTCTCGGTCGACCCTGGCGACACCCACTACGTGGTCTTTGACCTGTGCTGAGGACGAGTAGCGGAGGGGCTCTGGAAGAGGAAGTTGCCCTACGAGCTCACCCTCTGCCGGGGCTATCGGGGTGGGGACGCCCACGAACGTGACCACCCTGCCGGAAAGGGACTGCCCTACTGCAAGGTCCTTTCCTGGGCCTGATTCTTCGGGGGTCTCGGGCACCACCAGTGCCGTCTGCAACACGGCGTCGGAGACGGTCTGGGCTCTCAGCAGTACCTCGGCTACCTTCGCGCGCGACTGCGGGGACTCGAGGCCGAAGGGGGCCAGAGACGAGGCATCGGCGAGGGCGAGGGCGGGTGCGGTGGCAGCGCTTTCGACCTGAGCTCTCAAGGCCGCTACGGCTCTGTTCCGGTCCTCGAGGTACGAGAACCCCTGTATGCCCAGGATGGCCAGGACGGCGACCGCCAGGATGGCCGTGAGTTTGGTGCGGGCACTCACTCTGGAGTACTCCCTCTACTCCGTTCGGGGGAGTCGATTACCTCCGATCGGCGGATGTACAGATACTTGCTCGACTCCGACACTTCGAAGTGTAAGTCCCGCCGTGGTGCGGGCGCGGCAACTGCTCCGGAGGCGAGGCGTGATATCGAGGCTTGCCCGACTTCTGAAGACCCCGACGAGAGCTGCCCGATACGACGAGGCCGGCTTTTCGATACCCGAGCTGCTCGCCTCCCTCACCATTCTGGCCATCGGGGTCGTCTCGCTCCTGGGGACCCTGGTAGTGGCTGCGAAGGCTGCCGGTACCCAGAGAGGCCGCACCAACGCAGTATTCGCAGCGAACCAGGCCATCGAGAACGTCCGCTCCAGGGCCTACGACGACATCGCCATCTGGGACGAAGACCCCGACATGGCCATAAGCCCCACCACGTCGTCGCCGAACTCGGGGCCGGTAAGGACCGAATTCCGGGAGCAGTCGATCCCGATCAGGCCGGAGCCCATGGTCTTCGCAGGCGTAACTTACGAGGTCCTCCAGAACGTCCTGTGGGTCCCCGTGGAGGACTACATAGCAGGGCAGCTCCGCTATTACGAACGGGCCTACAAGCTCTTGGTGGTCCGGGTGAACTGGCGCGACCAGGTGGGCCCGCACTCGATCCAGGTCGAGTCGGCAATCTACCCCGGCGGGCTGGGCGAGCAACCCGTCAGCTGCGCCGAGGAAGGCCTCTTGATCCAGCCCGACGTGGTGACGGCCACCATGCCGGTGGAGTCCACACCCGGTGTCCTGGTCGGCTGGAGGGACAGGGCGGACAACGAGTGCAGCTACGCGCTCGAGGCCCTGGTCTTGCCCTTCGAACCGTTGGCGTGCGCGGGCGCAGGGATCGACCCGCAGTGGATCGAGGTGGCCAAGCTGGAAGCCAACGCCACGTCCTACATGTTCGCCGGCACCTGGGACCGCTGGTACTGCTTCAGGGTCAGGGCCGTGAACAAGTCCAACGAGGAGCAAGAAGGGCTCCCGGCTGTCGACTGGGTCTATTCGAACCCGGTGGGGACCCCGCCACCTCCCAGCAGCGAGTGCCTCCTCGTCGGACCCTTCGTCAGGAGCCCCGCCATGGGCACGGTGACGAACCGGGTCAAGATCCATCCGAGCACCGGCTACAACGTAGACGACATGATCGCGGCCGTGGACGTCCAAGGCAACTGCAGCGAGGTCTGGGCGGAATTCGTGAACCGGGACGGGCAGCGGATCTCCACGGGACCATTCGCCCAAGCCTCGCCGTGGTGGGTCTTCCTGCCGAGCAACTGGGAGCGCTTCTCGCTGGGATACGGTACGGTCTACTTCTACGCCATCGGCGACGGCCACGACGCTTCCAACCCCGCCCAGGCTGTCCAGACGGTCTGTTACTACAAGGGTGGAGGGGGGAGCTCCTCATGCTGACAGCCCTTGCCTCGCAGCTCCGTAGGCCCTCTCCCTCGGGGCTTGGTTCGGAGGGAGGTTACACGCTCACCGAGCTTTTGGTCACCACGGCCATCTTCATGACCGTGATGTCGGCACTGCTCACGACGCTGGAGGTCGCCTCACGCCAGGAGCGAAGGACCACGGCGATCGTCGACAACCAGTTCACGGTCCTCAATGCCTTGCAGACGATGTCCAGGGAGATCAGGGCCGCCGACCCGATCGACTCGAGCCGGTTCGCCAGTGCAGACGAGATGCGCTGGGCGATAGCGGTCACCACCTACGGGGAGTCCGACACGGACGTGAACAACTGGTACTTCTACGCCGACGCGGACGGCAGCTTGGTACAGGAGGACCTCGACGACCCCAGCTTCAGGAGGGTCCTGGTGCCCCGCCTCGTGAACGCCTCGAGCCAGCCGCTCTTCCGGTACTACGACGACTTGAACCAGGAGCTCACGACGACCGGGAGCGGAGCGGTGTCGCCTTCGGTCATCGAACAGTGCGCCACTAGGGTAGTCGTCCACGTGATCTCGGAAGCGGACACCCGGGTGGGAGCGCCCCCTCCCTACGAAGCGATGACGTCGGTCGACATAAGGAACAGGCTTCCCGGAGGGACGGGGTGTCACGAGTTCTGAGGCAAGAAGGGGGACCCGACGTTGGGAGATTGACGGTCGAGGAGGAGACGGTGAGTACGAGGAAGGACGATACTGGCAACACGATGATCGTCGCGGTGGGAGTCCTCATGGTCGTGGGGATCGTCGCCACCTCCGTGTGGGTGAAGACCCTGGGAGGGCTCGATCAGGCAGCCTTCGAACAGAAACGATTCGCAGCCTTCTCGGTAGCTAATACCGGCTTCGACGTCGCCCTGTTCCGGCTCGAGCAGTGGGACTTCGACCTGATGCCGCCGGTGGGGTCGGTGGTCTTCACGGGGACGGGGTCAACTGCCGACGGCGACTACGGTTACACGGTCGTCAGGACCGCCACGAGGCGCTGGACGATCACCGCCACGGGCAGGAACGCCACCGACCAGAGCGTGAGGTCGATAAAGGCGGACGTGTACACGGTCTCTCGCTACACCCACGGGATCTACTCTAGGGATACTATGACCCTCAACGGCAACCCGGACCAGCTCTGCGAGTTCACGAGTTCGCCTACCGGAGGGAGCGACCTCGACTGCCCGCCGGACGACAACTCGCTCTTGGGCAGCTCCGGCACTATCCAGTGCCAGGGCGCGGGGTGGGACGAGATAAGCATGACGGTCTACCCGCCCAGCGGTGGCGCCGACACCGCCTGCCTCGACGAGGACGGCTCCAACGTCATACAGGCCGACTCGCCCTACGAGTTCCAGCCGATCACGGCTCCGCCTTCGGACGCCAGGGTCCTGCCAGGTTGCACGGTGCTCAGCTGCACGATGACCCCGGGAATGTTCGCTACCTTGGCGCCTGGCAACTACGCCGTGCGCGACCTTGTGGTAGGGAGCGGCTCGGACCAGGACCTCTGCCGTGCTCCATTGCCTGTGGGCCAGTCGGTAAAGATCTACGTGACCGGCACCCTGACTTTCGCTGACGGCGTCTACATAAACGTAAGGGCTCAAGGCGGAGGGCCCAGGGAGGGGTGCAATACCTTCCCTCCGGTCGGCCCATGGATCGATACCAGCGATAGCGGGAGGTACGCACCCACGGCCCCGCCTTCCGACTTCATCGTGATAAGGACTTGCTCCGGACAGCCCGACGCCGAGATCGTCCGGCAGGGCAACTCCCAGCCCGTAGCCTCGATGGTGCTCGACGCCATGTGCTCCCGCATGACGAGCAACGGTGGGCCGCACTTCCTGCTCTTCGGGGCGGCGCTGCTGGACCAGTTCAGGATCAACGGATCGTTGAGGCTGCTGGCCTACGACACGAACCTGGCAAACCTGAGGGAGTTCCAGGGCTACCGGGTTACCAAGTGGAGGGAAGTCCCGCCCCAGCCCGAACTGCTCCCGGCCATACCGGCCCCATGAAAGCCCCCAGGTGAGTATCCGGCTCGGGCTCCCGCACTGACGGCCGGGGCCTGCGGGCCGGCAAGAGGGGTTCCGCACCCGGACCCACCCGCATCGGGCCCCGTCCGAAAGGGCGGGGCCCGATACATTTCGGGCCCCGTAGGCTCTTAGGCGGATCTATGGGTCGGGAGGCGACGTGCCCGTCGTCGGTCCGACGGGACGGCGCGAGGAGCACCGCCCTCCCACGAAGGGCTGCTCGTAAGCCAGGAGTTCGACCGTGCGCGTGTCGGGAGGAAGCGCCAAGGGCACCGCCTTGCGGGCGCCCCGGACGCCCGCAGTGAGGCCGATGACCGACAGAGCGAAGGAGGCTCTCTTTTCCCACCTGGGGAGGAGGGTCGAGGGGGCAGACGTCCTGGACCTGTTCGCGGGCTCGGGCTCCCTGGGTCTCGAAGCGCTCTCGAGAGGGGCGCGCTCAGCGTTGTTCGTAGAGAGGAGGCAAGACGCTACCGAGGCGATACGGGAGAACCTGAGGCGAGCAGGGCTTGCCGGGGAAGCCACCGTGGTAAGGGCGGACGTGCGGCGATTCCTCTCACGCTGGAAACGGGATGGGGGAGGCAGTTTCGATCTGGTCTTCGTGGATCCTCCCTATGCCTGGTCCGACCGGGCGGTCGCAGGCTTGCTCGAGGACCTCGTTCCCTTGCTACGCCCTGGTGCTGCCGTATGCTTGCATAGGGAAAAGGCAGGAACGGACGAGCACGCTGCGCGGGCCGGCCGCTCGGCCCGCGAGGGCAGCCGTCGGGGTGCCGAGCCTAAAGGGCAGGGTGGGGGCGCCCTTCCCTGGCCTAAGGGTTACCGTCCGTTGTTCGAGCGTGCATACGGAGGAGCGTTGGTCGGTGTAGCCGAAGCAGGCGAGGACGGTGCAGCAACATGACCAAGGCACTCTGCCCGGGGTCTTTCGACCCCGTGACCGTAGGTCACCTGGACATAATCGAGCGGGCCTCGGCGCTCTTCGACGAACTGGTCGTCGCCGTGGTGTCGAATCCGTCCAAGGCCCCCCTCTTCGACATCAAGGAGCGGATGCAGATCCTCGAAGAAGCGGTTGGCCACCTCTCCAACGTCGAGGTGGCGAGCTTCGATGGCTTGCTGGTGGATTTTGCCAGGTCGATTGGAGCTCGGGTCATCGTGAAGGGATTGAGGGCGGTGTCGGACTTCGACTACGAGATCCAGATGGCCCAGATGAACAACAAGCTGTCCGGGGTGGAGACCTTCTTCCTTGCGGCGAGCCCGGTCACATCGTACCTGTCTTCGTCCCTCATCAAGGAGGTCGCTCGCTTCGGAGGCGACATCTCTTCTCTGGTCCCCCCGGGGGTGGCCGAGCGCCTAGCCGAGAAGTTCGGGCAGGTCCGGTAGCGGTGGCCCACCTGGACGAAGAGCCTCGCAACGAGCAGCACACCGCCGGGGTACCCGAAGCGGGAGGTGCCATGGGCGCGGCCGGCCCCGGCGAGCAGGTGATCCCGCTTCCCTCGACTCCCGAAGAAGACGTCGAGTCCAAGATTCGCCGGATAGAGGAGCTGGTCCAGACGGCCAAGTCGATGCCGCTTTCCTCTTCCGCTCTCGTCCCGAGGGACGAGATCCTGGTTCTACTCGCCGACGTAAGGGAGTCGCTCCCCCAGGAGCTGCGCCAGGCTCGCTGGATTCTCCGCGAGAAGGACGAGTTCATCGCCAGGGCGCGCCGTGAGGCCGAGCTGATAGTCGAGGAGGCCCAGGCCGAGGCGTCACGCATCGTAAGCGAGACCGAGATCATGAGGGAAGCCGAGTGGAAGGCGGGCATCGTCTTGAGCGAGGCCGAGGAGCGTGCCCGTTCTCTCAAGGCCGAAACCGACGGCTACATCGACGCCAAGCTCGCGTCCTTCGAGTCGCTGCTCAGGCGGATGCTGGAGACCATCGTGGCGGGGAGGGAGAGGCTGCGGGCGGTGCCCGACATCGGAGGTTACGGGGCGGGGGAACCGGAAGCTGCCGGAGAGAGGGCTTCCGGTGCGGCTTCCGAAAGGGCTTCGGCTGAGGGAACGGCCCGCAGCGAAGGGGCAGACGAGGAAGACGAGGGGGGCGGCGAGTTCTTCGACCAGGACCAGGTCTGAGAAAGGTTCGTCTTTTCGGCAGGCTTGCCCGCATCAAACCGAGTGGCCGTGCCGGGCCCGGACGGTAACCTTGCTGGTGCCTTGTGGGCACCGTTGCCGCGACGCTTGCAGTCCAGCGCAAGCGGGTTTTGTCAAACTAGCGAGGGAACTGCCATGGCCGTACCGAAGCGGAAGAAGTCGAGGGCGAGGACGCGCCACCGCCGTGCTCACTGGAAGGCTCGTCCCGAGACTTACTCGGAGTGCCCTCACTGTCACAAGCCGAAGCTCCCGCATCGCGTCTGTCCGAACTGCGGCAGGTACGCCGGGAGGACGGTGGTAGAGACCGAATAGCTCGAAGAGAACTCCATGCCTGAGACCGAGTCGCTCGGGGGCTCGGGGGGGAGCACCCCGGTAGCACTGGACGGTATGGGGGGCGACAGGGCCCCCCTGGCGACTGTCGACGGGGCCCTGAAGGCCGCCTCGGAGGGGGCGTCGGTCATACTTACGGGACCGGCGCGACGTCTGGAGGCTCTCGTCGAGGAGAGGGCCGCAGCCTTGGGCGCCGACCTCTCGGCCCTACCGGGAGCGATCCGCGTAATCGACGCTCCGGATACCGTCTCGATGTCGGACGAGCCGGCCAGGGCGGTCCGGGCGAAGCCTCGGTCTTCCATAGCCGTGGCATGTTCGCTCGTGGCCGAGGGTGAGGCGGGAGCGGTCGTCTCGGCGGGTTCTACCGGCGCGGCTGTGGCCGGTGCGGTGCTGAAGTTCGGGCGCCTGAAGGGGATCCTGCGACCGGGGATCGCCACGGTCATCCCGTTTCCGGCTCACCCGATAGTCCTCATCGACTCGGGCGCCAACGCCGAGTGCAGGCCCGAACACCTTCTCCAGTTCGCCTTGATGGGCTCGGTCTTCGTCAAGACGGCCTTCGGGAGAGAGCTCCCTCGGGTCGGACTGCTCAACATCGGAGAAGAGGAGGCCAAGGGGGCATCGCTGCACAGGGAGGCCCACGCCCGGCTGAGATCGGTCTCTCAGGAGGACGGGACACCGTTCGAGTTCGTCGGAAACGTCGAAGGGCACGATCTTCCGCATGCCGCCGCCGACGTCGTGGTGACCGACGGCTTCACCGGAAACGTCGTCCTCAAGCTGGCCGAAGGTCTCGCCAGGAGCCTCATTCAGGAGGTAGTCGGCGCGGTGGCTGCGAGGACCGAGGGTGAGGCCCAGAGAGCGGCAGTTGGGGCGCTTTTGGAGCTGCGCAGCCGCGTAAATGCCGACGGGCTGGGCGGTGCGTGCCTGCTGGGCGTCAGGTCCCTGGCGGTAATTGCCCACGGCTCGTCCAACGCCGACTCGGTGGCGAAGGCAGTGCTCTTTGCCGGAAGCGACAAGGCTTCCCGTATACAGACCGGGATCGTCGAGGCTCTCGGATATCGAGGCGACGACGGTGCCCTCTGAGACCCTCTCGCACGGCCCGTGGCGCTCCTACTCCTCTCTGGAGGAGGCCGTGCTCTCCGCGATCGAGTCCGCCATCGCTGGAAGCGACGGATTTGCGGACGAGGCCATGACGGTACCCCCCGACGCGCTCGACGAGGTGGGCACGACTGCCACGGCCGGGCGGGTAACGCTCTCGACCCGGCTCGAAGAGTTGGGCCTCGACGAGATCGACTTGCTCGAGATAGTCGACTCGGTCGTGGAGGAGCTGGGCGAGCGTGGCGTCGCCCCGCTGGACGGAAGCGAGCTCGTCGAGTGCGAGACGGTCGGCGACCTGGTGTCGGTAATTGCAGCCTCGATAGGGCTCGAGGGCGAGCCGGAACGGTGACCGAAGCCGCAGAGCTCGTCGCCTTCGAAGAGGTCGAAGAGACACTGGGCTACCGGTTCTCGAACAGACGCCTTCTAACCGAGGCGCTGGCACATCGTTCGTGGGCCTCGGAGGCTGGCATGGATTTCGACCCGCCCATCCCGTCCAACGAACGGCTCGAGTTTCTTGGCGACGCGGTCCTCCAGCTGGCAATTACCGTACACATATTCAGGGCCTACCCCTCTCTTGACGAAGGAGACCTGGCCAAGGTAAGGGCAGGGGTCGTCTCCTCTGCGGCACTCGCGGAGACGGCTACGGAGATAGGACTGGGACAGCACGTTCTGCTGGGCAGGGGCGAGGAGGCCTCCGGAGGAAGAGAGAAGCCCTCGATTCTCGCCGACGTCATGGAGGCGGTGATCGGTGCGGTGTACCTGGACGGCGGGTGGAATGCCGCCACCGGGCTCATCATGCGCATCTTCGGTGAGAAGATCGAGCGGTCCGCCCAGGGGCCGGGGGGTCACGACTACAAGACGAGGCTGCAGGAACTGGCATTGCAACAGGGGTGGGGAATTCCCGAGTACGAAGTGGAGGAGGAGGGGCCCGACCACGCCAAGAAGTTCTATGCTTCGGTATTCGTGGGCGGCTCGACCTTCGGAGGTGGCGAAGGGCGGTCGAAGAAACAGGCGGAGCAGGCCGCAGCTCGAGCGGCGCTGGAGTCTCTTTGCGAGTCAGGGAGTGGGCAGGGTGCCTGAGCTGCCCGAAGTCGAAGTCATAAGGAGGGACCTCGAAAAGGAGGTCGTCGGCAGGAAGGTCGCCGACGTCGAGGTCTTCAGGATGCGCACGATAAGGCGGCATCCGAACAAGGCTCACTTCAAGAACGCTCTCGTAGGGAGGAAGATATCCTCGGTGGGGCGGCGGGGGAAGTACCTCATCCTCAAGCTCGACAAGGGGTCTTCGAAGTCGGACAAGGCGTCGGTACTGGTGATCCACCTGGGGATGTCCGGCAGGCTGCTGCGAGAGAAGTCGAAGAAGGCGCCCACCTTGCCTCACACCCAGGTCGTCATCGTCTTCACCCAGGGTGGGCAGTTGCGATTCGTCGACCCCCGGCAGTTCGGGGAGATGTTCGTGACGTCGGTCGATGAGCTGGACGGTATAGAGGAGCTGGCTCACCTTGGCTTCGACCCGCTGGAGGACAACATTCCCTGGACCGAGTTCGGCCGCTTGCTGACCCAGCGCAAGACCAAGCTCAAGGCGCTTCTGATGGACCAGCAGTTCGTCTCGGGCATCGGCAACATATACTCCGACGAAATCCTCTTCGAAGCAGGCCTCCGCTACGACAGGCGATCGGACACGCTTTCCTCGCAGGAAATTCGCCGTCTTGCCCGGGCGATGCAGGAGGTGCTCCAGGAAGCCGTCAAGCAGCGTGGATCTACTCTCGAGGACGAACAGTTCGTCGACGTGTACGGGGAGCCGGGGAACTTCCAGTCGGTGGCGCAGGTCTACCAGCGTGCCGGCCAGCCCTGTTCCAGGTGCAGGACGCCGATAGAGCGAGCCAGGTTCCAGGGTCGGCACACCTGGTACTGCCCGCAGTGCCAGTCCTGAGAAGCGAGTCAGGCGCAGTCGGGACGCCGAGGAACCGTCCTCGAGATGAGGGTGGCCAGGAAGGTGAGGGTAGTCGGGCTAGTGCAGGGCGTCTTCTTCAGGGACTCGGTGAAAAGACTCGCACTGGAGCTCGGCGTAGAAGGCTGGGTGGCGAACATGGAGGACGGGTCGGTGCAGGCTTACTTCGAGGGCGCCCCGGATGCCGTCGACCGTATGGTCGAGTTCTGCAGGACTGGTCCCCCGAGGGCGCGTGTGGAAGGTCTGAGCGTGGAAGAGGTCGAGCCCCGCCAAGTGTCGGGGTTCAGGATCCTGCGGTGAAGCGGGCGCTGAAGGCCTTCTTCTTCCGGGTGGTCCCGTCGTTTCTGGTCGGGGTACTTGTCTTCTGTCTCGCCTACAACGCTGTGACCGCGAGGGCCGAACTGGACCCCGAGAAGGCGGTCGAGGAAAAGGGAATCGAGGGCACATTCGTCTCGGGCGCCGGGGTACGGACCCACTACGTCAAGGAGGGCAAGGGCGACACGGTAATCGTCTTCATCCACGGCTTCGGGGGATCGACTTACTCGTGGAGGAAGAACCTCGGAGCTCTTTCCGAAAAGTACACGGTGATCTCTCTGGATGTCCGGGGATTCGGCTATACCTCCAGAGACCCCGCTTCGGAGTACTCGCCCAGGGGATACGCTACCCACGTCGCCACGTTCCTGGACATCCTGGGGGTCAGGCGACCGGTCATCGTCGGCCACTCGCTCGGTGGCGAGGTCGCAATACGGGTGGCGCTGCAGCGTCCCGAAGACATAGCCGGGCTGGTACTGATCGACTCGGCCGGCGTGCCGAGGGACGAGCTCCGCAGCGTCCCGCCGGTCCCCCAGCCCTTCCAGACGACGCTGTTGCGGTTCGCCACCTCGAGACGGGTAGTCAGGGCCGGGCTCGATGCGGCCTTCTACGACCGTTCCCTCGTCGACGAGGAGATGGTCTCGGCATACAGGGATCCCCTCGATGTCGAGCGGGCCGAGGAGATGCTCTGGAGAATGCTGCGGACCTCTGCGCCCCAGCTGAACCGTACCGAGATAGCACAGGTGTCAGTCCCCACGCTCCTGATCTGGGGGGTACAGGACAGGCTGATTCCACTGCGCGAGGGCGAGGAGCTGGCATCCCTGATACCCGGGTCGCGCCTCGTAGTCCTCGACCGTAGCGGACACATGCCCCAGGAAGAGCGACCCGAGGACGTGAACTCGCTCATCGACTCCTTCGCCTCGATCGTCGGAAGGCCGCTACCCGGACAGCCCAGGCCCGTCACCCCGCCTCCACGGGCGGGGCCTTCACCGTTGCCGGGCGCCTCGCCCTCCCCTTCGCCTCAGTCGAGGACCCCGATGCCGGGGCCAACGGGAGGGCTTCTCTCCCGGTAGCTGGCCGCGATCCCGGCCGGCTTGCTGGCCGGGTGGGCCGTAGGGGAGCACAGAGTCCTGCTGGTGGCGGCGCGCGAAATGCGCTGCCCGGAATCGGTGCTTTGCTAGCATCCCTCCGAAAGCCTCTTTACGACTGCTGCGGCTTCTCCAGGAGGGAGCCTTCTTGTTCCTCAAGTCCCTGGAGATCAAGGGATTCAAGTCCTTTGCCGACCCGGTGCTGATCGAGTTCGAGCCGGGGATCACCGTCATCGTCGGTCCCAACGGGTCGGGTAAGTCCAACATCGTCGACGCCATGTGCTGGGTGATGGGTACCCAGGCGGTCTCGGCTATGCGCACAGGCACCATGCAGGAAGTCATCTTCGCAGGGTCGACATCCAGGAAGCCCCTGGGGAGAGCGAAGGTGACCGTCATCTTCGACAACTCCGACCGGACTCTCCCCCTCGACCTATCCGAAGTGGCGATATCGCGCACCCTGTACAGGAACGGCGAGAGCGAGTACGCGATCAACGGCACGCCATGCCGCCTGCTCGACGTCCAGGAGCTGCTTTCCGACACAGGCGTCGGCAAGCAGATGCACTCCATCGTCGGACAGGGTCAGCTCGAGTCCGTGCTCACCGCTTCGCCCGAGGACCGGAGGGCGATGGTCGAGGAGGCGGCTGGGGTGCTCAAGTACAAACGCCGCAAGGAGCGTGCCCTCAGGCGGCTGGCAGCGACAGAGGAGAACCTTGCTCGGCTCCATGACGTCATCAAGGAAGTCGAGCGCCAGATGAGGCCCCTCAGGCGCCAGGCCGCCGCGGTGGAGCGCTACCGCGAGCTCAGAGCCGAGGTCGCTTCGCTGCGGAAGTTGCTCGCCTTCAGGAAGTGGGCTTCCGCGAGGGACTCCTTGACCAGGGCCGAGGAAGACCTGAACGAAGCCAGGATCGCAGTAGGGCGCCTGGAGTCCCTCCTCGAGTCACTTCGCTCCGAGGAGCAGGAGGTTACCGAGTCCCTGGAGAGGGTGGCGTCGGCGTGGTCTCGCGCAGAGGAGGCGGTTTCCCGGATCGCGGAGCTGAGGAGAGTCGGCGGGGGGATCGGTGACATCGCCCGAGAGAAGAAGAAGTTCTTCCAGGCGGTGGCCCTCAAGTCGGCAGCCCAGCACCTCGACCTCATCGGGGCGGAGAAGGAGCAACTCGACCTGCGGGTAGCCGAGATAGAGGCATCTCTTCCGGCCCTGCGTGAGGAGCTGGAAGAGGCCATGGAGGAGGAGCAGAGGCTTGCTGGAGAGCTCGAGTCTTTGAGGGAGTGGATTGGAGGGGGAGCAGCGGCCGTCAAGGCGGCCGAACTGGCCGGCGAGCGGTCGAGCCTCGAGTCGGCCATAGCCAGGGGCGAGATCGAGGTCTCTCAGCTCGTCGAGCGGCGCCGCACACTGGAGCAGCGCAAGGAGGCGCTCGAGGCCGAGAGACGTCGGCTGGACGAGGAGATTCGGAGGCTGGACGCCCAGGCAGGACCGCTCGGCGATGCGGTCGAGGCCTTGTCGGGGCGCCTGGCGGCTGCCCGCCGGGACGTCTCGGAGCTCGAGCGCCGGCGAGAAGATGCCGCCGATGAGCTGGCCATGTGGAACGGCAGGCTGGAAGCTCTCAAGAACCTCGCCGCGCGCCTGGCTTCCGAAGAGGGCGCTGGGCGTGTCCTGGAGGCGGCGCCCCATGGAGTGGTGGGAGCGCTCTGGAACCTCATCGACGTGGAGCGAGGTGCGGAACTTGCGGTGGAGGCTGCTCTGGGTGAGTTGAGCCGGGCCGTGGTGGTGGAGGGTCGAGAGGCACTCGAGGCCTCGGCAGCGGTGCTCTCAGAGGACGAATCGGGTACCGCCTGGGTTGTAGATGCGAGTTCTCTGGCAGAGGGCGGCATGCGGGCGCGGCTGAAGGGCTCGCCGGTCGAGTCGGTGCCTGCTCGCTCCGAGGCCACTCCTCTCGTCACGTTCGTGACTGTCAAGGAACCCGGCGCCCGCGTCGAGGAAGTGCTCCGTCTCTTGCTGGCCCGCTTCTACCTGGCTCCGGATTTCGAGTCGGCGGCGGAGCTTGCGGGGAGGTTTCCCGAGCTTACCTTCGTGACCGCCGAGGGTTGCCTGGCGGGTGCCGGGGTCTACCGGGTCGGCAAGCCGGCGCCCGGGCCTTACGGCGAACTCGCCAACCTGACCGAAGTTGCCGCCAGGGCCCGTGATTGCGAGACGAGGTTGCGAACGGTCTCCAGGGAGCTCGAGCGGCGCCGCAACGACGTTGCCGAGCTGGAGTCGGAGCTGGCTGCCGCCCAGGCAGGTCTCCAGGAGTGCGACGCGATGCTGACCGCTGCTGCCGGCGAGCTGGGGAGGATAGACCCGGAGCTCGAACGGGTTCGGGCAGAGCGGGAAGCCCTCGAAAAGGCCGAGGCCAAGCTGGTAAGCCGCATAGGCGAGGACCGTGCGAGGCTCGATGAGATCGAAACTTTCCTCGCCGAGGTTCGGGCGGGGATCGGGGATGCTTCGAACGGGCACGGGGAACTCGGAGACGGAGGTGACGGCGAGGCTCGCCTGCAGGCGCTTCAGGAGGCACTCTCGGCTGCACGCCAGCGACGGAGCGAGGCCGAGAAAGCGCTTGCGGGAGCCGAGGAACGGCACGTGGTCCTCGCGTCGAGGAGAGACCAGCTCGCCTCCAGGCTGGAGGAGGAGAGGGCTCGTCTGGCGGAGGAGGAGCGCCGGAGGAGGAGAGCCGTCGAGTGCGCCCGACTAGCCGAGGAAGTCGAGGAGGCGGTGGCGCTACTGCTGGGAGAAATATCGGCAATGGAGGAGGAGGCGGAGGACCTCGAAGCAGCTCTCAGACCCCTGGCAGAGGTGTGGCGCCAGAAAGAGGCGGGGGTGAGAAAACGCTTGGAGACCTGTGCTGACCAACTCGCCCGATCGAGAGAGTTGCTGAGGGAAGCCGAGCTCGACCAGGTTCGGGCCAGGACCGTACTGGACCAGGTCGAGGAGGAGTATCGGGCGGCCGCAGGAGAGGAGCCGCCCCGTGGTGAGGTAGACGCCGAAACACTAGGGATCGAGCCTGAGCTTTTCGAGGCCGACGACGAGACGGCAGCGGCACAGCTTCGTGCGCTCGAGCGCGAGCTGGAGCGCATGGGCCCCATCAACCAGCTCGCGCTGGAGGACTACGAGCAGGCGGCCTCGCGGCTGAAGTTCTTGAACGAGCAGGCTGGCGACCTGGAGGGTTCCCGGGCCGAGCTGGAAAAGGTCGTCTCCGCCATCGACGAGAAGATAGCCGCACTCTTCCGTAGCGCTTTCAACGACGTAGCCGAAGCTTTCGAGGAGACCTTCGGGACGCTCTTCCCGGGAGGCAACGGCAGACTCTTCTTGCAGGACCCCTCCAGCCCCCTGACCTCAGGTGTAGAAGTCGAGGCGAAGCCCTCGGGCAAATCCGTAAAGAGACTCAGCCTCCTGTCGGGAGGGGAGCGCTCGCTGGCGGCTCTGGCGTTCCTGTTCGCCTTGTACAGGGCCAGGCCTTCTCCGTTCTACGTGCTCGACGAGGTCGAGGCCGCTCTCGACGACATCAACCTCGAGCGTTTCTTGAGGCTGCTGGCGAGCTTCAGGGATCACGGACAGATGGTCGTGATCACTCACCAGAAGCGCACGGTCGAGATCGCGGACTCGCTCTACGGCGTATCGATGCAGCGGGACGGGGCTTCCAGGGTCTTCTCCTACAAGGTCTCCGAGGCGCTGTCGTATACCTGAACCGCCTCGGCGTTCCTGCCAGGTCTCAGGATCCGGGCTGCGATGCGGAAACCCGGCGTCGGTAATGTATCTTCCCGGAGAGCCCAGTCATGCGTTCTCGTGGAGAGTTCACGTGAGGACGCACGTGATCCGGACCGCCATTCCCACTCCGCTCTTGGCCGTGGGGATGCCGCGCAGGGCGCCAGGCTGGAGGCTGTACATGGCCGATCCCGAGCCTGAGGGACATTGGGCAACTCCGAGAGCTGCTGGTGCTGCTAGGGTCACGTGGTGCCTTGAAACTCGTCGACGGCTGGCTGGGGGTGGAACACGCTGTCACGGATGCACTCGTCACAACGGTCCATACGGGGAGCGCACCCGACACCCGCCCGAGCGCCAGAGGAAGACCACCTTACCGACAGGGCGGCGTAGCTCGACGGCCTCGCGGGAGGCAGAGCCCCGGCTCTCTGTCTGGCGTACGACCGGGGGCGTTTCCCTCAGGGGCAGCGCTGGTGCATACTTCAGCTGCGGTACGAGAGAGATGCTTTCGGGGCACCGAACTGCTTTCCCGAGTTGAGATGACGCCTTCATGAGGACTCTCTGGCTGACACTGTCGATACTCGTGGCGCTCCTCGCAGCAGCCGGATTCCTCCTCGGCTACATCGTGACCAGGGGGCGCGGGCGGCCGGGGGGAGACTCCCAGTACTCCCTCGAGGAGTCCACGGCGCCGTCCGGATCGTCATCGACGGCAGTCGTCGCAGGACCTGCCGGGGAGCCCACCGTCGCAGAGGAAGGGGAGCTAGGTCTCGAAGTCCAGGCCGAGCAGGAGAAGGAGGTCTCGCCCAGCTCGGGCCCGACAGCCCCCGTGGACTCGGGGTCTGGCGCACCCCCTGCGAAGCTCTGGCGCTCCCGTCTGACGAGGGCTCGAGAGGCCCTTGGGGTGGCGCTGTCCGGGGTCTTCCGCACGGGGAGGGTCGACTCGCAGGCGTGGGACGCGCTCGAAGAAGCCCTGCTCGGCGCGGACGTCGGCGTCAAGATGACCATGGAGCTGGTGTCCAGAGCCGAGAAACAGGTCTCGAAGCGCAGGATCACGGATCCCGAAGAGCTGGTCGCCGTGGTGAAGGAAGAGGTTCTGGCCCTGCTCGACGGCAAGGTCCGGAGCCTCGCTGAGGCTGCCAACCCCCCCTCGGTCTACCTCTTCGCCGGGGTGAACGGAACCGGCAAGACGACGTCCATTGCGAAGCTGGCCGAGCGCTTGCGCCAGGAGGGGGGATCGGTCGTGATCGCGGCTGCCGACACTTACAGGGCCGCCGCGACGGAGCAGTTGGCCGTGTGGGCAGGACGGGTGGGTGCGCAGCTCGTCAAGGGTTCCGAGGGGGCCGACCCGGGTGCGGTCGTCTTCGATGCGATCGGGTTCGCCAGAGCCAGGGGAGCAAGCTACCTGCTCGTCGACACGGCCGGACGTCTGCACACCAACGTGAACCTGATGGAGGAGCTGAAGAAGATAGTCAGGGTGGCAGAGAAGGCGGGTGCTCCCCCCACCGAGACCTTGCTCGTGATTGACGCCACCACAGGCCAGAACGGCCTCTCGCAGGCAGCTAGGTTCCTGGAGGCAGTGGAGGTCACAGGGATAGTCCTGACCAAGCTCGACGGTTCGGCACGAGGAGGCATTGTGCTGGCGATCGAGGACGAGCTGGGCGTCCCCGTCAAGCTCGTGGGTATCGGGGAGTCGGCTGGAGACCTGGTGCCCTTCGAACCGGCAGAGTTCGCGGACGCCCTCTTCGGCGAGAGTATCCGAAGGCCTTGACGTGTTCGACACGCTGACCAGACGACTCGAGGCGGCTTTCGGCCGGCTTCGCTCCAAGGGCCGACTTTCCGAATCCGACGTGGACGAGGCCCTCCGGGAGATCCGCATTGCCCTGCTGGAGGGCGATGTGAACTACAAGGTCGCCAGGGATCTGGTGGCGAGAGTGAGAGAACGGGCGGTCGGGGCCGAGGTCCAGCGCAGTCTGCAGCCCGGCCATCAGGTCGTCAAGATCGTCCACGAGGAGCTGATCAGGACTCTGGGAGAAACGCCGGCCAGGCTGAAGCTGGCCTCGATCCCGCCCACGGTCCTCTTCCTGGCCGGACTCCAGGGCTCAGGCAAGACCACGACCGCAGGAAAGTTGGCCGCCTACTTCAAGCGCCAGTCGAAGAATCCCATCCTTGTCGCCTGCGACCTCCAGCGTCCTGCAGCCGTGGACCAGCTGGTCAAGGTGGGGGCCAAGGCCGGGGTCCCGGTCTACGCGGAGCAGCCACCTGCCGACCCGGTGGAGGTGGGCGCCAGGGCGCTGGAGTACGTACGCACCACCGACCACGACGTGATGATCGTGGACACCGCGGGAAGGCTGGCGGTGGACGAGGAACTGATGGCCGAACTCGCCAGGCTGCGCGAGCGGCTGCAGCCTCACGCGGTCCTTCTCGTAGTGGACGCCATGACCGGCCAGGACGCCGTCAGAGTCGCTCAGGAGTTCGTCGACCGCGTTGGAGTGGACGGGCTGATTCTGTCGAAGCTCGACGGCGATGCCCGGGGAGGGGCCGCGATCTCGGTGAGGGAGGTGACCGGAGCCCCCATTTACTTCGCGGGCACCGGAGAGTCGTTGAGAGATCTCGAGCCCTTCCACCCCGACCGAATGGCCGGGCGCATTCTGGGAATGGGCGACGTGCTGACCCTCATCGAGAAGGCCGAGCAGGTAATC